>ENA-ORCP01001762-ORCP01001762.1-human-gut-metagenome-genome-assembly--contig:-NODE-1762-length-18106-cov-12.134561_pt1 | contig 18106 bp, 20 predicted proteins | sample MGYA00242990_ERZ507991 | MGnify/ENA primary metagenome ERZ507991 (study PRJEB26167, sample SAMN06115496) | human gut metagenome | host: Homo sapiens | place: China:Henan | collected 2015-05-07... | reverse complement strand
GGACGTCCGGCCGATGCCCAGCGGGACCGTCAAGATCAGCTTATCCTGCGCCCGGGTGAGGGCCACATACAAAAGCCTACTTGTCCAGCGATTGCAGGCACAGACGGGTGGTGGCGTGGCTGCCGGTACCGAAGGTGAGGCCCGGGTTCAGCACCAGCTTCATCCGCCCTCTGGCCTTGGTCTCCTCCCACTGGGGTACCACCAGCAGCCGCTCCCCGATCTCCATGGGCTTGTAGAACTTCTTCCAGTTGTTTTCCCAGTCCGCATCGGCCACGTTGTCGATGGTCAGCAGCATCGGGCCGTACTCCGGATGCTCCTTTTTCAGGGCGGACATGGCGATGCGCACCTGCGCCACGATGTTCAGGGCATCCTCGTTCCGCTCCAGATAGAAGGTGACGCGGCTGACGCCGGCCTTTTCCCGCAGCAGGTCCTCATCCACATAGTCCCAATACTGCCGGTTATGCTCCAGAAAATCCTTGAAATCCGCTTCATCGTCGATGATGACGCCGGTGATGCCCTGCTGATCCAGCAGTGCCGTCACCGCATCCAGCCCCGACGGCGAGGTGTCGATCTTCAGCTCCAGCCATTCCATGTGCGTTCCCTCCGAATGTGAAATCATGTGTCAGCGCTTGGTGCCCACGAAGAACAGGCCCATGGTGTTGGGGCCGGTGTGGCTGCCGATGACAGGCCCGATGTAGTTGATGTAGACCTCCTTCACACCGTAGCGGGCCTTCAGCTCCTCGGCCACGGCGCGGGACTCCTTCTCGCAGTCCGCGTGGCAGATGAACATCACCTGCTCACTGGGCTCGATGCCCAGCTCCGCCACCTTGTCAATGAGGGCCTGCAGGCTGGCCTTGCGGCCGCGGGCCTTGCTGACGGGTACCAGCTTTCCCTCGTCGGAGGTATGCATCACCGGCTTGATGGACAGCATGGTACCCAGAAACGCGGTGGTGGCGGATACGCGGCCGCCCATCTTCAGGAAGTTCAGGTCGTCCACGGTGAACCAGTGGTCAATGTGAAGCTTGTTTTCCTCTACCCACTGCACCAGCTCCTCAGCGGACAGACCCTCCCGCTTTTTCTGCACCGCCAGATACAGCAGCAGCCCCTGCCCCAGCGAGGCGGACAGGGAGTCCACCACGTAGACATGGCTCTCGGGGAACTCGTCCGCCATAGTCTTGGCGGCGATGCAGGCGTTCTGGTACGTGGCGGACAGAGCGCTGGAGAAGTTGATGCACACGATGTCCTTGCCCTGGGCCAGCACGGCGCGCATGGCGTCCTCGAACTGTCCTACATTGGCGGCGGAGGTGGTGCTGAGGATGCCGCTGCGGATGTTCTTGTAAAACTCCTCGAAGCTGATCTCACTGCCGTCCAGCATGTTGGCGTAGTCCTTGCCGTTCATGTGGACGGTCAGGGGCACCACATTCAGCTCCAGCTCCTGGGCCATGTGGGCGTTCAGATCGCAGCAGCTGTCGGTCATGATGATATAGTCACGCATAGCAAAAGCCTCCTTTTGTCGAATGGATGTTCACGATACTCCATGGTAACACGAAACGCGCCGGTTGAAAAGGGGAAACCCGAAAATTTGCGCACCTCTTACAAAAATACGGTCATTTTCCCACGCAGAAGCGGGAGAAGATGGTATCCACCAGATCCTCGCGGATGCGCTTGCCGTTCAGCTCGCCCAGTGCCTCCAGCGCCGCTTCACAGTCCGTCAGCACCACATCCGGCGTCATGCCCATGTCCAGTGCGCCGCGGGCCTCTGCTACGGCGGACAGGGCGCGTTCCACGGCGTCAGCCTGCCGCGCGTTGGTCAGCAGCTCGCCCGCAGGCGTCTCCCCCGCAGGGTACAGCGCCGCCACAGTCTCCGCCAGCGCGTCCAGCCCCGCGCCGGTTTGGGCGGAGATATGCAGCACGCGGGGGAACCGCTCAGCCAAGGCCGCCGTGTCCAGCTTTTGGGGCAGATCGCTCTTGTTCACCAGCACCAGCAGGCGGGACGTCTGCTCTGCCGCCGCCATGGCCTGTTCGTCCTCGTCTGTCAGAGTCTGGGAGCCGTCCAGCACCAGCAGGGCCAGCGCCGCCCGCTGTGCCGCCTGACGGCTGCGTTCCACACCCATAGCCTCGATGCGGTCAGCGCTGTTTCGGATACCGGCGGTATCCGTCAGCCGCAGCAGTACGCCGCCCACCAGCACCTTTTCCTCCACGGTGTCGCGGGTGGTACCGGCGATGTCGGTGACGATGGCGCGGTCGTAGCCCAGCAGGGCGTTGAGCAGGGAGGATTTCCCCGCGTTGGGCCGCCCTAAGATCACGGCGGGGACGCCCTGCTTCAGAAGCTGTCCGCGGGAGAAGGTGGCCAGCAGCCGCTCCAGCTCCCGCTGGGCACGACTCAATGTGTCCAGCATCTCCTGGCGCTGTACGTCCTCGATGTCCTCGTCGGGGTAGTCCACCACGGCATAAAACCGTGCCGCCATGGCCATCAGACCGTCGTAGATACCGGCGATGGTGCGGCTCAGCACACCGTCCAGCTGGCACACCGCGTTTTTCGCCGCCTCCGCCGTCTCCGCGTCGATAAGATCCGCCACGGACTCCGCCTGGATCAGGTCCATGCGTCCGTTGAGGAAGGCCCGCTGCGTGAACTCGCCGCCTCTGGCCTGACGGCACCCCGCGGCCAACAGCGCGGCCAGACCCGCGTTCAGCACCACCGGCGAGCCGTGGCAGTGTACCTCCGCGCAGTCCTCACCGGTGTAGCTGTTGGGCCCTGCGAACCGGACACACAGCACATGGTCGATGACGCTGCCGCTCCGGTCCAGCAGGTCGCCATACACCATGCTGCGAGGCTGCTGCGCACCGGCGGGGCGGCCGTTTCTGGCGCGGAACACGCGGTCCAGCGCCGCCAGTGTGCCGGGGCCGGACAGGCGCAGGATGCCGATGGCACCGGGCAGTTGGGGCGTGGCGATGGCAGCGATGGTGTCGGACATGGCGGGGAGCCTCCTTGCGGTCGTTTTTTCCAGTATACCACGGCGGACGTCAAAAGGAAAGGGCGGGGTATCCCCGCCCTTTCCTTTTTTAGACCTGCCGCAGGACGGAGAGAGGCACCACATCAAAAAACAAGAGACATGCCTGACGGCATGTCTCTTGTTTTTTTGGAGCGATTACTCCGCCTGGGGAGGTTCCTTGGCGGCAGCAGCCTCAGCGGCGGCCTTGGCGGCAGCAGCCTTCTTCTCAGCAGCAGCCTTCTGCGCAGCCTTGAACTTCTCCTTCTCCTCGGGAGTGGGGATGGGCTCGATGGCGTTGCGGGGGCAGGCCTTGGCGCACATGGTGCAGTTCTTGCACTTGCTGTAATCGATGACGGCCACGTTGTTCTCCACGTGGATGGCGTCGAACTTACAGGTGCGCTCACACATACCGCAGGCGATGCAGCTGGAGGCGCACACCTTGGTGACGGCAGGGCCCTTGTCCTTGTTGGAGCAGTTGACGAACACCTTCTGCTTGTAGGGCACCTCCACGATCAGGTGGTGCGGGCAGGCGGCGCGGCAGGCGCCGCAGTTGGTGCACTTCTCCTTGTCCACCACAGCCACGCCGTTGACGACGTGGATGGCGTCGAACTTACAGGCAGCGGCGCAGGAGCCGAAGCCGAAGCAGCCGTAGCGGCAGGCCTTGGCGTCGCCGCCGCAGACCTTGGTGGCTGCCAGACAGTCCTTCACACCGCGGTACTCGAAGTTGTCCTTGGCGTTGCAGCCGCCGTTGCACAGCACGTGGGCCACCATCTTGTCGCCGGAGGGAGCCTCCATGCCCATGATGGCAGCGATCTTGGCAGCGCCCTCCGCACCGGCAGGTGCGCAGGCGGTGACGGGGGCCTTACCGGCCAGGATGGCCTCGGCGCAGCCGCCGCAGCCGGGGTAGCCGCAGCCGCCGCAGTTGGCGCCAGCCAGACATGCCTGGATCTCAGGCAGGCGGGGGTCGACCTCCACCTCGAACACCTTGGCGGCGACGGCGAGGATCAGACCGAAAACGATGGCGAGTACGCCCAGAACGGCGACCGCATATACAATAGTCATAGTTGCTACCTCCTTACCAGACCTTCAGGCCGCTGAAGCCCATGAAGGCCAGCGCCATCAGGCCGGCGGTGACCAGCGCGATGGGGAAGCCATCAAAGGCCTTGGGATTTTCACTGGAGACCTCCAGCTGCTCGCGGACAGCCGCGAACAGGAAGATGGCCAGCAGGAAGCCCAGACCGCCGGTGATGCCGTAGACCACGGACGCGATGAAGTTGTAATTGTTCTGGGTGTTCAGCAGAGCAACGCCCAGCACAGCGCAGTTGGTGGTGATCAGGGGCAGGTACACGCCAAGGGCGGTGTACAGGGTGGGGATGTTCTTCTTCAGGAACATTTCCACGAACTGCACCAGACCGGCGATGACCAGGATGTAGGCCACGGTCTGCATGAACTCCAGACCCAGGGCCGCCAGCACCAGGTTCACCAGATAGCAGAACGCGGAGGCCAGACCCATAACGAAGGTCACGGCGGCGCCCATGCCCACAGCGGTGTCGATCTTCTTGGACACGCCCAGGAAGGGGCAGATGCCCAGGAACTGGGAGAAGATAAAGTTATTGGTCAGAATCGCGCCAAGAGAAATGGCGAGCAGCGTAGTCACACTCATAACTTACTTGGCCTCCTTTTTCTTAGCACTCTTGGCCAGAGCCCACTGCATCAGGGCGATGAGGCAGCCCAGGGTCAGGAAGCCGCCCACGGGCAGGGTCAGGACCTTGATGCCGAACTCCTCGGGGAAAATGTCCTGTCATGAGAAGATGATGTTCTCTGCACCATGCGGCAATCTGTCCGGAATAATTCTCGCTAAACCGCAGTGCGATGGCATGCCAATAGTCATGCCTTATCTTCGCACTGCCCTCTCCTTCGAAGAAAAATAGTGGGATTTTGTCAATCGGATCATAGCCGTTCTTCTCCCGGAAATAATCTGTGAATCCGTAAGTCCAGGGAATCCAGCTCCGGTCTGCCCCAAAAGCAGAATGTGTGTCTGCCAGACTGGGTTCATCTGTAAAAATTCCCGGAATCGTTTTCCCGAATTCCTCTCCAAACCGTTCCAGATATTTATCATGGGTCAGATGCAGGAATCTCTTTACTGTATCAGGATTCAGATTATCTACCGGAGTCTCCCCGTTAAACCATTCACTTTTCGCCGATATTTCCAAACGTAAAATAAGAAATACCTGCCGGCATCCAGGGTACTGTGTATTCTCTTCCGGCTCCGGAACTTTTGTCATGTCATTCTCCAGTCGCTCAAGAAAATAAATGACATCTCCCTGTACCAAGGCGGTGAAAACTGCAATAAGGTGTTCTTCCTGCCATACCGCAGGATCACAGGTATCACATACCTGCAGGGTCAATCCTTTCAGGCGATAGGCATCTCCTCCGGCTGCCACCATTCCTCCGGCATTCCCTGAGGGCCAGCGGTCATCATCATATAGCCAGGCCGATATACCAAGCTGTTTTGCTTCATCCACCGCTGCTTCCACACAGTCCATCCATTCCCTGCCAAGATAGGGAGTCTCCAGACCATCCCGAGAGTGAATGAAGAATCCTCCGACCCCCTGCTCATAAAGCTCTCTCACCTGCCGTCTGACTTCTTCCGGAGTCATTTCCGCATTCCAGGACCAAAAGGGTGTTCCCCGGTATTCTCTTGCCGGATTCTGAAATTTTCTGTAGATATCTTCCTTTGTCCTGCTGTCCTTCATAATCAGTCCTCTAATGTAAAGCTTACATATACGATCTTTTCCCGTTTCCAGGTATAAGTGATCATAATCTTATTGTCATCGTTGCATATTACGGAAGGATAACAATAGTCGCCTCTCTGATCCTCTAATGTACAGATGATCTCGAAGGTCTCTCCGTTGTCTCTGGACAACGCAACGCTGAGCGGGGTTCTCGGTCCCTTGTAATAACCTGGCAGATTCTCTCTGGGATTATAGACTAACACAAGATCTCCATTCTTTAATTTGACCAGATCGATACCGCTGTTATTGTTGGGAAGTCCGGTATCATATGCCAGACACCAAGTTCTTCCGCCATCCTCGGAATCGCTGCGGATGATACGGGAGCTGCTGCTGCGGCAAAGCATATGTACTTTTCCATCCCGATCCTCCCAGAGGGTAGGCTGAATGATCCCTTTTCCGTAGATATAATGTCTGTCATAAGGTCTGTCGATCACCTGCACATTATGAACGCCCTTATCTGTGATCGCCAGTCTGTGCAGCGGCACCAGATCGCTTCTCTCCCAGGTGCGGCAGTCATCTTTGGAGATATCCACGAATCCGTCCCACAATTCCCCTTCCAGAGATCCGGGAGCCAGTACGGTGCCGTCACTTAACCGGATAGGTTTATTCTTGACAGGACCTCTTCCTCCGATATCTCCGGGTACCAGTTCCTGCGGCTCTGAAAAGGTGTGTCCTTCATCTTCGCTTTCCATATACCAGGTCACCCATTCCGAGATCAGCTTGCCGACCTTATAGAAAAGGATAATTTTTCCATCCTCCTTACGGAAAAGTACGGGATTCCACATGGCAATTCCTCTTACATCCGCTGCCTTTACCGGTTGTCCCCAGCCGTCCTTATCACGTATCGCTGTCCAGATCGCTACGTCCGGGTTCTTTTCCCATGCACCGCCAAACCATGCCGCCAGAATGCCACCGTCCTTTAATTCCAGCAGTGTTGAGGCATGGGCACTGTCAAAGGGTTTGTTATCATCTGTGATAAATTCCTGTGTATAATTTGTAATCTTCATACTGTCAGTCACACCTTCCATTGCCTGATTCTCTCTTTTTAGCAGAATGAACGGGTAACATGCCCGTTCACTCTGCGTTATGTTCTGTTACTTTCTTTTGTTCAATAACTTATTTGGTTCCTGCTACAGCACGGGCTTCTGCGTCATTCCACAGCTGCTCCAGTTCTCTTACACCCATATCTTCTGCCTTCTTGATCAGTGCATCCCAGTTGTCGATAGATTCCTTGCCGGTAATGTACTTATCATATTCCTGCGTAAAGAAAGTATCCAGATCCGTTGTCAGTTCTTTCACACGGTCTGCTTCTTCGGTAGTAAAGGAAGGTGCGATGTGAGGCTGTACATAAGCGTCATCATCATTGATGATCTTCCAGTAATCTTCTGTCAGATCAGACCAACTTCCGGTGATCATCTGGATCTCACGCTGGGTCTTGATGTTACATGCATACATTGAGAAGTCCAGCTTACCTGCACCAATATCTGTCCAGCATGCATAATAGTCAGAAGGTGATGCATCCTTGAACTGCATTACATAATCGGAAATATATTCTGCCTCGCCGTCTGCGTTGTACTGGAAAGTCTCACCCTCGATACCGTAGTTGGTAATGTCGGAAGCCTCCATGGAGTACATCCAGTCGATGAACTTAATGATCTGATCTTTGTTCTTAGCATTTGCATTGATTGCATACAGCTTACCAAATCTGGTATCGTAGGATACGGCACGTCTCTCACCCAGGCTGTTCTCAGGAATCGGCAGTACCTGGAAAGTAGCATTCTCATTTCCGGCAATCTTACGTAATTCGTTAGTGTAGTTCTGACCGAAGCCACTGTTATCTACGAAGAAGAAGGACTGACCACTGCTACACTTAGTCGTCATCGAATCAGAATCAGTCGTTGCATATTCCTGATCCAGAACACCGGTGGTATATGCCTTATTCAGGAACTTCAGCACTTCTTTGAAATTGGTATCTGCAGGACCGTATACATACTTGCCCAGATCCTCATCCCAGTACATACCTGAGCTTGCAGATACGGAACCGAAACCGGAACCTAACATATAGGAAGTGGTCTTTAACAGGTTCGCAGTTCCCTTTCTGATTGCCCATGGAGTGCTGTCAGGATAGATCTCTTTTAACTGTGCCAGTGCATCCAGTACTTCATCCCATGTGGTCGGGGTTGCGATGCCGTTCTCTTCCAGAAGGTCGGTACGGATTACGGGGCCGAATCCGTTGGCCCACTCATCACGCAGTACTACAGGGAATACATACATTTCGCCGTCTACCATGTATCTCTGCATTTCGGGATACTGCTGCCAGAACTTGTAGAAGTTCGGCATGGTCTCTTCGTTGATATACTGGCTCAGAGGCTCAAAAATACCCTCGGATGCGAAATCGGAAATATCACTTGCGCTTCTCAGATAAATGATATCCGGGAAATTCTGTGTAGACAGCGCAATGTTTTTCTTCTCATCATAGCTGCTGGAAGGAACAATCTGGAAATCCAGCTTTACATTGGTTGCTTCAAAAATTGCCTCGTGGGACTTGCTGTCCTGTGCCATGGGCTGCTGGCTGGAGTCCATGACCATAATACCAATCTCCAGAGGATCCTCGCTGATCCAGGAAGGATGCTCGCTGTTTGCTTCCTGTGTCCCTACACTTGCAGCGCTCTCCTGTGCATTATTTGTTGCGGCATCATTGCTGCCGGAAGCATCGGAACCACATCCTGTCAACAGAGATGCGCTCATTGCTGTTACTGCCACTAAGGCTGTCAGTTTTTGGAATGCTTTCTTTTTCATTTAACCTCTCCTTTTCTTAAATACATTCTTACTTTATAGTTTGTTTCTTTATCCCTTAACTGCTCCGACCATAACACCCTTTGTGAAGTACTTCTGTAACAGAGGGTATACAAGCAGAATAGGTACGATGGAAATAATGATCACTGCATATTTATAGTTGGTTGCGATGATATTGACACTTCCCGTGATCTCGGAAGTGTCACCCTGTATTACGATGTCACGCATGACAACCTGTACAGGATATTTTTTCTGATCATTCAGGTACAGCATGGAAGGGAAGTAGCTGTTCCAATGGTACACGGCATAGTATAATGTCATGGTTGCGATAATCGGTTTAGACAGCGGCAGGACAATCTTGCTGAAAATCGTAATGTCGTTCGCACCGTCCAGGTATGCAGATTCTACCAAGGAATCCGGGATCGCCTGGAAGGAAGTTCTCATAACAATCATATTGTAGGTACTGATGGCGGGCGGCAGAACGATAGCCCACATAGTATTGATCATATGAAGCTTGTTGATCACCAGATAGGTTGGGATCATACCACCGTTTACAAACATTGTGATCATGATCAGCACGGTAAATGCCTTTCTTCCGTAAAAATCTTTTCTGGAAAGAGGATAGGCGCACAATGCGGTAAGTACCAGGCAGATCAGGGTTCCCAGGCCTGTGTATAAAAAGGTGTTCTTATAGCCGCTCCAGATTCTCTGATTCTCGAATACCGCCTTGTAGGCATCGAAATTGATTCCTCTGGGGAACAGTGTTACCAGTCCCTGATTGATATACTGAGAAGAACTGATAGACACAATAAATACATAAAACATCGGGTAGAACATAATGAATCCGAGAATTGCCAGCAGAAGATAGTTCACAACATCAAATATTTTACTGCCGATTCCCTGCGGTTTTTTGCTTTTTATTTTTACTTTCTTAGCCATTTCTGTCCTCCTACCACAAGCTGCTGTCACTGAGTTTTTTCGATATCTGGTTGGATGCTACCAGCAGGATCACACCGATGACTGACTGGAACAGACCCACCGCTGTAGAATAACTGAAGTCTGCACTCAGAATACCTCGTCTATATACATAAGTGGAAATGACATCCGCAGTCTCATAAGTAGATCCGTTATACAACAGGATGATCTTCTCATATCCCAGGGACATCAGCCGTCCAATCTGCATGATCAGCATAATGGAGATGGTCGGTGCGATGGAGGGGAGCGTTACCGACTTAATTCTCTGGAAACGGTTTGCTCCATCGATCATTGCCGCCTCCAGAATCTCCTGATCCACAGAGGTCAAAGCAGACAAATAAATAATGGAAGTCCAGCCACAGGTCTGCCAGATACCGGATGCGGTAAATATGGTACGGAACCATTCGGGTAATACCATAAACTGGATCTTATCAAAACCGAATGCTGCAATGATCTGGTTGATGATTCCATCCAAAGACAAGAAGTTCATTACCATACCACAGACAACCACGGTGGAAATGAAATGCGGAAGGTAGCTGACAGTCTGGATCGCTCTCTTGAACTTTGCATTTGTTACTTCGTTCAACATCAATGCCAGAAGAATCGGTACCGGGAAGCCCCACAGCAGTCCGTAAATATTTAACAGTAATGTATTTTTCACCAGTTTCCAAAAATAAGGATCCGCCAGGAACTTCTCGAACCATTTAAAGCCGACCCAAGGGCTTCCCCATACACCCTTTGCAATCTTGTAATCCTTGAATGCGATCAACACCCCGTACAAAGGCAGGTAATGGAACAGGATGTAATAGATGATCGGAAGCAACATCATAATGTACAGATATTTGCATTTCTTGATCTTCTTCCACGGCGATGTTTTCATGTTGTCTCTCCTTCTGTGCAATCATTGTTTCTTATTGTTCTCTATTAAAGAACGCTGTTCTCTAATATGTTTTTTTGAAAAGGATTGATTTCTCAATCCCCTTTTCACATTTTTAGCTTAATAAAGAATGTTTTGTAATTCCCTTATTTTATTCTGTAATTCCTTTGCCAGTGACTGGATCCGTTCGTCATAAAATCTCAGGGACGGTCCAGTAATACTCACTCCCGCTACCACCTGACCGTTTCTGCCGAGTACCGGAACTGCTACACATTTCACACCAAATTCATGTTCCATATTGTCTATTGCATAACCGCGCTGTCGGGTCTCTCTGAGTTCCTTCATCAGTGCATCACCATCCGTGATGGTGTAATCGGTATAGGATTCCAGCTTTCTGGCTGCATAGGCCCTCTGTTTCTCCTCCGGGAGGTATGCCAGCATTGCCTTGCCCAGCCCGGTGCAATGCATCTGCGCATGTTCACCCATGATCGGTCGCATAAGGTCAATGGATGTCTTCGGATAAGCAGAAGTCACATAGAGAATTTCCTGTTCATGCGGGATCGCAAGATAGACTCTCTCACCTGCCATATCTGCAAGTTCCTGTAAATACGGAGCTGCCACACTACCGATGCTTAAGTTCTGTCCCAGAGAATAACACAGGGAGTACACGCTGAGTCCCAGCTTATATCTGCCGCTTTCATCATCCTGATCCAGATACCCCATTGCTTTGAACGTCGTCAAAATGTTATGTACATTACTTTTGTTCAGATCCAGCTGTTCGCTGATCTCTGTCACACCCCAACTGCTTTTTTTCGTAAAGCAGTTTAAAATTTCAAGAGCTTTCTGCAGGCTCTTTACTTTTACTTCTGCCTCATTTACCATCTTGTGTTCTCCATTTGGTAATCGCGTTCTTCATTTCGTAACATCATTATATATTTTTTGCCGTTTAAAAATCAATAGCACATTTTGATAAATTAGTCTCGTAACTTTTGTCTATAATTAACTTTGTGTTCTGTGATAGAGAACCATTTGTCCAAAAGAATAGGTACGCGGGCGGTGGAATTTAAATAAAAAAATTAGGACCGCGAGCACTAATTCACTAATTCATTGACTTTACGCAAACTATATGCTAATGTTTCTGTAAAGAAATTCTTATGACCATTCGGTCATTTTTCCCATTTATTTTTTACTAATAATTTTTTTGCATTTGACAATATGGAATATATTCCATATACTAAGGAGATAACATGAATTCATTTGAAATTGTCTTTTACAAAACATCAAATAATATTTGCCCTGTAAAAGATTTTTTATTAAACACAGATATTAAGATGAGAGCAAAACTTTCTTCTCTCATGGAAATTCTCGAAGAATATGGAAATCTTCTACGGGAACCCTACAGCACAAGACACCTAAAAAAGAAATCGAATTGGCAAAATTAAGAAAAGCTGATTATATAGGAAGGATGATGAATAAATGAATGATTTATCTGCATTTCTCAATGAACAAATGAACAATCCGGAATTTGCGCAGGAATATAATGCTGTTCAGCCGGAAATGGATGCTATCCGTTCTATGATCAAAGCACGAAAATCTCAAAATCTCACGCAAAAACAATTAGCTGAACTCGTCGGCATTGATCAGGGTGATATCAGTAAATTGGAAAATGGGCTGCGGAACCCTACCATTCAGCTACTAAAGCGAATTGCCGACAGCATGAATATGACCTTAAAAATTGAATTTATCCCTAAGCAGCAGAACAATAAGAAAAAGATATAATGATGGTACAACTTCTTTCGTTGTGATATGATGGAACAAGACAATGTTCGACAATCTTCCACGAAAGAGGTGCCCTTATGACAATATCCTGGTTATCCCTGTTCTGGCTGTTTTTCTTCTATTCTTTTATCGGATGGTGTATCGAGGTATGTTCTGCCGCGGTACAGCATCGGAAATTCGTCAACCGAGGATTCGTAGCGGGTCCCCTATGCCCGATCTACGGTTTCGGTGCCATGCTGTTCGAGATCTTCCTGCCGGAGCTGACGGAATATCCGTTCTTCCTGTTCCTGGGCGGCTTTGTACTGTCCTCTCTTTTGGAATATTCCACAGGAATGTTTTTTGAAAAAGTCTATAAGAAAAAGTTGTGGGATTACTCCCGCTTCCGCTATAATGTGGGCGGTTATATCTGCCTGCCGTTTTCCCTGCTGTGGGGCGCATTAAGCGTTGTGACCGTGATGTTCGCGGATCCGCTGCTGTGCGGGCTGTTTGACCGCATTCCGCATCTTCTCTCCGTAATACTTCTGTTAGTCCTCGGAGGGCTGCTCCTGTTAGACACCATCGGTTCCGCCCTGTCCACGATAAGCTTACAGTTGCAGGCGAAGCACCGGGCGGACTATGCATTCGAAAAGCAGACCGCACGGCTGGATCAGATCACCGAAGGGCTGGGCGAGACTTCCCGTTTCCTGGAAAATGCTCTGACCAGACATATGCAGAAGCGTCTGCAGAAGTCCTATCCTTCCATCAGTCTGGATGCCCTGGTAAAAGCAAGAGCTGAACGCAAAAAATCCACTATTTTTGCCGAGGGCTGCTGCTTTTATAAATTGTTTTCCCTCTTTTTCATCGGTGCCTTTTTAGGTGATATCACAGAGACGATCTTCTGCCGTATCACAGCCGGGGTCTGGATGAGCCGCAGCAGTGTGATCTACGGGCCCTTCAGTATCGTATGGGGACTGGGTTGTGCCTTTCTGACTCTGCTGCTCTATCGCTACCGGAATAAAAGTGACGGTTCTATTTTCCTGGCAGGAACATTGCTTGGTGGTGCCTATGAATATATCTGCAGTGTCTTCACGGAAATGGTCTTCGGCACGATTTTCTGGGATTACAGTGGATTCGCCTTTAACTTAGGCGGTCGTATCAACCTGTTGTACTGCTTCTTCTGGGGAATCGCCGCTGTGGTATGGCTGAAGTTCATCTATCCGAAGCTGTCCGACTGGATTGAGAAGATTCCGAAAAAAGCGGGTACGATCATTTGTAATATTTTAATTGTATTTATGATTGCCAACATGCTGATCTCCGCACTGGCACTTGCCAGATACACCGAACGCAACGATACCTCCTATTCTGTGGAAACCACAGAGCTTAACGGATGGCAGAAATTTTTAGATGAAAACTATCCTGACGCACGAATGGAACGCATCTATCCGAATGCGAAAATGGTGAATTAATTTAGATTTATTAACGATGGGAGACTGACCGAACCATGCAGATCGATGACTTGACCGCAGGGTTATCCATTAGCTTTATCATTCATCTGAACAACGAAGAACTTCAATTTGAATCCCGCATTTTGGAAGTCTATTCCCGCAGACATACACTGTTGGCTGAGGGTGTGTTTACTGATGATAAAATCATCTCTTTCCGGGGAAAAGGGCTGCTCGTCGATCTGCTGGTCACTCTCTCAGACGATAAACCTCAGCTGTTCAAAAATGTCACCACCAACGTGGTGAAACGCGCCGACGGAACTCTCTGTTACACTGTCTTCAGCATCGCCGGAAGCAAAACCTACAACCGCAGGCAGAGCTACCGCTGTTATATTGGCATCGAAACCGCCATTCAATGCGGTCTGAACCGTTCTGCCCACAATGTTATTATCAAGGATATCAGCTACAACGGATTCGCCGTAGTCAGCAAGGAAGATCTGGAACTGGGTGTCAACCAGACCGTGCACGCTGTCCTGAATGATCATCTGGAGGAGACTGCGGAGAACTTTAATTTCCATCTGTATGGACTGGTCGCCCGTGTGCAGGAATTAGAGAACGGGCTGTTTCTCTATGGCTGCCGGCTCAGCAATCCGGTTCCCGGGCTGGAACAATATATCGTAAAAAAAGAACGGGCTGTCTTACGAAAGAGACAGTTATCCTAAAATAGTAAAAGGTACTCTGAATTCAGAACAAAAATCAGAGTACCTTTTACTATTTCACTTTACTAGTTACCATTCTGCAATAGATCCATCCTTATGTCTCCATACAGGATTTTTCCAATGATGAGGCGTCTTGTTTTCCTCCATCACCAGTTCTTTATTGATGTCTACACCAAGCCCTGTCTTTTTCGGAAGCTTTACATATCCATCGGTAAATACGAAATCATCTTTATTCGTAATATAATCCAGTACACTCTTGCCTACATTATAATGAATTCCAATACTTTGTTCCTGAATAACCGCATTATGACAGGTTGCATCTACCTGAAGACATGCTGCCAATGCGATAGGACCTAACGGACAGTGCGGTGCAAGTGCAACATCATATGCTTCTGCCATGGAAGCTATTTTCTTGACTTCAGTGATGCCTCCCGCATGTGACAAATCCGGCTGGATGATATCTATTCCACCGGCATGAAGCAGTCTCTTGAAATCCCATCGTGAAAACAAACGTTCTCCGGTAGCTATCGGGATATTACAACTGGTCGCAATATCATGAAAGTCTTCCATATTTTCACATAAAACAGGTTCTTCTATAAACATAGGATCAAATTCTTCCAACTTTTTCGCCAGAATCTTTGCCATAGGCTTATGAACTCTTCCATGAAAATCAATAGCAATTCCAAAATATTTTCCGGTTGCCTCTCTGATAGATGCCACACGTTCAAGTACTGCATCAATTTTATCATAGCTATCAATATACTGCAGTTCTTCTGTAGCATTCATTTTAATATGTAAAAAATTATATGCCGCCGCAGAACTTATGAGGAGGTTCAATAATAATGGGTTCAACAATATCTTCCGTACCGTTCAGCGGAACTCCCGAGCAGGAAAAAGAACTGCTGGCAGTTATTGCAGAGCGTAAGGGTACAAAGGGCTGCCTTATGCCTATTATGCAGAAGGCTCAGGAGATCTACGGATACCTTCCTATCGAGGTTCAGACAATAATTGCTGAAAAGACCGGTATTCCTCTTGAGAAAATTTACGGTGTAGCAACATTCTATGCTCAGTTCGCTCTTAACCCAAAGGGCAAATACAAGGTTTCAGTCTGTCTTGGTACAGCCTGCTACGTTAAGGGCTCAGGCGAGATATACGCTAAGCTTCAGGAAAAGCTTGGCATCGAAGGCGGCGGATGCACACCTGACGGCAAATTCTCTCTTGAAGCCTGCCGCTGCATAGGCGCTTGCGGACTTGCTCCTGTACTTACCGTCAACGATGATGTATACGGCAGACTTACACCTGACGACGTTGACGCAGTTTTGGCTAAATACGCTGACTGATGATGACCGAAATTTCGCTTAACATTCTTGATGTCGCACAGAATTCCGTGAGAGCCGAGGCAAAGCTTATCGAGATCACAGTTTCCATTGATACGAAAAACGACTCTCTTACCGTTATAATAAAGGACGACGGCTGCGGAATGACCGAAGAACAGGTGAAAAGCGTTACAGACCCGTTCTTTACAACAAGGACCACAAGAAAAGTCGGTCTTGGTGTACCGTTCTTTAAAATGTCCGCTGAAAGCACAGGCGGCTCATTTGAAATACGTTCGGAAAAAGACGTCGGAACTGTTACAAAAGCGGTATATGTCCTGTCGTCTGTTGACAGAATGCCGCTGGGCGATATTACAGGCACTATCCATTCCCTCATTACAATGAATGCCGAAAAGGATTTCCTTTATACATATTCCGTTGACGGCAGAAGCTTTGCTCTCGATACAAGAGAGTTCCGAAGCATATTGGGAGGCGTTCCGTTTAACGCTCCCGAAGTATCACAGTATATCGAAGATTATCTCGCCGAAAATAAGTCCGAAACAGACGGCGGAGTTGTCTTCTGATAATGGGGGATCATACAGACTATAACTTTTGAGGAGGATATATTCCATGAAATCATTGGAAGAACTTAAGGCTATCCGTGACAAAATGAAGGGTCAGGTTGATATAAGAGAAGAGGGCAGCGATGCTATGAGAGTTGTTGTCGGAATGGCTACCTGCGGTATCGCAGCAGGTGCAAGACCTGTTCTCAAAGCTTTTGCCGATGCTGTTCAGAGCAGAGATCTTAAAAATGTAGCTGTTGTACAGACAGGCTGCATCGGTCTTTGTCAGTATGAGCCTATCGTTGAAATATACACAGCTGACGGTGACAAGACTACATATGTAAAGGTTACTCCCGGAATGGTCGATGAGATCATTGACCAGCACGTTATCAAGGGCAACCCTGTTATCAAATATACTATCGAAGCTTCAAAGCTTAACTGAACTGAAGGAGGAAAATTTTAAATGTATCGTTCACATGTATTGGTATGCGGCGGCACCGGTTGTACTTCTTCAGGAAGCGAAAAGATTATTGCTGCTCTTGAAAAAGAAATCGCAGCAAACGGTCTTACGGAAGAAGTCCAGGTCGTAAAGACAGGCTGTCACGGCCTTTGCGCACTTGGCCCTATTATGATAGTTTACCCTGAGGGTGCATTCTACTCAATGGTAAAGGAAGAAGATGTTGCAGAGATCGTTTCCGAACATCTTCTCAAAGGACGTGTTGTTACAAGACTTCTTTACAGCGAGACTGTTACGGAAAACGGTGTAAAGGCTCTTAACGAAACAAACTTCTATAAGAAACAGCATCGTATCGCTCTCCGCAACTGCGGTGTTATCGATCCTGAAAATATTGAAGAATATATCGGTACAGACGGCTATCAGGCTCTCGGTAAGGTTCTTACCGAAATGACACCTGAGGAAGTTATTCAGACTATCCTTGATTCCGGTCTCCGTGGAAGAGGCGGCGGCGGATTCCCGACAGGTATGAAGTGGAAGCTCGCAAGAAATATCGTTCCTAACGCTGACCAGAAATATGTCTGCTGTAATGCCGACGAAGGCGACCCGGGCGCATTTATGGATCGTTCCGTTCTCGAAGGCGACCCGCACGTTGTTCTCGAAGCTATGGCTATCGCAGGCTATGCTATCGGTGCAAATCAGGGCTATATATACGTTCGTGCAGAATATCCTATCGCTATCAAGCGTCTTGAAATTGCCATCAAACAGGCTCGTGAATACGGTCTTCTCGGCAAGGATATTTTCGGCACAGGCTTTGATTTTGATATTGGTCTCAGACTTGGCGCAGGCGCATTCGTATGCGGCGAAGAAACAGCTCTTATGACATCTATCGAAGGCAACAGAGGTGAACCCCGTCCACGTCCTCCGTTCCCTGCTGAAAAGGGTCTTTATCAGAAGCCGACTATCCTTAACAACGTTGAAACATATGCAAACATTCCACGTATCATTCTTAACGGTGCGGAATGGTTCGCTTCAATGGGTACAGAAAAGTCCAAGGGTACTAAGGTATTCGCTCTCGGCGGAAAGATCAACAATACAGGTCTTGTTGAAGTACCGATGGGTACAACTCTCCGTGAAGTAATCGAAGAGATCGGCGGCGGTATCCCTAACGGAAAGAAGTTCAAGGCTGCTCAGACAGGCGGTCCTTCAGGCGGATGTATCCCTGCTGAACATTTCGATGTTCCTATCGACTATGATAACCTTATCGCTATCGGTTCAATGATGGGTTCAGGCGGACTTATCGTAATGGACGAAGATAACTGTATGGTTGATATTGCTAAGTTCTTCCTTATCTTTTGTGGTTGCTTCTTGCCACTTATCTTAACGGCTATATATTAATGTATAATTAAAAGACTGGCATT
>ENA-ORCP01001759-ORCP01001759.1-human-gut-metagenome-genome-assembly--contig:-NODE-1759-length-18124-cov-4.648030_pt1 | contig 18124 bp, 18 predicted proteins | sample MGYA00242990_ERZ507991 | MGnify/ENA primary metagenome ERZ507991 (study PRJEB26167, sample SAMN06115496) | human gut metagenome | host: Homo sapiens | place: China:Henan | collected 2015-05-07... | reverse complement strand
ACAATAGAACATTTTTTGGAGTCGGCTGCACTGAAGCTGCCGGCCATCATCAAACCAAGACTCGAAAACAGGACCGAACGGGAGGTCTACGAGGATTACGTACTACTGAGTTTCACTTTGCCGGATCCTCTCAGTTTCGATGAGTTTTGCACAGAACTCGGAGAGTCCTTCGGCACAATCGAGCTTTACCGGCACATTCGCTCCGCCGATACTGATTACGGGCACTCGATATGCGCCTATCAGGAACCTGGTACCGGAGTAATGTTCCAGCTCTGTGCAACTACCAATTCAAACGGTGTAATCGCCGATGCCGATGTGAAGGTGTTCTTTTCCATGGAACGGATGCTCGTGGAACTTCGGGATACGCTGCGCAGGGTATCAATGCAGTCCGGCATCTTCGCTTACCACGTATCTGAAGCAGAACTGTTGAGTTATTTCTTCTGATGACTGACGCCCTCGCCAATCATCTCATTGAGATCATCGACTGGCATAGGACATGGATAAAAGCTGTTGATTTCGGCTCTTTCCGTACAACAATAACTGTCTCTGACAAGGCAATAGTCAAGATGCCTTCAAGAATTTTTCGACTCGAAGTAAGAATCGGTCTATACGGATACCGACGCGGCACAATCCTGTCAATCCCGGAAGAACAACTTAACAGAGCCATATCCGATTGCGTCAGGCAGGACAGCTCAATGACTGCACGGGTCAATTCTCTTTCCCTTACATTCAATGATGTCAATATGATTTTCTCCAAAGCCTCATGGGGTTCACTCGAACTGGAACTTGAGGCCTAACCTATCAATCACTCCCTAATATGCAAATGTTCCTTCATTTCTATCCGGCAATAGTAACGATGCTTTCGATGTTCTTCTATCGCCGCGACACGCCTAGGATGCAGAAGTTCTATCGACGCATGACGTTCAGCCTGTCGGCCCGTAAGCTTTTCGTATCGTTGTTGATGCTGCTGATGCTGACATTCAACTTCTGTTACCTGCAAAGCCACGGCGTAAACTGGGCACTCGGCCTCGGTACAATCCTCTGCCTTTCGATGTTCTCTTTCCGCCTAACTGAACGCAGCCTGTTCTGGCTGCAGGCGAGACTCGGTATCGGCCTTGGATTCATAGCCATGCTGACCTGCGTCGTCGAACCGGCGATTTGGTCCCTTTCAATGAATCTTTACATATTCTCAATCGGCTCCGTCTTCTATCCGTCGGAAAATCTGATGCGGCAACTCAAGTCGCCGGAAGTCTTTTCTCGATTTACGGCGTGTGCGGACAGGACTCTTATAGAGGGTTACTATTCGCGTTGACTCCGGGAGGGTTGTCGTTCTGCAAAGTTAATCACCGCATCTGTTTACTCTCCAAAACAGGCCGTTGGTCTCTCAGAGATTTTGGTTCGTAAGATACGGCAACTTGTATGGCAGAAAACAACCTGCTTCCCGAAGCCAAAGAGAATGAATCTCGAAAGTGAGGGAAACAATAAATCTCAGCACTATGGATAAAGAATATGTAATGCAGATTGCGGACACTATCCGCCAGCAGTTGCTCGCCACCACACCCATGAACGTAATCTGCTCATGGGGCGCACTCCACGGCTTCTTCGCCACCGAATACAAGGATATGGCAACTCTTGTGTTCAAAGTTAACGGCAGACTCTTCAAGGGAGAAGTGCTAATCTCCTACAACGAGATGGACTATTATGAACTCTATCTCAAGGATGCAAACGGCATCCGGCTTGTTCACCCCGAGGTGTACTTCGACCAGCTCGGAGACATCATCGACGAGACAATCGAGCGCGGAACCGATGCCAAAGAGTATGAGGCTTTCTGCGAGAACGAACACGCAAAGCTGATGCGCGGAGAGATTGGCTGAGTGCAATGCGGTGACACAGGACGCTACCGACCGGCAAAGGCACGGGGCGTCCCCGCTCTCTCCCTTTGACAACGGCACTACTTTTTTATTCCCTTCAATCAGAAATTTACCTCTTATAACTTGATAATAAAACTCTTTTCAATTATCACATCACTCAATGATCAAAACCAAGTTTAACAGCCAGACTCAACACAGCCGTACATGGCAAGTGCATCTGACTTCCGAGATTATGGACTATCTCTCTGTTCCTACCAAGTATGGTGCTTCGAGGCTCAGTGCATATCTCTACCTTCTGCAAAATGTTGCGGAAACTACTACCTCTTATAAGCCCATGTTTGGGCAGACAATCAATCTGGAAACCGGTCAGCTCGTAATCTCGATTACCGACCTCGCCGACAGATGGAGCTGGGCCCGCGAGACCGTGCGCAAGTTCTTCGATCAGCTTGAGACCTTCGGCCTTCTGTCAAAATCTCAGCTCGACCGCTGTTCGCTCGTTACCATGTCAATTGACTGGTCGGATGCCGAACACACTCCTGCCTTCATAATGCCTCAGTTGCCGTTCAAGGTGCCCGAACCGATTACCGGCAGGATGGACGAATGGCTGAACGGCGACATCTGCGATTCCGACCTTGTCGAAACAATCGAAGAAACGCTCGATTCTTTAGGCAAGAAAGATGAGGACGCCTGTTCGCACAGAACATCCTACGCACAGTATTCACTGATTCGGCAGATGATCGGAAAATGGTATGAGAACCAGCCCAAGCTTCCTGAGACAGCGGACTCCTATAGCATCGAGTGCCTTGGACGCATCTTCTCGGTGTGTCTATCCGGCAACTGGATGGATTGGCTCCGTCTCCTTAAAGGATACAGCCCCGGTCTCTCTCACGAGTCCATGCCTGTCAGAGCCGGAAAGGAAGCGTCCTCAATTTCTGACGCCCGCGCTGTACTCGACGGTCTCTTCATCCATTTGAAAGTCGATTTCATCAAGGAAAACCTCTAAAACGTGCCGTGGCTTGCTCCCGGTTGTAGCAGGTATCCCAAGGTCGCAGGAGGTCATTCAGACCTCTCAGACGCACGCTGTGCGCTTCTCCGGATATATGCCTGACCGATTACCATAGCTATCGCTCAGGTTGGCTTATAGACAACGCGCTTGCGCGAAGTTGCCACATGATAGGTCAAGTGGGTAGCCTAATACCCCCTTCGGATTGAAAATCCTCTGGGAGTTGCCGTATCCGGCAGGCTGTTACGAGCAAGCTCGGCCTTTTTCGAACTGCGTTTAACACTTTAATTATCATTTATATGGCTAAACAGGTGATTGACTTCCATGCTTCGGCCGGAATGTCAACCAATCAGTCCAACGAGCATCAGCGACGTTGGTCTGACCGGAGCTGGAATGTCGCCGTCAAGGGCGGCAACTATGACCGCACCCGGGCGCATCTCAACTTTGAGGTGGCCCGAGGTGGTGTCGTACAACTCATAGACCAGTCCAAAAGTATTCCCCGGCGGATCAAAGAGACACTTTCAGAGCGTGGCATAACCGATCCTAATGAGGAGATGAAACGGAAAGGCAAAGAGCCTAATCGACGCACCGTTGTCAATATCATCTTCGGAGGAAGCCGAGACCGGATGCACCGTCTGGCATTCGGCAATCAGACGGTCAATCTGGAACATGGTACCGACAATTCATCCATCACCCGCTGTAAAGACATCGAGGAATGGGCAAAGGATATATACAGATTCGCCTGCGACAAATGGGGCGAAGATAATATTGTCGGTTTCTATGTACATTTGGACGAGAAAAATCCGCACATCCATTGTACGGTGTTGCCAATCACGCCGCGTAATAAGTTTTCATTCAAGGAACTGTTTGCCGGAAAGGACAAAATCGAGTTCAAAGAACGCACGCTCCGGTTACACAATGAGCTTGCTTTGGTGAACAAGCGTTGGGGCCTTGGCCGAGGACAAAGCATAATGGAGACAGGTGCCCGACATCGGACATCCGAAGAATACCGTCGTGAACTTCGTCAGGAGTGCAATGATCTGGAACTTCAGATAGGAGAAAAGCATGAGACCTTGAAGGAACTGTATGCGGATATTCGTAAGGCGGAGAAGCGGTGCAAGGGTCTCAATACAATGATTGGCAATCTTGAGACACGCGAGGCTGACCTCAATTCTCAGATAGACCGGCTTGAGGCAGACCTTGAATCAGGGAATGGCGACGCTGAGAATCTTCGTCTCCAAATCGCAGGCCTTGAGGAACAGTTGCAGACCACCGCATCGTCACTCGCAGACAAACGCCTCAAGCTCAAGACGGCTGACCGGCAGCTTGCACAGCTTCAGGATGAGTTGCGCTCCGTCAACGAGAAGCGCGACAATGCGCAAAGGGATTACCGCGAGTTTACGGAAAAGAACCAGGAACAGATACGCATGAGGCTGACGGATGCCGTGTTCGGACGGTCAGTCGTAGATATGCGCTCTCTGCTGGCGGCTATGACACCGGAACAGAAAACGGAGTTCGATGGGGAATTCCTCATGGCAATGGCGGAGAAGCCCAACGAGATTTTGAAGTGTGCCATGTATCTGTTCGCCGGTTATGTCGATGGGGCGATTCAGTTCGCCAAGGGAAGTGGCGGCGGAGGCTCTGCGTCCGACCTTCCGTGGGGCCGTGACCCGAAAGAGGATGACCGCCGTTTCGCCTACCGGTGCATGATGCAGGCCCACAAGATGCTGCGTCCCGCTTCAAAACAAGTAAAACGTCACTAACCATGGATGAGTGCCAAAAACAAGTGCCGATTTTGTGATATTCATAAAGCAACTTAAATAATCGGTTGATTCACAGCTGATATTTCCCTGTTGAATCTTTTATGTTTTCCTTTGCACTCAAATTTCAAAACCAATCAGATGAAACACAAAACATACATACTCGCAGTAGCACTGATGGCAAGTGCCGTCAGCTCAGACGCTTTCGCTTACGCCCATACACCCCGTACCTCCCACCGGGATATTATGGAGCTTCTCTATAAGCCTTCAATCTCATATAACAAGGATGTCGTCGAGTCGCCCGGATGGAAAGGCAACTGGTTCGTCGGAGCAAACGGAGGTATCAACGCACTCCTTGGTACCCCGATGGGATGCAATGACCTCGGCGGTCGCATCAAGGGGCAGTTCGGCATCAATGCCGGCAAGTGGTTCACTCCGACGGTGGGCAGCCGCCTGTCTTTTAACGGTTATTGGTTTAACAATGCCCAGAAAGAATCACAGGATGGATGGGGCGTTTCTTCGGAAATACTCTGGAATCTCACAAACTCTCTGTACGGCAACCATGACAAGACCCGATTCGGTCTGGTTCCGTATCTTGGTGTGGGGATGCTCCATAACCGACAGGCACAGACAAATCCCTTCGCCATCAGCTATGGTGTCATAGCCCAATACGGTCTGACCTCCAGATTGAAACTGAATCTCGAATTAGGCTGTAAGACCACATTCTCTGACTTCGACGGGTACGGCAAACCTAATCGCTTCGGAGGTGACAACATATTGTCGCTGTCTGCCGGAGTATCTTTCACACTCGGTAAGCCCGGATTTCGCAAGGTCATAGATGCCAGACCTGTGATGCTGGACAACTCGCGCCTGCGTGAGCTTTGTCTTTCGCTCTCGGATGAGAATGACAGGTTGTCGCGTAAATCTTCCAATGATGACCGTATCGTTGCCGAATTGAAGAAGATCCTGGAGGTTGAAGGTTTGCTTTCCCGATACGGCAACATCTTCAACAAGGAATCTGACAATGATGACACCGTCAGCCATTATCCCGTCAATGATTATTCCGGTCTTAACAGTCTTCGCGCCCGGCTCAAAGGTGCCAAGAATGATTACAGTTCCAAGATGCTCAAGAATATTGAAGAGCTTGACGGAATAGATGATGAGACTGACTACATCGACAGCCTGATCAACAACGAGTATGCCGATTCTATCTCCGGATTGGGATATGCCGGCAATGGTAGTGCCTCTCCGGATTCAGTTGCTGTGCTGAACTATGACAATTATCTGGCACTGATCAAGTCCGGGCAGAAGTGCATTGGCAGTCCGATTTACTTCTTCTTTGACCTCGGAACCGCCAATCTGACGGATTCTTCCCAGCTTGTCAATCTTGACGAAATTGTCCGAGTAGCCAAACAGTATGGACTTGCCTTGCGAGTTACAGGAGCTGCTGACAGCGGTACAGGTACCAGTGAAATCAATCACCGACTCGGCAACGACCGTGCAAATTATATCATCTCACAGCTTCAAAAACGAGGTATTGGCACCTCCCTCATAACCAAAATCAACCAAGGCGGCATCGACCGTTTCAATCCCGATGAAGCCAACCGCCACTGCAAGATAGAACTATTTCTTACTGCCAAGTAAAACTACTTTTTCATAATTGGGTTAATTAACGTTGCATAATGCGAAGCAGCTCGACCGTGAGGCCAGGCTGCTTTGTTTCGAATAGTCCCTGAGTTCCTCTATGTTCATTTTTTCAACCTGTTGACCAATGCTATCGTAAAATGAACGAATATGCCATAGACAAGAGTTGCCAGCAATGCCATCCCCTCGTTTATAATGAAGAGTCCTGACAATGGCATCGGATACTCCGGTTTCGCTTGATGAAAAGCAGCTACGACAGCACACACAGACAAGACAATGAAAACAATAATCATTGATACCGGAGCAACTCCCAATTTATATCGTCCTATCCGAATCATCCGGACGTCACCTATTTTGTTACCGGAAGTCCATCTTCTTTCCACTCGATGATTCCACCTTTGAGATTGACAACCTTATATCCGAGGTTAGTCAGTATCTGAGCCGCATCCATCGAGCGTCTGCCACTTCGACAGTACACAAGAATGGTAGAGTCCTTCGACAATTCGTTCTCTACCATTCGTTGAAAGTCATCTGATTGGACATTGATGTTCAATGCTCCGTCAATATGCCCTCCGGCATACTCTTGAGGTGTACGGACATCAAGTAATTGAACAGAGTCCGCTTTGATTTCCTTGTCAAACTCAGGTGCTGAGACAGAAATGATATTGTCATTGGTGTTGCAACCTGATATTTGTGTGGCATACATCGTCATCAGTATCAATAATATAGTATGTCCGACAATCCCTAAAACATTCTTCATTTGATTTCAGTTTTTGCTTTGCGAAGTAAGATACATTCGGCTGGAGCCGTGCCATTCAATCTTACAACAGAATCATTCTGGATGTCTATTGTTGAAATGTGGGGAAGAATCCGTCTAAGGGCATCCTCCGTCCGCATATCATCGCAAGCCATTTCAGTCATAGCTCCGTCACCGAGTATGATGGAATCTCCTATAACCTTATATGACCCGCTGATGGAGTTGCAGTTTGTCATGATGAAGTAGGTGCTGTCTTCAAACATAATATACTGCTTCATGCTCGATGAGGTCTCATCGGGACGCACATAGTCGGAATCGCTGAATACGATGCTCTCGATATACCACTGTCCGCGAATGTCGGCGTTAGCGACTTCGGTTTGAGCCTGGTTATCGGACTTATCTGACGCCTCTTTGTTACCTGAGCATCCTGCTGCCGTTGCCATCAATAATGCGGCACCAGCAATGAAAGATATATTGTTTGTCTTCATAAGAATCTACTCTTAAAATGTTTTCTTATGAGATTGTTCTTTAGTCATATACTCAAAACAACTCTTTCTCTTGACGGCTCAATCCCAGTCGTTAAGGGATTCTATATACCTGTCAACATCAAGCACGGCAATATATTTACTACGCTTCTCCTGACATTCAGCACAGTTGCAGGTGCTTGATTGAATATGGATGGTTTCGACCTTGGGCTGTTCCTCTTCGTTTTCCTCTTCCATATTACTTTGCGACCTCGTCCTTGAAGGAGTTGGCGGGTTTGAATGCCGGAATGTTGTGGGCCGGGATGACAAGTGTGGTGTTCTTGCTGATGTTGCGGGCTGTCTTCTCGGCTCTCTGCTTTACTATGAATGAGCCGAAGCCACGGAGATATACATTCTCGCCACGTGCGAGGCTATCTTTCACCACGGTCATGAACTGCTCGACGACAGCGAGCACAGCGGCTTTGTCGATACCGGTTGTTTTAGCTATTTCGCTAACTATATCTGCTTTAGTCATTTTAATTGAGTTTTTATATTTGGATTTCTAAGGGATAATCTCACATTTTTGCTGTTTCGGATAGAATATCTTCAAGCAAGAACGGTATAACACCTATATATATTACCCCGTCTTCGTCTGTCCAAGGTTTGCTGTTGCCATCAAGGACAACTATTTTTCGAAAGAAGTCGCCGGTGTTCTTTAGAGAGAATAATTCCTGGTCTTTCTTTTCAGGCGTGTCGATATTTAATGCAGACTGAATATAAATCTTGTCATTTCCAATATTGACAACAAAATCTATTTCATATTGGGAAACTTTTCGTTTGCCGTCAATCACACGATCCAATTCAACGATGCCCACATCCACGGAATATCCTCTACGAACCAACTCATTGTATATCATATTTTCCATTAGATGTGAACGCTCCTGCTGCCGGAAGTTCAGACGGGCGTTCCTAAGTCCAAGGTCCATAGCATAATATTTCTGTAGCGTGTCGAAGTATTTGCGACCCTTTACGTTCCATCGTTGTGCGCTTTGGAAAAGATATGCATCCTCCACATATTCAAGATATTTTTTGATAGTGTTATGCGAGGGGGCTTTCCCAATGGCAGAACCGGCTGTATTTGCAAGCTTATTGGAATTGGTAAGAGACCCAACGGCGGAACAAAGCGCATCGACAAGCGGACTCAGAATGCTGTCATCTTTGAGTTTATATCGCTCAACTATATCTTTAATATAGACATTGGTGAACAATCCCTGAAGATATTTGCGTTTTTCCTTTTCATCCGGTTCAAGAACCGCCAAAGGCATTCCGCCATACATCAGATATTCCTCAAAAGCATCGGCTTTTTCCATTTCTGAAACAGTCAGGAACTCGGAGAAAGATAAGGGATATACCTTTATCTCCGTGCCACGGTCTCTGAAATTGGTAACAATGTCTTTCGACAGCATCTTTGAGTTTGAACCTGTTACATATACATCCAGATTAGGACGCGCTATAAGGTCATTCAGAATATCATAGAATGTAGTATAGAGCATATCGCGGTCTTCTACCGGAACCAAAGATTCGTCTATATCGTCATTCTTTACTCTATACGAGAGCTGAATTTCATCTATGAGCACATAAAATTTCCTGCTTTGATCCTTCGTGTGTTCAATGACATAGTCATATAGGATATTCGGATTACGGTATTTTATATCGGCTTTGCGGTCAAGATCAATCTCTATGAAATCATCTTCACCAACACCTTCTTCAATCAGTCTGTTTTTGAAGAGCGTTGACAACAGGAAAGATTTGCCGGAACGTCGGATTCCGGTAATAATCTTGACCTTGCCGTTCCATCTCTTTGCAAGGAGCTGATTTACATATGTATTTCTTTCTATTATCATGCGCCAAATTATATTAGTGACAAAAGGTATGTGGATTACACCTGTTTTGTCAGTGCAAAGATAGTACATATATCTACATCCACCAAATTCGCACTCCAATTTCATTGATACTATCAACACCGACAACCAGAATCAGTCTCATTTGAAAATAGCTGTAAGAATCTATTGCTCTCTTAATCTGTCAATAAAATGCCTTATTTTACTATATTTGGAATTTATCATTGCCTTATTGTACCACAAAAAACACTCTCTGCCACCATATTGGATGACAGAGAGCATAGAATTGGGATTGATTGCTGATTACGGACGATAGAACAGTTCCAGTTCCATCCATCGGCGACGGTAGAGACCGGGGTGCCGGCGACCTTTGTATTTCGAGAACGAGGTATATTCGTGATGGATGTCGCGGTTCCCGGATTTCAGCTTTTTGAGGAGCGTACTGTTCTGGATGCGACCGCTGCCGACATTGTATGCGAGACAGGCAAGCAACAGGCTGTCCGCACCGTAGCCACGGTAATAGGCACAGAGCCGTGACAAATCTTTCCGTAATATCCGGTCGGCTTCAACATGGGAATACTGACGCTTCTTATACTTCTCGCCCTTCTGTACCACATGACCGTAGGCTATTGTCGGCCAGTGCTTAGGTTCGTGGAGCGTTTCGTAATGCCGGATCAGGACGCAGGCCCGCTCAAAAGGAGGCAACGCCATCAGGTTGGCTTTGCGTGAATCAGAAATAGAGGTGGCGTTGGCTGCCATTGCTGACAGCAACACCACCATAGTCATAAGCCATTTTTTCATCGGCGGAAACCTTTTGACTGCATCTCATCCTCAGACTGCGCCTCGGACTTATTGGGAGGAAGACCCATAGCTGCAATTTCCTCCTTTTCATCTGCTTCAACCTTCGGAGTTTCCTTAAACGGGACTTCCTCCGGAACCAATGTCGGGTCGAAAACAGCCTGTTCCTCAGAATAAGGCTGAACGGTTTGCCCGTTCTCAAGCTGCTGGCTGACATCGTGCATACGATAGTTGATTACAGCCGTCGCCTTCTTGACATCCGACATGACGGTACGGATAAAATCCGGAGATTCTTCTAGTTCTGTAAGCCATGACTTAAGATAGGCTGCTGAATCACCCTTAACGTGCTTCTGAATGCCGTTCTGCTGGCATATAAGTGCTGAGCCGAGTTCAGCCACCAGTTCCTCCCGTGAATAGTTCTCATCTCCGAAGGTACAGGCTTTCAGGCGACCGAGGCGGGACTCGGAACCGGTTGAATGAGTCATCTCATGGAGAAGTGTTCCATAGAAACTCTCGCCGTCGATAAACTGCTCCTTCGTAGGCACGACAATATGATCCTTTGATACGGAGTAGTAAGCCCTGTCCTGATTCTCAGGTATGATGGGACACACCCAGGCATTGTTGGCTATCATCGCGTCAATAACCGGAAAAGAGAAAACCTCTCCCTTCTGTTCGGGCAGTTTCACAGCACACTGTTCCTCCAACTTCGCGTACAATTCCGGGCATACTTCCTGCAGGTTGGTTTGCGCCACATTGAACACATTGAATACCTGATTCTTGGGATAAACATTATACTGTTTCTTCTCATCATTGGAGAGTTTCTTGTAATCCTCCCAGGGAATCTTATCCTTAGTGTCCTTGTCAATGACAGTGAACGTGGTGAGAAAAACCGGGAACGATTTCTCACCCTTCAGGACATGGACAGCCTCACGTTCCTCTGCTCCTTTCTGCTGTGGATTGAGGTCCCGCTGGATGCTGTTGAAGGTACACCATACAGGTAGCTTGTAGCCCTCCTTCTCCGCATGGAGCATAAGCATAAGGGCATTACCTCCGTTATATCGGCGACCGTGCAGGTTGCGTGGCCACACAAGCGCACCCTCAGTGAACCAGGGCTTCTGCCAGTCATGGTCGATGGACTTGATCTTGTCAATCATCAGTTCCGTGAACCGGTCGAGCGCCCTGTCTTCAGCCGAAGGGGTATTAGCGTTTTTTGAGTACCTCGCCATTAAAACGGAGTCTTGACATATTCCTTCAGCTCGACAGCCTTGCAGTTAAGGTCAAGATTGCCGTTGAATGTCGATATGCGCAGCTCTCCCTTTGCCTCGATCTTGGACTTGGGAACAACGAATGACGGGATTGCCTCGTTGAACGACACAAAACGCACGAACACCGAGAAGAAATCTTCGCCCACCTTGTCGGTCGAATACGCCGAGAATCGCAGATATCTGTTCCCTTTCTTGTCGGTAGGGGTCTTTATGTCCTTGCACACGACACCACGGAACTCCATTTCTCCTGCGATGCCGGATTCCGCCACGGGGTCGATGTCGATTTTGTCGGCCGATAGATTGAAATAGGTTCTCTTTTCAGCCGCTCCCTTGATTTTGAGGACGCCATCGATTGAGACGCGCCGTCCTTGTGTAAGAGCCACGACATCGGCGTTCTCGGCTGCCACGCTGATATTGACAGGCACGGCATCGCCTTTGGTAGATGGCACGTCCACCGAGAGTCCAAAAGCCACGAAGCTCTTGCCGTCAGCGGTCTGTTTCACACTTGCGGTACGGTTGATGATACCGCATACTTTTACATTGCATTTGATCATATACTTGATGATTGGTTAGTTGGTTATGAATTAGTCGAATGTCAGTCTCTTGTGATAAGCCTGACATAGAAGATGCAGGCGATTGAAGTCTTCACGGTCTCAAATACCGAGAATACAATAGCCCACAAAAGGCCCAGTTGGGAGTAAATTACGAGTGTGATGTAGCACATTATCAGCAGAATCACCACAAGCGCCGTGTAAAGGACTATACTTCTCATCGCTGCAGTCCCTGATTCTGGTCGTTGCCCATCTGTCGGTCGAAGCTCTGCGACATCTGATTGGCTACAACGATGTTGTTGATGATACCGACTATGCGTCCCTGTTTTGCCTCGTTGCCAAGATTGGCGTCATTCAGTGCCGCTGAAAACCTTGTCATTTCGGCATTGGTCAGCTCATGATTGAATGAGCCTCTGTCATCGGCGATTGACAGAATGGGATTCTGTCCGTCACGGATAGTCAGTAAGCAAGCTTTCAGACCGGGAGTAAGGGAACTGAGGTCAATCTGACGGTTGACAGCAGCATCGGAGGCGAGAGCCATGGCTTCCTCCCTGTCCTTGCCGTCAATCTGTACGGCGAGAGCCATAAGGGAAGTAAACATGGTGATAGCCATTTCCATTACCGGGTCATTCGACGGCAGACTCACACCGCTGTCCTCGGAAGAAAGGAGTTTCTTCATCCATCCGTCAGGTGTCATTTCCTCTTCAGGAGTATCATTGACCGCCATGTCCTCTCCCGGAACATCATGTTGCGGAATCTGGTCGGCATATTTTGCGAGCAGATCTTTTCCATTGTGCATTGCCGTGACTTTGATATTCCCTTTGGCGGCTATCTCCGCGAGATAGGCCGCAGGGTCAATATCACGGGTCGTTCCGTCTGTGCCTATCATCTTCACGCCGAAGTGAAGGTGCTCCCCGGTGGTCCTCGTCCCCGTATTGCCGGAAACTCCGATTTTGGTCCCGGCATTTACAGTATCACCAACCTTGACTGCTATCTCCGACAAGTGCATATAGGTTGTCTGATACTTGGAACCATCGGGTCGGTCATACTCCATGGTCACGCTCTTGCCTCCGCCGGTATTTACATTGTGGTTGACCTTGACAACACGTCCGTTGTCCTCGGTGGCAAGAAGACTGTCGCCCTTGCATCTAATATCAACTCCTTTGTGAAACTGTTTCTGACCCGGATTAATCGGGTCGTTGCGGGTGCCATACGGTGAGGTAATGAAAAGGAACTCGTCACGTTTTACCGGAAATGAGTAATGGCTTGACTGCTCAGTCGAGACTTTCGGTTCCGAAACAGTGGCTATAGGGCCACGTTCCATAGCCATGCGGTCATATTTTGTCAAGTCCATTCTCTCGATGACCGAGATAAGACTCGAGGCATACTGCTTGGACGATGCGTAACCTGCTTTCTGCAAGCCGTTGCACCAGCCACGGTAATCGGTCTGCGCGAGAGCGAAACAGGCTGAATACCGGCTGTTGTTCTTGAGAATCAGAGAATGATGCTCGTAACTGTCGCCTACAGTGGCATACTTGCAGAATTTCTCGTTGGGCTTGTCATCGGTATAGAGTCCGTACTGACCGCCGGCATCAAGCCACGCTTTCCCTGCCTTTATACCAAAATGGTTGTTGCACTCACGCGACAACTGGCTACGCCCGTTGGCACTCTCAAGGATACCCTGTGCGAGTGTCACTGATGCGGGGATACCGTATTTACGCTGCTGCTCGATGGCATACTCGGCATACTGCTCTACATATTGCTGTGATACGCTGGCCATATTATCTTCCTCTGTGTACGGTATGAGTTTCTTCTACTTCCTCGGTTTTCTCTACATCTACGCTCTCGACTTTCGGCTCAGGCTTGACAACCTCGGGTGCGACAGCCTCGCTTCTCGACACATTGGCTCCGAGGACATCAGCGAACACCTTTGCGGCAAGCGAGGTCTTGTACTCAGCCATATCCTCGGCCACGAACATCCTGTTCCACTGGTCACGGCTGATCTCGCGTGGCTTCACGTTCTCGGCTCCCTCAATCTTGGGAGCGCACATGATTTTATCCTCCTTGGTCTTATAGACGTTCACTCGGGTGATTCGGGAGACATCAACTCCTTCGGGAATGTCGTTGAAGATGTTGAAACGGAGGGAAGGATTGGTTCTGACAAGCTCATAGTATTTCTGTCCGAGTTCCATGCGGAGCCGGTCTGCTTCGGACTGATGACCCTGTCGGAGCGTTGAGAAGAATCGGTTGACATCCTCCTTTTCGGGATAGATGCAGAACGACTCTCCGTCTTTCGGCTTGATGTAGAAAGCCCAGCGTGCGTTGTCATCCTTGAGCATCTGGACACGGTCGAACAACACGCTGTTCGCAGCCTCGACCGCACCCGACACATCGAGCCTGGCAACCTCGTTGAGCTTGCCGCCCTTGTAGCTCATCTCATGCACTGTTCTCCCTTCATAGAAGCCGTCATCGGCATTGAGCGACAGTTTACCGTCATTGTTGTAGAACCTTACATAAGTGGCACCGTCCTTTTTCAGGGCAGCCTCGATACGCGGCAGAGAGAAGCCTTTCAACGCAAAAGTCGTGACTGTCGCGTTGGCTTCGGCCCGTTCCTTGGCAGACATCACTTCATCGGGAGTTACACGGAACAGCTTGCGCTCTCCGTTTGGCAGGTTCACATAGCCGCCGGCCATGGCACCTCCGGGTAGCATCACGTCATAGACTCCGGTACTGCTGTCCTTTACCACCACCATAGATCGGTCGGCCTCGCTGGGTATATGCCGAATCATGTCATTGATGACATAATGGTTGGACTTGGAGTTCCATACATCGGGCAGATATTCCAGACACAGACGGTTGATGGAGGCAGCGTTTTTCAGTGCCTCACCGTATGCAAGCTCGACCTGCTCCGGGTCGTCGGAACCTGTCAGCGCCATAGCCTCTTCAAGTTCCTTGTTGTAGTAAGTGAGGTCGAATTTTTCGAGAAATTCACGTTTTTCCTCGGGTGAAGAGAAGTTGCGGTCGTCAATTTTCATGCCTCCGTGACGGAGAATGTCACAGAGGATGACTGCCTCATGACTGTCCACCTGCGGCTTCTGCTTCTGCTGGAGTTCATCTATCTGTGCCTGAGTGCGGAAACGGGCATATTCAATCTTCTCTCCCTGCTCTGCCTTTCGTATCACATCAAGGGCATTATTGACATCGGCTTCCAGGGCGTCAATCATGCAGGGATTCTCCTGAAGTTCACGGGTCCAGTTGTCTATCAGAGTAATATTCTGGGGACTGACTTTTGCCGGAAGCCCCAGTTCATTCATCTTTATGGCAGAAGACACTTCCACCACAAGTCGCTCGTAGCGGTCGGCATAGTCGCCCGGAGCATGACCGCCTTTCATCACCATTCCCTCACGCGCGAGACGCTGCTGATGCCCTGTGGCTGAGACAAACTGACGCATAAGTTCCTGCACATATTCGGGATACTCGGCATATTTCTTCTGGTCAGGCATATATACGGCATCCTTTTCGGTGTCGTAATGAGCCGTCTCGGAAGCCTCACGGCGAATGGGCACAAGGTAATCCTTCATCTGCTTGATGAAGTTATTGACAGACGCCCGGAGCTGTCGTTCCTCCGCCTTGAGGTTACCGCGCTCGTTGGCGGAACCGAAGCGGTCTAGAACAGAGCGGTATTTGTCCTCATCAGCATGAGGCATAACCGTCTGGTCAAGGTTAAAGAGCATACGGATCTGACGCTGCTGCACGCCCTTGTATTCCGACTGCTGTTCCTGCGTGAGCTTCTTGTAGTCGCCGGCACTGATGACATCCTTAGGGTCATGCTTGTTGACATAGCGGTCCCAGGCATACCAGTTGAACGGAGTGCCTTTTTCTTTGCCGACAACAGGGATTCCGGCGGCTTTGGCTGTGTGGAAGAAGACATATTGCGATGAGGGATAGTTCTCGCGGTCTGCCGTGAGCTGGAGCACGAGCGAGTTGAATGGACTCACCGTCGGGCCTTTCGGATAAATGCGCGGCGCCATCATGCCGGCATGGTTGAGCCATTGACCGCCGTTGCCCTTTGCGTTGGTGAGGGCTTCGTTGATTAACTGTACCTGGCGGATTGCCGCCTTTTCTTCCTGTGGGGATTTTTCTTTCATATTATTCTGTTTCGCTTCTTATCTGATTTGTCTGGTCTGTGATTGATTCTCCTGAGTGGCGGCACGGTAGTTCTCCTGTGCAAGCTGACTGTTGGCGTCATGTCTGGCAAGAACGGTATTGGCAAGAGTGTTCAAGGGTAAAGCCCCGCTCTGATAAGCCGCCACAACATTGTCGGGAAGCAATATCGAGCATGGAGTACGGTCGATGTTGGCTACTAGACAGTTGCCGTTGATGACGGGACTTGTTATCCTCGGATTGAGTTCCTGGTCCTCATACTGCTTGAATCTCGGTCCGTTCGGGTTGTTATGTCGTTCTATGCTTTCATGACCTGCCTTGTTGACGAGGTTCAGTCCTCCCATACCGATGAGAACCATCTTCAGAATTGGGTTCTTCACAAAGAGTCCGGCGACCACTGATGCCATCGGTATGAGATTGTCACGGAGATGCAGACTCTGCGTCTTGCCTGTCATCATGCCCACAAGTATGTCAGGCATCATTGCTATGACATAGCCGAGATTATGCCCGATGTCACCGAGACCGGTGAATCCGAGATCGGACATAAGCGAACCCCATCCGGCTTGATTGGCCTCCTGCTCCTGACGGATTTTATCATCGTCAGTAGCGTCAGTGTCGGATTGAATATTCTCTGACATTGGTTGCTCTGTGTTCTGTTCTGATTGAATATTGCCTGAGCGTGCCGCCAACTGAGCTTCCGCAGCTCTTGTAGGAGTTTTGTCATTTACGGCAGGGGCATCTTGATTTTGAGGTACCCGGGCTGCATTTCGCGCCGCTTCCTCAAATGATTTCTTGAAATTTCCGACAGCATTGGCGATGGGCGAGACAAAAGCCTTCGCTCCACGACTGATGTAACCGCCCAATGAAAATGTTCCGACCGGTCTTTTGAGATTGCTGTTGATTCTCGTGACACCTTCGCTTCTCTCGGCATCAAGCCATGCGGCCTGTGTCCTGATAGACTCGAATACATTCTCGTCCTCACCGGAGCCGAACAAGCCTTGACTGATACACTGCTCGATTGTGATAGTATTGTCCTTCTTTTTCGAATCGACATAGGCTTCGACACCGGCAAACACTACTTCCACTCCTGCAAGCTTCGCAAGGTTGGCCCATGAACCGCAACCCATCGTCGCAACAGTGTCAATGGCGAACGAGGCGGCTTTGGCACCTCCCCATTCCCAACCGTTTGCCTTGTATCTGTCTTCGGCTTCCTTGGCTATCCGGTGTCGGCCCTTTCTATCGTTTATGCGTGATTGATGTCACATTTATAACTGTAAACCGCTATGGCTAACGATAAAATAACATCCGCGTCTCAAAAGCCGTCAGTTTCGGGCGGAATAAGGGAGGAGACGCCGCACACTCATCCTAAAGGTGGAGTGAAACAGATTTCCATGATGGCAATGGCCATCATGATTGTGACTACCATAGTCAGTATGCGAGGACTTGCATCGCAGGCGGAGTTCGGGTTCACCTCGATATTCTATTATGTGCTTGCTGCCATAGTTTTCCTCGTGCCGTATGCGCTGGTCTGCGCTGAACTTGCCTCGACATACACCCGGTCGGGCGGTGTGTTCCGCTGGGTATCGGAGGCGTTCGGCACCCGCACCGGCTGGCTGAGCATGTATCTTGACTGGCAGATGGTGGTCATATGGTTCCCGGCAGTGCTTATGTTCGGAGCTGTGGTGCTGGCCTATATTTTCTGGCCGGAGGCGTTTGATGCCCGGCTTGCCGGCAACCGTGTGTACACATTGATTGTGGTGCTTGGAGTTTACTGGGTATGTACGTTCAACACTTTCCGAGGCATGAAGTATGCCAACAAGCTCAGCACCCTCGGCGGTCTGTGCGGCACCATCATCCCGGCTGCGGTGTTGATCATAATGGGGGTTGTCTACCTGCTGCTGGGCAAGACCGTCTACCTTCCGCTCGACAAACCATTCTGGCCTGAT
>ENA-ORCP01001758-ORCP01001758.1-human-gut-metagenome-genome-assembly--contig:-NODE-1758-length-18129-cov-4.860016_pt1 | contig 18129 bp, 18 predicted proteins | sample MGYA00242990_ERZ507991 | MGnify/ENA primary metagenome ERZ507991 (study PRJEB26167, sample SAMN06115496) | human gut metagenome | host: Homo sapiens | place: China:Henan | collected 2015-05-07... | reverse complement strand
GTTATAAGAAACGATAACCAGTACACCAGCCAGACAAGCCATCGGAATATATTGTGCCAGCGGCATCAGGAAAAGTATAATCGGAATTTGTACACGTTCCAAGCGGAGATATTCGGGGATGCAGAAACAGATGGTTTGTGGGAATATTCGTACAACCGGATTTATTATTATAACACGATTATCGAGGGGGTGATGGAAGTGGAAGATGTTACGTTGGATAAAAAACGTTCCCTGCGTGCTGAGGCATTGGTGGGAAGGGCGTTTGAATATCTTACTTTGGTAAATGCGTATGCGAATCATTATGACAAGAATACGGCAGCGACAGATCCTGGTGTGCCTCTGATGCTGGATAAGGAAATCAATAAATCCAACTTGGAGAGTGCAACAGTACAACAGGTGTACGATCAGATATTGATAGATTTGGATACGGCAGCTCTTTATTTGCCGAGTAAACAGAAAACGGCCTACCGGGCTTCCAAGCCTGTGGGACTGGGAATGTTAGCCCGGATGTACTTGTACATGGGAGAGTATAACGAGGCGCTGAAATATGCCAAACTTTCTTTGGCATGACGATTTCATCGAAGAAGCCTGTGTCTTTTCGTGTCATCCTAATTTCAATACAAAGCCGCTCTCCCGAATTATGACTCGTTCTGTGCATAATTATTTCAAATTAATTATCTGTAATGCTATATTGCAATTGTTTGGATTGGTTGATTCGATGACCCTACACCAGGTTCGTTCATTCAAAAAGAAGATTGATTGTGTTTCTGCTTGAACCGAATCCATATTATTGATCATATTGTTTGCTATTTTAATATCATTGGTATTGCGATTTAGTAATACCCATTTATAAGGTTTTTCTTGTTCATAATAGTATAATAATCTTTTTGAGGATGGTGTAGAAGGGATTCTGATGGATTTGGATGAAGCATTGCAACTGCCGGAAGAACTCTATATTGCACAAAATATCATTGTAAACTCCCTGTTATTGATACTCCACGTGACGAATGGTATTGTAACCGACTTATCAATGAGGCTCTGATAGAGCTAACTCACCATGGACGTGGACCTGTTCATATTAATATACCATTTGCTGCTCATCATGGAACAGCTTATAGCGTAGAATCGTTACCAGATGCTCGTAAGATTACAATGCATCAACTGCCGATAAATAGTTCAGAATGGAAATTCATTTCTGCTCGACTTAAAAGTAAGAAGGTAATGATCATCTGGGGTCAGTCAGTTACTCCGCTCATGGAAGTTGAAGTAGCAGAAGATGCCTTTGCTGACAGATATAATGCAGCTGTTCTTACTGATAAAATGTCTAACTGTCATACAAAGAATGCTATCATTAATACGACCATTACGATGAGCATTATGAAGGAGCAACAGGTACCAGCGTTACAACCTGACATTGTTATTTCTGTTGGTGCTAACTATATCTTCAATAATGAGATTAAGGCTTTTATCAAGAAAGGAAATGCAGAACACTGGCAAGTGGGTCTTGAAGATAAAGTTTGTGATCCATTCCATACTCTTACTGATATTTTTGAGATGCCTGAGGCATATTTCTTTAATATGCTTGTAGAAAATTGTGAAAGTAAGACCAAGGGCTCATACTTCGCAGATTGGAAGGCAATTGCTGACCTGCCAACGCTTCCTGATATGCAGTATTGTGAACTTTATGCTATTACTAAACTGATGAGTCAACTTCCTGCAAATTGTGACCTTCAGTTGGCAAATAGTCAGACTATTCGTATGGCTCACTATATTCCTATTAAGGATAGCATCCGAATTAACTGTAATCGTGGTGTAAATGGCATTGATGGTAGTATGTCAACTGCAGTGGGATTTGGAGCAAATAGCGACAAACCTCTGTTCTATATTACAGGTGAATTGTCATTCTTCTATGATATGAACAGTCTTTGCATCCGTCATCTGTCAAAGAAATCACGTTTTATGCTTATTAATAATCAGGGAGGTGCGGTAATGTATGACAGACCTAGAAATACTGCTACTACCGACCTTCCTATCTATCTTGCAGCAGGTGAAAACAAGGTTGCAAAAGGTTGGGTAGAATCATTAGGTTTCAAGTATCTGACAGCCACCAATAAAGACGAAGTGGATGCAGGAGTAAAAGTTCTTTTGGATGAGAGCATTGATACCCCTGTGTTGCTTGAGGTATTTACTAACCTTTCAGAAGACAGGTACTGCATTAATGATTATGTTGCAAGTCAGGATCAACGATCCTTTAGCGAAAAGGTTAGTGGAAAGTTAAGTAGAATGTTCAAGAAGTAATCTATGAATATATTTAAGAGAATACTGAGAAGAATCAATCTTCACGGACGTATTGGCAACTATTTACGGTCTCATTATTCGTCTTTCAGAGTTGCTCGTCCTTATATTATTAAAGTGGATGAGCATGACGAGTTGAAAGGATTAGTTGCAATTGTTACTGGCGGTTCTGGCGCTATTGGGCGTGCGTGTGCTTTCCGTTTGGCTGCAGAAGGTGCCAAGGTCTATGTCTGTGGAGCACGACCTACAAGTGCCCAACCTGTTGTTGACGAAATTAATGCTGCAGGTAAGGATGCTGTTGCTATTCAGTTGAATGTTCTTGATGCTTCATCAATTAGGAGCACCTTTGAGAAGATAGCTGAAGAAAATGAAGGACACATTGATATACTTGTGAATTCAGCAGGAGGTAGTGCAAGAGGTAAGGCAAACAATGTTGTGGATCAGGACATTGACGTGCTCGATGAAATTCTCAATATTAATCTCAGAGGATCAATGATTTGTGCCAAAGAGGCTGCCAAATTCATGATTGTCAACAAGTACGGTCGCATCATTAGTATTACCTCTGTTATTGGTCTTCAAGGTAAGGCCGGATTTAGTGATTATGCAGCCAGCAAGGGTGGAAGCATTGCTTTTATCAAGTCACTTGCGCAGGAGTTAGGCCAATATGGAATTACTGTCAATGGCGTTGCCCCTGGAATAGTACGGAGAGGCGAAGTAACAAAGGACGTAATAGAGCGCCTTGGTAAGACTAACTGGATGGGAGCATACGGAAAGCCAGAGGATATTTCTGCTGTTGTAAATTTTTTATGTAAAAAGGAAGCCTGCTTCGTCACAGGTCAGAACATTGCTGTTGATGGAGGTAGAAGTCTCGGGCTAAAAGAGAATTAGCAAAATCATGAAAATCGGAATACTTACCCAATCGCTTCATGCCAATTATGGTGGTTTGCTTCAGAACTATGCACTTCAGCAGACACTCATTCGTGCTGGACATGATGTGGAGACAATAGACTGGGGCAAGCCTAAAAGTTTGCGTTATAGACTTTATTGTATGAAGATGCAGTTTCTTGCTACTTGGTTCCCTAGAAAGAATCCAGGTGTAAGGTATCAGCCTTCCAAAAGTGAATTGGATGTCATCTGGCGGAATACTAACTATTTCATCGAAACGTATATCAGGCATACAAAGCCACTGCGTTCATATCAGGAGTTTCAATCTCAAGCAGAAAACGGACAATATAGTGCATACGTTGTAGGTAGTGACCAATGTTGGAGGCCTTGTTACAATTCATTTCTGACATCAATGTTCTTGGATTTTGTCAAGGGACAAAATGTGAAAAGACTGTCTTATGCTGCTAGTTTCGGAACTGATAAATGGGAGTTTACCCCACAGCAGACAGCAATATGTTCTCCACTTGCTCAGAAGTTTGATCTTGTAACTGTTCGAGAGGATTCAGGTGTAAAACTCTGCAAAGATCACCTTGGCGTGAATGCTGTTCATGTACTTGACCCTACAATGCTTCTCACAAAGGAAGACTACATTAGTCTGATAGAGGCAGAAAAGGAACCCCAGGCAGCTGGTACTCTCTTTTACTACATCCTAGATCCAGCTTCGAAAAAGACAGCTTTTATTCAAAGAGTCTCAGAGGCAAAAGGACTAAGGGCATTTCAAGTTCTTCCTAAATGTCAAGCAGAAAATCGCACCCGTAAGGATGTGAAGATGCGCATAGAAGATTGTGTCTTCACAGGAGTTACGGCTTGGCTTCGAGCATTTGTGGATGCAGAAATGACTATAGTAGATAGCTTCCATGGAATGGTGTTCTCGATTATCTTTAATAAACCATTCTGGGTTATAGGTAATGCCCAACGAGGAATGAGTCGCTTCACATCACTCCTAAAGGTCTTTCATCTTGAGGACCGTCTTCTTGATACGGAACACCTTGATGAGGTAGATTTCTCAAAATCTATTGATTGGGTAAGAGTGAATGCCATTTTGGAAGAAAAACGAAATGAATGCAAATTATTATTGTTAAATAAACTAAAGGAATAGAATGCCCAAAGTAAGCATTATTATCCCTGTTTACGGGGTAGAAAAATATATAGAGCGTTGTGCTCGAAGTCTTTTTGAACAGACACTTGATGATATTGAGTATCTGTTTATTGATGACAGTACTCCTGATAGGAGTATTGATATCTTGAAGCGGGTGCTTGAGAATTATCCTCATCGCAAGAGTCAGGTCAACATCCATCGCATGGAGCAGAACAGTGGGCAAGCAATTGTTCGAAATTGGGGCATGCAGAATGCAACAGGAGAGTATGTGATTCATTGTGACAGTGATGACTGGGTAGATACTGATATGTATCGTGCCATGTACGAGGAAGCGAAAGATAAGAACGCAGATGTTGTAGTATGCGATTATGATATGACTGATGGAGTATCTAACAGCAAAAGAGTCAATGCTTGTCATGCATCTACCCCTAAGCAACTAATAGAGAGTTGCCTATTGCAAAGAGATCCATGGTCTCTTTGCAATAAGCTGTTCAAAGGAACAGCTTATTATAATATTGTACATCCACAAGGTGCAATGGGCGAAGATATGGCGACCACTATGCAGTTGCTATGGAATTGTAAGAAGTTGTCATATATGCCACAATCATACTATAAGTACTTCTATAACAATAAATCAATAACAAAAGTTATTTCAAAGGATAGCTGTGCTCGAAAGTATGACCAATTGGCTGCAAACACCAAAATTATCATGAATTTCGTTGATGGGAAAGATATAAATCCCGACGCTCTCATTGTTTACAAAAACTCTATCAGAGCAATTCTTTATCCGTTAGTATATGAAGATCAATACTACAAATTATGGAATAATATGTTTGAAGGATTGAATTGGCAAGTACTCAAATCCTCAAATATTCCTATGATAGAAAAAGTCCGTGTCATTCTAACAATACTACATTTGTATCCTCGCAAACAATTTAGAGCTGTCTAATATATGGAGAAGGATTCTGTCTTTTTATCAGATAAAGTAATTGTTTTTTGTGTGCTGTTTGCTGCATTTGCAAGTCTATTTTCTCTATCTGCGAATAGTGTTGCGCTATACCTTGCGATTCCATGTGCTTTTTTATTAAGCTTTAAGAAATATGGCCTACTGCGTGTTAGCAAAACCTTTAAGATAATTACTATGTTATATTTTTGGGTTTTTGTTTCATATTTTTGGGCCATCAACAAATCTGTTGCCCTTTCTGAATTGAAAGTTTGCTTAGGAGCAATTATGCTCTGTTACATATTTTCTGTTAATGCGAAGAGAACAAAATTATTACCCTGGCTTTACCTGTCATATATTGTTCTTTACCTTAGTGCATGGTATTATGCAAGCACTCATATATTGGTTGACATGACCAGTATTGGAGCTGAAGGTGAAAGACTTAACGACCAATCTCTTAATGCCAATACTATGGCGTATTATACATTTTATGTTTCCTTTGCATTATTTGTTTTGGGTGAGATTGTGCAATCTCCATTTTTTCAGAAAGTTTTAAAGTGGTTATTCCTGTTAATGATTCCGGTTTCTTTCCTTGTTGCTCTATTTACTGCATCAAGACAAGTCCTGTTTATTCAAGCTCCGTTGATAGCTGTATTACTTTATATCCGCTATTTGCGCAATAAGCCAACGCATAGAAAAGTCATATTTATAATAATCTCTATATGTGTATGTGCCTTCTTCGTAAGTGATTTGCTTGATATATATTCTAACAGCTATTTGTACACAAGAAGCTCAGAAAATGTAAAAGATGATATACGAAGATATTTGATGGAGGATGCCTTCAATGTTGGACTTGATAACTTTTTTACTGGTGTTGGAACTGGTTGTTATTGCATAGTATCTCGATATGGAGGTTTCTCGCATACAACATACATTGAGTTATTTGCCAATACAGGTATTCTTGGTTCTTTAATATTTATTTGGGCAATTCTAGATTTCTTAATGACTCAGTTACGTAGATATAAGAGTACAAATGATTTACTATTCTTGTTGTTTTTGATTTTTGGATTGTTCTTTGCCTTTGACAATTTCTTTTATGTTTTTTACTCATCAGTGTGGTTATTGGGGATTTTTCTTCTTGTTGCTGCTCACAGTGATCAGCATTACTATTCAAACTATTCATAAATATGACCCTTTATCTATTTACATCATCATTTCCATATGGTAATGTTGAATCTTTTTTAGAAGATGAAATACTATACTTATGTGAGGAATTCGAGAAAGTAGAAATTATACCATTGACTGGTAATGTTAATATCCAAAGGGAGGTTCCCTTTAATTGTCATGTAAATGTTCCTATTTGTAATGTTCAAGGTTTTCATAAGTATTTGAGAGGTATGTTTTGCAAAAAAACATTTCTCTTGTATTGTAAGGAGCTTGTCAAGAGAAGGCTTTTTTCCAATAGAACTCGCCTAAAGACATGGATGATTTCGTATGTAAATTCAAATTTTTTATTGAAGTCAAATCAAATCAAGGAGATATTTAAGAGAGCTAATACTAATGATGTATTTTATAGTTATTGGGGAAAATGCTCAAATGTTCTTTCTGTTGTATATCATGGCAGAGCTCATTTCGTATCACGATATCATGGTGAATGGGACTTATGGGAAGAATCAAGTGGGAATTATGTACCATTGAGAGAAAGAGAAGCAGCCTGTTTAGATTATGCGGTTTTTATCTCTCATAAAGGTGAGGAATATTATAGAAGTAAATATCCACAGAGTAAGACAGTTGTTTATCCATTAGGATCAAAAGATTACGGTATTCAGAAAGAGGCTGAGGACAAGGATTCAATAAGAGTGGTAAGTTGCTCTACTGTATATCCTTTGAAACGTGTAGATTTGATTTTTGATGCTCTTAATTCTATTAAGGGGAAAAAAATTGAATGGACTCATTTGGGTGGAGGGCAAAAATTTGACGAATTGGTTGCTAAAGCTAAGTCAGAATGCAAATCACATCTTACAACTAATTTTGTAGGAATGCTTTCACATGATCAGGTTATGAACTATTATAAGGAACATCACTTTGATGTGTTTATCAACATGAGTACAAATGAAGGCGTGCCTGTTTCAATAATGGAGGCAGCATCTTTTGGAATCCCAATAATAGCAACGAACGTTGGTGGCACATCAGAAATAGTACAGCCTTCTGTAGGCATGCTTCTTTCTTCTAATCCTACTATAGATGAAATTTGCAAGACTATAGAGGAAGTTCTTAGCGGGAATTACTCTCCGCGGGAGTTTTGGAAAACTCATTATTCTGCGGAAGGGAATTACAAACGGTTTGCTCAGTTTCTAAAAAACATATAATATGATTCACTACTGTTTTTTGACAGGTGTATATCCTCGTACAGATGGCTTGATGACCACCAGGCAAGGGTGTAGTCTTGTGAAGGCGGGCTATAAAGTAACATACATTGTATGCGATGATCAGCCTGATGAGATAACCTCGGATGGAATTGAGATAAAGTCAACTCGCTTCAAACCCAAGGGACGAATAGACCGATTCTTAAATACAAAAAAAGTCGTGCTTCAATTGGCATTAGAGCAAGATGCTGATGTTTATCAGATTTCAGATCCAGAAATGATAGGAATTGTTGACGACTTCAAAAAACGAGGTAAAAAGGTTGTTTTTAATCTGAGAGAGTTCTATCCGGATTTGATTGCTTCGAAGAAATATATTCCCGCTATTGCGAGAATTCCCTTAGCAAAATACTATAATCATTTTCTGAAGAAGTATCTTCCGAGATATGATGCTGTATTTACAGTAACGGATTGGATTGTTGATGAATGTGTCAGACGATACAAACTGTTCAACATTCATTTATTGACAAACTTCCCGTTGGTCAATGAAGGATTCTCATTAAGTGAGAGCGAATATCTTGCAAGAGAGAATCGAGTTTGTTATGAAGGAACAATTTATAGCATTAGTAGACAAGAAAAGGTCTTTGAAGCTCTAAGTCAACTTCCAGATGTGAAGTATCTCCTTATAGGAAAAATTGAAGATAAATATCAATGGATAAAAGACCAACCATATTGGAGTTCTGTGGAGTTCCATGATGGTTTTTCTATTGAAGATCTTCCTTCAATATTTGGTCGCTCTACAATTAGTAATGTGTTCAGAGATTTTGAAGGTCGCGATGGATCCCTTGGGGTTATGAAAATCTTCGAAAGTATGGAGGCTGCTCTTCCTGTCCTTTTCGCAGATGTTCCTTTGTATCGAAAGATCAATGGCAAATACCATTGTGGCATTTGCGTTGATCCGAATAATGTTCAAAGTATTAAGGAAGCAGTCGAATATCTGGTTGAACACAAACAGGAGGCTTACGAAATGGGGCAACGAGGTCGTGAGGCTGTAATAAAAGAGTTCTGTTGGGAACAACAAGCAAAGAAATATATTGATGTAATAGAAAATATAAATCATTAAGTAGTATGAAAGGAATTGTACTTGCCGGTGGTAGTGGTACGCGTCTGTATCCTATCACCAAGGGTATCAGCAAACAATTGATGCCTGTTTACGACAAACCCATGATTTATTATCCAATATCAGTATTGATGTTGGCTGGTATTCGTGAGATTCTCATTATCTCTACACCTCATGACCTCCCCAACTTCAAGCATCTCTTGGGCGATGGCTCTGACTATGGGGTTCATTTTGAGTATGCCGAACAGCCTTCTCCCGATGGACTCGCTCAGGCATTCTCTATTGGTACTGACTTTATCGGTAACGATAGTATTTGTCTTGTTCTCGGTGATAACATCTTTTACGGCAGTGGTTTTACTACTAAGCTTAGGCAAGCAGTAGAGGATGCAGAGAATGGTAAAGCAACTGTCTTTGGCTATTGGGTGAGCGATCCAGAGCGATATGGTGTGGCTGAGTTTGATGCAGAAGGTAACTGCCTCTCTATTGAAGAGAAACCAAAGGAGCCGAAGTCAAGTTATGCAGTAGTTGGACTCTACTTCTACCCAAATAAGGTGGTTAAGGTGGCATCTGAAATCAAGCCTTCTGCTCGTGGAGAGTATGAGATTACTACTGTCAATCAGGCTTTTTTGAAAGCAGGAGAATTGAAAGTCGCACTCCTTGGTCGTGGATTCGCTTGGCTCGATACGGGTACGCATGATTCACTCTCGGAGGCATCTACCTACGTTGAGGTGGTTGAAAAGCGTCAAGGTCTTAAGATTGCTTGCCTTGAAGGCATTGCCTATCGCAAGGGATGGATATCTGAAGAGCGTATGCGTGAACTTGCACAACCAATGCTCAAGAGCCAGTATGGACAACACCTGCTCAAGGTAATCGACGAGAAGAAGCATGAGGTTGATTCCGATACATTTAGAAAATAACGTTATGATGATAAAAGACGTGAAATTCATAGAACTTCCTAAGTTTGCTGATCCTCGAGGCAATCTCTCCTTCGTAGAGCAGAATAATCACATTCCTTTTGAGATCAAGCGAACTTATTGGATCTACGATGTTCCTGGAGGTGAAAGTAGAGGCGGACATGCTTATCGTGAGACTGCTGAATTCATTGTTGCCATCTCTGGAGGCTTTGATGTGACCGTGGACGATGGCAAGGAGAAGAAGACCTTCACACTAAACCGTTCATACTACGGTCTTTATATTCCTAAAGGTCTTTGGCGGCAGATGGAGAATTTCTCCACTAACTCGCTTGCCCTCGAATTTGCGGACACAAAGTTCAATGCAGATGACTACATTCGCGATTATGAGCAATTTAAAATTTTGAAAGCAAATGGAAAAATATAATGTATTTGATTGTTCAATCATTGAGTTCGACAAGCATCATTCTGACCGGAAGGGCAATTTGACTGTTGTTCAGAATGGTGAGACCCTTCCATTTGACGTAAAGCGTGTCTATTACTTGTATGATGTCCCAGGAGGCGAAGAGAGAGGTGCACATGCCCATCGTGACTTGTGCCAGCTGATGATTGCTGCATCTGGCTCGTTTACTGTAACTCTTGACGACGGTAAATGCAAACGAACCTTCTTCCTCAACCGCCCATATCAGGGACTTTATGTAAAACCTGGAATGTGGCGTGATCTCGGAGATTTTTCTTCTGGTGCCGTATGTATGGTGCTGGCTTCGGATGTGTATCTGAAGGAGGATTATATCCGCGATTATGACGAATTCCTTAAATATCGCAATGAATTATGATTCATCGTTTAGCCGACTGCATGTGCGAGAACATACCAGAATCCACCAATATCTGGCAGTTCTGTGTAGTTTTTCCAAAGGCTCAGATTGGTGAGAACTGCAATATCTGTTCTCATTGCTTGATTGAGAATGAAGTAAAGATTGGTAACAATTGTACTGTGAAGTGTGGTGTGCAGCTGTGGAATGGAATTGAGTTGGAGGACAACGTAATGATTGGTGCTAACTGTACCTTCACCAATGATCTCTATCCTCGTGCCAAGAACAAGGACTGGAAGCAGTTTTCTACTAAGATTTGCAGAGGAGCATCCATTGGAGCTGGTTCGACCATTCTCCCAGGACTCATTATAGGAAGTCATGCAATGATTGGAGCTGGAAGTGTAGTTACTAAGAACATTCCAAAGAACACCATTTGGATAGGCAATCCTGCACAGATGAAAGGCTACATTACTAAGGATAACATTACTCTTGACCTCCAGTTTCGTGATAAACAAGGAAACATACATGATTATTCGGAAATAAACTATTAAAAAGAAAAAGACATAAAACAATGAATAATATTCCATTTCTGTCCCTCAAGGACGTAACCGCTCTCCATGGAGCAGAGATTAACGAGGCTGTAGCTCGTGTTATAAACAATGGCTGGTATCTCCAAGGCAAGGAGAACGAGCTGTTTGAGAAGCATTATTCCGAGTTTATCGGTTGTAAACATACTATCGGTTGTGCCAACGGTTTGGATGCACTCATCTGGATCTTCCGTGCATACATCGAGATGGGGGTGATGCAACTGGGGGATGAGGTGATTGTACCTGCAAACACCTATATTGCCACTACTCTTGCCATCACTGAGAATGGTCTCGTTCCTGTGAACATTGAACCTAAGCCAAACACACTTGAGATTAATGACGACCTCATTGAGGCAGCTATTACTCCTCGCACTAAGGCTATTGCTATCGTTCACCTTTATGGTCGTAATGCCTATACCGATAAGATTGGTGCTCTCTGTAAGAAGTACAACCTTAAGCTCGTGGAGGATTGCGCTCAGAGCCATGGTTGTAAGCATACCGATGGTCGCGTGACCGGAAACATTGGAGATGCAGCAGGACACTCATTCTACCCAGGTAAAAACCTTGGCGCTCTTGGAGATGGTGGTGCTGTTACTACCAACGATTCTGAACTGGCAGCTGCCGTTCGTGCGCTCGCTAACTATGGAAGCCAGAAAAAGTATGTCTTCAAATACGCCGGTCGCAATAGCCGACTTGACGAAATACAGGCCGCAGTCCTTGATGTGAAGCTTAGGTATCTCACCGAAGACAATGCAAAGCGCAAGATGGTGGCTCACTACTACTACGAGTACATTAACAATCCACTCATCTCAATGCCAGATCTGCTTCCTGACGAGCAGAACGCATACCATCTCTTCCCAATTATCGTGAAGGGCAAGAAGAATCGTGACCGTCTACATGGCTATTTGGAGCAGAATGGTGTAGGTACAGTATGCCATTATCCTATTCCACCTCACAAACAGGAGTGCTATACAAAGGAGGTTTGGAACACTCCACAGCTCTCATTGCCTATCACAGAGCGTCTCGCCGATGAGGAGTTGAGCTTACCTATCGGTCCTGCTATTACGTTGGAGGAAGTAGCAGAAGTTGTACGTTTGGTAAATGAGTTTAAGTAAACTATAAAGGATAACAGGTTGCACAGGTGGTCGGAAACGATGCAGTTCGATACTGCCAACTTGTTCTAAGAGTTAATATTTAGATATTCATGGCTGAAAAGAAAACTGTTTGGTTAGTAAATCAATACGCTATGCCACCTCAGTATGAGTCGAGACTTCGTACAATCAAGTTTGCCCAATATCTGCAAACGAAAGGGTATGAGGTAACTATTTTTGCATCAAGTATTATGCACAATATGGATATCGATTTGATAGAGGGTGATGAGCCATATATTGAGTGCGACTATGATGATTTACACTTTGTGCACATAAAGGCAAAGAACTATCATAATAATGGTGTCAATCGTATCATTAGTTCATTTCAGTTCCACTGGCGAATGGTTAAGCTTGCTCAGAAGTTCAAAAAACCGGATGTAATTGTGCAGACTGCTTTGATTCCGTTTGGTAATGTTATTTCACGACTAGCTAAGAAAACCAGGGCTAAGTACATTGTTGAAGTACTTGACTTATGGCCAAACTCGCTTGTAGAACTTGGAGTTGCAAAGGCGTCAAATCCAGTGATAAAGTATCTTTACCATCTTGAATATAAGCAATACCAACATGCTGATGAACTTGTATTCTCACAAGAGGGAGGTCCTGACTATTTGAGTGATCGGAAATGGTATAAGGAACAAGGAGGTAAACTTAACAGAGAACATGTCAACTATATCAATAACGGAGTGGATCTGCATGACTTTGATGCCTTCAAGAGTGAACATATTCTGGAAGATGAAGATCTGAGGAATGATAGTATCAAGAAAGTGATTTACATCGGCTCTATCCGTTTTGCCAATAATGTAGGAAGCTTGATTGATGCAGCTAAACGCTTGCAAGACTTGGAGAATGTAAAGATACTTATCTACGGCAATGGAGATGATAGACCCATGCTCGAAAAGAGATGTAAAGATGAGGGTATAAGCAATGTTGTATTCAAGCAGAATTGGATTGATCCTAAATATGTGCCATACGTCTTGTCAAAGAGTTATGTGAATGTTCTGAATTATATGCCAGGACAGTTTGGTACATACGGAGGTAGTCAAAGCAAGATGTTCCAATATATGGCAAGTGGTCATCCTATCTGTTGCAATCTTGAAATGATGTATTGCCCGATACAGAAGAACATCATCGGTATTGCTAAGGTATTTAGCGATGCAGATGAATATGCAGGTGCTATTCGCAGGTTACTTACTATGCCGAAGGATGAATATGAGGCTATGTGCCAAAGAGCACGAAAAACAGCAGAGGCTTTTGATTATCAAGCATTGACTAATAAATTGGTAGAATTATTTTAAATAATTATGACTATCCGCAAAGTAAAAATAGAGGATGTTAATGATATTGTAAGCATTCATTGTAGTGCCTTTAAGGGTTTTTTCCTGACCAGCCTTGGTCCTCAATTCTTGAAGCTCTATTACACATGCTTTATAAAGAGCAATGAAACGATAACAATGGTTGCAGAAGATGAAGGTAGAATTCTTGGCTTCTCGGCTTCAACTAGGGTTTGTAAGGGATTCAATCGTAGGCTGATCAAGTCGAATCTCTTTGATTTTGGATTACTGTCGTTAAAGATGCTTTTCACAAATCCTATCTCCTTGCTTCGTTTGGTAAAGAATCTTACGAAGAAAGGAGATAGCGTAGAAGATAATGAAGAGTATGCTGAATTGTATTCTATCGGTGTTAGCAAAGATGCTCAGGGAATGGGTATAGGTAAGAAGCTTTTGGCAGAATCAGAACGAATTATGAAGACGGAGGGTATTGAACGAGTGTCGCTTACTACAGACTACTATGACAACGAGCAGACTGTTGGGTTCTATAATTCCATGGGATATGAAACGCTATATGAATTTGTGACCTATCCTAATAGGAAGATGTACCGCCTCATTAAAACCTTATAGGATATACCGTAATGAACATAAAAAAGTTTATTTTTGACCTACTGACAATAGCATTTCAAGGGCAATCCCCCCGAACTGTAATCATTTGAAACACTTGATAATGATACGTGAATTCAAGTCCACCCAATGGCTGAAAGTCAAGGCGTGTCTGCTACTACTTTTGAGGCTATTGATAGCTTTATTAAAGGCAGGAGCAAAGCTTAATATGCCGTTTAAACAGGATTGGTTTGGAAAGGTTGTTCTTGTTGAGAACAACTACCAATGGCAATTGGCAGATTCTACAGTCCTTGTTAAACTGTGGAAAGAGAACGGCATTCACATGACTTTCAAGAGACTTGCATTGAGCCGATATTATCTCAATCCTACCCATTGTGAGTTTGGAGATTTTGACTGTTATCTCTCCGGTAAGTTTGAAGATGGTAACCGTGTGGCTTCTGATGCTGATTACAAAGTGGATACAGGCTGGTACAAGCACTTTCATATTCGCTTCTCTAGAGGAGGGTAGAGAATCATAACTATTTCATTCAATACCGTAAGGGAAAGAAGGAACGCGAACTGAACAAAACACTGATTGTGGAACTTTGTGTTGGTACTTGCTATCTCTTGGAGGGACAGAGCCCTTATTGCCGGCATTGGCTTTCGAAGGCCTATTAATCGTTTATCATGTAATGACTTACTTCCTGTTCGAGAGTCCTAATTTGGAGCATTTCTGTGATTGGGTTTGCTAGATGAAAGCAAATCAGAATAAAATATTTTGGAACGCATTCTATGAGTATTGCAAGCACTTTGGCTTTGATCGTTTTGTGGATGCTATGAATGCCATTTGTGTGGATTATTTGGGTCTGGAAATCAAGAACAAGGGTATTATTATTAACAGAACATATACTGATAAAGTGCTTGAGAAAACTTTGTATGGAGATTTAAAGATATACAACAAAGGCGGTAAATGGACATCATGTATTGGTATCATCAGCAATGTCTTCTGGTGTTCATGGAAATTCAGAGAAATCACTTAATATAACATTATGGAATTTATTTGGAGCTATGTGAGAGGTTTCGTACTAAGAGAAGAGGAAGATTGATAAAGGATTAAAATCAAAATAATATAGTTATGAAGAATATCGTAATTACTGGTGGTGCTGGATTTATCGGCTCACACGTCGTAAGACTTTTCGTAAACAAATATCCTGAGTATAAGATCATCAACCTCGATGCTCTTACTTATGCAGGTAATCTCGCTAACCTCAGAGACATTGAGGATAACCCCAACTACAAGTTCGTGAAGATGGACATCTGCGACTTCGATGCATTCTACAAGTTGATGCAGGATGAGCAGATTGATGGTATTATCCACTTAGCTGCTGAATCGCATGTAGATCGTTCTATCAAGGATCCGTTCATCTTTGCCCGTACTAATGTGATGGGTACCTTGTCTTTGCTTCAGGCTGCAAAGCTTTATTGGGAGAGCCTGCCCGATAAGTACGAGGGTAAGCGTTTCTACCATATCTCAACAGATGAGGTATATGGTGCACTCACTATGAACCATCCAGAAGGCATTGAGCCTCCATTTACTACTACAGCATCCAGTTCAGAGCACCACTTAGCATACGGAGATGATTTCTTCTACGAGACGACCAAGTACAATCCTCATAGCCCTTATTCTGCATCTAAGGCCAGCTCAGATCATTTCGTTCGTGCTTTTCACGATACCTACGGTATGCCTACTATCGTGACCAACTGCTCGAACAACTACGGTCCTTACCAGTTTCCAGAGAAGTTGATTCCTCTCTTCATCAACAATATTCGTCATCGTAAGCCACTCCCTATATACGGTAGAGGTGAGAATGTTCGTGACTGGCTTTTTGTGGAGGATCATGCACGCGCTATCGACCTCATTTTCCACAAAGGTACCATTGCAGAGACTTACAACATCGGTGGTTTCAACGAGTGGAAGAACATCGACATCATCAAAATGGTTATCAATACCGTAGATCGTCTCCTTGGTCGCAAGGAGGGTGAAGCCCTTAATCTCATTACCTATGTTATTGACCGCCTCGGTCACGATGCACGTTACGCTATCGATTCCACTAAACTTCAGAGAGAACTTGGTTGGGAGCCAAGTCTCCAATTTGAGGAGGGCATCGAAAAGACTGTTCGCTGGTATCTCGACAATCAGGAATGGTTGGACAATGTGACTTCTGGTGACTACCAGTCGTACTATGAGAAGATGTATAGCGGACGATAAGTCTGCTATACATTAGTAATCCTTTCCTAATTCAATGACATCAAAAATTGTATTGTTGACAATGTTGTCTTGTCTGGAATTGAGGTAGAGTTAGAAGGTGGACACATACTTGGTATAAGTAATAATGATGATGCTTTGGTTGATGAATTTGCCATTAAACGTACAGAAATACACACTTTGATTCCTGACAAGAGAACGTATATCACGTTTGAGCAGTTTTATGGGATTTTTTCTGATTTCTCAAGCTCTGTATTGATACTGCATTATGACAAGTCTTCTCAATTATGTAATGACGCTATTTTAAAATTTAGTGATGAAATTCTTGCAGGAGAGGTGACAAGTGTAAAAAAGCTCATTTATATATAGTAAGACTCGAATGAATGGTTAATCCTCCCCTCCGTCTGTTTTAGTGATATGTGAATAAAGGGTATCTTTAAAGAGAATGAATGTTCTACAAACTACATTTGTCTTAACATAGACGAAGTGAATGTCCGTTCTTTACGACACTGTCTTATGGACAAAGCAAAGGTGGCGTTGTCTAAGGAGAACGGGAAGCGCTTGTTCCAAGTTTTCAGCAATGGTCAAATGCTTTCTACTGGACTGAATATAATGATGGTAAAAGAGCCACGAAATAATCTTATCCTCCTCCGGGAAGATCGTCGGATTATCCGTCACGGAATTTACTTCGGTAAGCAGGACATTCGCCACATAATTGATAGCGTCCTTCGTAGCCCCATGCACTTGAGGGATACAACGGAATGAATACGGGTCCTGAACATGTTCCTTTTTCCGGGCGATAAACTCACTTCCCTCCAATAGCCGTCGAAAAGCGGCCCCGGTCTCGATTTGTCCGGGATGCGGACGCATCTGCTGGATACAATCCATAAAAGGATCGATACGCCCATCGAAAGCCTCCAAAGATAAAGCGGCGATCAGATCCGCTTTCTTGGACAGGCTAAACGCACGCATCAAGGCGAATACGCCATTGGCGCTCATAAATTGCGTACCGTTCAATAAAGCTAACCCCTCCTTGCTTTTCAGCTTCACAGGCTTCCAAGCGAACTCGTCCAATACGCTGATCGCTTCCCGTTTGCGGCCCTTATAATAAACGTCACCCACGCCGATCAGAGGCAGGAACAAATTCGCCAGAGGCGCCAAATCACCGGAAGCACCTAAAGAGCCACGATCATACACGATCGGAAGCACGTCATTATTGAAAAAATCCAGAATACGTTGTACGGTGATCACCTGTACGCCACTATGCCCCAACGAAAGGGCATGCGCTTTCAATAACATCATCAAACGGACGATCACCGGACTTACCTCATCCCCTACGCTACAGGCATGACTTTTCACCAAGTTCTCTTGCAAGGTGCTAAATTCGTCCGGAGAGATATTCTTATTACATAAGGAACCGAAACCGGTAGTAATCCCATACAAAGGCCCCTCCTGCTGCTCGATTTTATGATCCAAGTAATCCCGGCAACGCTGGATGCGCTCCTTCACCTCGAGTGAAAGCTCCAACTTCATATTTTGAGTAAGTATCCGTTCGACTCCCTCAAAAGAGAGAGGCTCGGAACCCACATAATAGACATTGCTCATATGCTATAATTTAGTCTTCACCCAATCCAATAACTTTTGCTCTACACGGATAGCGTTCGCCTCCAGTTCATCCGCTTTCTTCCGCATCATTCCGACGAACACCTCGTCTTGGATGGACGTTAAGTTAATTCGGACATTCAATAAAGCCCCCAATACAC
>ENA-ORCP01001757-ORCP01001757.1-human-gut-metagenome-genome-assembly--contig:-NODE-1757-length-18129-cov-5.324452_pt1 | contig 18129 bp, 19 predicted proteins | sample MGYA00242990_ERZ507991 | MGnify/ENA primary metagenome ERZ507991 (study PRJEB26167, sample SAMN06115496) | human gut metagenome | host: Homo sapiens | place: China:Henan | collected 2015-05-07... | reverse complement strand
GAACACTCCGGCAAGCGCAGTTTTCCCTTACCTTGACAAATTGTTTATGGTGCTCGTTATGACCACTTCGATACCTCTCCATATTTTAATTTTTTTCAATTAAAAATCGCTGTTTGTATCAGCGACTTTGTTATCTTATCAAAAAGTCCTATACTTGTCAACAGATTTTTTAAAATTTTTTCAAAGTTTTTTCGACAAAGATTTCTGCGATTGCCAGATCCTCCGGTGTGGTGATTTTGATGTTTTCATACGCACCTTCTACCACCTTGCAGCGCACCCCTGCATATTGTTCTACAAGCATCGTATCATCCGTTATATTGTGGGTGTCTCCATTTCTTTTTGCCTCGTACATTGTCTCATAAGCCCGACGAAGCAATGGTACCTGAAATGTCTGCGGTGTCTGAATCTGGTATACAAATTTTCGTTCCGGCGTCTCTACCCCATAATGATCTGTATCCACAATCTTGATCGTATCCTTTGCAGGAACGCCGACCGTACAGGCTCCGCATTCTCTTGCACACGCAATTGAAGCCGATATCATTTCTGCTGTCACGAACGGACGCGCACCATCATGGATCAGCACAATATCGTTTTCTCCCTCTGCTCCAATCGCAGATAATCCCTGATAAACGGAATCATAGCGTTCTTTTCCACCGATACAGATATCCCGAACCTTTGCAAACTGATACCGTTCCGCCAGTTCTTTCTGGCAATGTTCTACAAATTCTTCCTTTGTCACAAGCACTATCGAATCTACTTCGGGATGCTCATCAAAAGCCCGCAACGAATAATACAGCACTTCATGCCCTGCGACTTCCAGAAATTGCTTTGCCTTTTCACTTTTCATACGGCTGCCAACGCCTGCCGCAAGTACGATTGCTGTTACCATTATCTGCGTTCCCCAATCTTTAAGTTCGGTATTGCATTCAGATCCAGTCCATCCCGGATGCCCACCATATAATTATGATAGCCCGCCACACCGATCATCGCTGCATTATCTGTACAAAAGATTGGCGATGGATAGTAAAACTGCAAGCCCTGTTCAGATGCCACACGCTGCATATTCTCCCGAAGGGAGCTGTTCGATGCCACGCCTCCGGCTAACGCCAGCTTCTTACAGCCATATGCTTTTGCCGCGCGCACCGAATTGTCGGTCAGAACATCCACAACCGCTTGTTGAAACGAAGCAGCCACATCTGCCCGGTTGATCTCCTGATGTTTCATCTCACAGCCGTTCAGGTAATTCAGCACTGCGGATTTCAAACCACTGAAAGAAAAATCATACGGTGCATCTTCCATAAATGCACGTGGGAAATGAATTGCCTCTTTATTGCCCTCTTTGGCAAGCTTGTCAATCTTCGGTCCGCCCGGATATCCAAGTCCGATTGCACGTGCGACCTTGTCAAATGCCTCGCCCGCTGCATCATCTCTTGTCCGTCCTACAATCTCAAACGTCGTATAGTCCTTCACATAGACCAGATGGGAATGTCCACCGGAAGCTACCATGCACATAAATGGAGGTTCCAGATCCGGATGCTCAATATAATTCGCCGCAATGTGTCCCTCGATATGATGCACACCAACCAGCGGTTTCTTCTTTGCATAAGCAACCGCCTTTGCCGCACTCACACCAACCAGAAGTGCACCTACCAGTCCTGGTCCATACGTCACTGCCACGGCATCGATATCGTCCCATGTCACATGTGCTTCCTCAATTGCCGCACGAATCACCTGATTGACTTTCTCCACATGCTTCCGCGATGCAATCTCCGGCACTACGCCGCCATACAGCTTGTGAAGTTCAATCTGTGAATAGATAATATTTGATTTTACTTCTCTTCCATCGACAACAATCGCTGCTGCCGTCTCATCGCAGGATGATTCAATTGAAAGTATCGTTGTACTCATAATGTTTCCTCTTTTTCTTGTTGCATCGCTTTCATGCAACCTTTCTTATTCTATCTGGTTATGCAGTTATCTCACGCATACCACTTTCGTTTCTTACTCTGCCGCCTGCGTCGTCGCAGAACCGCTCGGTAACTGGGATTCTGTCCAGCCATAGATCTTCCACTGGTCATTTTCCTTTACCATCGCATACTGACGGTAAAAATAACCTAGATTGTCTCCGGTGTTGATCGTAATACACACTTCCAGCGACGCCATATCTTTTCCATCTTTTGTGAAATACTGCACCTGACTTGCTTCTGGAAGTTCACACATCTTGTATGTATATCCCTGTTCCTTTACTGCCTCGATGTCCTTCTGCAGATTCGCCAGACTGTCACTCTCCGGATTCGCCACGAGCAGATCCATACAATATAACTGCCGCACCTTTTTATTCATGGCATCCAGTTCATCATCTGCCAGTTTCTGTCCATAAAACGCCTTAAAATAGCGGTTATGCAGCTTCGCCACATCCCGCGGCGTCTTCGGATATTCCGCCGCCATATCATACTCCATCAGTGCTTCCACTTCGGTCTTTTGCGACGTGCTCCGCTGAATCGAAGAACGGTTGCTCAGATGATTGAAGTACCACAGCACCAGCACGACAAGTAGCACCGCTATGATAATGCCTTTGATTGTCACTTCTTTTTTCTTATTTTTTGCCATACAGCATCAATCCTCTTCAAAATTCAAAACCTTTTCTGTGCGATCCTTCGCGATATATCCCTGTGGAAATATCGACTGTACCATCGCCTCGAATTCCTTCGGACGATTCGTCGCCGGACTATAATGTGTCAGCCACATTTCATGTACCTGTGCTTCCTTCGCAAGCTCCGCAGCCTCCCGCATCATCATGTGCTTATGCTCCTTTGCCTTTGAAAGCTTCTCCTCCTCGCCATACATGCCCTCGCAGATAAATAAGTCCGCATCTTTCGCGCACTCCGCGATTGCATCTACCGGGCGGGTATCAGTACAATACGTGACTTTCAAACCCTTCCGTGGGCTTCCCATAACCATATCGCTTGTATAGACATTTCCTTCATAATCAACTGTCTCGCCTTTTTGCAGCAGACTCCAATACTGTACCGGAAGTCCTAACGCCCTAGCACGTGCAGCATCGAATTTGCCGGCGCGATCAAGCTCGATATTATACCCATAACAGGTCACACGATGATTCACACGGAATGCCCGAATCCGCAAACCGCAGATCTCAATGACTTCCTCCGGCTGCTCCAGCTCAATGAATTTGATTTCAAACGGAAGCTCCGGTGCAATGATCCGAAGTGAATTGACCACGTGCTCCAGTCCCTTCGGTCCGATCATTGTCAAAGGCTCTGTCCGCTCGGCATTTCCCATCGTCAGAAGCATGCCCGGAAGTCCACTGATATGATCCGCATGGAAATGTGTGATGCAGATCACATCGATTGGCTTAAAACTCCAGCCTTGCAAACGTATTTGATTTTGTGTACCCTCACCGCAATCGATCAGGATACTGCTTCCGTTGTACCGCACCATCAGCGAGGTCAACGCTCTGTACGGAAGCGGCAGCATACCGCCCGTTCCAAGCAAACATAACTCTAACATTCTATTCTCCGTTTTCTGTAAATGCTATCTCATAGATATCTGCATCCTCGTCTGGATGCTTATAATAATTCTTCCGGCAGGCAAGCAGATGATATCCATTTTTCTCATACAAATGCTTTGCCGCACCATTTCCATGCCGTACTTCCAGCAAACCGCGCACAGCATCTATCCGTGCAAATGCAAGATAAGCATCCATCAGTAGCTGTCCAATCCCATCTTTCCGGCATTCCGGGTTGACCGCAATACGCAGCAATTCCGTCTCGTCACCAAGTACATTTGCAAGCAGATACCCACAAGGTGTACCTGCGTCATCCTCTACAAGCCATAAATGATTGTGGCTTTGCGCAAGGGAATCTGCCACCATCGCTTCTGTCCATGCATCGTCAAATGAGTCTTGTTCCATCTGCGCTACACGCTGTGCATATGCATTCGACGTTTCCGCCGCCAGCACACACGAGTTCTGATTCTCACCGACTGCTTGTTCTGTAATTTCACAGTTATAATAAACAATCTTCAACTTCTACGCCTGTCCTTCTGCCGCAAGCTTTTCCTCGCGTTCCCTCTCTGCCTGCGATTTGCGCAGATAAATCGGAATCAGATCATCTGCAGGTTCCTGTTTTCCCTGCTTGAAATACTCTGCGCCAAGACTTGCAACCGCTGACGCACGCTGGCGGTTCAGGTGTGCCGGTGCGAATGCATATGGTACCTGCATGCATTCTGCAAGTACAGACGCGTAAACCGGACAGCCATCTCCAAGGAAGATCACTTCGCGTCCCATCGCATTTAACTTCTCCGCAAGCGCCCGGATATCCATTGCGGATTGATCCAGAAGTACCTGCATGCCATCCTTCGTAAATTCATAAATGCCTGTATAAACCTGGCTTCTTCTCGCATCCATGATCGGGCAGATCAGCTTATCGCTGCCCCACAGATTATACGCAAGCCCGTGACAGGTTGGTACCGAGATAACCGGCTTCTCAAGTGCAAGCCCTAGTCCCTTCACCGTCGCCGCACCGATCCGGAGTCCTGTGAAAGAACCCGGTCCCGCTGCAACTGCAATCGCATCAATCGTATTCAAATCTAACTCTGTCATCTTCACGATCTCATCCAGCATCGGAAGCAGTGTCTGCGAATGTGTCTTCTTATAATTTACTGAATATTCCGCTACCAGCAGGTCATCCTCGACAAGCGCCACACTTGCCACCATGCCGGAGCTGTCAACACCTAAGATTCTCATCTCGTTATCTCCTCAATCAAAACCGTTCGATAGTCGAACCCTTTTTCGACGTCTTTTTTTATTGTCACTTTCTTATATTGCGGCGGTAATATATCATAGATCAGTTCCGCCCACTCGATCAGGCAGACACCATCACCGTCAATCGCTTCATAATAGCCGATCTCATCCATCTCATCGTCACTGCCAATCCGGTAGACATCGAAATGGTAAAACGGCATACGCCCTTCGTCATATTCCTTTAATATCGTAAATGTCGGGCTGCTGATCGGCTCCGTCACGCCAAGTCCTGCACCAAAGCCCTGCGAGAACACCGTCTTGCCACAGCCGAGATCACCATACAGGCAATATACCTCACCGGGCTTCGCCTGTGCCGCAAGTTCTTTGCCGATTGCAAAGGTGTCCTCTGCACTGAAACTTTCTTTCTTAAATACCTTTTCCACTTTGATACCTCTTCAAACTTCTGCTGACTCTCGGCTTGTATCCGGCTGTAAAATTCACAACCGACGCCAGAATCTTACCCTTATCATCGCCTAGCTGATCCAATGGAATCACAAATGCATGCATCCGGTTCGTGTAGACGGCAAGCATGTATTTCGTCATGAGCAGGCGGTACACGCCCTTCCACTCGAGATCCATATGTTCTTCGCCCTGCGACACGCCGATTCCATTATCGCCAAACGTATAGACGAGCGGTTGCTTATACGAAGGGCTAGTCTTCAACTGCTTAAATGTCTTGAACGCAAGTGAGAGCGGATTGATCACGGTAAACATCAAAGCCACAATAATGAATATCGCTTTCTGTCTGCCAGACGTCGCATTCCAGCCGATCACAAGCATTACGATCGCGCCAAAGCTCAGCACCAGTCCTAAAATCCCACTCATGCTTCGATAGTTTGTATTCAGCACATAACTGAACAATGCCGGAAATGTCATATTTACACTTTTTGTCTTTGCTTCTGTCATAATTTCCTCCGGTCGGATCCTTATAATTCAAATTCAATCTTCTTGTGCTGGTTCTCGTATTCGGTGTATTTGACACCTGCCATCTCGAACATCTTCTTCGATGCCATCGTGCTTTCTGAATCGGCATATTTGTCACACATATAAATCACTTCTTTGATTCCCGCCTGTATGATCGCCTTCGCACATTCATTGCATGGGAACAACGTTACATAACAGCGTGAACCGCGCAATGTACCGCCACCACGGTAATTCAAAATCGCATTTAACTCCGCATGGCAGACAAAGAAATATTTGCTCGCCATTCCTTCGCCTTCCCGGTCCCACGGCATCTCATCGTCGTTGCAGCCGGACGGCATACCATTATAGCCTACGGTTAAGATTCGATTATCCTGATCCACGATACACGCGCCTACCTGTGTATTCGGATCTTTGCTGCGGTTCGCAGACATAATCGCAATCCCCATAAAATACTGATCCCATGTAATATAATCACTACGTTTCATAAACCGCACCTCACTTTACGAGCACATAAGAAAACAGCTGCATCACCGCATGGCAATGCAACTGTATTCTAACACATTTATTTTTGTTTGTCACTTTATTATAATGCAGTGCGGATGCGCATGATCATATCGACCTGCTTGCTCTTCTCCTCAAATGCACCCTCGGTCAGCTTCTCTGTCAGGAATGCATATTCCCCGCTCACATCTGCAAGTGTCACATACTCAACCTCACCGAAAACCTTCTCGATCGTCTCCTTGGATGTTGTGTCTGCCACGCGGACGAAGAACCGGCATGCGAAGTTTGCTCTGTCGCCAAGTTCCACCTTATCCTGCTCCCAGATTGTCATGATATTTGTACCCTGATGCTTCACGGCATCAACGACATCGGCTACAACTGCACTTGCAGTTGGAAGCTTACCGGCGCCCTTGCCGTAGAACATTGTATCGCCAAGCATATTTCCGTTCACGAAAATACCGTTGAATACGCCATTGACATGCCCGAGCGGATGATCGCTGTCGATCATGAACGGCGCTACCATCGAATAGATCTTGCCATCATCTTCCCACTTGCTTGTACCAAGCAGCTTGATGCTTGCATGCAAAGCCTTCGCATATTCGATATCAGTCTTTGTGATCTTCGTAATTCCTTCTGTATAGATATCCTGATAGTCTACCTGCTTGCCTAATGCAAGAGATGTCAGAATTGCAATCTTACGGCAGGCGTCATAGCCTTCCACGTCAGCTTCCGGATTACGCTCTGCATAGCCCTTCTCCTGTGCACGCTTCAGCACTTCCTCGAAAGACTTGCCCTCATCTGTCATCTTCGACAGAATATAGTTTGTTGTACCATTTAAAATACCAGTGATCTCTGTGATCTCATCTGCAGTCAGAGACTGGTTCAACGGACGAATGATTGGAATACCACCGCCAACGCTTGCCTCAAACAGGAAGTTTACTTTGTTCGCCTTTGCGATTGCCAGAAGCTCTGCACCGTGTGCTGCAACCAACTCTTTGTTGGAGGTACAAACACTCTTACCTGCCTCTAATGCCTGCTTCGTGAAATCATACGCCGGCTTAATGCCTCCCATTACCTCTACGATAATCTTTACTTCCGGATCATTCACGATCACATTGTAATCATGTACAAGCACCTTCTCGACCGGATCGCCAGGGAAATCTCTCAAATCAAGTACATACTTGATATTTACCTCCTGTCCGGCACGCTTATTGATACTTGCGTGATTTTTGTTGATTACCTCTACAACTCCGGAACCTACTGTACCGTAGCCAAGCACTGCAATGTTAATCATTTTCCGCTCATCTCCTTTTCTAATGCGTTTTCAATCTGTCCAAATTCATGATCGGACATCAATGTGTCAACCGCGATACTGATCACGATTTCCTCCTGATTGGATTCCGGCAGCGTCAGTTTTACAACATCCTCTAAATATCCGGTCTCCTCTGTATGTACAACCATCGGAATCTGTTTAATGTCCTCTTCCTCTACATTTACAATTCCGAGCACGGTGTCCACCTCAATCGCAAGCTTCATACCGTGTGTCTCTGTGATCAAAAGCTGCGTGTCTGCTGCCTCCTCCGGCATTCCAAACAGTCGTTTCAGACTGAACACCGGAATCACTTCATTCCTCAGATGAATAATTCCCTTGATGCATGCAGGTCCCATCGGCACGGGTACCACATGATACACATACTCTATGCCATTGATCTTCGTCAGCTTCATGCTGTATTTCTGATCATTTAAGCGAAACACAATGTACTTCGTCACTGCCATGCACATTCCTCCTTATTTCGTAGGACGGATTATTCCGTCTCTTCCTTCGTGTTAATCCATTTCAAATACGCACTGATAAATCCATCAATGTCGCCATCTAATACCGCCTGTGCGTTGCTGCACTCAAAGCCGGTTCGCGCATCCTTCACCATCGTGTACGGCTGCAGAACATAATTTCGAATCTGACTTCCCCAGCCATTGTCAGTCACTTCTCCACGAATGCCCGCGAGCTTGGCTTTGTTTTCTTCTTCTTTCATCATAAAGAGCTTCGCTGTCAGCATCTTCATCGCGGTATCCTTGTTGCTGTGCTGGGATCGCTCATTCTGACATTGTACCACAATTCCAGTCGGGATATGCGTGATACGGATTGCAGAACTTGTCTTGTTGATATGCTGTCCACCGGCACCGCTTGAACGATACGTATCGATTCGCAGATCTTCTGGATTGATCTCTACATGGATGCTATCATCCAGTTCCGGCATCACATCGACCGCCGCAAAGCTGGTCTGCCGCTTGCCTGCCGCATTAAATGGCGAAATACGAACCAGACGGTGCACACCTTTCTCGGATTTCAGATATCCATACGCATGCAGCCCATTTACCTGAAATGTCACGGATTTGATACCCGCTTCCTCACCATCCAGATAGTCGAGAACTTCTACCGAGAAACCTTTCTTCTCCGCAAACCGCGTATACATACGATATAACATCTGTGCCCAATCGCACGCTTCCGTGCCACCAACACCCGCGTGAATCGTCACGATCGCGTTATTCGCATCATATTCCTCTGAAAGTAACGTATCAATACGGAACTCTTCGAATTTCTCTTCAAACGACGCAAGCTCATTTCCAATCTCTTCGACAAGGCTCGCATCATTTTCTTCTTCTGCCATCTCAATCAAAGTCCCAATATCTTCATACTGGTTCGAAAGCGTTTCAAATTCCTCGATTGTATCTTTCAGATTCTTTAATTCCTTCATTACCTGCTGACTATGTTCTACATCATCCCAGAATCCCGGCTGTTCCAGCATCGGCTCTAACTGTCTAATGCGTAACTGCTTGCCAGCGATGTCAAAGTGAATCCCTCACTTCCGCAAGTGGAGTTTTATATTCATTCAGAGTAAAGCGAAACTGATCTAACTCTATCACTTCCGTCACCACCTCTCAAAATTAATCAAATTATAAGTTTCTGCCGCAGCACATCTTGTATTTCTTACCGCTGCCACAAGGACATGGATCGTTACGACCAATCTTTGCGCTCTCGCGGCGGACTGGTCCTTTCTTTACGGAATCATCCTTGTTCGTTCCGGTTACCTTCGCAACCTCTTCACGTTCTACCTTCTGCTCGATCTTCACATGGAGCAACATACGAACGGTATCCTCACGGATGGATGCTGTCATCTCATTGAACATATCGAAACCAGCAAACTTGTACTCAACAACCGGGTCCTTGCTGCCGTATGCCTGCAGGGTAATACCCTGACGAAGCTGTGTCATGTCGTCCAAATGCGCCATCCATTTCTTATCGATGACCTTCAGCAGTACGACACGCTCGATCTCACGGAAATGCTCTGGCTCTGGAAACTCCGCTTCCTTCGCTTCGTATACCTTAGCCGCTTCTTCCTTGATTCTCTGCTTAAACTTATCCAGCTTGCCGGACTTCTTTTCTTCCTCTGTCAGCTCGATTGGCTCCATCGGAATAATCGGAATCAAAAGCTGGTTCAGCTCGCCGATCTGCCACTCACTTGGAGCAAGATCAGCGGAACACGTCTTATCAATATAACTCTCAACCGTATCCTGAATAAACTTGAAGATAACATCACGCATATTCTCGCCATCCAGTACACGGCGACGCTCTGCGTAGATAACTTCACGCTGGTCATTGTTGACCTGATCGTATTCCATCAGATTCTTACGGATTGCAAAGTTGTTACTCTCAATCTTCATCTGCGCTTTCTCTACGAACTTGGAGATTGTCTTATGCTGGATCTCCTCGCCCTCTGGAATCTTCAGTGCATCGTAAACCGCTTTTACCTTCTCGGAACCGAACAGACGCATCAGATCGTCGTCCAGAGACAGATAGAACTTGGATTCACCCGGATCGCCCTGACGTCCGGCACGACCACGCAGCTGGTTATCAATTCGACGGGACTCATGACGCTCTGTACCGATGATCTTCAGGCCACCGAGTTCTGCCACGCCCTCGCCAAGCTTGATATCGGTACCACGACCAGCCATGTTGGTTGCGATCGTAACTGCACCACGCTGTCCGGCATCGGCAACGATCTCAGCCTCTAACTCATGGAACTTTGCATTCAATACCTTGTGCTGGATGCCACGCTTTGTGAGCATACGACTCAATTCCTCGGATGAATCAATCGTGATTGTACCAACCAGTACCGGCTGTCCCTTGTCATGTGCTTCCACAACCGCCTGTACGATTGCATTCAGTTTTTCTTTCTTTGTCTTAAAAATAGAATCGTGATGATCAATACGCTGTACCGGCAGGTTTGTCGGAACAACGACAACGTCCATGCCGTAGATCTCACGGAACTCTTCTTCCTCTGTCAAAGCAGTACCTGTCATACCTGCCTTTTTCTTATATTTGTTGAAGAAGTTCTGGAAAGTAATCGTTGCCAGTGTACGGCTCTCACGTTTTACCTTTACGTTTTCCTTTGCCTCAATCGCCTGATGCAGACCGTCTGAGAAGCGACGTCCCGGCATGATACGTCCGGTAAACTCATCGACGATCAAAACCTCGTCATCCTTAACAACGTAATCTTTATCACGGAACATGAGCGCATGTGCACGCAATGCCATGATCATGTTGTGCTGGATATCAATATTATCTGCATCTGAGAAGTTGTCGATATGGAAGAACTGCTCAACTTCCTTGACACCCTGTGCAGTCAGTACAACCTGCTTGTCCTTCTCATCAACTAAGTAATCTCCATCTTCCTCGATCTCTGTACCCATGATGGCATCGAGCTTACTGATTTCCATCGAAGCAGTACCACGCTTCATACGGCGTGCCAGATAATCGCACATCTTGTACAGATCGGTAGACTTTCCGCTCTGTCCGGAAATAATCAATGGGGTACGTGCCTCATCAATCAATACAGAATCGACCTCATCGACGATCGCATAATGCAGATCACGCTGTACAAGCTGCTCCTTGTAAATAACCATATTGTCACGCAGGTAATCGAAACCAAGCTCGTTATTTGTAACATATGTAATGTCGCAGTTATAAGCGGCACGTCTTGCATCGTTTTTATCACTGTTTAAGATCACACCTACCGTCAGTCCGAGGAATTCGTGTACCTGTCCCATCCACTCGGCATCACGCTTTGCCAGATAGTCGTTGACAGTTACGATATGAACACCCTTTCCTTCGAGCGCATTCAAATATGCAGGAAGTGTAGAAACCAATGTCTTACCTTCACCAGTACGCATCTCCGGGATACGTCCCTGATGCAGCAGGATACCACCGATCAGCTGCACGCGGTAATGCTTCATATGAAGACCACGGTCTGCTGCCTCACGGACAACGGCAAATGCTTCTGGAAGCAGATCATCCAGTGTCTCGCCCTTTTCAAGACGTTCCTTGAACTCTGGTGTCTTTGCCTTCAGCTCTTCATCACTTAACGCCTGCATGGTTGAATCCAGCGCTTCGATCTTATCTACAATCGGATATATTTTCTTTAGCTCTTTATCGCTATGTGTTCCAAACACTTTTTCAAATAAGCTCATTTCTTACCTCCCTGAGCGTAACTCATTCTAATACCACAACTTGTAATATAACATTAAATGGTAGGTAACGCAAGAAGTTTCCATGTCAGAAATACCATTCCCATATAGAAAATATCCTATAATAACAAATATCCCGGAGACCTTCGTCTCCGGGATACCGTTTTTTCATAACCCTCTATACATAACTGAAACTGTTAAAATTCTGGCTCGATCAATCCGAATGTATTGCCTCTACGCTTGTAGACTACATTTACCTTGTCTGTCTCTGCGTTACGGAATACGAAGAAATTATGTCCAAGCAGATCCATCTGGATGCATGCATCCTCCGGATACATAGGCTCTAACACAACCTTCTTGCTACGGATAATCTGGACATCCTCATCCTCAAGTCCTTCTACATCGAAGAAATCGTTGTTGATATAACCGGAATTCTGTTCCTTGTCCAAAATACGCTTCTTATGGCGTGTTACCTGACGTTCGATAATCTCCACAACCAAATCGATGGATACATACATATTATCGCTCGCCTGTTCTGCACGAATCGTATGTCCCTTCATCGGGATCGTAACCTCAATCTTCTGACGGTCCTTATCTACCGAAAGTGTAACCTGTGCTGCTGTGTCTTCACCGAAGAACTTCTCGATTCTCTCAAGCTTCTCGTAAATCGCCTGCTTCAGTGCGTCTGTAACCTCAATGTTCTTTCCACTTATGATGTAATTCATATGCCCCAGCTCCTTTACGTCGAACTATAGAAAATAAAAAATGTGCGTGAAGCACATGTACTTTCTATGTTTAGTATTATAGCACACCCAACCCCTGTTTGGGAAGTGATTTTTCGTCAAAATATACAAAAATTCACATTTTTTTGATAACGGAAAAGGGCACCTTCGATTCTTACCGAAAATGCCCTTTCAAACACATTATAGAAAGTATTACTAATTTCCTAATTTACAATTCTGCAAGCCTTAAATGGTGTACTGTAATTTACATTTGAGATCTTGATTCCTGTACGGCTGCTGCTTGCATGTACGATCTGTCCATTTCCAATATAGATACCTACGTGCTCGCAGGAACCTGTACCGTGATCGTAGAATACCAGATCACCAGGTGCCAATGCTGCAAGGCTGACTGCTGTACCTGCATTACTCTGTGGTGTACATGTACGAGGAAGTGAATATCCAAAGTTCTTATATACACTCTGTACGAATCCGGAACAATCCGCTCCGTTTGTCAGGCTTGTACCGCCCCATACATATGGGTTTCCAACGAACTGACATGCAAAGTTTGCAATCTGCTGTCCAAGATCTGAGGTTGGAGCTTCTGTCACTGGTGCTTCTGTTGTAGGAGCCTCTGTCGTAGGAGCTTCCGTTGTTGGCGCTTCCGTTGTCGTTGTATCCGTTGTATCCTGTGCCGGTGCACTTACTGCCTTTGCTGTTGGCATATTATAAGAAATAGTTATGTACTCATTCTTTACATATCCTGTCACAGTGTCAAGCTGGATCTTTGTCCATGCATCTCCTGTCTCTACGATCGGATAAGATTCTCCCTGTGCCAGAAGTGTGATGCTCTCGCTGTCTGTGCTTGCTGCACTACGAAGCTTCAATGCTGCTGTATTTACAACTGCAACCTTTGACAGGTTTGCACTTGCATAATTTGCCGCATCACTGCCAAATGCGAGAAGATCGTTTCTGATGTAGCCATCCACATTTCCGGATGTAATATGTGACCATGTGTCACCTTTTTCTACGATGTTTACAAGTCCGCCTGCATCAATCGTTCCAACCTTTGCCGCATTCACATCACCAGACTGACGAATATTTACGGAACCAGATGCTGTGACGATTGCCTTTCCTGTGAAATCCATAACCGGTGATGCTGCCGCCTCAGATGCTTCCTGTACAGGTGCTTCTGTCGTTGGCTCTTCCGTTGCCGGTGCCTCCGTTGTTTCCTCGGAAGGAACTTCTGCGATTTCTCCTGTTACCTTTGCAATCTCCTGAATCTCGCCAGTTGCTACTGCGTCGGTTGCTGTTGCCTCTGCAACAACTGCAGCCGGTGCTGTTGCATCCTCTGGAGTTGCATCAGCTGTAAATACGTCTCCACCATTTTCTTCAATATAGTGATCTACGATTGATGTTATACTGACGTTAGCATCGGTATATACAAACTCGTCTGCCAACGCGGTATATGTGTATGTACCCATGGACGAAGCGAAAATGCAACCTGCCGCCGCTACCGCCAACCACTTTACGGATGGTCTTTTCATGTTCTTACCTCCAATTTGTTACAAATATGTTACAACTTATTACATTGCCCATTATAGCAACCTGTAATATTATTGTCAACCAGTTTTTGGATGTTTTTTCAAAAATTCACATTTTCTTCGCATTTTCGCTATATTTCCAACAAGTTTTCTTTTTCTTTTTCTGTAAACTTATTCTTTTCAATGGTTCACATAAAATTGTTACATTTTGTAACAATTTGAAATATTTGATACACGATATTGAGTTTTTGAATTTAGAAATACAATATATAGAAAACGGCGCAGGATATCCTGCGCCATTTCTTATAGACTTGTCACCAATATTGTTCTACGAGCTTCTGTGCTTCCTCCTCGGTTTTGTCATAGGATTCTATCAATTCCTGAACCGCCTGTTCCTTTGTGGTGCACAGCTTCTTTAACAGTTTAAACATTGCTTTAACACTTTCTTCCAGTTCTTCCTCAGCCTTCTTCGTCTTTGCCCGCTCTTCCTGTATGTTCATTGGCTCCATATTCTCAAACCAGTTTCCCATGCTCTCGCCTCCAATCATTTTTCTCAAACAATCTGTCGCCTCAGAAACCGATACCTGCATCTTCATAAATAACGCCCACAGCGAATTTACAATAATCTGCACGATATTCTCCGACGCCCGCTCCATAATCTCGCGGATTTCTTCCTGATTGGATCTGAGGAAGTCCGAAAAATCCTGCGGCGTCTGGATTCGGTTTATCATCATCAAAAGCGACATTTCATCCTCATGAATCAGCAGCTCTTCATTTGTATACTGGTGGACATTCACAAGCCGATATGTAAAATCCGGTATATATGATGCAAAGATCTCATTCATAAATACCCGCTCTTTTACGTGCATGGCAGCCGTCCATTTTCCCGCGCCCTCATAATACACAATCGGGAACACCGGCGGATACCGGAATCCCTTCGTCTTAGAAATCCCCGGATGTGCCTTTTCCATCGTCTTTGCATAATCATCCCAGATACATACCGTATACCGAAGCAACTGCATACACACATTATAATCGACATCACTTTTATGTTCAATAAGGGAAACCATATAAAGCGGCATATCTTTCTGCATTTCCGGCAAATGAATCTTCTTCACGGTATCCGTCTCAAATTCGATTCCCAAGTACGCCTGATACTTGTCTGTCACATCCTCGATATCCTCCGGCTGAACATTTTTCAAAATGTCCAGATCTGCATAGTCGCGCAAAAACTGTGCACAAAGTACATGATTACTGAATACCTGCCGGTTGTTTACATCCTTGACCTGTCCGATACGGATGTTTAATTTCTTTTCTTCTCCCATACGCTCCTCCTTTTTACGAGAAAAAAACTCCTGCTTGTTTCTAAACCAATCTGCTGTTACCAGAAATAAATAACGGGTAATTTCATAGATGAAATGAATATATAAATATAAAAGAGTATTTCCGACTGTTACCGAACTACGCCAGAACAACGATTCTCGACAACACATCCACCATAGCACAGGTTTTATGGAAATGTAAAGCGTAAGTTTGGAACATTTGGAAAAATTGAGGAACTATGCAGGTTTAAAGGCAAAAAATAACGTAGGATGCATATGTCATTTTATACACATCCTACGTTTATCCATTCATATTCTATTTCAGATTCAAGATTTCTTTCATAACCTGCGAGAATTCCTCATATTCCGCAATCAACGTTTCCAACCTCTCTCTTCCCGCATTCTCCAGATGATAATACACTTTCACCATCCGTTCGCCGGTCTGCTTCTTATAATCGCTGATATACTTCTGATCAATCAGCTTGTACAAGGTTGGATACAAAGTTCCAACTGATAACGAAACCTTATCTTTCGAAGCCTTTTTTATACTTTTTACAATTTCATAACCGTAACAATCCTTCTCTGAAAGGAACTTTAACACAAGCAATTCCACATAGCCACGGTAAAACATATTTTTATTTTCCATATATCTGCCTCACATCTTGCTTTTATAAGCTTACCATTTTGAATTATAAAAAACAAGGAATTCACTTGCTTTATTGAAAAAAGAAGAAATATATTTTAATATATCTCTTCTTTTGATTCTCTTTATATATTCATCTTTCAGTGAACAACATATTTTTAATTCAAAGGAACCGTCTGTACCCGCACATCTCCACTTATTCCAACCGCAAAATATGTTATGAAGGCTCTACTTTGTTTAGTAGTTGAATTTGATACTGTATATCTTACAGATGCCATCGCAGGACTACCATTCGTAATCTTCTTGTCATGAATAGATATGCTGTTCCCCTTTTTTAAAATTGATGGCGTGCAACTAAACGACGAAATAACTACTCTGGAATCCGTATAAGAATATGTCAATACCACTGATATTTTTGCCACATTTTCTTCTTTACCTAGACTGATTGTTATATCCCGAGTATATCGACGTGCATACTCACGAGCCATCCTATCTTCAGCGAATTCCATATCATCAATATTTTCATCTATTATATCAATGCAAACTCCTGTTTGTTGTATGGCTTCGGTACTTTGCTTTGCATATATATTATTTTCATTAATAAACACTAGAACTAAAGCCCAAAATAACACAATAAATTTTTTCATCTCATATCTCTTTTTTTCTTTCTAATGACTATACTGATTCCGTATAACATATGAAGTAGATGTTGTTCCCCCATCTTTACTTACGCACACGGATAACACTTGATTTCCATAGTCATCATAATAATTTCCACTATGACTAAGCAGTTCTCTTTCCAAGTCACTATAGCCCTCGTCAAAGTCTTCTTCCTCTGTATCTGCCACCTTGTCTCCAGTGGTGTCTTTCCGTTCGGTTCTTAAACTCGGTGTTGCAAATATAACAGCTCCGAACAATATACAACACACACCTATTGCCAATCCAACATGCTTCACCATTGCTTTTCGTACATTCCGTATATCTGATATTTCAATTTCCTTCTGATAATTCAAGATCACTTCCTGTGGTTTACCAAACTCACCCACCAGCATGTCATAAGTGCATGAATCATGCTCTCGAACGAAATGATCTATGTCCTCAGCAATTGATACCAGAAACTTCTTCCTGCACGCTCTTCCATACGGAAAATAGTCCTTCAACAATTTCATATATTTCCGCTTTGCCCTGTTCATAGGAATACCCCCCTTTCGAATTTATTTGACTATATCATATATATTATCGCTTGTCAAATATTTCGTTTTTCGATATATTATCGGCTTCGGGCGTGGCGAATATCGTATGGGAAAGAATAGTCTGGTCTTATAAAAGCAAATTACAGTTTTAGTAGAAAAATGCCATAGCTGCATACGCTATACATACGTTTGCATTTTAGAATCACTTAATGTTCTGTGGATTTACAGCCATCCCTGAACACGATGTTCAGGGAAGTTGCCGTTGAGCCATGGATGGCGAATCGGCAACGGTGGCGTCCGTCTCGTAACTTGTTAATCAGAACATTTCGTGATTCTTAATGCAATACGTCGTATAGTGTATGCAGCTATGGCATTTCATACTAAAACTGTAACATCCTCAAGGCCAGACTATTCTTCCCCAACGACAGGGATAAAAATAACCCGCGTCATCAGACGCGGGTTACCCTTATTTATAAGCGATTAAATTACTCAGCCTTAGGACCAGCAGCAACCAATGCCTTACCAGCATCGTTTGTTGTGTACTTCTGGAAGTTCTTCTGGAATCTCTCAGCAAGATCCTTAGCCTTTGTCTCCCACTCAGTAGGATCAGCATATGTGTCTCTTGGATCAAGGATTGCTGGATCTACACCAGGAAGCTCTGTTGGAACCTCAAAGTCGAACATAGGAATCTTCTTTGTAGGAGCTGTCTTGATATCACCTGAAAGGATTGCATCGATGATTCCACGAGTATCCTTGATTGTGATACGCTTGCCTGTTCCGTTCCATCCTGTATTTACGAGATAAGCCTTAGCTCCGCTCTTCTCCATCTTCTTAACAAGCTCTTCTGCATACTTTGTAGGATGCGTTCCATTTCCCGGGACATACGGAATACATTGAAGAGCGTGTAGGTGAAGGACAGAAGGCCTTGATGATTC
>ENA-ORCP01001755-ORCP01001755.1-human-gut-metagenome-genome-assembly--contig:-NODE-1755-length-18143-cov-21.990479_pt1 | contig 18143 bp, 16 predicted proteins | sample MGYA00242990_ERZ507991 | MGnify/ENA primary metagenome ERZ507991 (study PRJEB26167, sample SAMN06115496) | human gut metagenome | host: Homo sapiens | place: China:Henan | collected 2015-05-07... | reverse complement strand
AATAAATGACCTCTTTATCATTTTTTCAAAAGACAGCCTTTTCCGTGCACCTTGCCCGGGATACGCCACCTTGGGAATCTGTACCGCCCGCGGAAATGTCCGCAACAATACAATTATAGTATAGCACGAAACGCGGAACAAAAAAAGAGGGAAGAAATACTTTTCTCTCAATTATCCACAGGGCGCTCCTCTTCGTGATGCTGCTTCAGTTCTTCTTCCCCAGCTTGTGCACAGTGCCATCCGGCTCTTTGATCGAGGTGTTGTTCAGCTGGGCGCGCAGGCTGGCCTTTACGTCCGCAACATACTCCTGCCGCAGGGCCTGCTGCTCTGCCTTTTCGGCATCGGTCAGGCCGGTGGTCTTGCTCTTTTTTGCCAGCTCGTTGATACGGGCGATCTTCTCGTTTGTCATCGCAGTTCTCCTATTAGATAAAATGTGATATAATATGACCGGGATGCCCCTTCCGGCAGCTGCGGCTCTTTTGGCGAGGCAGCAGGAGGGAGCTATTTGAATCAAAGCAAGTATAACAAAGGATGAAACCGATGTCAAAACAGTTGAATTTTGCACAGCAGATGGACGAAGTGTTGAAAACGCTGGGGCCGCAGCGGCCAAAGCTGCTGCTCCATGCCTGCTGCGGGCCCTGTTCCAGCGCCGTGCTGGAAAAGCTGTGCCGGTATTTTGAGATCACGGTGCTTTACTATAACCCCAACACCTGGCCTGCCGAAGAATACTACCGCCGGGGCGAGGAGCTGAAAAAGTTCGTGGCGCAGGCGCACCCGCTGGGGGTCACGGTCATCGAGGACTACTACGACCCGCAGGAGTTCTATACGGCTGTGCAGGGGCTGGAAAACGAGCCGGAGCGGGGCGGGCGGTGCACCGTCTGCTACCGTTTGCGGATGCGCCGGGCGGCACAGTACGCAAAGGAGCACGGCTTTGATTGGTTCACCACCACGCTCTCCATCAGCCCCCACAAGGATGCTGCCCGCATCAATCAAATCGGGCAGGAGCTTGAAGCCGAATTCGGCATCAGGCACCTGCCCTCGGATTTCAAAAAGCAGAACGGCTACCTGCGCTCCCTCCAGCTCTCGGAGGAGTACGGGCTTTACCGTCAGGATTACTGTGGGTGTGAGTTCAGCGCAAAGGCGAGGGGATGAACCGCTCAGTCGTCTGCTGCCTGCCTCTTCTGCCAGGAGAGGTGGCATTGCGAAGCAATGACGGAGAGGTTTATTCCTCCCGCATTCTGGACACCAGAATCGCAAAGACAATCAGCCCCACGCAGGGCACGATGTTGGTTGCCATACCAACAGCAAGACCGGCGCTTTCAGCCACCTTGCCGATGACCCAGGGCATCAGGATCGCGCCGCTGGATGCCACCGGCAGCATGATGCCCATGCTGGTCACGGTGGTCATTTTACCGGCGCTGGCCACGGCTGTGGGGTTCATACCGGCCATGGAGAAGGCAAAGGCGAACAGCAGCAGGATGGCAGGCAGCTGGCTGTGGGTCTGCATCATGGCAAAGTAGAAGGCAGTGCAGAAAACCGCCATAAACACCATGGCCTTGCGGGGCTGCCGGAGCGGGAACACAAAGGCGATGAGCAGGCGGCCGATCAGGGTGGCACCCCACATCACGGTGACGGTATAGGCCGCCAGCGTGCCTGCAATGATGCCGCTGTCCTTGAAGTAGGTGACCATCCAGCCCACAACGCTCTGCTCAGCGGCGTTCTGGCAGAACAGCAGGCCGGTGAGCAGCCAGAAGCGGGAGGAGCGCAAAAAGCTCCAATCGGTGACAGCTTCTTTGGCCTTGGCGCGGCCTGCCATGGGGGTGAACAGGTACACCAGCCAAAGCACCAGACCCAGCGCTGCCAGCGCCAGCACGGCCAGCGTGGTGCTGACCCTGGCAGCGGCAGAGATCAGAAAGGGACAGAGCAGGGCACCGCAGGCGTAGCAGGCGTGCATGGTGTTCATGCCCCGGGTGCGGTCTGCAGAGTTGCCGCTGACAAGAATGGTGCAGGTGTTCAGGACACTGCCCTTGGCAATGCCCACAATGAAGAAGGCCAGCGCCAGCAGAATGGGCAGGCCGGTCAGGCCCATCAGGCCGTAGCCCACCGCATAGCCGATGGTCAGAAGCAGGACGCTGGGCTTCATGCCCATTTTTCCCACCAGCGCACCGGCCAGCAGGCCCGCCAGCAGGTTGCCGATGCTCAGCAGGCTGAGCAGGGTGCCGGTCATGCCGTAGGCAAAGCCGTATTCCTCCTGCAGCAGGCTGACCACCACACCGCTGGAAATGGTGCAGATGCCGCTGAAAAAGAAGGTGACGAAGCCTGCGTTCCGCAGGCGGGTGTTCCGTTGTTCCATGGGATTCTCCTTGCAGTATTCGGGGGCGCAGCGCCCATAGTTGCTTTTATTAAAGCATATTCTGGTCAGAAAGCAAGGGCTGTTGAGCCCGCAGAAGCAAAATCAGCGCCCAGTGGAAGCGCCCTGCCGTTCGGTGGGGCGCTTCTGTATTTTATTTTGCGTCTTCTATTGACAAAGATCGAATCGTGCGTTATGATATTGTACGGCATCAAACAGTTCTAAAGAAAACAATCCTGTTACAAACAATTCAAAAGGGAAACCATTATGCACGATGAAAGCAACAAACAGCCCTGCTGCAACCCCCCATGGGAGCCGCCGCAGGTCATCCCGGCACAGGTGCGCCGGGTGAACAACCTAATCTTCCGCAAGATCAACCAGTTCCACCGGGAGAACAACGTGGACAACGTGACCCCCATGCACGACTGGATCATGAGCTACCTCTACTGGCACAAAAATGAGGCCGTATACCAGCGCGATATCGAGCGGGAGTTTTCCATCACACGCTCGACCGTGACGAACATCCTGCAGCTGATGGAGCGCAAGGGCTACATCGAGCGCCAGAGCGTGCCGCAGGATGCCCGGCTCAAACGGCTGATCCTGACGGAAGAGGGAGGCCGCGTCCACGAAAAGACGATACTCTCCCTGCACCAGACCGATGAGTTTGTGGCCGGATTGCTGACGGAAGAGGAAAACGCAGAGCTTCTGCGGTTGTTGAACAAGCTGCGCAAGGGGCTGGAATGACCCCTGCAAATAAACTTCAGGAGGATTACAACAGATGATCAAAAAACTTGTGTCACATCTGGGCGAGTACAAGCGCGCCGCGATCCTGACACCGATCCTATCTGCTCTGGAAGCCATCATGGATGTGCTGCTGCCCACCATCATGGCCTTTATCATTGACCAGGGCATTGAAAAGGGCGATATGAACGCCGTTGTCAAGTACGGCCTGCTCACCTTCCTGGTGGCGGCCATTGCCCTGCTGCTGGGCGTGCTGGCCGGCAGGTTTGCCGCCACGGCATCCACCGGCTTTGCGGGCAACCTGCGCGATGCGATGTATGAGAACATCCAGCATTTCTCGTTCTCCAACATCGACAAGTACTCCACGGCCGGTCTGGTCACCCGTATGACCACCGACGTGACCAACCTGCAGAACGCGTTCCAGATGATCGAGCGCATGTGTGTGCGTGCCCCCGTCCATCTGGTTTTCGCGCTCATCATGGCCTCCATGATCAGCCGCTCGCTGACCATGGTGTTCCTGGTGGCGATCGTGTTCCTGGTGGCAGTGCTGGCAGGTATTATGGTTCCCACCTTCGGCATCTTTGATAAGGTGTTCAAGAACTACGATAACCTGAACGCCTCCGTGCAGGAGAATGTTTCGGCCATCCGCGTGGTCAAGAGCTTTGTCCGGGAGCACTTTGAGAACGAGAAGTACACCAAGGCCTGCGAGAGCCTGTACAAGCAGTTCGTTCACGCCGAAAGCCGCCTGAGCTTCAACAATCCCGCCATGCTGGTCTCTGTGTACGGCTGCAACATCGCCCTGAGCTGGTTCGGCGCACATTACGTCCTGAACGGTGCGATCACCACCGGCCAGCTGAACGCCCTGTTCGGTTACATTATGAACATCCTGATGGCCCTGATGATGCTGAGCATGGCCTTTGTGATGATCGCCATGTCCGCCGCTTCCGCCCGCCGTATCGTGGAAGTGCTGGATGAGACTACCGACCTGCCCGCCCCCAAGGCACCTGTGCAGCAGGTGGCGGACGGCAGCATCGAGTTTGACCACGTTACCTTCAAGTATAAGCACGGCAGCGGTCAGCCGGTGCTGAACGATATCACCTTTACCATCCGGCCGGGCGAGACGCTGGGCATCATCGGCGGCACCGGCAGTGCAAAATCCAGCCTGGTGCAGCTGATCCCCCGCCTGTATGATGCCGAGACCGGCTCTGTCAAGGTGGGCGGCGTGGACGTTAAGGATTACAGCCTGGATGTCCTCCGCCGGGAGGTCTCCATGGTGCTGCAGAAGAACGTTCTGTTCAGCGGCACCATCCTCGACAACCTGCGCTGGGGCGATGAGAACGCCAGCGAGGAGGAGTGCATCCGGGTGGCCAAGCTGGCCTGCGCCGATGAGTTCATCGAGCGCTTCCCTGATAAGTACAATACCTGGATCGAGCAGGGCGGCTCCAACGTGTCCGGCGGCCAGAAGCAGCGCCTGACCATTGCCCGCGCGCTGCTGCGCAAGCCCAAGGTGTTGATCCTGGACGACAGCACCAGCGCCGTGGATACCGCCACCGATGCCAAGATCCGCAAGGCCTTCCGGGAGGAGATCCCCGGCACCACCAAGATCATCATTGCACAGCGCATCTCCTCCGTGCAGGATGCAGACCGCATCCTGGTGCTGGACAACGGCCAGATCAACGGCCTGGGCACCCACGAGGAGCTGCTCAAGACAAACAAGATCTATCAGGAAGTTTACAACAGCCAGACCCAGGGCGGCGGCGATTTTGATAAGCAAGGAGGTGAGCAGTAATGGCACAGGCGAAAGAAGTAAAGGGCCCCGGCCCCCGTGGGATGGGCGGCCCCAAGCCGAAGGTCGAGAATCCGGGCAAGCTGCTCAAGCGGATCATGGATGAGGTGTTCAAGCACTATCTGCCCCACTGCATCCTTGTGCTGGTCTGCATCATCGTCAGCGCGCTGGCAAACGTGCAGGCAAGCCTCTTCCTCAAGACCCTGATCGATGATTACATCGTCCCCATGACCAAGCAGGCCACACCGGACTTCGGCCCGCTGGCAGGCGCACTGGTGCGCATCGGCTGCATCTACGCCATCGGCGTGCTGGCCGCATGGCTCAACGCCCGTATCATGGTCAACGTGACCCAGGGCACCCTGCGCAACCTGCGCGTCCAGCTTTTCACCCACATGGAAAGCCTGCCCATCCGGTATTTTGACTCCCACCCCCACGGCGATATCATGTCGGTGTACACCAACGATGTGGACACCCTGCGCCAGATGATCAGCCAGAGCATTCCCCAGCTGGTGTCCAGCGCCATCACCATCGTGTCCGTGTTCACCAGCATGTGCCTGATGAGCTGGCAGCTCACCGTTGTCACCATGCTGATGGTGGCCCTGATGCTGTTCTGCTCCAAGAAGATCACTGCCATGAGCGGCAAGTACTTTGTGGCCCAGCAGAAGGATCTGGGCAAGGTGAACGGCTACATCGAAGAGATGATGGAGGGCCAGAAGGTCGTCAAGGTGTTCACCCACGAGCAGAAGGCTCTGGACGGCTTCCGGCAGCTGAACGATAAGCTGAAGGAAAGCGCCAAGCAGGCCAACAGCTACGCCAACATCATCATGCCCGTTACCGCACAGCTGGGCAATATCAGCTATGCAGTCTGTGCTCTGGCAGGCGCAGCCATGGCCGTTGGCAATGTCGGCGGCATGACCCTGGGTACCGTGATGGCCTTCCTGAGCCTGAACAAGAGCTTCAATATGCCCATCAGCCAGGTGTCTATGCAGGCCAACAGCGTGATCATGGCACTGGCCGGTGCAGAGCGTATCTTCAAGATGATGGACGAGACCAGCGAGACCGACGAGGGCTATGTCACCCTGGTCAACGTCAAGTATGGCAAGGATGACGAGCTGATGGAGACCACCGAGCGCACCGGCATCTGGGCCTGGAAGCATCCCCACCACGACGGCACCACCACCTACCACAAGCTGGCGGGTGACATCACCTTTACCGATGTCGATTTTGGCTATGTGCCGGAAAAGACCGTTCTGCACGGGATCAACCTCTATGGCCGCCCGGGCCAGAAGATCGCCTTTGTCGGCTCCACCGGTGCCGGCAAAACGACCATCACCAACCTGATCAACCGCTTCTACGATATCGCAGACGGCAAGATCCGGTATGATGGCATCAACATCCGCAAGATCAAAAAGGACGATCTGCGCCGCTCTCTGGGCATCGTGCTGCAGGATACCCACCTGTTCACCGGTACGGTCATGGAGAACATCCGCTATGGCCGCCTGGATGCCACCGATGAGGAGTGCATTGCCGCCGCAAAGCTGGCCAATGCCGATGGCTTTGTCAAGCGTCTGCCCGATGGCTACAACACCATGCTGACCAACGACGGTGCAAACCTGTCGCAGGGGCAGCGCCAGCTGCTGGCCATTGCCCGCGCCGCAGTTGCCGATCCCCCGGTGCTGATCCTGGACGAGGCGACCTCCTCCATTGATACCCGCACCGAGGCGCTGGTCCAGCGGGGCATGGACGGCCTGATGTATGGCCGCACCAGCTTTGTCATTGCCCACCGTCTGTCTACCGTCCGCAATGCAGACTGCATCGTGGTTCTGGAGCAGGGCCGCATCATCGAGCGCGGCAGCCACGACGAGCTGATCGCCAAGAAGGGCAAGTATTACCAGCTCTACACCGGTAATCTGGCTGAAAATTAAAGAAAAATCGTAAAAAACGGAGCCGCTGTACAAAATGATGTGCAGCGGCTCCGTTTATTTTCAATTTGTTCAAATTCCTCACAAAGAAACTCCATTTTTATCCTGTACAATAAGGGTGCAGTCAGGGAGGAACAGAAAAACATCCTCCCAAGATGCCATGCAGGCAATGAAAACCGCGCATCTCCGGCAGAAACCGGGCGGCGCGGCCCCTTTAAAAAACACTGTCCCCTGCTGATGCGAGGCAATAGCCAAGGCGGCGGACAGACTACCAACCATCTCCTGACAGCCGCAAATGTTTGGGAGTTCTCATACACAGCCAGCGCCGCTTTCTCCTCCTTTCCACGGCGCTGGCTGTTTTTGTTTGGCTAAGAGTTAAACCTCTCAGTCTCGCTTCGCTCGCCAGCGTCCGGGTTGCGGCTCCCAGCATCCGCTTCGTGCAAAGTTTTGCACTCGCGTCCTGCTGGCCGCTGCCCCAACAACTCCTCCCTGTTTCCGCCACTGGCGGCGGTCGTCGTTGTTGCCCTAATAGGGGAGCCCTTGGCATTCCGTTGTGTTTGCATCGTTACTCAGTAACTGTTCTAGTACATGCTCCCTTAACTGTGGCAGATCTATTACATGGATCCCCATTTGTTCCATCCGATACAAGACCAGAGCGGGGCTCTGGTCTTTTTTTGCGGCAGAAGCCATAACACTGCGTGTAAAGGCGAGAACCCTGTCCTTTTTGTAGAAAAAGATCAGCTGCACATGGCCGGTGAACAGGGCAAACAGGGCTGTGCGCAGTTCCCGGGAGCCGAAGAGGAGGAGCAGGTCGCTCTCCTCTAAAAAGAGAACGTCTGCCCGGTCAAGAAACTGCAGGGCGGTCTGGCACAGGGCCTCCCGCTGCGGCCAGTAGGGCGCGGCCTGCGCCAGCCGGGGAAGATAGCAGCAGAGCGCCCCGGCATCCCGGGCGGCGGCAAGGGCCTTGAGGTGGGCCAGCCGCAGGGGGCTGTCCACCAGCCCGGCAGAGGAAAAGCAGAAGGCAGAGGCTCCCCGGAACGGGGCGGCCTCCAGCTGCTCCGGCCCAAGGGCCAGCCCGGCGGTGTGGGCACGGTAGGGCAGAGCGGTGTCTGCTCCGGTGAACACCACCGGTGTGGGGAAGGCATCCGTGAAGCAGAGCAGGGAGCAATCCACACCATCCCGGGCAAGCCGGGCCGCCAGCTTACGGCCAAAGGGGTCGGCTCCCAGCTGGGCCAGCAGAGCCGCCTGCCCGCCCAATGCGGCGTACCGGCGGCAGAAGCCTGCACCCCAGCCGCCGGTCTGTGCCCGGAACGTCTCCGTCAGCTCCGGAGCCGTGGCGGCGTTCAGCTCCAGCCAGACTTCGCCCAGACACAAAACGGACATGTGTACCCCTCCCTCCGCAAATAAAAATCGGGTTACAGTATACACGATTTGCCCACCGGATGCAACCGATCCGGGGCGAATCCTGACGAAGTGAAATGGCCGCGGGCAGGAAAGGCTCGATTTTACAAAGACCACCTGTTTTTTTACCAATGCCTGTTTTTCATTGCCCAAGGTTTACCTAAGATTTTCCTTACCGTGGTTTCCCCTCTTCCTCCGAACGGGTACAATAGAACCGTTCCCAGGATACATTGCAACAGGGCCCGGGAGGGCTCAGGATAAGAGAGGAATTATCGTATGAAAGAACATAAAATGTCCCGCCGCAGTTTCCTGAAAGTGGGTGCTGTGGCATCTGCCGCCGGTCTGATGACTGCTGCCCCTGTGGCTGCAAACGCCGCCGCTCCGACCGCTTCCACCGCAGCTGACGAGGAGAACTGCTTTGATCTGTTCCGGAAGAAGCCAAAGTACATCTTCCTGTTCATCGGCGATGGCATGGGCACTGCCCAGATCCAGTCTGCCCGGTTCTATCAGGGCACTGTCACCAACAACGGTGCCATCACCGAGGCAGAGCTGAGCTTTACCCAGTTCCCGGAAGTGGGCAGTGTGACCACCTACGACAGCACCTCCTTCTGCCCGGACTCCGCTTCCACCGCTACCTCCATCGCTTCCGGCAAAAAGACCGAGAGCGGTGTCATCAATATGTGCCCCTGGACCCGTGATGTGCCCTATGAGACCATTGCGGAGAAGCTCCATAAGCAGAAGGGCTACAAGGTTGGCATTGTTTCCACGGTGAATATTGACCACGCCACCCCTGCTGCCTTCTATGCACACCAGAAGACCCGCAAGAACTACTATCAGATCGGCGTGGAGCTGGCAAACTCCGGCTTTGAGTATTTCGCAGGCGGCGAGTTCCAGAAGGTGAACGGCGATAGCACTGGCCCCAACAACCACGAGGTGGCTGCACAGGCCGGTTACAACGTTGTCACCACCCAGGCCGGTGCTGCTGCCCTGAAGGCCGGGGCAGGCAAGACCCTGATCATTGCCGAGAATCTGGCCGACGGCAAGGCCATGAACTACGCCATGGATGCCGCTCCGGGAGAGTGGCAGCTGACCGACTATGTCCGCAAGGGCATTGAGCTGCTGGACAACAGCAACGGCTTCTTTATGATGGTGGAGTCCGGCAAGATCGACTGGGCCTGCCACGCCAACGATGCCGCTGCCTCCATCCATGATGTGATTGAGATGCACAACGCGGTGCAGGCCGCTGTGGAGTTCTACGCCCAGCATCCCGATGATACCCTGATCCTGGTGACTGCTGACCACGAGACCGGCGGCCTGGGCATTGGCTACAAGACCACCAACTACGATACCTTCCTGACCAACCTGGCCCACCAGAAGATGTCCTACGCAAAGTTCGATTCCACCTATGTGAACCACTACGTGAAGAATCAGACTCCCTTTGAGACTGCAATGCAGGATGTGAAGGCAAACTTCGGCCTGACCCTGCCCACCGACCCCGATGCCGCCAACGCAGGCAAGCTGCTGCTGACCGACTACGAGGTGGAGAACCTGCGCACCGCTTACGAGCGCACCCTCAAGGTCGGCTCTTCCAGCCAGAGCAAGATGAGCCAGCAGGATTACGAGCTGTATGGCACCTACATCCCCTTCAGCATGGCCATCTGCCACACCATCAACCACAAGTCCGGTGTGGATCACACCACCTACGCCCACACCGGTGCCATGGTGAACCTCTACGCCCGTGGTCAGGGTGCAGACAAGTTCCGCGGCGTGTATGACAACACCGAGATCTTCCACAAGCTGGCTGAGCTGACCGATGTGCAGTAATTGACCAGACCTTCTGTACCCCAAAGCCCTCCGGGACGAGACGCACCGGAGGGCTTTTTGTGTAGGCCGGAATTGTGCACCCCGCCAAAAATCTGCCCCGCGAATTGGGAAAGATGATGGGAGTTGTGGTTGCAATGGGCCGGAAAAAGGCATATAATAAGACCATCAACAGAGTAAGGCCATGCGCGTTAAGTGCCGCATCAACGGGGAGTTGTGCTGCGGACGAAGGTAAGACCCGCGGTGCATGGCCTGCATCCCGCTGCTGCATGGACTTGGGTGCAGATGGGGCCGTCTGCGGCCCCGTCTGGATGTGAACCGTTGAATCACGCCCTCCTTTGTGCGGTTTGTCACAGGGGAGGGCGTTTTGCATTGCCCGCCCCGCGGTTCCCGAAACAGGGGAGGACAATTGATATGAACCATTCCAGAAATTCCGTCCGCAAGCTCACCATGCTGGCCCTGCTCACTGCCATGAGCATCGTGTTTGCCCGGGTGCTGAGCATTTCCACCGGCTTTGTCCGGTTCAACCTGGGCAGCCTGCCCACCCTGCTGGCCGCTGTGCTGTTCGGGCCGGTGGAGGGCTTTGCCGTGGGTGCGGTGGCCGATATGATCGGCGGCACCCTTTCCGGCTACGCCATCAATCCGTTGATCACGCTGGGGGCAGGCTCCATCGGCCTGACGGCGGGCCTTCTCTGGCGCGCCCTGCCCAACCTGCGGCTGGGCCTGCGCACCCAGATCAGCGTGTTTGCCGGCCATGCGGTGGGCTCCATTGTCATCAACTCGCTGGCACTCCACCTCTTCTATAACTATCCGTGGAGCGTGCTGGTGACCCGCATTCCCAACGCGCTGGTCCTGGCGGCGGTGAACACCGTGCTGGTGCGCCTGCTGCTGGAGAATAAAACGATCCGAGGCATTGCACAATGAACTACGAGGAAGCACTGAACTATATCCATGCCGTCCAGTGGGCGGGGCACAAGCCGGGCCTGACCCGCACCCGGACCCTGCTGGCCGCACTGGGAGATCCGCACAAGCAGCTGAAATTCATCCATGTGGCGGGCACCAACGGCAAGGGCAGCACGGCGGCCATGCTGGCCTCCTGCCTGCAGGCGGCGGGTTACCGGGTGGGCCTGTATACCTCGCCCTTTATCAACCGGTTCAACGAGCGCATTCAGGTAAACGGCCAACAGATCCCGGACGAGGCGCTGGTGCGGCTGGTGGAGCGTGTGAAGCCCGCTGCCGATGCCATGACCGATATCCCCACTGAGTTCGAGATCATCACGGCATTGGGGATGCTCTGGTTCGCTGAGACGAAATGCGACATCGTGGTGCTGGAGGTGGGCCTGGGCGGCACGCTGGATTCCACCAATGTCATCGACCCGCCGGAGTGCGCGGTCATCACGGCGCTGGGCATGGATCATGTGAAGGAGCTGGGCCCCACCCTGGCCGATATCGCATCGGCAAAGGCGGGCATCATCAAGCCGGGCAGTCCGGTGGTGAGCTATGGCGGTGTGCCTGAGGCCGATGCCGTCATCGCCCGTACGGCGGCAGAGCGGCACGCGCCGCTGACTGTCGTGGATCTCAGCAGGCTGACCATCGAGGACGGGGATCTGGATGCTGTCACCTTTGATTTTGACGGCCTGAACGGCATCCGCCTGCCCCTGATCGGCAGCTATCAGCCCCGGAACGCCGCCACGGCCATTACGGCCCTGCGGGTGCTGCGCAGCCGGGGCTGGAACATCCCGGACAGTGCCATCCGTGCTGGTCTGGAACAGGTGCGCTGGCCGGGCCGGTTCGAGCTGCTGCGGCATTCGCCCGCCTTTTTGCTGGATGGCAGCCACAACGCCCACGGAATGCGGGCCACCGTGCAGAGCCTGCGGGACCGCTTTCCGGGGCAGAAGTTCGTGTTCCTGCTCAGCATCATGGCGGACAAGGATGTGGACGAGATGCTGGCACTGCTCCTGCCGCTGGCCGGGCAGTTCGTCACCGTAGCGGCTCATACCCCCCGCGCCATGCCCGCTGAGACGCTGGCCGAACAGATCCGCGCCCGGGGCGGCAGGGCCGAGCCTGCTTCCACCATTGAAGCCGGTGTGGCCCGGGCGGTCGCCCTTGGGGGCACCGGTCCCGTGTGCGCGCTGGGCACGCTCTACTTCTCCGGCGATGTGCGGGAAGCGTTTGCAAAATTGAACCAGTAAAGAAGAGGGGCTGCGGCACACGGGAAAAACCGGTGCAGCAGCCCCCTTTTTGCGGACTGGCTTACAAAAAAATGCCCCGCTGTTTTGTGATGCACAGAACAGCGGGGCAATATCATTTATGGGGCGGGAATGTGCTCAGGAGATGCGCTTCTGCTCAGGCCTTGCCTGCGCAGCCGAACAGCTCGATCTTTTCCTTGCACTTGTCGATGATGGCCTGAGCGCCGGGAGCCAGCAGCTTGCGGGGGTCGAAGCCCTTGCCCTGCTGATCCTTGCCAGCCTCGATGTACTTGCGGGTGGCCTCAGCAAAGACCAGCTGGCACTCGGTGTTGATGTTGATCTTGGAAACGCCCAGGCTGATGGCCTTCTGGATCATCTCGTCGGGGATGCCGGTGCCGCCGTGCAGGACCAGAGGAATGTTGTTGGTAGCCTTGTGGATGCGGTCCAGAGCCTCAAAGTCCAGGCCCTTCCAGTTGGCGGGGTAAACGCCGTGGATGTTGCCGATGCCGGCAGCCAGGAAGTCGATGCCCAGATCGGTGATCTTTGCGCACTCGGCAGGGTCTGCGATCTCGCCAGCGCCCACAACGCCGTCCTCAACGCCGCCGATGGAGCCGACCTCGGCCTCGATGCTCAGGCCCTTGGAGTGTGCCAGAGCGACCAGCTCCTTGGTCTTTTCCACGTTCTCCTCGATGGAGTAGTGGCTGCCGTCGAACATGATGGAGGAGAAGCCGGCCTCAACGCAGGCCTTGCAGCCCTCGTAGGTGCCGTGGTCCAGGTGAAGGGCAACGGGAACGGTGATGCCCATGGTCTCCACCATGGAGCTGACCATGGCGGCAACGGTCTTGAAGCCGGTCATGTATTTGCCTGCGCCCTCAGAGACACCCAGGATAACGGGGCTCTTCATTTCCTCGCAGGCGGTCAGGACTGCCTTGGTCCACTCCAGATTGTTGATGTTGAACTGGGGCACACCGTAGTGGCCATCGCGTGCCTTGATCAGCATTTCGGTTGCATTTACCAACATTATTCATTACCTCCGCAAAATCATTTTGGGGTGAAAAAGCCGTTTTGGATACAAGATTGCGCATCCTTTAACGAACCTAAGGGTAGTATACCCCAATTACAGGATAAAATCAAGGCGGTTCCCGCGGCGTTTTCAACACAAATTCACATTGGGCATTTTGATGTTGGAGATTCTGGCAAAAACCACTGGATCTCCCTTCAAAAAATTGTCATAATTCCGACTTGAATTTTACAAAAAGTACGGCGAAAAGTTTGCGTGTCGAACCTGGGAGGTTGAAAACTTGGTGGAAACTGTGGAATTCCACCTGGAAAGTGGGCGTACAAACTTGATTTTTGAACATTTTCCACCGGGTTTTCAACATGTGGAAAAATTTGAGCCGAATTACCGATTGTATAGCCCGCTGAATGTGGAAAACTTTTGCCTTCGGCAAACATTGCGAAGAATGCCGGGGTATGCTATACTTTAGAATGTATCAGTGTCAAAATATAGTAAAACTGAAACAGAACGAAACCATGGCGCGGCTCAAACGGCCCGCCTTGCCATAGAATGGAAGGAGAACACATCAATGGACGAACAGAAAATGCCGCGCCGCCCCCGCCGCAGCAGCACGGAGGAGCAGCCCAGGAATGAGAGCCTGGTCTACGGCAAAAACCCCGTGACCGAGCTGCTCAAGAGTGGTTCCGGCGTGGATACCGTGCTGATCGCGGAGGGCATGGCCCCCGCTGTGGCAGCTTACTATACCGCCATGGCCAAGGAGGCCGGGGCCACGGTCAAGCGGGTGCATCCCAACAAGCTGCGCCTGATGACCGGCACCGAGAGCCATCAGGGCGTGGCTGCCTTTGCCAGCGAGATCGAATATGTGACCGTGGAGGACCTGCTGAACGTTGCCAGAGAGAAGGGGGAGCCCCCTTTCCTGGTGCTGAGTGACGGCATCGAGGACCCCCATAATCTGGGCGCGGTGATGCGCTCTGCTCTGCTGTGCGGAGCCCACGGCATCGTCATCCCCAAGCGGGGCGGCGCGTCCGTGACCCCCACCGTCATCAAGTCCAGCGCCGGTGCGGCCGAGCGCCTGCCTGTGGCCCGCGTGGCCAACATCGGCGAGACCATCCGCCGCCTGAAGGATCAGGGGGTGTTTGTCTACTGTGCCGATATGGACGGTGTGCCCCTGCGCAAGAACAACCTGACCGGCCCCATCGCACTGGTGCTGGGCAGCGAGGGCAGTGGTGTATCCCAGCTGGTGAAAAAGCTCTGCGACGGTGTGGTGCGGCTGGATATGGCCGCTCAGGGCACCGGTGTGGACAGCTTCAATGTCTCGGTGGCGGCTGGCATCATCCTGTACGAGATCCAGAGCCAGCGCGCCGCAGAGTAAGAAACAGCGGCCAGACCGCCGTGACCAGAACAGGGAGGGACTAGGATGCCAAAGGATGATAAGCGCAAAGAGCTGACACAGGAAGAGATCGATGCGCAGAACGAGAAGTTCCGCACGTTTTTCAGCACCAGCGTGGCACAGGTGCCCGAAGAGATGAAGCGCCGCGATGAGGAAAAGGAGAGCACCGGCAGCCTGCTGGGCAAGCTCTTTCACCGCGAAAAGGACAAAGAGGAGCCAGCCGCCGCCCCGGCCGTGCAGAATGAGCTGCCGCCCACGGGTGAGATCGTGCTGGGCCATGAGGAAGAAGCCGAGGCTGGTCTGGAGCTGGCATTGGAGCCAGGAGAGCTGGAGGAAGCAGAGCCTGTGGCTCTGCCCACCGCGCCGGAAACCCCCGCAGCGCCGAAGCCGGAACCCCGGCCCGCACCCCAGCCCGAGAAAAAGCCGGAGCCGCCCCGCTGCCGGGAACCCCTGACCCCGCAGGAGCAGCAGGAGGATGCAGAGATGGCCGAACTCAAGGCCATGCTCTATGGCACCCCCAAGCCCGCCCCGGTGGAGGAGGTGCAGGATGCCCCCGAAGAGGTGCTGGCCGTGGAGCCGGAAGCTCCCGCAGCGCCTGAGGGCCCGGCCATCCCCATGGTGTTTGCCGAGGATCAGTCGGTAAAGCAGGCGAAGTCTGCCCCGGAAGCCGCGCCAGAGGTTGAGCCGGAACCGGAAACGGCTTTCCAGTTCTTTGGCAAGGGCGCGGACGAGAACGAGCCGCAGGCCCCTACCCGCACCGAGGCCCCCAGCAAGGACGACAGCATGAGCCTGCCGCTGATGGGGCTGGAAGAGGACGAAGCACCCGCCCGGCCTGCCGCCCCGGCAGAGGAGGCCCCGGCCCAGCCTGCTGAGAAAGCGGCCTCTGCCGCGCCGGAGGCTGAGGAGAAGCCTGCAGAAGAAGCCGAGCCGGAAACGCCCGAGCAGGTGGGGGAGAAGCTCCGCCGGATGGGCGCGGAGCTGACGCTGCGGTGTGTGCTGGAGGGCATCCTTGCCGTGGTACTGCTCCACTTTGGCCTTGTTGCCGAGGGGCTGCTGGCCCCTGTGGCCTCCCTTGACCCCGTGATCGCCCCGGCGGCGTTCTATGCCGCCAACCTGCTCTTTCTGGCCGGTGCGCTGGCTGTGGGCTGGCCTGTCCTGCGGGATGGCCTGCAGGGCCTCAAGGGCCGCCCCAGTGCAGACACCATGCCGGCGCTGGCTGCCTGCGGTGCGCTGGTGCAGGCTGCGGTCGCCCTGCTCAACGCCCAGAGCTATCAGAACTCCAGCTGGACGCTGCTTTCCGGCGTGGCCGCATTGGGCCTGTTCCTGGCCCTGTTGGGCAGCCGTGTCCTGCTGACTGCCGTCAGAAACGGCTATGACCTTGCCGCCCGATCCCCTGAGGGGCTGCAGGGCGCGTTCCGTGTCCGGGATAAGGACCTGATCCGGGTGCTGGCCCGGAGCCTGGATCAGAAAGACCCCTGGGTGCTGCTCAGCCGCCCTGTCCAGTGGGACGAGGCGCTGGTGGAGCAGAGCTTCGGGGAGCGCGCCAGTGAGCGCCGCGCCCGCAAGACAGCCCTGATCCTGCTGGGTTAATTTCATTAAATAATTTATCAATAAGAATAGATTTTTCATCTACAATTTTGCGATAAGAACTCAAAACATCAGAATAATTATCAACAGTTTCAAATCCTACAAGTAACGACTTCATACCTTCTAAATAATAATTTTGCTTTTTTGTATCAGAAGCAGATTGCCTTTTTTTATCATATTTTTCAATTTCAGAAAGACGTTTGATATCATTTTTTAAATCTTTCAAATAATCCATAATACAAGAAATTTCATATTCAGTATCATCAATAAGAACTTTAATTAAAGCTTTAACAATACTAGGATTAAGCATACCAACAGATTTGTCTTTAACAGGAACTCTGTAAGAATCAGGGTTTTCAATAGGTTTACATTCATTTAATAGAATTTTAAGTGTATCTATAATTTCAATATGAGATTTATATTGACGTTTGCTAATAATGGCATCAAATCCATCAGCAACACGGATTATTTGACCTTCAAGAGGAATTTCGTTTTTAACAAGAGCATTAGGATAACCAACACCATTTAATGCTTCGTGATGATATATTGGACCAGCTGCATAAGGACGCAACTTTAAATCATCCATACAAATTTTATATCCAATTGTAGTATGAGTTTTCATTATTTGAAATTCTTCTTCTGTCAGAGCAGATTGCTTTTGTAATATACTAGACGGTATAAATTGTTTACCAATATCATGTAAATAAGCACAAATTGTACAGTATTCGGTAAAATCTTTTGATAAATGTAAATATTGACATATTCTACAAACAATACTTGCAACATTCTCAGAATGTTTTCTAGTAAAAACATCTAAACTTCCTAAAATATTTAATTGATATTGCATACTTTTATCTAAGTTGTAAGATTTTAAAGTAGTTTTATCATAAAAATCAAATTCTTCTTGTGCCATAATAGACCTCTTTTCTAATTGTACTAAAATTATTGTAACAAAAAGAATAAAAAAATTCAAGGATATTATTATATGAAAAAATAAGAAAAAATTTTTATCTAACTGTAACCAACAAATACAAAAAAATAGATTTTAAATGTATATAAATATTGTAATATTCATAAAATTGTGATATTATAATACACAAAGTAAAAATGGAGGAATAACAATGTATAGAACAAAAACATGTGGAGAATTAAACATAAAAAATGTAAATGAAACAGTAGAACTAGCAGGATGGATACAAAAAATAAGAAATCTAGGAGCAATGATATTCATCGATTTAAGAGACCAATTTGGAATAACACAAATAGTGATAAATAACGAAGAATTACAAAAACAAGCAAAAGAACTAACAACAGAAAGTTGTATCCACATTTCAGGAAAAGTTGTGGAAAGAAGTAACAAAAATACAAAAATTCCAACAGGAGAAATAGAAGTAATAGCAGAAAAAATAATGGAACTTCCGCCGCCGGAAAGTGGATGGAATTTATGTTACCAGATCGTGCGGATTACCGTTGCAATCGTATTGTGTCTGCTGTTAAACCGGTGTCTGGAATATGGAAAGAAAGTTTGCATGAATAAAAAGAAAATCCGGGGAGATGAAACATGAGAAAGTCTAATTTTGAATTGCTTCGGCTTTTTTGCATTTTTGGAATCGTGGTTATGCATGCTATGGGAAATATTGATACAAGCCTCTCCGTCTGGAATACAGAAAGTCATATTTTTGTCAACGCATTATTTAATACTGGGGTAACCTGTTTCATTTTAATTTCCGGATACTTTGGAATAAAATTCCGTCTGGAAAAGCTGATTGAAATGGATTTTATGGTAATTTTTTATACGGTGGCAGGTGTTGCCGTGCGGGGGGATCTTAAGGCAAAAGAACTGATACTGGCATGTTTTCCGATCATCCGGCTACACCCCAGCCAAAAACTGCAACGTGCGTCATCAAAGGAGTGACATAGCTATCCCAACAAAAGATG
>ENA-ORCP01001742-ORCP01001742.1-human-gut-metagenome-genome-assembly--contig:-NODE-1742-length-18245-cov-12.817977_pt1 | contig 18245 bp, 17 predicted proteins | sample MGYA00242990_ERZ507991 | MGnify/ENA primary metagenome ERZ507991 (study PRJEB26167, sample SAMN06115496) | human gut metagenome | host: Homo sapiens | place: China:Henan | collected 2015-05-07... | reverse complement strand
ACCTATACAGCGGCACGTCTCATCAACCAGAGTATGCCGATCAGCTATTTCATGAAGACAGAGAATCTGATCACCTTTGAGGAAACAGATGTCATCGATGAGATCAAAGAAGTCATGGCAAGCAAGCGTCATCGTGATTTCCCGATCTTAAATAAAGATGGCAAGTACCTCGGCATGATCTCCCGCAGAAACTTACTGGGCGCAAAGGGCAAGCAGATCATCCTGGTAGATCACAACGAGAAAAACCAGGCTGTAGACGGTCTGGAAAATGCCGACATCCAGGAGATCATCGACCATCATAAGCTGGGAACCGTTGAGACCATCTCCCCGGTATTCTTCCGTAACCAGCCAGTTGGCTGTACCGCAACGATCGTATACCAGATGTATCATGAGAATAATGTAGAGATTGACAAAGCGATCGCAGGCATGCTGTGCAGTGCGATCATTTCCGATACCTTGTTATTCCGCTCTCCGACCTGCACCCCGGTCGACAAGATGGCAGCAACCGAGCTTGCAAAGATCGCTGAGATCGATATGGACCGTTATGCGGCAGATATGTTCTCAGCAGGCAGCAACCTGCGCGGCAAGAGCAATGAGGAAATCTTCTATCAGGATTTCAAACTGTTCAATTCCGGCAAGATCAGCTACGGCGTAGGCCAGATCAGCTCCTTAAACGCAGACGAGCTGACGGAGTTAAAAGACCGTCTGCTTCCGTTCTTAAAGAAGCCCCACGAGGAGCACGGTGTGGATATGATCTTCTTCATGCTGACCAATATCCTGACCGAGTCTACCTCCCTGCTTTGCGAGGGCGAGGGTGCAGAAGCGCTCATCCGCACTGCATTCCATATGGAAGAAGCCGGTGCTGACGATGAAGCGAATGTGGTAGAGCTTCCGGGCGTGGTATCCAGAAAGAAACAAATTCGACTTGGTGAAGTATGTGGATAAGGCTACAGGTTTTATCTCTTATACATCAACTGTATAAACGGATTTGAAAATTCCTTACTGGTACGATATAGCAAACATGGAAAAACGGGATCACTGGTGGGCATTGTGACAGCTCTTACACTGGGAACTAAGAGGAGAAAAATATGGGAAAACAGAGCTGGCGGGGCGGCAACATGCTGTACCCGGTACCGGCCGTGATGGTAAGCTGCGCACGGCCCGGTGAAAAGCCAAATATCATAACGGTAGCCTGGGCCGGAACCGTCTGCTCTGCCCCGGCTATGCTTTCTATTTCCGTGCGGAAAGAGCGCTATTCTTACGACATTATCAAAGAGACCGGCGAATTCGTGGTCAATCTGGTGACAAAGGATCTGGTGTTTGCCACCGACTACTGCGGCGTAAAATCCGGCCGTGATACAGATAAGTTCCAGGAGATGAAGCTGACACCGCTTCCATCTCAGCATATCAGCGCACCGGGCATTGCGGAGAGTCCGTTAAACCTGGAGTGTAAAGTGAAGCAGGTGGTGGAGCTTGGAAGCCATGACATGTTCATTGCGGAGATTCTGGGCGTAACGGTGGATGACCGTTACATGGATGAGAAGGGAACCTTCCATTTAAATGATGCGAAGCTGGTGAGCTATTCCCACGGAACCTATTTTGAGCTCGGAGAAAAGATCGGAACGTTTGGATATTCGGTGCGGAAAGATTCGGCAAAAGCTGGTACGAAAAAGAAAAAAGAATCCGCAAAAACCTCCGGCAGAACTGGAAATAGAAGCGGAAAACTTTCAGAAGCAGCGAAGCACACACGCAGGAGGAACGCAAAATGAAATCAAACATTACTTTAGTAGGCATGCCGGCTTCCGGCAAGAGCACCATCGGCGTTTTGCTGGCAAAACGCCTGGGCTATTCTTTTGTTGATGTGGATATTGTGATCCAGGAAAATTGATATATCCCTGCAGCCAGATAGATCCCTTAAAACGACGTCCCACCTGAGGTTCACCGTAGAGGTCTTTTTCGTTAATGCACACATCAAAAGTCAATTCATTGCACAGAATCGTAAGAATATATACCTTTTCTCCGGTAATATCATTGGTCACCAGGCGAAACTCTGTAATCTCTCCCAGTACTGAGTACTGGTCGCACTCCACACCGTAAGGCATAAAATAGGTGTCCACCAGACTGAAAATATCGTTCTTCTGTATCTTCCGGGAGATAGTGGTATACATATCCATATCTTCAAGTGTCAATGTCTCAATGGCATCTTCGTCTCCCTGTCTGGCAGCGGCCAGGAGTTTATTACGATTGGCAGAATCTTTTTTCACGCGCAGGACCTGTTCTTCATCCTTTTTTATAGGTAGAAGAATACTGCCCTTCAGAGACAATCCGGATAAGGTAAGTGTAGTACCGCGGATTGGTAACTTTCCGGTGCTTTGTGCTTTGATATAGGGAATACGATTCCGCAGATAAAAAATCAGAGAGATTCCCACCTTGATATCATCACAGATACCGGCATAGGAATCCTTATCCGCATGGCGTTCCACAGAGACATCTTCATACGAAGTAATGCCGCTTCCCGTCAGATACGGAAAATAGTATTCGTAGATAAACTTATCGTTATCATCAAATTCTCCACAGACAGCCACACCAAAGGTACCGGATTCTGCGGTACCCTTAGTGTGTGTGTGATTTTTGCTGAATTCTCCTAGGAGAATGCCCTCCTGATTCATGGTATATGCACGATGATCGGAATTCATGATCACGTCTGTCAGTAATTCTTTTAATTTCTTTCGGTCCGTATATTCACTGAATCCGATGGCTCTCATATATTTATGCAAAAAATCACCTTCTTTCCATCTGTGTCGTCTATTCATCTGTGTCATCTATTATAGATGAATTTTCTATGCTTCGCATGGGTGAGCTATTCTATCATTTCTTAGGCAGGACTTTCTCCTTACCACCCATGTAAGGACGCAGAGCTACGGGAATGTTCACGCTGCCATCCTCATTTACATTATTCTCCAGGAATGCGATCAGTCCTCTGGGAGAAGCCAGTACGGTATTGTTCAGTGTGTGTACCAAATAAGTTCCATTTTCACCCTTGGTTCGGATACCCAGTCGTCTTGCCTGCGCATCACCCAGGGTAGAACAGGAACCAACCTCGAAATACTTCTTCTGTCTGGGACTCCATGCTTCTACATCGCAGGATTTTACTTTCAGATCTGCCAGATCACCACTACAACACTCCAGGGTACGAACGGGTACATCCAGACTGCGGAAGAATTCTACGGTGTAGGACCACATCTTGTTATACCAATCCATGGAATCCTCAGGCTTACACAGAACTACCATCTCCTGCTTTTCGAACTGGTGTACACGGTATACACCTCTCTCCTCGATGCCGTGGGAACCTACTTCCTTACGGAAGCAAGGAGAATAAGAAGTCATGGTAATGGGCAGGCTCTTCTCTTCTACGATCTGACCCTTGAACTTACCGATCATGGAATGCTCGGAAGTACCGATCAGGTACAGATCCTCTCCTTCAATCTTATACATCATGGCTTCCATTTCTGCAAAGCTCATAACGCCGTTTACTACGCTGCTGCGGATCATGAAAGGAGGAATGCAATAGGTGAATCCCTTATCGATCATGAAGTCTCTCGCATAGCTGATCATTGCAGAATGGATTCTTGCTGCATCACCCATCAGATAATAGAAACCATTACCGCTGGTACGTCCTGCACTCTCCTTATCCAGACCGTTCAGACGATCCAGGATATCTGCATGATAAGGAACCTCAAAATCAGGAACTACGGGCTCGCCGAATTTCTCGATCTCTACGTTCTGGCTGTCGTCCTTACCGATAGGCACAGATTCATCAATGATATTGGGAATGACCATCATGATCTTGGTGATCTTCTCCTGCAGTTCGGTCTCGGAAGCTTCCAGTTCAGCCAGACGCTTTGCACCGGCAGCTACTTCTGCTTTCTTGGCTTCTGCCTCTTCCTTTTTGCCCTGACCCATCAGTGCACCGATTTCTTTGGAAATACGGTTTCTGGATGCACGCAGATCATCTGCTTCCTGCTTTGCCTTTCTGCTCTCGGCATCCAGTGCAATCACCTCATCTACCAGGGAGAGCTTTTCATCCTGGAATTTTTTGCGGATGTTCTCCTTGACCACCTCGGGATTTTCTCTTAAAAATTTAATGTCTATCATGACTTCCTCCATTCTGCCATTCTGATCTGAACAGCATTATTCTAATCCTTTTTCAATATACACATTCAGAACTTTCACAAGATCCAGTATCTTCTCTTCTTTTAATTTCTGTCCGTTTTTATCCCGGATAATCCGGATCACAGGACGATCCTGAAAATCTTTGTTCTGCGATACTACGATTGCTTCTTCTCCGTCACTGGTAAGCACATGGCTTCCGGCGGGGTAGACTGCAGTAAAACTTAAAAACGCGTCTACTATTTTACCATTATATTTCACATTTTTAAAGCTTTTTAAATATTCTACCGCTTCATATACTTTACTGCGTCTCTGAGCAATACCACAGATCATCTCATCAAAGGCATCACATACCGCTACGATCTGGCAAGAGAAAGGAATCTCCGCTTCTTTTAATTTGAGAGGAAAACCAGATCCATCCAGTCTCTCATGATGATACAGAATGATCTTCTTCACCTCATCAGAGATCCAGTCCTCATCCTTGACGGAAGTATATCCGTAGACCGGATGCTTCTTATACTCAGCCAGTGCTTCCGGCTTCATATCCTCCATGGATTTACCTTCGTAATCCAAAGTCGTATATCTGAGTCCGATATCATGTAACAGACAGCCTACACCGATATCATGAATCACACTTTTATCTAGCTTCAGCCGAAGCGCTGTCAGAATTGCCATGGAACTTAAGCTGATGGAATGTTCATAGATATCTGCACTTCTCTCCCGGATGTCAAATACTTTTTCTATGACTTCTTTTTCATCCAGTATATTTGTAATAATCTCATCTGCCGCCTGGGTCAGTCCCTGCAGTTCTTTATTATTCTGATAAGTGTGTCTCTCGAGAATACTTTTTACTTTACTTTTTATCGTTTTTTCTATATCATTTTTGAGTATTGCTATTTCATTTGCCTGGTCTTCTTTTACATAGACCTCCAGGATACCCATTTCTTCTATTTTAGAAATATACTCTTTTTTTAATACTACGCCTTCCGGAAGAATAATCTGATAATCCCAAGTCATCAATGACTGTGCAAGAATTTCGTTTCCGGTCAGCTCGCTCAGCTTCATTCTCTTCATATACTGCTTCCTCTTTTATTCCCCCATTGCTATGGAAAGTGCTTCTGCTTCCTCCGCTCCCAGATCGATCGCACACTGTCCGAGTTTGATCTCTTTCGTGTAAGAATAACAACCCTCAGAACTATGAACGGAATTAATAATAAATCCATTATTATTTTCATCCAACAGTGCCAGAGAAAAACTCAACTGTCCTCCCATCTGATTAAATGCATCGTATTTTACCAGACCCATTTTCTGATAAGCGGATTCCATATTCTTATATAAAGTACGAATATCCTTTTTATTTTTCTCTGTATTTGCCTTGAGGAATTTATTGTCCTCATACAGACCTGCAATATCCTGTTCCAGACTGGTACCGTCTTTACCAGTGAGGAATTTATCCAGTCTCTTTTTTAATTTACTCGTCTTCCGGATCTGCACGATCAACAGAATCAGAAAAATGAGTAACAGCAGAATTGCCACTGCCATTCCGATCAGAAGGTATCCTAAGTCAAATCCACCCAGACCGATCTGATTTAAAAAAGTACTACCTGTCATAATACTCTCCTTTGTATCTCTTCTCTCTACTTGTCTCTCTTATTTATTCAGTACATCCAAAAGTCTGTCCAAATCTTCGTGATTATAAAATTCAATTTCGATCTTACCGGATCCTTCTCCCTTAGATGTAACGGTTACTTTTCTGCCAAGCTTTTGTTTCAGTTTTTCTTCAATATCCTGGTAGATCACCTGCATGGTTTTATCATCTACTTTTTTGGGCTTTGCAGGTTTATGTAAATTCTTTACCAGTTTCTCTACATCACGTACACTCAGCTTTTCATCAAAAATACGCTGTGCCAGATTATACTGTTCTTCCGGATTCTCCACAGCCAGTAATGCTCTCGCATGTCCGGTACTGATCATCTCATCTACCACCATGCGCTGTACTTCTTCGTTCAGTTTCAGAAGTCGGATAGAGTTGGTAACCGCTGCACGGCTCTTGGATACTCTCTCTGCTACTTCATCCTGTTTCAGATGAAACTCTGTTAAGAGTCTCTTATATGCCTGTGCTTCTTCAATCGGATTCAGATCTTCACGCTGGATATTCTCAATCAAGGAAATCTCCACGATCTCCTGCTCCGTATAATTACGGATGATAACCGGAACTTCCTTCAGACCTGCCAGCTTTGCTGCACGCCATCTTCTCTCACCGGCAATGATTTCGTAATAATCTTTGCGGTCCTGTACCAAAATTGGCTGCAATAGACCAAACTGCTTAATAGAATCTGCCAGCTCCTGCAGAGCATCCTCATCAAAATTTTTACGAGGCTGTTCTCTGTTAGGCTCTACCTTTGTGATCTTCACAAGGGTCTGCGGTTCTTTTTCCTCTGTTGTCTCTGTCTTTGATTTTGCTACTGTTTCTTTTTTTGTCTTTGTCTCCCCTAATGCATTAGGTATTAGAGAATCCAGACCTTTTCCCAATCCTCTCGCTGCCATACCGTTCTTCTCCTATATTTTCTTACTTGTTTCTAATTACTTCTTCTGCAAGCTGCATGTAAGCTTCTGCTCCGGCAGATTTTGGATCATACATATTGATAGGCATTCCATAACTGGGAGCTTCTGCTAATCTGATATTTCGGGGAATTAATGTATTATACACCTTTTGATTCAGATTTTGTTTAACATTTTCTACCACCTGCATAGACAGATTGGTACGGGAATCGTACATAGTGAAAACAACACCATCAATTCTAAGATCCGGATTCAGTCTCTCTTTTACCAGATTAATAGTGTGGATCAACTGGCTCAATCCTTCCAGTGCATAATATTCACATTGAATGGGAACCAGCACACTGTCTGCTGTAGTCATGGAATTAATCGTTAACATATTTAGAGAAGGAGGACAATCAATGATAATAAAATCATAATCATCCTTAACATAATCCACTTCGTTTTTTAATATATATTCCTTCTTATCTACTCCGATCAGTTCGATCTCAGCAGCTGCCAGATTTACATTGGAAGGAACTACCGATACATTCTTGATAATATTTGAAATAATACAATCTCTGATAGAACACTCTCCCAGGATTAGTTCATAAATTGTATTTTCCAATTCATTTTTTTCGATACCAAATCCACTGGTAGTATTTCCCTGTGGATCTGTGTCGATTACTAATACTTTTTTACCTTTTGCAGCCAGAGATGCAGACAAATTAATGGACGTAGTTGTCTTACCTACGCCACCCTTCTGGTTTGCTATTGCAATAATTCTACCCATACTTTTTTCACCATGTCTTTCTTAATGATTTAGCCGTGCAAACCTCTGGACTGTCTGTCCATATCTTCTACAACAATATCATAGATTTCTCCGAGAGAAGCACAATACTCCAGAACCTTCCAGGGCTCATTGGTATGAAAATGAATCTTGATCAGCTCTTCATCTCCTACTGCCAACAAGCAATCACCTTTGAAATGTTCTGTAATGTAGTCATTAATTTCATCTTCATCCAGATTGGTACCTTCAATTAATAATTGTGTATCATATTTGAATTCTAACATTATGAATCCTCCATTCTGTATATGTGAAACCACTCTATAATAATAGCATGAGCATTTCTATGTTACAAGGTAAAAATACTACAAAAAATTAATACTTTATTCGCATTTATAGAAAAATACTAGATATTGTGGCTGTGTATTTGTTGTTTTTTTTCATAAGTATTATGTTTCACGCTTCTTTTGTAATATGTTTCACAAATTTAGCCACTATATCTTGGGTGGTAATGTTTCACGTGAAACATTATGTAGTATGATTTTCATATAGGCTCATAGAATGTTTCACGTGAAACATTTTATGTAATTAACCCCTACATCTAGTGAACAAATTAATTTAAAAGGATATCTATGTAACTTGTTTTGTTTTAACATCTATGCTAGGATAAGAATGCTAGTGGCACAAGTAAGCACAAACCGATTTGGAGTAGAAAATTGAATTTTGATTTGCGATTCCTCCGACGAAAGGAATCCTCTGCGGAATGGAGATTAATATGGCTATTGATAAAGTAAGAGAATATTTCAAAACCTATCAGATGGATGATCATATTTTGGAATTTAATGTTTCGAGTGCAACCGTAGAATTAGCAGCGGAAGCTTTACAATGTGAAGGAAAACGTATTGCTAAGACTATGTCCTTCTTAATTGGTGATCAGCCAATATTAATAGTAACTGCTGGGGATACAAAAATCGATAATGCGAAATACAAACACTTTTTCGGAGCAAAAGCAAAAATGATTTTGGGGGATGAAGTAGAAAATATTATTGGTCATGCCATTGGCGGTGTATGTCCGTTTGCAGTGAATGATAATGTGAAAATATACTTAGACGAATCTTTGAAAAGATTTGAAACTGTATTTCCGGCTGCAGGAAGTCCTAACAGTGCAATTGAATTAACAATCCCTGAATTAGAAAAATACTCAAACTTCCTGCAGTGGATAGATGTCTGCAAAGGTTGGCAGTAACCTAATACAATTTAATCAGATCATTTTTGATAGCAAACACAGCTGCCTGTGTTCGATCGGATACATCAATTTTTTTAAAGATATTAGAGATATGATTTTTTACTGTTCTCTCACTGATATTCAGAGATGTTGCAATCTCCTTATTGAACATTCCGTTAGCAACCTCAATAAGTACTTCCAACTCTCTCTTCGTCAGACTGTTGATTTTTTCTTTGTCAATATCTCTGGATACCAGTCGGCTGTTCAATGCCGGTACCAGACTGGGTTGAATATAAGTTTCTCCCTGCATAATACAATTAATGGCTTTTTTCAGCTCTGCGGATTCTGCATCTTTCATGATATAACCATCTACGCCAATGTCCACAGCCTTTAAAAGATATTCAACTTCATTGTGTACCGTTAATACCAATATTTTAACAGAGATACTTTTCTTCTTAATCTCCTGCAGCACTTCTATTCCATTCATAACAGGCATATTAATATCCAAAAGCAGTATATCAGGATGGACAGAAAGTAATTGCTCCATACATTCTACACCATTATTAGCTTCGGCGATTACAGAAATAGTACCGTCAAATTCCAGTAATTGACGTATTCCTTCTCTCATAAGAACATGATCATCTGCCAACATAACTTTTATACTCATATATATCCTCACTTACTTGTATATACTTATTCTTTGTCTTGCTGTCCTATTTTTCAGCTAAATGTAAATCTAAAGGAATCTTAATATCTATCGTAGTTCCCTTACCAATCTCAGAACTTATATGTATTGTACCGTTCAGTAGAACAACACCCTCATGGGTCAATGCTAATCCAAAATGACTATTTGATTTATCTTCCGCTTCTTCCATGGTAAATCCCTTACCATTATCTTGGATTAAGATTTCATATTGCTGCTCTGTTTTTTTACAATGGAATAATACCCTGGTAGCCTGTGAATGCTTTTTAATATTTAACAGACATTCCTGAACCACACGGTATAAGGTAATACAAAAATAATCATCTGTTTCACATGAAACATCATCGATTTCCACATCCATTATGTAATCTCTATCAGCATTCAAAAAATCCAGTAATCTTTCAAAGGAAGCCTTTAATCCAAGATCATCAAATGTCATAGGACGCAGATTGAAAATAGTACTTCTGATATCTTCAATGACATTATGCAATCCTTTACTCACAGAATTCAATTCCATCTTCGCTCTGACAGGATCCTTATCAATATATAAGGAAGCCAGTTCAATCATATGAACAAAATGGGCAATATTCTGCAAAGAAGTATCATGAAGTTCGGAAACAATTCTTTTTCTCTCCGTCTCCAACATCTCCACAATTTTCTTACCATTTTCTGTATTACAACTACACTCATTCTTTTGTACATTTAAATTATTGTTCATATATCACCTTATAGAACATATGTTCTATTTAGAAATATTCCATTATATTTATCATATAGGAATATTATTATTGTGTAAAACTCTTTTTATTAATAATAAATAAATCTTAACACAATTTTTACATTGGATTCTCTTCGTTTTATGACAAAGGTTCTTTCGATGGCAATCCGGCTTTTCTGGGATATTTTGCAGGTGTGGACTTTTGCTTTGTAATAATAAACAGATTCCGATAAATATCCGAATCGGGAAGTGTAAATTCAACCTGTCCATCCATTTTTCCACCAAGTATCTTCACAGCATGCTGTGCAGCATTCATCTCTTCTGCTATTTTTTCAGATTTATAAGAGATAAATTTGCCGCCGACCTTTACAAAGGGGAGGCAATATTCTGATAATGTGGAAAGATTTGCCACTGCCCTGGATACACAAAGATCATATTTTTCTCTGCATTTTCCAGGCTTGGCATAATCCTCCGCACGACAATGAATTGTCTCTACACCGGTAAGCCCTAAAGCAGAGATCACCTCATTTAAAAAATTGATTCTCTTATTCAAGGAATCCAATAAGGTAACCTGGAGATTCGGAAATGCAATCTTCAATGCAAGCCCCGGAAAACCTGCTCCGGTTCCAACATCGATCACTGTTTTATTCTGTGTCACATCGTAAACTTTGCAGAGAGAAATACTATCCACAAAATGTTTCTTCATGACTTCATCATATTCTGTAATTGCGGTAAGGTTCATTACCTCATTCCACTCCACCAGCATCTCAAAATATTTCAGAAATTGCCGGATCTGTTCATCACTTAAGATTACACCCAGTACCTTACAATCTTTTTCAAATTGTTCTGTGTTATATTCTGCCATGCATTCCTCCGGAATTCATATTAACTATGATTTTTTACATTATAATGTTCCAGGTACACTAACAATACCGAAATATCTGCAGGAGATACTCCGGAGATACGGGAGGCCTGTCCTACGGAAATCGGACGGAATTCCTTCAGTTTCTGTCTGGCTTCCAGTCGAAGGGAAGGAACTTCATCGTAATTCAGATTATCCGGAATTAATTTTTTCTCCATCTTACGATACTGTTCAACCTGACGTTTCTGTCTGATAATATATCCTTCATATTTAATTTCAATTTCTACCTGTTCCACAACAGCAGGAGGAAGAGGTTTTCGTTCCTTATCAATAGGAGCCAGTGCCGCATATCCAAGCTCTGGTCTGCAGATCAGTTCTGCCAGAGTAGCTGCCGTTTTCAGAGTAGAGCTGCCACACTCTTCCAAGAAATGCTGGATCTCTTTATTGGCACCTACTGAAGTATTTTTCAGTCTCTGAATTTCCTGATCGATAAGTTCTTCTTTTTCAATCAGAGCATCATACTCCTGCTGTGAGATGAGACCGATCTCATAGCCTTTCTTACGAAGACGCAGATCTGCATTGTCCTGACGAAGCAACAGACGATACTCCGCTCTGGAGGTCATCATACGATAAGGTTCTCTGTTATCTTTAGTAACCAGATCATCAATCAATACTCCGATATAGCTTTCGGAACGATCCAGGATCAGCGGATCTCTGTGCAGAATAGACATTGCCGCATTGATACCGGCGATTAGTCCCTGGGAAGCTGCCTCTTCGTATCCACTGCTTCCGTTAAACTGTCCACCACTGAACAGTCCAATGATATTTTTGAATTCCAGGGAAGGATTCAACTGTTTCGCATTAATACAGTCATATTCAATTGCGTAAGCATTTCTAACGATTTCACAGTGTTCCAGTCCCGGAACAGTACGATACATAGCTAATTGTACATCTTCAGGAAGAGATGAGGACATTCCACCAACATACATTTCATTCGTGTGCAGCCCCTCCGGCTCAATAAATACCTGATGTCTCTCTTTTTCCGCAAATTTTACAACCTTATCTTCAATCGAAGGACAATATCTGGGACCTGTTCCTTCGATAATACCCGCATAAATTGGAGAACGATCCAAGTTATTCCGAATGATTTCATGCGTATTTTCATTCGTATAAGTCAGCCAACAGGAAGCCTGTTCTTTCTGTACAGATTCAGGGTCTGTGGAAAAAGAAAAAGGAACCACTTTCTCATCTCCGAACTGCTCTTCCATTTTGGAAAAATCAAGAGAACGCTTATCCATTCTGGCAGGAGTTCCTGTCTTAAAACGACGCATTTCTATTCCCATTGCTTTCAGAGAATCCGTAAGGTGATTTGCTGCCTGCAATCCATTAGGTCCGGTATAAGTAATAGATTCACCGCACAAACATCTCGCACGAAGATATGTACCGGTGCAAAGGACCACAGCCTTACATTCATAGATGGCTCCGGTAAAGGTTTTGACACCTGTGATCTTTTTCTTATGATCTTCTGTTTCCTCCCAGAGAAGTTCACAGACTTCCGCCTGTTTGATCAACAGATTATCCTGATTTTCCAATACTTTACGCATTGCCCTGGAATATTCCGCTTTATCCGCCTGTGCACGCAATGAGTGTACTGCAGGACCTTTGGAGACATTTAACATTTTGGACTGGATAAAAGTTTTATCAATATTTTTACCCATCTCTCCACCCAAAGCATCCAATTCTCTTACCAGATGTCCCTTGGATGAACCACCGACGTTCGGATTGCAGGGCATCAAAGCAATACTATCTACACTTACCGTAAATATCACTGTCTGAAGTCCCAGCCTTGCACAGGCAAGAGCAGCTTCACATCCGGCATGACCGGCACCTACCACACATACATCCACTTGTTTTTTTAGTTCCATATTATTTATTCCTCTTAGTTATTACTTTCCCATACAAAATTTTGAGAAAATCTCATTGACCACATCTTCATCTACTTCTTCCCCGATGATCTTGCCCAGAGAAGCATATGCACTTGTCAGATCGATAGAATAAAAATCTTCTGGCATTCCGTCTTCAATACTTCTCTCTACCAATTTCAAACTATTCAAAGCATCCTGAAGAGCTTCTTTATGCCTGAGGTTGGTAACTACCAATTCATTATTTTGTTTTAATTTGCCCTCAAAAAACATATTCCGAATGGTCTCTTCCAGTTCTTCCATTCCGGAATTTTCCGAAGAGGGATCAATGGTAGAAGTACGAAGGATCTTAATATTTTCTATATTATCATGATTTTTAAGTTCAGATAATTTTTCTTTTAATACATCTTCTGTGATTTTATTTTCCAAATCTGATTTATTCAGAAGAATAATTGCTTTTTTTCCATTTAACAGGGATATAATCTCCTGGTCATCTTCATCCAAATCTTCAGAAGCATCCACTACATATAAGATCAGATCTGCTTCTGCCGCATACTTTTTGGCCCGTTCCACACCGATTTTTTCCACCACATCCTGTGTCTCATGAATTCCGGCGGTGTCTATCATATTCAGACTGATTCCATGCAGATTGATTGTCTCATGCAGGGCATCTCTGGTAGTGCCCGCAATCTCTGTAACAATCGCCCTATCTTCTCCCAGCAGCATATTAAGCAGAGAAGATTTTCCGGCATTAGGCTTACCTACAATCACGGTGGATATTCCTTCTTTGATAAGTCTTCCATTATCAGCTGTAGCTAAAAGCTTCGCAATCTCCTGTTGAAAATAAGTAACCTTTGCGGCCAGCTGCTCCGGATATCCATCCAGACTGATATGTTCCGGATCATCCAATGCAGATTCGATAAAAGCAATCTGATATAAAATATCTTCCCGCAATGTGTGTATTTTGTTCGAAAGCTGTCCTTTTAACTGACTTACCGAAGAAGAAAGAGCATATTCATTCTGCGAATGAATCACATCGATAACAGCTTCCGCCCGGGATAGATCAATTCTACCGTTCAAAAAAGCCCTTTTTGTAAATTCACCCGGCTGCGCCAGTCTGGCACCGGCATGCAGTACCGCTTCCAATACTTTCTGCATGACCAACACACCGCCATGACAGTTGATCTCTACTGTATCTTCCGTGGTATAACTCCTCGGAGCTTTCATGACAGCAACCATAACTTCATCAATTACATTTTCATCCGAATCGACAATGTAACCATAATGAATCGTATGACTCTGTACCTTTGTCAAGATTCTCCTGCCGGCTGCAGAACGAAAAATATTATCTATTATATATATTGCATTTTCGCCGCTAATTCTTACAATCCCGATTCCGGAATCCGATAACGCTGTTGCAATGGCAGCAATTGTTTCATTTTCATATTTTTCCATATTAACGCTCACTATTGTCTATTTTGCATCAAACACTCTTCCGGTGGGAATCAATGTAGATTCATCACCTGCATAACCTGTTTGCATATATTCTACCATATGATCTTCTCCAAGATATTTATAGAGAAGATATCTGCGCTCCCGCTGATCACCTTCTTTGTACTCAAAGCAATCATCAGATGCTGCACCATCCAACAATTTATAATACGCACCAACCAGATCCTCAAAAGAAATGGGTGCTTCGGATACCTGAAAATCATGATTTTCATTCAATCCTTTTATAAATAAAATAGGATGTTGTCTACCTGTTTCATTTTCATTACGCTGTGGAGTATCTATCGCATCACCTTCTATATTATATCCATGATCCGAGAGAACAATAATCACTGAATTATCATATACTCCGGCCTCTCTCAATTTATCCAGATATGCCATAGTAACTGTCATAGAAGATTCAATACAAGTATAGTAATTGGCATTATCTATTACATTTACATCCTTATCATAATAGAAAGGAACATGTGCCCCCATCAAATGAATCAGTTTAAATCTTTTTCCATCCACATAACTTATTTCATCTTCTTTCACATCATCATAAAATGCTTTATTTTTCCAGGAGAATAATTCTTCATCTTTTGGAGTCATCTCTTGATTATTTAGCATATCAACATTAAACCAACATTTCGGTTTTAACAAATAAGGAGCATATTTCATACCAACCATTTTAATGATACGTTTATTAAATAAAGGGGCATCCCAAAGAGAAGACTGCGTATAAGCCAGATTATTAAATGCCCCGTCCATCACGCCTACTTCGAACTTATACTCATCTTCATAATAACTTAAAGTATAATCCTGTTTTTTCAAATATTCAAAAAAAGGAGAATTCTTAAATATTCTAATCTGATAATCCAAAAAGGGCTCTTTATTTTCATACCATTCTCCGGATATGATCAAAGGAAGAGAATGATCTGTATAGGCATATCCGGACATAGTATTATTATAGAAAGTAAAATCTCTCATTTCTTCTTTATATTCCGGATGCTGTTCCCACACCTGCCAAAAACACTCTTCATCAACAGCATCTAACAATACTATAATAAAATTAGTATCCGTAGACATTTCAAATTGATCTAATTTATTAAATTTCTCATATTGTTTTTTAGTAAAAATATCACCATTTACAGCAAGAACAGTGATCGTACTTCCAAGCATCAATATCATAAAAATACTGATATAACTGACTAGCTTCTTTATTTTATCATATTTTAAAAGGAAAAATCCAATAAGACAAATGACAGCTACTGCAATCCACATAATTGTAGATTTCATAGTTTCCGTACGATACAAAGTCCAATTAATTTCCGTACCATCCAGAGGCGGTAGATTTTTTATCATAAAATTGCCCTGAATATAACAAGCAATCATACAGGCAAAATAACCATACAATGCAATTTCATAAACTATCTTTGCTATAAAATAAGCTACCGTAAAACCAATAAGACTGATCACAAAAAACAAAAGGAAATCTTTGAAAATAAAAGGGAACAATAAGTAGGCATCATACCAAAATTCATTACTGTTATTAATGTAAAATTCCAGCGGAGCATAAATAAAAATCATAAAGCAAAAAGTCAGAGACAGAAATAAAGCAGGCTTTAATTCCGCAAGCATCTTTCCCTTATTCCATTTATTTTTAAACCAGCTTTTCATTTTTGTATATCTCCTTAAAATATAGACAATTATACTCCAAAAAAAGGGCAGTTGTAAATAAAGCCGGTAAATAGAATGAAATTCTAATACCGGCTTTTCATCACATTATTGTAATCTTCACTTTGATTATTTCTTCAAAGTAACTACAACTCTTCGGAAAGGTTCCTCACCTTCGCTGTGTGTGGTAACATATTTATCATTCTGCAATGCGGAATGAATAATTCTTCTCTCATAAGGATTCATGGGCTCCAGAGATACGCTTCTCTTGGTTCTCTTAACCTTATAAGCAATGTTTTTGGCAAGATTCTCAAGAGTTTCTTTTCTGCGCTGACGATAATTCTCGGTGTCAACCTTTACATGAATATACTCTTCAGATTCTTTGTTCACCACCAGAGATACCAGGTACTGGAGGGAATCCAGTGTCTGTCCTCTCTTACCGATCAGAACACCCATCTCATTACCGCTTAATTCGATATCCATGTTCTTCTCTTCTTCGTTGTACTTAATGGCAATTACTACTTCCATATTCATTGCCTGGAATACATCGTTTAAGAATACTCTGGCAACTTCTTCTACAGAACTTTTTTTAACAGATGCTTTGATCACAGCAGCCTTTGCTCCGATTCCTAAGAATCCGGAAGAACCTTCTTCTACAACTTCATAATCCAGCTTATCACTGGTAACACCCAGCTTCTGGCAAGCTTCTGTAATAGCATCACTGACTGTCTTTGCAGATACTTCGATCATGTCCATATTATTTACCTCCTCAATTATTAAGGAAACTTTCTATTTACGGCTGTTTTTCTCGTTATAGTCTCTGACCATATTAGCCTTAGACATCATACTTCCGGGTTTTGCTTCTTTTACTTCGGAATAGCTGTCAGCAGATACTTCACTATTATCTATTTTAGAAGAAATATTTGCCTTCTTCTGAATATTTTTCGTATTCATGCTTGCATAAGCATTCAGTTTTTCCTGCTGTTCCTTCATTTTTTCAAGCTTTTTCGCACTCTTCTCAGAATTTTTCTTGATAATATCATCAAAATTCATCTTATCAATATGCTTATTGATCACTATCTGCTGGATACTTCTGACAACGCTACCTGCAACCCAGTACAGACCCAGACCGGAAGGTAATGTAAAACAGAACCATGCAGACATCAGAGGCATGATCATATTCATGGTCTTCATGGAAGATGCCATGGTATCCGTCATATCACCGTTGCCGTTTCCGGTTTCCTGCTTCGGCATCAGCATTACATTGACCCATTGGGTAACAGCCGAAAGAACAGGAATGGCAATGGCAATAATTAACATAGCTACGGTAATCTTTCCTGCATTACCGGAATTAAAGAAAGAAGTAACCACAGAGGAAGGAGAATTAGCAAGACTAAATCCTTTTACCAGAAAAGAATTGTACCTTTCAATCTGGCTCATACCCTCTGCAACGGCTGCGTTACCTGCAAAATTGTTGTTAATACTTTGTTGCATTTGCTACACTTTTGTAAATAATTCCATATATCTGAGATACAGAAAAATTTTCTAATAAATCTTTAAATATCGCAATTGTTTTTTCTCCTATATTAAAATCAAATCTTACACTTTTCATTTGATATTCAAAATATTCAATACATTCTTCTAATGCTATCTCTTTCCAAATATTTAATGCATCTTCTTTATCTGCATCGGAAAAACTTTTAGGATTAATTATTTTAGATAATATATTTTTTATCTCTTCATCACCTACTATATTGATACGATATTTAACCATAGTTATATAGTATACATTTGGAAATTCAATATCTTTTTCCTCATTTGAATCAAGGAAAGCATCTATGCTCGAGTTTGAATCCACACTTATTACACCTCTGCCTATTAAATAACTTAAGATTTCCTTAATATATCCAATAGTTGGAGCCAATTCTCTTTCTGCATCATTTAGAGGTAATATAACCTCCATATCCTCACTTAATGAAGTTCTTAATAACGCTCCTAAAAAAACCTTTTCTCTAAAATTAAGCTCTGAATAATTTACAGGTACTATATTTAAGTCATATACTTTTTTTATTTTTTCTCTTTTTTCAAAACTTCTTTTACTGTTATAGTCGCTTTTCCAGCTTTTATTCCGGTAACCTTCCCTTTTGATGTTACT
>ENA-ORCP01001741-ORCP01001741.1-human-gut-metagenome-genome-assembly--contig:-NODE-1741-length-18253-cov-49.013699_pt1 | contig 18253 bp, 17 predicted proteins | sample MGYA00242990_ERZ507991 | MGnify/ENA primary metagenome ERZ507991 (study PRJEB26167, sample SAMN06115496) | human gut metagenome | host: Homo sapiens | place: China:Henan | collected 2015-05-07... | reverse complement strand
CTATCATAATCCTTTGTTCCCACTATTTGATTATAGTTTTATTTAAGAATACCTTGCCGCATATTTTTTACTCCTTTCTTGGAATGATGCTATTATATCACATTAGTTTTAGGAAAGCAAGTACCTAAAAGAAATTTTTCTTCCCCTTATATGTAACAATCATACCGGCTTCCTGGTGTTCAGAATGGTTTCTGCTGTCTGCTGTGGTGTTTGATTGGAATTGTCCAGCCAAAAGCCGATCCGTGGTGTTGTCTGCATAAATGTATCGTATAAGGTTTCAACCGTAAAGCCGGAATAGCCTGTTTTCTCCCTGTATCGTTCCCTTCCTTTTATTGTTTCCACATCTGGACAAAGAACGACAACCTCAACAGGGTATTTATGCGGCACAAAAAATATGTACATGTAACTAATTCAACACATTTATAATTTGAATAGGGACATTATAGCATTTACTAAATACAAATTCAATGTATACGGAAATAAAGATATAAGGAGTGGGAAGGATTCCGCCGTAGTCGGCATTGTAGGAAAATCCAAAAGTTTAGATTTTCCCACAATGCTTATCTTTTGGTCTTTGGTTCGGAATAGTGTAGTGCTGGCGGTCTATCTCTTGTTTTCGGTTGCTTGCTTCCTTACCGTACATGAGCATTCGCGCCGGGGTTATCGTTGCCGTAGCCCTCCAGCAGGTTGATGACGCCCCAGATGCCCAGACCCGCGCCAAGGGCAATCACAAGCGTTTGCAGTACCGTCACTGCAGACGAGAAAAATGCCATAGAAATATACCTCCATATTCATATATTGGGATTAGAAAAGGCCGCCGGATTCGGCAGCCTGCTGTTGAAGCTCCTCTGCCCATTCATCCAGAAGCGCTTCCTCTTCCTCGGACGTGCCGCTGACCTCGACTTCGATAGCGGCAAATTCTTCTTCCAACCGCAGTTTCAGCTGATGCGACAAGTATTTTTCGATATGGAAAGCGTTCTTTGGGTGAAAATCAGACAGATATTTGTAGTTCGGATGCTTGGTAATGTCGTATTTTTCGGATAAAAACGGGCGCACACCGCGCAATTGGAGGATGCACTTGCCGCCATCCATAACGGCTAATTCGTCCATCGTCATCAGCGATTTTCCGAGCTTCTGGTAGTTCAGAGAGTGCGATACCTCGCGCCCGCGGCTTTCACCGGTGTTGAATGTGTCGATTGTTTCTTTCCCAAGCAGTTCCTCCATTTCTTTCAGCGTCGTCTTTTCCTTGCCGCCCAGAAAGAGCAGCGTATCGCAGTTGCCGACAATTGTATCAGCACTGTCCTTGTAAATCGCTTTGAGCTGAGACTGCGCCTGAAGCACAATGCACGCCGAAATTTCTCGGCTTCGGATGGTCGCAATCAAGCGCTCAAAGTTCGGGATTTGCCCAATGTTGGCGAACTCATCCAGCAGGCAGCGCACATGGACAGGCAGTCTGCCGCCATACACATCATCCGCTTTTTCGCAAAGCAAGTTGAACATCTGCGAATACGCCAGACTAATCAGAAAATTGAAACTGGCATCCGTGTCGGACATGATGAGGAAGAGTGCAGTCCGCTTATCTCCCAGCGTATCAAGGTGAAGTTCGTCATAAGCCGTAATTTCCCGCAGTTCCTGAATATCGAACACCGCAAGCCGTGCGCCGCAGCTCACCAGAATCGACTTGGCGGTCTTGCCAGCAGCCATCCGGTATTTGGCATATTGCCGCACTGCAAAGTGTTCCGGCTTTTCCGCTTTCAGCTTTTCAAACATCAGGTCAACAGGATTTCGGTATTCCTCGTCCTCCTCGCGAACTTCCATGCTGTTCAGCATGTCAATCAGCGTCGTAAAATTCTGCGCCGCGGGCGGAAGTTCGTAGTGAATGTAGCCAATCAGCGCCATATAGAGCAGCGTTTCCGCCTTGACCCAGAAGTCGTCGCCGCCTTTGCCCTCTCCCTTTGTGTTTGCTGTGAGCGCCGTCACCAGCTTCAAAATGTCTTTTTCGCTTCGGATATACGCAAACGGGTTGTAGTGCATGGACTTTTGGAAACTGATAACATTGAAAACCCGCACGTCATATCCGGCAGCAGCAAGCATCTTTCCGCACTCCGTAATCAGCGTCCCTTTCGGGTCAGTGACCACAAGGGAGTATCCCTTCGTTTTGGTACACAGCATGATGTTCGGCTTGATGAAAAAGCGTGTTTTGCCGCTGCCGGAACCGCCGATGACAAGCACGTTCTTATTCCGCGCGTTTTTGGGATTCGCCGGGCGGCTGCTCATGGTCAGACGCTCCGTCTGGGTCAGGATGATGTTGTTCCACGGGTCAGGGTCAACGAACGGCGCAATGTCGCTTGGCTTTCCCCAGCGGGCAGCGCCGTATTCTTCGCCGTGCCGATACTTCTTGGCATTCCTGCGTTTTGCATGTACCAGCAGGCACAGTGCGCATCCGCACAGAAACCCAATCAGCAGGTCAAGGGGCACAAAGCCGGACAGTCCGTTTCGGAACGCCATTGCCACGCCATCCCGCAGGTGCAGGAATTTCGCGGAAAAATCCGTTCCGGCTGACAGCCGCCATGCTTCACTCAGCTTCGCCGCGGCAAGTCCAATAACCCCGTAGGGCAGATGCAGCAGCAGGCGTTTTTTCCATGCGTCGGCGTTCATCTTTCCCTACCTTTCTGCCTGCTGTGCTCCTTCTGTTTGCTGGGGGATGCCGTATCCAGCTGCGGCTGAACATTCCGCTGCGCCTTCCGCTTCGCCAGAAAATCCATTGCATACGCGCGCATTGCCTGATCAATGGCTGCACGGTCGCGAGCTTTGAAGAACACCAGATAGCGCGTTTTTCCGCTGTCGGAAGTACCCTTATGGATGGCATAATCCACCCCATATTGGCGGGCGTATCGTTCAAACGCCTTCACCTCCTGCCGGTCAGCCAGTGCAGTCTGCTCAACGCCCTGATTCTGCCCGATGAGCTGCTTCACGCTCTGCCTGCCCTGCGGTTTCGCTTGATAATGCTCCTTGGCTTTATTCCAGCCGAGTTTCAGCGCTTTTGCGAACGCCGTCGCCAATGTCCTTTCGGTGAATTTGCTGGTATTGATGATGAGGGAGAGCGTTTTGTTTTCGATTTCTTCCTGCATGGAAGCCTCCATCATAAAAAATGCAGCGCGCCGCCCAAGGCGGGACTTCCAAGCGGCGCAGAAACAGCTTTTGATGATACACCATTCGCTTACGCCTTTCGCCGTCTGCGCATCAGCAGCATGGTGCCGCTTATCAGCATCAGGGCAATGCCGATAAGCATCACCCCCGATGCCGCCAGCTGCACGCCGGTCTGAATCGTCGTGTAGTTGACCCACTGCGGCATTTCTTCGGGAATCTTGTAGTGCTCGTCAATGACCAGCTTCCGGACATCGCCGCTCAGGGTGTATCCTTTCAGCGTTTCTGTTTCCTGCAAATAATAAGTGCCGGGCTGCAAGTGCTCGGCGCGGACAATGCCGTTCTCATCGGATTCCAGCGTTTGCAGGAGATTGCCGTCCGCATCCCGCAGGGCAAATTTCACGCCTTGCAGCGGTTTGCCATCAGCATCGACTTTGATGAACGCATAAGAATCAGGAATGTTTACCAGCAGCACCGGCGCTGTTCCCGACCAGCTGTCATCCACTTGGAAGCAATAGTCCGCCATGCAGCTGTAACCGCTGGGGGCAGCCGCTTCATGGACAGTCCACACGCCATAATCAAATGCTGTAAAGGCAAACGCACCGTTTTCGTCGCTGACAGCCATTTCTGCCACAGCGCCCGTTTCCGCGTTGATGAGCTTAAAGAGAATGCCTGCCATCGGCGTTCCGGCTGTATCCACCTTGATAAACTGGATTTTCTTCTGCTGATTCACCACCGTCGCTATCGGTTCTTCCGCATTCGTCCAGTTCGGCGTTACCGTCACCGAAATTGTGCTGCGGTTCAGCAGATACCCATCCGGCGCGGACGTTTCACAAATGGTGTACTGCCCCTGCGGAACGAAGCGGAAGCGCACCAGCCCGTCTGCATCCGAAACAGCCGATGCCGTTTCGCATCCATCCGCATCCAGCAGCACGAACTGCGCCCCTGACAGTGCCTTTCCATCCGCCTCGGTCTTTTGAAGCAGAATTTCGGCGGGATGGTTGATTGAAGAAACCGTAGCGGAAACAATCGGCGTTTCCTGATCCGACGCCTGAATTTCTACGGTGTACGTCGTCAAATCCAGCACATACCCGGACGGAGCGCTGACTTCCTTGACCGTGTATTTGCCCAGCGGCAGCAGCGGACTTTTCTCCACGCCTTCGCCGCTGGTGGTCATCGTGGCGACCAGCTCGCCGCATGAATACCACTGTGTGCCGTCTTGCCCGACAATGTCCTCCGCCGCCCGAATTTCAAATACCGCGCCTTTCAAATACCCCTGTTCACCCGTCGTCTGCATCTGCCCGGTCTTTTCCAGCAGAATCTGCCCCTTGATAGGCGTATTGCGGATGCTGACGTTCTGAATGGGTACGTCCTCCGCCAGCGATGCCATCGGCAGACAGAAGAGCAGCAATGCCGCCAGCAGCATGGGCAGGATGTTTCGTTTTGTGTTCATGGATGCCTCCCGTTTTTCTTGTCAGTCAGCATTGCCGGGAATCGAAACGGTAACGACACAGCCGCTGTCCAGATACCCGTCCGGCACGGTGGTTTCGCGGATTTCGTAGATGCCCCACGTCAGCACAGGCGTGACTGCCACCCCTTCCGCATCCGTGGTAATGACCGCCACAACCTCGCCGCAGCCTTCCTTGCCATGCGAAGGCAAGCCGCTCACGCGGATGACCGTAAAGACTGCGCCAGCCAGACCGCCGCCCGTTTCCGCGTCCGTCTTAACAATGCGAACCTGCCCCTGCATGGGGATATTCGTCACGCTGCGCTCCACGGTTTCGTCCATGACGACGGTCACTTTTTCGCTCCACAGGCTGTTCACATAGCCGACGGGCGCTTCATGCTCCTTGACCATGTAGTCGCCGACCAGCAGACTTTCGGACATTGCCACGCCGTCATCGTTCGTCAGCATGGTGGACACCAAGTCGCCCGTGCTGCCATCCTCATTCAAGGCGTAGATGTCAAAGCGCACACCCGCAATGGGATGACCGTCCAGCGCATCCGTTTTGATGACCCGAATCCAGCCGGGCGCATCCTCATCGATCACCGTCGTCAGAATCTGAACAGGGTTCTGGTAAGTGCCATCAATCGTCACCTGCCATTCGCCGGTGGACGGATGATAGCCGTAAGGCGCTTGAATTTCCCGGATGGTATAAGTGCCGTACCCCAGTTTCGAGAAGGTCAGATGGCCGCTGGCATCGGAAGTCTGCTGCTGCACGAGCGTGTTGCTGGCATCGTAAATGCCGAACACAGCGCCGGGCAGCGGCTCGCCGTTCTCCTTGACCTTTTTCAGCTGAATCTTGTTGATTTCATCCCGGATTTCGGTTTCCCCGATGATTTTTCCTTCGCTTGTTACCGTGAAGGTTTTTACCGCCACATTCAGCGCATAGCCCTCCGGCGCATAGGTTTCCTTGAACGTATGCGATCCGGGAACAAGCGGAATGTCCGGCAGCTGACCGTTTTCATCCGTATACGCGCGGTAAATGGTGCTGCCCTGCGCATCGTACACTTCAATCAGCGCACCGGGCAGCGGTTCCTTGCCGGTAATGTCCCGCTTGGTAATCGTCACCGGCGTGTAAATCAGGCGGTTCAAGATAGGTGCATCCAGCGTGATTACGATTGCTTCTTCCGCTGCATCCATGTTTTCGGGTGTCAGCAGCACCGGGTACTGCTCGGTATTCAGCAGCCAGCCATCCGGCGCGGACAGTTCCTTGATATAATACGCACCATGCGGATACATGCCGGAGAAGGTCAAATTGCCCTTGGCATCCGTGATGCCAGTCGCCATCAGCGTATGGGCAGGCAGCTTCTGGCTGTCGCCGTAAGAAATCACCCCTGCATTGAACAAGCCGAACACGCAGCCTTCGCCGGGAACTGTCTCGATGGACGAGCGAATCATACCGTCCGCCGTTTCATCCACTCGAATTGCTTCCTGCTGTTTGTGCAGCGTCACCCGAATCGGCAGATAGGTGTTGACCGCGGACACTTTCACTTCCACGATAGGCGTCTGCTTGCCTGCCGCCGTCAGCGTGAAGGGATACGGGGTATCATCCAGCAGATAGCCGTCCGGGGCGGAAACTTCCTGCAAGCAGTAACTGCCCAGCGGCAGCAGCTTCGAGTTCACCGCGCCGTCCGCACTGGTGGTCAGTGTTTCCACCAGTTCCCCCTGCTTGTAGAAAACCGTCCCTTCCTTGCCGGCAACATCCGCTGCGGCGCGGAGTTCAAACACAGCGCCCTTCAAATACCCCTGCTGATAGACAGGCTTCATGACGGTATTGCCCCATTCGTCCTGCTCGTCCGTAAAGCGCACCAGCTGCAAGCCGGTCTTTTCCAGCGCCACGCTGCCGCGCACGGGCGTGTTGGTCACATTCACCGTGATGGTTTCTGCCGCTGCTGCCGGAACAGACAGGCTCATCACCAGCAGCACCAGCGCAAGCACCCAGTGCATCCATTGCTTCATCCGCTTCATTTTTCTTCCTCCTGTTATTTGATTTGAACGATGGTCACAAAGTCCGTATCCACATAGCCGTCCAGCGCATTGGTTTCCTCAATCCGATATTCTCCCCACGGAAGCGCTTCGGTCTGTGCGATGCCATCCGCATTCGTCGTAATCGTTGCGACAACCTTGCCAATGTTGGAAGCATTGTCCGATGCAGGCGCGGTCAATCTCGTCACCGTGAACGTGACACCGGGCAGCGGTTTTCCCGTCATGCTATCCGTCTTGATGACCCGGATGATGCCCATCATGCGCTCGTTGATGAACATGCACGCCGTGTCTGCCCCCGCCGTCACCATGATTTCCTGCGCCGAGACAACCGACAGCCGATACCCCTGCGGTGCGGTTTTCTCGCGAACCTGATAGCGTCCCGGTGCAATCCCGGAAAAAACGGCACGCCCCTGCGCATCCGTCACTGCTTCTGCCAGCACCGCGCCGGATTCATCCAGCAGCTCAAACACTGCACCTTGCAGCAAAATGCCGTCCATGGACTGCTTGGTCACAAACACAGTGCCATACAGCAGTTCAAACGTGACAACAGCGGATTGCAGCGGGTATGGCGTTCCCTCTATCGGGACAAGCACTTTCTGGATGGAGGCGCTGGGGATTCCGACCAGAAAGCCTGCTTCTTCCGCGCTGGACGCGATTGATTCCATATAAACGGAGAAGCTGCTTTTGTCCGACAAAATCCGGATGTTGTCTCCGCTCTTGACATAATAGTACGCTTCATCCGAACCGCCGCTGTTCCCCGTGATGCTGCCCGCTGCCTTGGAAATCCGAATCAAATCCGCATCCGTCGTCAGCGTAACCGTACCGACATAGCCGCTGTCTGACGCTTGGATGCGCTGACCGCTGACGGTGATTTTCCCGGTGATTTTTGCGTATGCAATCGCGTTTTTCGCCAGCCATCGGGCATAGGTCAGGTACACTTCCGGTGCGCCGCCGGAGAAGGCGTAGAAATTATCCATGTCCCAATAACTGCGGACGTACTGCGCGCCTTCCAGCTGCTTAATCACCTCGCGGATGGCAAACTGACCCGCGACACGGCTCCACACTTCGTTGTTTGCATCGCTGCGATCCAGCACCATAAACGGGTAGGTGTGCCGAAGCACCCAGCCGATGGCGTGCATGGTCTGCGCCTTGAATCGCACCCCGTTCACGCCGCCGCCTTCTGCGGTGTTCACGAACGCCTCCATATCCAGCAGCGCATACGGGCCGGTTTCTGTTTTGTTCGTGCCCGACCCTTCGCCGGGGCCGGAAAGCGTATGCTCAAGGCAGTACACGGGGAAGTTCTCCAGATAGTGCGGTGTCGCATAAATCGTGCCGTGCGATGCCGATTTCGCCAGCTGGGGATATGCCGCGTCCCTGCCGGAACTTCCTTGCAGCCCCGACTGTCCCGCCTGAAAACTGCCGATTTTCCCATGAATATTCTTCAAGCTGAATCCGTCCGTTTCTGCGGTATACGTTTGCATTTCCCGGAGCAGGCGCAGCATTTCTTTGGGATACGCGAAGTCCGTTACCGTGCAGGCATCCGCATCCGTTTCGCCGGTTTCCGCTGCCATTACCCACACCGTTTCGTCAGCCGTCCACTTCATCTTGCCGCCGGGGAAAGAATCGCCGTACAGGAAGCGCACCTGATACCACACTGCGCCCGAAGCATCTTCCGCAATGGACACCACCTGCACCGCTGCTGCTTTGACGAAATTGCCCTGATACTCGCTGGAAAAATACGCTTCGGACGCATCATCATCCACCGCAGAAAAGACGCGCGTGTCCGTACTGACGCTGATAAAATCGCCGAGACTTACAGGTGGCACCGTTTCGTCGATTTCTTCCGCGCTGCTAATTTCCGGATGTACCGAAGCATCCGGCGGTTCTGCGGCATCCGGCTGCTCCGAATCACCGCTTTCATCCGCTTCGGGCAGATTCGATTCTTGGTGCGGCGCGTCCTGCGAAGGTGCATCCGCGGGCGTTTCTTCTTCATCAGATGCTTCTTCCGGGCGGCTGCCATTGACCACGAACAATCGCTTTTGACCGAAGGTAGTCATTCCGTCGCAGGATGGCACGTCGGCGATGCCCGACACATCCGCATCCGTCAAATAGCGGGTATCCAGCGACGCTGCCGGTACAAAGCCGCAGATGGTCTGCTGCTCCGCATCCAGAAACCAGACCTGCACGGCTTGATGACCGCTGAAAAACGCCGTCGCCAGCAGAATGGACGCATCATCAGCCGCGGCATAAACAATGCGCTCCTGCGATTCTGCGCTGGCGTACACGCTGACTGCCCGCACCGTCCGGACGTAGACATACCCATGTTCTTCAATCGCCGCCTGCAAAGGATGACGGTTGTCCGACGAACTTTCCTCCTCCGAATTGGGGAGCATTTCGTCATGGGACGGCTCATCCGGCACATCGGATGCGGATTCGTCAGGCGCTTCCTCCACGGGTGGAAGCACCGGTTCTTCTGCCGGAAGCACAATGACTTCCGTTCCTGTGATGTCCGAGGGCGTGGCTGCTTCTTCTGCTGCCGCACAGAGCGGAATGCAGGTCAGCACCAGCGCCGCAGACAGCACCAATGATGCAAATCGTTTCAAATTGGATTTCAATTTCATTTGCTTCTCCTATTCTTGAACTGCCAGCACAATCAGACGGCCGCTTGCACCGCCCGCACTGCGGTCGCAGGTAATCAGGGTCAGAATGTGGTCATCCGCACCGACTGCCGCGCCTGAATCGTACAGTGCCTTGGCTCGTGCGCGGTCTACATACGCTTGAAACGCCTGTCCGCTGGCAAAATCGGCCGCTGCTGCATCCCAGTCGCCAACCTGCATGTTGACGACGGCGAAAATTCGATAGGTGCGTTCGCCGTAAATCGTGTACAGCTGAATGATGCTGTGCGCAGCGCAGTAGCCCGAATCCTTGTATTGCACAAGGCTGCTGAACATCGCGTCGCTATGGCTCAGGTGATGCCCGTAGATGGCAATGTTCCTGCTCGGTGTCTGATAATCCGCCGATGGCAGCGAGAACAGGCATCCCAGCTTGCTGTTTTCGCCGCTGAACAGGTGCGTCAGGTAGTAGTCCGTCCTGTTCGACCGCACAACCGGATAATCCACCGGCGTACCCGGAATGGTGAGCCATGCGGCAAAATCCGGATTCTGCGCAACGCAGGCTTCTACATCGACACTGCGGGGATTTGCTGTCCGCTCTGCCTGTGCTGGCGGGGCAGTGTCGGAAGCAGCCGGGTGTGCGGAGGGCGGCGCGGCAGCGGGCACAGCGGTTTTCTCTGCCTGCGGCACTTCCAGCAGCAGAGGCAGCACGGTCTGCACGGCGGCTGCCGCGGGGGATGGCGCATCCTCCACCAGTCCCGAAGCCTGTTGAGGGGGCTTAACCTCTGCGGACATGCGCGTGTATACACGGTCATCTTCTTCGACCTCCTTTATCTGCCCGAAAATTGGGCAAAGAAAAATCATGCTTCCGAACAGAAACATGACCATCAGCAGAATATCCAGTTTTCGTTTCATGCGTCTTTATCGCTCCTGCGACATTTGCCGCTTCCGCATCCAGTAATCCAGCAGCTTGAAAATCACCTTTTCCATCTGCTCTGTTGTGTAGGAACGTGGAAAATACTTGGTCAACTTTTCCTGCGGCAGCACGACAGACCCCTTGGCAGGAATCGTCTGCTTGTTCTCCGTCATGATTTCCATGATGCCCTGCTCCGACAGCGTGCCCTGTTTGCTTTCGCGCTTCATGCGCTGAGCTTGCGAAAGGGATGGTGTCTGCTGCGTGTTTTCCAAGGCGGTATCCAGCCACTGCTGTTCTTCCGGCTTCAAGTACGAAAGTTCCACGGCGGGGGTAAAGGCGAGTTTGCCAGCGTCTACCTTATCAATAAGCGGCGGTTCAAGGTTGTTCAGGCGCAAAATGCGATGGATTTGGCGCTCACTTTCACCTGCGTCTTTTGCTACTTTAGTGACTGACAACTTCTCGCCAACTTGGCGAAAAGTTAAATCTACTCGTTCGCCTTGACGCTTAATCGCTTCCATTTTCATTTGATACGCCTTTGCACGCTCGCTGGGCAGAATGTTCTCGCGCTGCAAATTGCTGTCCACCATGATGATGACAGCTTCGTCATCGTCCAAATCACGGACAATGGCGGGAATCTCGTTCATCCCCGCCAGCTCACAGGCGCGCTTCCGCCGATGCCCGGACACAATTTCATACCCGCCATCCGGCATCGGTCGGGCGATAATCGGCACCAGCACCCCATATTCCTTCACGCTCTCCACCGTTTCCATCATCCGGTCATCATCCAGTACGCGGAATGGATGATCTTTGAAGGGGTGAAGTTCGCTTAGCGCAAGGCGCTGAATCTGCTCCTGCTGGCGTGAGGCTTCCGTGGAGAAAATGTCATCGTAGGAGGTCAGACTTGGCTTTCTGCCGCTGCTTTTCAAGCTGAAGCACCTCCTTCGTGAGCGCACGATACGCCTGCGCCACCTTGCCGCCGGGGTCGTACTCGAAAATACTCTTCCCGGTCAGGCTCGCTTCTGCTGCACGGACGGAATGCGGAATCGCCGTCTCGAACACCTTGATTTTGCTGCCGTAAGTCTCCCGAATCAGCGTCGTGATTTCCTTGGCGTTGTTCGTGCGCCCATCCACCATCGTCATGAGGATGCCGTCGATTTTCAGCTTAGGATTCATTTGCCTGCGTACCTTTGCAATGGTTTGCAGCAGCTGTTCCAGCCCCTTGGCGGACAGGTAATGCGCCTGCACCGGGATGATTACACGGTCTGCCGCCGCCAGCGCATTGATGGTCAGCATCCCCAGCGACGGCATACAGTCGATGATGATGCAGTCGTAGTCCTGCCGATTGCGGGCAAGCACCTGCTTCAAGATGGTTTCGCGGCTCATTGCATTCACCAGCGACACCTCCGTTCCCGCCAGCGCGATGTTAGCAGGCAGCAGGTCAATTCCCTCCGGATGATGCAGTATGCCCTCGCCCGGCGCAATCGGGACATCGTTCATGACCTTGGTCATCAGGTCTGCGATTGTGGGCGCAAGCTGATCCGGCTGCTGATTGCCGAGGCTGATGGTCATGCTGCCCTGCGGGTCAGTGTCCACCAGCAGCACCTTTTTTCCTTCCCGTGCCATCGCTGCACCTATGTTGATGCAGCTGGTCGTTTTCGCTACCCCTCCTTTTTGATTTACAGTCGCAAGCACCGTGGGATTCATCCACTTCCTCCTTCCTGCACTCGTTCATCCGTGGCAGCAGAACTTCCCTGCCCTCCACTGCTGTTTGATGGTGGGTTCAGCCTGTAAATATTTCACACCTCCTGTTCTGGAAAATAGAAAGGCATCGACAGATTGCTCCATCAATGCCTTCGTCTCTTTCGACACTACTATTATAGCACAGGTTTCGTTGCTAAAGCGTGCTAATTTGTCTTGTTCGCTGCTAATTTGTCCTGTTTTGTGCTGCGCGATGCTATTTCATGCTATTTGCTGCTATCTTGCGCGATTGCCGCCCGTGTTGTCCCCTATTCAGTTGCTTGCACTTAGCAGCATTTCCAGTTCATCAAGCGCCTGAGTGTGCAAATGATACACGCGCGACCGGCTTAATCCGATTCTTTCAGCAATTTTCTCAAAATTCATATGAGAAAGATAATAGTTCAAGAGGATGATCCGGTGCGCCTGATTATCCATGCTGTTTACGACAGCTGTGATTTCTTCAACGGCATCCCGATACTCCTGTGTCAATTTTTCCAACTCTCTGCGTGCTTCCGTGAGACGAATAATCGCATTCTCATTCGCACCCACGTTGCGCGCATGGGCGGTAAATTCGCTTCCCCAAGATGCCGTAACTCGCTGCGTAAGGCTTTTGTAGAGTTCTATCTGCGAGAGAAGGGCATCTATTTTCTGTTCAACTGCTTCTGCCCTTTTCAAAAATGCAACTGCTTTCCTCATGCAATTTCACGCTCCAATCTTTTCAGCAGCTGGATACCATCTATGTCAGTAAGCAATACAAAACGACCGGACTGAAAAAAGATTCGCAGTTCATCAAGCCTCTGCTTGTACTGCATGATGCGGTATGTGAGATAGTCTCGTTCTTCTGCTGTCAGCTTTGTCTCGCTGCGGAACTTTTGCCGAAGTTCGTACTGCATCCGACCGCAGCTGCGGAAATCCTTGACTGCCTGAACAATCACTGCACTCGCAAACGCTTTCCACGGTTCCTTTTCTCCATAAACATAATGGGAACAATTTCTTCTCTGATTCATCCCAGCACCTCCGCCAGATATTCCTTTATTTGTGTATTGTACTTTGCGTTTTTCCTGCTGCTTTTTGCTCAGCATACTCAGTAACAGCTCGAAACAGCAGCATCATCAAGGGATGATTATTCCATTTTGCAGCTTTTTCACTGGTGTCCTTTACCATTGAAAGCCACCATTCTTCGGCATCTTGTGCCTGATTCTCCGGCGGATCACAATGCGCTGCATACAGGCGGAACGCATCGCGGAAAATCTCCCATTCATCATCGTTCACTTTGCCATGCATGTTCTCACCGCCATTCCATAGGAAGTTCGCCTTGATTGACCCGCGTGAAACCTTCCATCAGCATCTGCTCAATCTTTTCAGACCATGCGTGCTGCGGCGGAAGTCCCTTCACATCCGACATAGTTCTGCTTCGGCGGTCAAAATAGAGTTTTATCATCTCATCCACAACGCCAAGGTCACGGTTTTTCATGATTTCCACCACATTTCCCACATCCGGCTGAATCTCAAGTTTGGGATATACCGAGCGATAGCGCATCATAAAATCAGCATTGACCCGATGAACCATAAACACATTGTCGGCTGCATTTGTAAGGTCGGCTGTTCCGCTGATGTCGCCTTTGCGCAGAAATGCTTCTGTTTTCCGCGGATGACAGATAAAATGAACGTGAATTTTCAGCGTCTTTGCCATTGTGGAGAGCCGCTTGGCAATTCGGGATTGCATCTCATATTTGTCCACATTGCCAAGCTGAATATCCAGTGCCATCAGATTATCGACAATCGCCACCGAAGCACCGTTCTGCTGAACCCAATCGTAAATTGTGCTGATAACGATTTCCCAATCACTGCCGAAGTCATTGTCGTAGATGGCAAACTTGCCTGTCAGCATAGCATCCAGCTTCGCCTCAATGCCGGGCTTCAGGCAGAAATGATTGGGATTCAGCGGATCAGGCATTACATAGTCTGGGCCTGCTGCTTGAAGCAGTATCCATTCTCGTATCCGTGATGCCGTCATTTCTCCTGAAAACAGCGCGACTTTATATCCCTGCGATACAGCTGCCAGACCAATCTGACTGACAAGCGTTGACTTGCCCGAAGCATTGCCCCCGCTCCAAATGGACATTTCGCCTGCATTGAATCCCCCTATCTTTGCGTCAAGCGAACCGAGTCGTGACCGAATTACCACAATTTTGCTGCGGTCTACGTTCGGAATCTCTGCAAAGTCCAGCATCCGTGCCTTCGCCTTGCCAAGCAGTGGAGAATTTTCCGCCGTGCTGACTTTTGCTGTCGGCACAGCAGGCGTTACTGCATAAGGGCTGCTGCTGTAAGCTGCCGGGTCTACCTTCTGCCGGAACTCATGCCAATGGTATCCGGCGCAGCTGTTATGGAAGCAGTGGAATCCGAAACCGCCTTGATGGTACGCAAACACGGCGGCATCTCCGTGCTGATGCGAATCGTTAAACGGGCAGTGTGCTAATTGGTACTTTGTACCGCTGCTGATGGCTACTTTTTTCTCCACCTCCACGCCATGTGCGGAAAGAAAATGCTCAATGTCCCAAGTGCTTTCTTTGCCGGAACGCCGAGCTTCTGTCGGTATCGCCGCTTGATGCAGTTCCGCTGCAATATTCTTGACCAGCGCAATGGGTGTTTCCCGAATCTGCTCCGGATAGCGGATGATGCAGCTCTGTCGGTGCGGACGTTCCGGCGTATGGGCTCCTTTCGCTGCAATTGTTCCATACAGCTTGGTAATTCTTGATGGGTTATACACCGCCGTATCAATTTTTGCCTCGTCTGTGCTGAACCACATGTCCAGCACAGAGAGAAAATCCGCAACCACTTGCCGGTCATCTGTGCTGATATGTACCTTAAAAAGCAGATGATAGCCATTGCCGCTGTCTGCAACAATTGGCTCGCTGAATCCCGTTGCCATCAGCCGCTTCATTGTCTTTCCAGCAACAGCGTGTGCTGCTTCCTTTTCTTCTGCCGATGCACTGACACCGCTGGGGCGGACTGGGTCTGCATCAATCAAAATCCATTGAAATCCTATGATGTCATTGTCAGACGTTGTTTCCTTCGGACGTTCTACCAGACGTTCATGCTGAGCACGCGCATAGCAGGCACTTTTGACGGGGTTCAGCGACTGGTAAAACGTTCGATTCGGATACTTTGCCAATTCAGCAGCAATGCGCGGACTGTCCGCACGAAAATAACCGCTGACAGTAGGCTTAGGGTCTATACTCCTGATTTCACTGATTGCATCCGGTTCATGCAGCAAGGACAGCCACTTTACTGCGAGTTCCACTGTTCTTGATTCTCCTTTTGCGCTTTTTGTAGATTCGCCTCTCTCCACGGCTCGCGCTGAAGCCATTTGCTAATGCCGGGGATATACTGCCCGCCATCTTTCGTCCATGCGATAGAACTTTTTGCTGCTTCAAGCGCTGTCATGATTATTTCAAGCGTCGCACCATGCCGCAGTGCCTGTTGATATATGCGAAAGGCCTCATCCCAGTCATTTCTGCGATTAGCCGGATAAGCAAACCACAGCTTTTCAAACTCATCCGGATAATGAGATAGTGTATCTATCGTATTACTATTATTATATTGCTGCTGGGTGTGCTGATTTTCAAGCCGCCTGCGATGTGCAAATGCTGAAAAATGCGCATTTGCACCGTTTTCCGCTCTTTCTTTCGTACCGCATATGGACTTGTTTTCAGCACACGGCGTGCTTATTTCAGTACCGTCTGCGTACTGATTTTCGGGACAGAGTAGCCTTATTTTCATACCGCCAGCGGTCTGATTTTCAAGCCAGTTCGATACGGTAACGATAGAACCGTCCCGCGCTGTTTGTATCTGAACATAGCCCATTTGAACCAGTGCAGCCATCTTCCTCGTCAGCTTATCACGAGACCAGCCCAGTTCAAGCGCTGTCTTTCTGTATGAGAAGAGCAGTTGTCCCGGCATAAGCTGTTTCCCGCAGATTTCAGCTTTCTGGCGGCAGGCACAATTCATGCAGTAGTAATACAGTTTGAAAACACTATCATCCTGCCACACAAGACTATTTTGAGAAATGCAGATAGACTGTCTATTCTTTTCGGCTGCTTCTGCCACATAAGTCACCTCCTGTTATTGGAAACGCGCTGGCTGTTCCCGACGAACCAACATTTGCTCACCCATTGCAGCCAACCAGAAGCTGCATCAGCCTTCTCCCGTTTTCATCATGTTGCCGCAGCACGGGCAGAGGCAGAAAGCGCTGCTCCTCATGATTCCAGTCATACTGGATGTTATTTCCTAATAAAAGTTAATGCCGGGCATGCTGATTCCCCCTTCTTGCTGAAAGAGACTTTTATCCCTCTCACCATAACTGGTAAAAAAAATCGGTTTTTTTACGCGATTTCAAGAATTTCTGCAAAAAAATTTTTCACGCTGACGAACAGAAGTGAAATGCAACACTATAAGCAGCAGATGATGCGTCGAAACCGGAAATAATGCCACATCAAAAATCGCAGAATGTACTCCGATGTTCTCTTATATACTTCAGCATTTGATGCAGGCGATAATGCACTGCCCTGACCGTAAGATGCAGTTCTTTCGCAGTGCTTTCCAGCGTTTTACCATTGAGGTAGCACGCAATAATTTTCGCACCATCCGGATACGCAGAATCTGCATACCGATAGATTCGGGCACACAGTGTGTTGTATCGTTCCTCCGCGATGTACTTTTCCTCCAGCGTCGATTCGCAATTCACAACGCCATAGCCGCGCGCTGCATTGTCATTGCCGAACCCTTCTGCAAAGTGTTCCGTTTCATACGAAACAACAATTCCTTCCTTGCGCCATGGACACACGAAGCAATCCCCATTGCAGCGACGGTAATCCGCCTGTCCGCAAATTTTTTCCTGACGAGCTCTGTAACGTTCCTTGTTGATGAGTTTGTCCCATTCCTTCTGCAGCTCCGGATTCAGATATACTTTCTTCCCTGCAATCCAAACGTAACGTCCTTGTGACATTGCAATTTTTCCTCCATTCCTTTGTCTCGAATGGAGAAAATCGCAAAAGAAGGGTATACTGAACAATGCCGCCTACCATCATGAATTTCTCCATTCATTTGGTTGGCAGCAGCCATTGCCTCGGCTGATGCTGATATGCGCCGTATCCTTCAGCATACTATTTTCAAATGAGAATGCGCCTGATGCGCCGCGAATTTTTTCTTCTGCCTAACGCGAATGAAACGCAGCGTAGCAGCGCTACGCTAAGTGGAATGAGCGGACGGCAGAAGGAAAAAGGCGCAAGCAGCGGGCGCAGGCAAATGCAGAAAATAGTATTCGGCAATTCCTTCGGGGATGCCGGCTCCGAAGGGTTTCTGCATACGGCTCTTTGTTACAAAAAAAGCGGTCAGAAATAGTTCTCTTTTGAGAACTAATCCTGACCGTCAGACAGCTCTATGGATTTATCTTTTTCGCACATACATTTTGACTGTTCAAAGAAAGCAATTGAGCTGCTGGTCTTGCAATCACAGTCATTATGTACATATGGAAAGTGTTAGCCTTTTGACCAGCATTTGAGCAAACAGGTGTGATGTATTTGGGGGCATTCGCGTTTTCCTAATCTGCTCTGTTGCGTCAGAATTGCCTCTTGTCACCACCCTATTGCCATTTGCTTTCACAATTCCACTCCTTTCAGCTTCAGATTATTCTGAAGTTCATTTATTGCTGCAAAAATCAGCATTAGATATATTTGCAGTTAAGTTTTCCATGTTTATTGTAACATAATGTGATTGTCCTGTCAATATCATCTATCAACTTCTCCTCCCCTTTCACCTCCCATACAGCAGCAGCGCCAAGTGCGCCAGCGCGCGATCCTTCTTCTTGTAGGCAGAACTCCGCTCCACGCAAAACCGCTCGCTGATTTCCTCTATCGCGTCCGTCTTCCCGTTTTCTGACAGAAAGAACATCGTCAGCGCCGTCTTTTCGTCCTCCCCCAGCGCATCCCATGCAGGCTGAAACCACGCCATAAACTCTTTCGCCTGCCGATTCCGCTCTTCCAGCACATCAATTTCCGCAATTCCATGCAGGATCTGGTTTTCGCCCGCCTGCGGATTTCGCGCACCATGCGCCGACTCCTCGAAGCGCATCCCGCCAATGCGAACCATGTCCTGCCGCACATTCGCAATCTCCTCCGCCGTTGTCGCCAGAATCGCCTTCATGCTGCAATAATCTTTCAGCGCCGCCATTGCCGCGCTCCGCTTATCCAGATAGTTCCATGCAATACTCATTCCGCAAACCTCCTGTCGTTGCTTCGTAGCCTCATCATAGCAGAAAAGTTCGCGAATTCAAAACCAGAAACTGAAATC
>ENA-ORCP01001736-ORCP01001736.1-human-gut-metagenome-genome-assembly--contig:-NODE-1736-length-18289-cov-5.186470_pt1 | contig 18289 bp, 9 predicted proteins | sample MGYA00242990_ERZ507991 | MGnify/ENA primary metagenome ERZ507991 (study PRJEB26167, sample SAMN06115496) | human gut metagenome | host: Homo sapiens | place: China:Henan | collected 2015-05-07 | study... | reverse complement strand
CTTCTCCATCTCCGGCGCGGCGCTGGCGTTCATTGCGCTGGTGTTCATCATCTACTACGGCACGCCAACGTCATTTTCCCGCGGCAGAAGAGCGATGCCAGCGCGGCACTGCCCGGATTCCTGATCAACATCGGCTTCGGCACGTTTGTTGAGGCGGCATATCCCTACATGTTCTCGAGCAAGCTGGTCTTCGGCAGCGCGCTGCTGACCTCGACGGTCTCCGGCATGCTGGTCGGCCTGTTCGATGTCAAGGGCACGGCATACGTTCCCTGCTTCTCGGCGCCTTTCCTCGCCAACCCCGGAAAGGGCATCTACTTTGCGATCTGCATGGTCGTGGGCATGGGCCTGGCCTTTGCGCTCACCGCAATCGCCAATAAAATCGAAAAAAATAAGGTGACGCTCTGACCGGTCACACGATCGGGCATCCCAAAAAAGAAAAAAGAAAAGAGGTTTTTTAAATGATGATTCGTAACGACATGAAGAAGCGGATGGAAATTGCCCGCGCGAAGGTTACACACGCCCTTGAGCTCGGCGGCGGACACACCATTCTCAGCACCGGCATGACCGGTGACGATGCGCGCATGGCGAGAGCCGTCTGCGAGGCCGGCGTCAAGATGCTGGAGCCGAACCATCCCGGGGTTGCGCTGGCAAGAGGCCACAAGGGCGTGGTCGCCATGCACGCGTCAGAGCAGGTGCGCCACGAGATCACGATGGAGCAGATGGCGGAAGTCACGCGCGGCGTCCGCGCAGTCTGCCCGAAGGACACCTACATCACGGTCGCCATTCCCGGCGGCTTCACCGAGATCGTTCCCTTGCCGCTCACGGAGGCGGACTTTCAGATGATGGCGCTTGCGGGTGCGGACGGTCTGCACACGCACAAATCCTCGATCGAGGATCTGGAGGAGCTTGTCACGATGGCGCATAAATACGGTCTCCTCGTCGATGCGTATATCGGCAAGGCATCCGACCTGCATACGTTCGGCCTGCCCGCCGAGACGCCGGAGGAGGTCGCAAAGACCGCAAAGATGATGCAGGAGGTCGGCACCGACATGATCGGCCTGATGACCGGCATGAGCTATGAGGGCGTTGCTGCGGGCGAGATCCATCCCGAGGTCAAGGAGCGCCTGTGCGCACTGGTTGAGAGCGTCAGTGTGCCGACGCTGGCCGAGGGCGGTATCAATGCGACCAACTTCCGTGCGTTCAAGGACACCAAGGTCAACATTCTCGTCATCGGTACCTCGATCGACAATATGGTTAAAAAAGCGGCGCAGGATGCCGTCAGAGAGTTTCTGGCGATGTGACAGAGACGAAGGACCGGGAGGCATCTCCCGGTCCTTTTTTCGCAATGCGGTTGACTTTTTGCAAAAATGCGTTATAATGGAAAGGATAGTTTGATGAATGGGGCGACCGAGATGGCACACAACTATGCATATATGCGGATTTACGCCGACCTTGCGGATCGGATCCACGACGGGAGACTCGAGCCCGGCGCCAAGCTGCCGACCGAGGTCGAGCTGGTCAAGGCTTACGCCGTCAGCCGGGAGACCATCCGCAAGGCGCTTTCCCTGCTGGAGGCACAGGATCTGATCACACGCAAAGTGTCGCGCGGCACCTTTGTCAAAGCGCCGAAGGCGGAGTACATGCAGACGCGTATTCACGAGAGCTTTTCCGAGCAGATGCGCCGCCTCGGCAAAGAGCCTTCCTCCGAGATTCAGTCCATCGAGATCCTGAGCGAGCTGCCCGGCAGCGTCGGCGCGGTCCTGCGGCCGGAAGAGGGCGAGCGCGTCTACCGGATCAGCCGTGTGCGTCTGGCAAGCGGTGTGCCGATGTCGTATGAAATTGACTATGTGCGGCAGAAATTCTGCCCGAACCTGCATACAATGCTGCTCAACGACACCTCGCTTTACGAGCTGTATGAGAAAAAATACAATCTGAAAATGGACCGCATGAACCTGAAGGTGGAGGCCGTAACGGCAGAGCCGTTCTATCAGAAGGTGCTGCATCTCAAGGGGGCGGACGCGCTTCTGAAGATGACGTCGCTGATGCATCTGGAAAGCGGAGAACCGTTATATTATGTCATCAGCTACCATGTCGGCGAACTCTATGAGTTCACCACAACCATGTCGCGCCGCGCACCGCTGGTGCCATAGCGCGGACTGCTGTGTGCATTCCGGTCGATTCCGACGCAAAAACCTCCGCCACGCAAAAAGACCACCCTGTTGGGTGGTCTTTTGCGTGGTGGAGACAACTGGAACTATCACCCCCATTTCACCGCATTTCACGCATTGTCTCCGCCTCTCGAAAAACCGCACAACCATGCGCTTTTTCGCGCTTTTCGTGTCTGCACGCGCATCCGCAAAAATACAAATTTTCAGAAAATTCGTGTACGATTCGTGTACGGTTCTATGGGCAGGGACACTCCTGCCCATAGGTTTATTTTAATACCACACCGATTTGCTCACGCCGAACGCGCTGTACAGCGCGCGGCGTACCTTCTTCGGCGCGTCCGGAACGGCGGCGTCGATCGCCTTCTTCATCTTCCGTGCCTTGGAAAGCGCGACCGTGTTACCCGCTCTGTCCTTGTCCGATGTGATGCCGCGCGTCGCCGCGTATGCCACAAGGAATTCATCCACGCTGCCGCCCGCGTCCTGTACGGCGGTGTACTTGTCGTGCAGCTCGTCCGAGATCAGCTCGTACATCGCCTCCTCCTTTGCCGAAGCGGGCAGCAAACTGTCTGCGATTGCCGTCGCGCGGTCTGCGCTCGTGATTTTCTCCTCCTCCCGGCCATAGGATGCCGCAAGCACCTTGTAAATGTCTGCGTCCCTGCCGCCGCGCCGCCGCAGCTCGTCGATGAAGTCCTGCGCGTCGTCGTTCGCGAAGTAATGGTAGTAGACCGTCGCTTTTTCCGCGTCTGTGAGGATCAGGTCGTGCTTCAGATATTCGCGCTTGTCGGCGACCTTCTCTTGCAGCACAAACCCGCTCATGAAGCGGTAGACCTTCATGTGATCGACCTGCAGCGTGACCTCCAGCGCGTCCATGACCGCCTTTTCGTTGGTCGTCGCCACATCGCCGTAGAGCAGCAGTGCCTTGAGCCGCCCGTTTAAGGTCAGATTGTCGATTTTCTCGACCTTTGCCGCTTTGACCTCGGCGGACGGCGCGTCCGGGTCGGCTTCTCTGACTGCCGCACCTGCGTTGTACACATCCTGCAAGGCGTCGAAGCTCTCCTCCGGCTTGCCGCCCGCCGCACGCATCTGCTGCCACAGCGCGGTTTCTTCTGCCGAGAGATACCGCCCGCCGAAGAAGCTCTCGCGGTATTCCTCGTTTGCCGTCGGACCGAACAGCACCGCGCGGATGCAGTCCCACAGATTCATGTCGGATGCAAACATCAGCTTGCCGCTGCTTGAATACATGCCCTTGTCGGCAATCAGCTCAATGCCGCGCGCAGTTTTCTTGATCTGCGAGCCGAACGGTCTCCATGTCGCCAAATCGGACGGGATCTGCGCGGCGGCGCCCTTGAAGTCGCCGCTTGCCGCTTTTGTCACCGCCTTGATCTGCGGCAGCGGCAGCTTGCTGTTTGTCACGCCGAGCATCGCAAGGATGTTGTTGACCAGCGGCACATCGTCGCCGACTTCATCGCCGAACGCACCGATCGCATTCTGCGTCGAGAAATCGCCGCGCGCTCTTGTGCCGAGCTTTCGCTCGCCGGTCATCGTCCGGCAAAGGTCGTCGGCAAGCGTCAGCAGAAAATCGTTGCCGGTGAGATTCCAGCCTGCGCCGAGGCTGTCCACAAGAATGCCGAGTGCGTCCCCCGCTGCCGGTGTCTGCCCATAGAGCAGCTCCGCAAGCCGGTTGAATACAAACACATTGATAAGCGCCGACAACAGCTCGCGTGCGATTTTGCGTACCGTGGCGTGCGTGCCGTGTGCCTTGTAATAAGCGCGGTACTTTGCCGGGACATCCCGCGCCACATACTCCGCAAAATTCAGCTGCTCCAGCTGGAACGCAGTCAGTGTGCGCGTGATTACATTCTTCTGATTGAACAGCACCGGCTTTGCCCCCTTCATACGGTTGCCGACCATCGCGGAAATGTACCGATCCGCCTCGCGGATTGCCGCGTCAAAGCCGATGTTCGGGTTTGCCTCTGTCACCTGATAATACTTTGCGCGCAGGATCAGGCGCGTGACCGCCATATCCACCGCCTCGAAGAACTTGCCGCCCGCAGCATTGATTTTTTCTTTCAATTTAAGTTCAGACGCATAGTCTACGCCGCGCTTGCCGGCAAGAAAAGTCGATTTCTTGTCGAACTCGGCGGTCTTGTTCAGGCGATCGCTGCCGGGGAGCATGTCCACAAATGCGCGGGTCATGTTGCGGATGCCGCATTCCGTGAGCGCAAACGGCAGCTGCACGGTCTGATTGAACGCGCTGGACAGATTGCCGACGATCACGGCGGCAGAGTAGGTGTTGTTCAGCCGTTTGCCGAGATTCAGCGTCTTGCGTCCGATATTGTACTCAAACGCACGGTCGAAGCTCGACTGCTTGCCCGCGATGTTGTTCGTGTAGTCGTCCAGCCAGGTCGCATAGGTGCCGAAATAGTTGTTGAGCTTAACTTCGTCGTAAGCCTCGTTCAGCTTCTTTTCGATGTCCGCAAAGCTCTTGTCCGGGTCGGGGCTGTACAGCTGCTCCTTCAGCTCGGCAATGTTCTGCGACACCGCGCCCGAGGCATACCGCTCGCGCAACGCACCTGCCAGCGTCCGCAGCTTCTGGATGTCGTCGGTGTGATACAGCACCTCGGACAGGTAGGTGATGTAGCTGTCAAAGCCGCCGAGCGCGTCATACTGCACATTTTTGTTTTCCTTCGATGTGCGGTGCTCGAAGAACGGATTGTACTTCTTGCCCGGCTTGAACGTCTCCGTGCGCCCCGCGATCTCGGCGGGCAGCTCGGTCACCTCCTCGGTCTCGATGCCGAGCGCGTTCAGGCGCTCACGCAGCGCCGAGACATCCGCCTCCTTTTGCAGACGCGGCATGTAGTTCTTCTGGAAGCCGATCGGCTTGTACCCGTGCATCACAAGGAACTCGTTGATCGCATCATAGTACAGGTTGTAGCACGCACGGAAGACCGTCACCGCCGCGCGGCACTTTTCCACGTCGAGGTTCTTGCCCTTGCCCTTCAGCAGCTCGTAGAACGCAAGGCGGGATTCCTTCGTGTCCTCGGCAAGCATTTGCACCGCCTGACTTTCCAACTTTGTCAGCTCCAGCTTGCGGATCTTGTCGATCTCCCGCTGCATAAACCGCTGGCGCTCCGCCTCGTTCTCGACCACCTTTTCAAAGATTGTCTCGTTGAGATAGCGCCCGACCTCCTCGCCGAAGACCATGCGGTTGTTGCGCAGCGCCGTGTTCGCCGTCAGCCGCCACTGCTGCACCGCTTTTTTGCCCGGCTCAATCGACACCTTGAAGATGTTCTGCGCCAGCTCCTCGGCATAGCGCTGCTTCTGCACCATGTAGAAAGTCTCGATGCCGTTGTCGCGCAGACCGCGCCGCGCAAGGTTCGCGTACACGAGATCGAGTACCACCTCGCGGCGGCTGTCCTGTGAGATCTGCCCGAGGGTACGGATGCCCGTCGCCACATCGCGCGCATCCGCGCGTTCGGCAGCCGTCGGATGCGCGTCGCTTGCATATTCGTTTTCGATATACCGCTTCAGCTCCTCCTGCTCCCGCTCGTTGGCGATCAGCTCGGACGGCTTCGTCCCGTATTTTGCAATGTCCACGATCGGGTTCTGAATCTGCACGCCGAGCTTGTCCAGCGCATAGGCCTCCTTGTGCCCGTACTGGCTGTTGTAGCTGCTTTCCGTCAGTTCCTTTGCATTTTCAAAGAGAAAATCCGTGAAGTCCTGCACATCCAGCTGCTTGCTGCCCGCGCGGATGATCTTCGTCATAGCAGCGTTGTCGGTCTCCCAGGCGCCGTTCTCGCCGCGCACCTGCGCGGTCAGTCTTGTGACGGTCTCGGCGCGCACCTTTTTCTTTTCCAGCACATCGGCAATGTCGGCGAGCAGTGCGCCGGTGCGGATCGCCGCGTCCGCGGACGGCACTTTTTCCGCCGTAATCAGCCGTGCCGCCTCTTTCGCCGCGGCGGTCTTTCGGTCTTCGGCAAACTCGGCTGCCGTCGGCCGCAGGCCGCGGTGCAGGTTTGCTGCCGCCTGCCGCACGCGCGCCGCGTCGGCGTCGGCCGGCAGCTTTGCGCTGTCCAACAGACGGCGGCGCGAGGCTTTCACCTCTTCCGGCGCAAGCCCGAGAACCTGCTCGTCCACGGTGCCGAGCTTGTATCCGGCGCGCAGTTCGCGGGTGTCGGCAATGTCCGGGACGTGCGCGTCGAACCACGCCTTGTCGTAGGTCCACACGCCGAGCGCATCCCGGTACAACCCGGTCAGCTCACGAATCGCCGCATCGCTTTCGCCGCTCGTCGCCATGCGCAGCGCGATCTCTCGCGGCGACGCGCCGGTCTCGCGCAGCGTCCGCCAAAGATCCGCGCCGCCCTGCAGCAGCTTGATGGCACTTTCCACCGGCGCAAAACGCTTGTCCGCGTCCGACACCTCGGCGCCGGCGTCCGTCTGCTCACCGCCGACCGAGAAGCGGATGTCGGCATCCGTTTCGGCATCTTTTTTCAAAATAGTGTTGACATTTTCGGCAGAATTGGATATACTGTTTTTAGATGCAACACTTGTGGTCTCGGCAAGAGAACCGGAAACGGTCACTCCCCGGGACAATTCTCGTGTTGCATTGTTTTTTTCGGAAAAAGTAAATGTTCTTCCGTCCGGCAGCACGATTCTGTGGGTGTAATAATGGTCGCCGCGCTTGTTCACAACGACTGCCATATTGCCGCGAATGCCGTTCAGTTCAACCGGCGCCGCGAATGTAACGGTTTGTTTTTCGCGTGCCTTGTGGTTTGCGTGTCCGCCGATCTCAATGCCTCTTTTCAAGACGGCAGGGATTGCAGCAAACGCCGCCTTTTCTGCAGCTGTATCGGCGTACTTTGCGCCATATTTAATGTCGTTTTCGTTGAAGTGAATCACCCCGTAGCCTTGACGTTCGACCTGATACCCGGTGCGCTTCAAGGTTTCGATTGCCCATTTTGCCGCTTCGGATTTGCTTGTGAAGCTCTGCGGAACTTCAACGGATGTTATCGTGCGCATGGCATTCAGCGTTTCCGCGCTGTGCTCCAGTTGTTCTTTGATGCCTGCGGTTTCTGGGTCGTATTCCGCATGATGCCATCCGGCGCTTTGAGAGAACCGCACGTTCGTGCGGTCGATGTCCGGGCGCGTCTCCGCGCGCTGCTTTGCCGATAGGCCGAGACGGTTGGCAACGTCCGCCGCCTCAATCTCACCCGCCGTGTTCCGGTAGGCTTGCTCCGCACGCATTTCCCTTTGCTTTTGCAGGTTGAGGAGATGATTGTAGGTGTCCGTAAATTCTCGAACCGCCTTCTCGCCGTGGCGCTGCACCAGCGTCGCGCGGAGCGCATCCCGCCGGGCGTCCGGCGTATCCTCCAGCAGCCTGTACATGTCCTCCTCAAGTAGGCGATTCTTTCTGCTCAGCTCCAGCAAGTGCCGCTCCGTCCGCTTTTCTTCATCGGTCACAAATGCGTCCTGCCAATAGTCCGTGCTCGACCCGGCAGCAAATCCCTCAATCACCTGGATGGCATGCTGAATCTCGTGAATCAGCGCGGCGCGCTTTCCGGCACGGTCGAGGTTCGGGTTCAGCATAATGCGATTCAGCCCGGGGGAGAAAACGCCATTGATGCCGTCTTCAAAAGCGAAGTTTAGTACGGTGTAGTTGCGCAGTTCGGGATAGGCGGCAAAGAGCGTGTCGTGCCGGATCAGCTCATCCAGCTTCCAGGTGCGCCGCGATTCCTCGCGATGGTTAATGAAGCGCATCTTGCTGTCGTCGATCTCGAAGCGCCACTTGCCGTCATAGCCGCGATACCAGCCGGTCTCCCGGCGCACCGTCTCGCTGTCCGTACCCGCTTTTTCCATACGCTCCGCATCTGCCAGCCGCCCGACGTCCGCCGTCTTCGCGTTGACGCCGCCGACTGAAAAACCGTCGATGTCTGCATCTTTTTTTGAATTTTGCGTATACTTGCTATTGACACCGCTGTTGTTTTGTGATACAGTTGTGTCAGAGAACTTCTGCATGAAGGCGCGAAGTTGCCCATCGGCAGCCGTATCGTTGGCAGAGGTTCTCTTTTTATTGCTATTCTGCGCAGTCTCCTCGTCGAACTCAATTAAATACTGATACTGTTCCTTGCCTTTGTCCCGGATGTTGAACACAACCTTATACGGGACGCCGTTAAGTATAATATGGTTCTCGAACTTGTACCAGTACTTCACACCTTTGTGCGCCAGATTTTTAGTCGCTACATTCTCATTGGCGAAGCTCGGCTCCATGGCTGCGGACTTAAACACTGAAGTTTCAAGAATGTCAACCAAATCATAGAGCGCATTTACTTTTGCGGAAATACTATCTATGCTGCCGACATCTCCATATATATTCTTTTTGTAAGTGATTCTATCCGCCTGCACCTTGATCTTCTTCACATCGGTTTTCAGCTCAACCGCGCCGAGATTGAAGATGGTAGCCAGCCGCTCCTTGAACAGCCGCTCGCGTTCTGCCTGCGGCATGTCGGCTGGGAAGTCGGTCTCGTATTTGCGAATACCGTTTTTGTTTTTGCCCACAAAAGCAAAAGCAATTCCATCCGCAGCCTCGCTTGTCTCCTCGCTCCGGATTACCTCTGCAAGGATGTCCCGCCCGCGCTCGAGCATCTTCAGCTGCTCTGCATCGGCATTCCCGATGTGCAGAGCGGCTTTTACTTTTTCAATCAACCCGCGCAGCGTGTCCAGCAGACGGCGGGCAAAGGACTTGCCCTCACGGCGGACGACCTCGCGCATGACCTGTTCATCGGTCAGCAGCCGCGTCTCGACAAACTCGGCAACGATCTCGCGGTCAACTTTTCCGTCGTCAAGCCCGGCATAGAGCTCGTGCTCGGCGCGCTTCGAAGCACGAAGATCTTCCGCCGTCGCGCCCTCTCCCGTGAGCGTGTCGAAAACAAAATCGCGCAGCTTTGTGTACAGCCCCTTGCCCTCCAGCAGGTGCGTGTATTCATGCGCCACCGTGGCGAGAACGCTCCGGTCGGACTTTGCCCCGAGGTAGATTACCCCGCCAATGGTGCAGCCGTGAAAATCCGCGTCCGCGTCGATGAACAGGATCTCCCTGCCGAGCACCTGCGAGAGCCGCTTTGCCGTCGCACCTTTCTCGGCGGAAACACCATGTTCAAATGCACTGCGCTCGGCCGCGTTCAGATAGGTGTCCGCTTCGGCATCGCGCCGCCCGGCATCAAAGATGCGCCGCGCATCCGCCTCGCCGATCACGGCGTTGCCCGAAAAGTCAAAGGCGTCCCCCCGGTAGCCCTGCCTGTAATACGCGCCGAAGTTGGCGTTGTAAAGCTCGGACGGCGCGAGCAGGGCGTCCCCCGCAAATCCGCGCAGCTTGTATGCGGCAACGCCCGCGTCATAGCCCGCATCATAGACGGCCTGCCCGGCGGTGCCGACCGCGGCACGCATCTTTTCGCGCGTGTCCGCGGTCTTCAGCGCCGTCATACGCGCATCAGCGCGTGCGTCGCGCAGCTTCTCCGCCGCAAAGGTCTGCATGGCTTTCAGATGTTTGCGCTTTTCGGCGAGTGTGCCGGTCAGCTTCTCGCCGGTCAGCGCCTCAAAGGCATTCGCAAGCGATTGGGATTTTGCGATTTCGTCCGCGCGGCCGTTGGTCAGCTCGCCGGAAAGCATGTTGCCGAGGTCCGCGTCCGCCTGCGTCTTCGCCCGTTCCGCCGCCGCCTCGCGCGCCACGCGCGCCGCATATGCCGCCCGGAACTCCGTCTCCGAGATCGGCTCGTCCAGGCTGCGGTCGGAGAAATCGGGCGTTTCGGTGCGCGGTTCGCTCTGCTGCACGCCCGCAGGCGTATTCTCTTGCGCGGTCGCATCCGTTTCGCCCGAAACGGCTTGTTCCTCGCCGCTTTCCGCCTGCCCTTTGACTTCATTGTAATTCCCCTGCGTCTGTGCGACGAGCATGCGGTAGAGCTGCCCCGCCTCCGCCTGACTCATCGTGCACTTGTCTTCCAGCGTCCCGGCATAGGCGCGAATTTCCTCGTTTCCGCTGGCAAGTCCCTCTCCGATCAGCGCATTCCGATTTTCTGCGTTGATCCTGCCGTTTTCATCCGTGAAATAGGCGCCTGCCGCGCGGTTTGCGTCCAGGCTATTGAAGTAGCCCCAAATCGAGCCGATACCGCCCATAAAGCCGCCCTGCACCGCGCCGCCGAATGCAGCCATGCCGACCTGCTTTGCCATGTCCCGAATTGCAAGCCATGTCGCGTCGAACTCGTTCTTCCCGGCGTTTATGTATGCGTTATACGCCTCCGCATAGCCGGAATAATCGCCGTTGATAATACAGTCGGCTGCAATGTTTGCGATTTCGGTAAAGCCTTCTTCCGATGCATTAACACCGGTCGACTTTAGAATGTTCAGCGCCACATCGCGCAAGGCCGCAGGCGGAACTTCCTTAAGCTTGTTGAAGTTGCCGATGGAGATTCGTTCAAACAGCGTCTCAAAGATGCCGGCGCAGATACCGGTCATCAGCGCCTGTTCGTCCGATACACCTCTTTCTTTTGCGTCCACGATGGCGGAGGCAAAGGCGCTGCCGCCGATGGCTGCCGCACCGCCCACATTGCCGAGTACCGAAGAAACCACGCTGTCCGCCGTGGACATCAGCGTCTGATAGACAAAGGAACCGGCCTTGCCGCCGAAGCCGTTGCCCTCTTCAATGCGCTCGGCAATCGTCCCGCGAATGTCGTTTGTCGCGCGCACCGGCGCATACGCCGCACCGTTGATGTTCATCGGCTCTTTGTAGCCCTCGCCGCGGAATGCGTTGCCGACGGCACGCCCAAGTTCGCCCACACCGACAGAAACACCGGAAACAAGGTTGGTCGGGATTGAAGTGATGGATGCGAATACCGGGTACTTCAGCGCGAAATTCGCATCGGCTACACTGTCACCTGCTGCCACCACCGCATCGATTGATTGTGAAAGTGCCGTTTCCATGCGGCGGATGTCGGCCTTGGAGGCACCGGATGCTTGCAGCTTGCGTATCGCGGCATCATAGGCAGCTCGAATCTCTTCATATTTTTCCTGCGATATGTCCTTATATGCACAGATGGAAAAATCGAAGTAATGTGCCGGGAATTCGCCGCGTCTGGTGCCGTCAAGCTCGCCTCTGGCCTTCACACCGTTGAGAATCGCCATGCGATCTTCTTCAGACAGTGCCGCCAGCGTTTTTGCACCGCGCAAAGCATATAGCTCCGCCTCGTCTTGTGTATTCTGTTTTTCCCACTTGTTCTGAAGCTCCGCGTATTCGGTCAAATAAGCCGCCCCATCGCCGGGTGGCACCGTTCCGGATTCCATCGCATTCCATAGCTCGGCTGCGCGCGGATATGCTTTGTGGAAAGCAGCCTCTTCCTCGTCCGCCGAGCGATTCAGTTTTGATTCAAGCGCAGAGATTCTATCGTCAATTCCACGCAGCGCAGGCGTTTCATACCGCGCCTTTTCTGCCTGCACGGTTTGCGCTGCCGTCTGCTCGCGCCTTTGCAGCACCGTCTTGTTTTTGCTGTCCTTGACCTCTTTTTTCAGTTCCGCGATGCGCGCGTCGTAGGCAGCATTCTCGTCTGCATACTGCTGTGCCAACTCCCGCAGCTGCCGGTCTGCGTCGGTGTCCTTACCGCCGATAGATCTCTGCACAAGCTCTCCCGCTTCGGGAAAACGTGCATTGAAGTCGGTGTCCCGCCGGGCCTGCACGTCGGCAAGCTCTTTTTCCACATCGTCATACGGGCGGAACTTCGGGTAGTCCACACCGGACACATAGTCATCGTTGTATTTCGGGTTGCCCTCGCGGCGGGTCTCCTTGACTTTGGTATTTTTCTTCTTCGGCATACTGCCGTCGTGCAGCGCCTTGGAAAGACCGCCGTAGCCCATCGGCTGCATAGTCGCCTGCACGGCGGCCGCCTTTGCGGCGGCGTCCTGCCGTTCGATTTCCGCGACGGCATCGGCATAGGAGTTGATACCGTCGCGCCCCGTCTGCACATACGGCGCATTGTCCAGCAGCTCTTTTGCCGCTGCAACATTGCCGTCCCGCTTTGCAAGGATCAGCGCTGGCGCTATGGGATTGTTCGCAGCGCTGTCGCCATCCAGCGGCTGCGAGGCATCTTCTTCCCAGTTTCTTGCCTGATAAGTTTGTGCCGCCTTCTGAAACATGCCGCTGTACGCTTCATTTTTCTTTTTGTAGGTTTCTGCTGCCTTTTCAAACATTCATATTCCTCCATCGTTCGGCTATACACGCATGTTGGCAGGCGCGGATATACCGTACTTTTTTGCGATATTTTCAGCCACACTCTGATCAAGCCCGTTCTCGACAAGTTTATACAGGTACATATATGCCGCTTCCTTGCCGCTCGTGATGCTCTTGTCGTAAACCCCGACCGCCTCAGCTGCCGATGTGCCGCCTTTTATAAGGTACTCCACCACATTCGAGATTTTCTGTTCTTGCGCATCCGCTGGTTTTGGTTCGCCTTCCTGTTTCACATCTCCGTCCGCTTCTTTCATGCTGTCAAGCTCATCAAGGTAATTTCGTGCGATGGTCGTTGCCTCTGTCGAGCTGTAGCCGTTAGACAGGAGCAGTGCATATGCCTGGTTGAAAGTCTCCGCTCCCGCTGCGAGCAGCGCAGCGGATGGGTTGGTCTGAAAATCCGTCGAAACCGTTTTCGCCGAGCTGCCGGACCTGCCGGTGCTTTTCTGCGTCGTGCTGCCGGAGCTTTTCTGCGTCGCACTTCCCGCAAACTTCGAATCATACTGACTCGTGTCAATGCCGAGCGCCTGCAGCTTTGAGGTGTCGCCGTATTTTGCGGCGGTTTCCGCATCGGCCAGCAGCTGTTCGTAGGTACTGCGTTCTTTCTGCGCAGTCGCTTCGGCAGCAGCAGCGGCGGCGGCCTCTGCCTCCGACTTTTCCTTCTCCCGCAGCTTCGTCATGTCGATTCCCATCTGCTCATAGAGCGAATAGTCGCCGACCGATGCGGCCAGCTGCGCTTTTTCCAGCCTGCGCTGATAGTCCTGCTGCTCGGCGGTCAGCGCGCGCTGGCGCTCATTCTCGGCAAGCTCCAGCTCCTTGTCGGCAAGCAGCTTGGAATAGTCCGCGCCGGCGGCGGTCGCCGCCATCGCCGCCGAGGACGAGCCGTAGCCGCCGGTCAGTGCCGCGACTTTACCGAGCGCATCCTCCTGTGCCTTTTTCTGCGCCGCCTCCAGCGTCTCACGATAGCGCTCAAATGCGGCATTGGTCGTGCCCGCGCTGTCCGCCGCGGCGGTATTGCCCGCGCGTGCCGCATTTCGTGCGGCGCGCTTTGCTTCCACCATTTGAATGACATCGGCGGTCGTCATGCCGCTGCTGCTCGTTTTTCCGCTGCCGTGCAAAACCTGCTCGGTGATGTCCCGGCTGCCGTCGTCCGACAGTTGATAGCCCTGCTTTGCGCGGAGCATCTTTGTCTCGGCAGCATACAGACCGCGCTCAGCGTCGGTCTTGGCATTCTTGTAGCCGATTTTGTTGTCCACAATTTTGTTCAGCGTCTCCGGGTCTTTCAGACCGACAAGCATGTCACGCACATGCACCTTGCCGCTAAGCCCGTTTTTGTTGATTTTCTTGTTAATTTCCTCCAGGGTTATGCCCATCGTATTACCTCCTATAAAATCACAAACAATGCGTCAAGCGTTCCCGAGGCGGAGAAGGTCATGCTTCCCGCCGCCAGAGTTGCGCTGAGCGAAACGGTTGTCGTGTTGTCGCCGCCGCGGGCGGCAATTTTGTTTTCGTATTTGTTTTCGTACCGGACGGCGAGCGTCGGCACGCCGCCGATTACGGCAATGTAGACGCGGCCGCCGAGGATGTCGTCGCCGACTGCCGCCGTGCCGCTCGCCGCGCTTCCCGTGTATGCCGCGCCCGTCGCCCGGGTCGCGCGCTCGGTGTTCAGCTGCTCAACCAGTGTGCCCACGTCGTCATACAGCGCCTGTACCTGCTCCGGCAGATTCCGCCCGGTTCGATTGATGGGTTTTTCAAAAATCATCGTCCGCTTTCCTCCATGTATTTCGTGATGCCGGTCAGCTTATACGCACCAACGCCCGAGACGCGGATGCGAAAGCTCTCGCATCGCCGCGGACGGATCGGGATGGTGATACTGCCGGTGCGCGCGCCGTCCGTACCCACACGCGCCGCGCAGGAAAGCGCCTCCCAGGCGCCGCCGTCGCGGGAAAGCTCCACGGTCGGCAGCGCGGCGTCGCCGATCTCGAGGCGGATCAGCACACGCGAGACATATTTCCGGTTCGGCAGACCGTAGCCGATGCGCGGCGTGGTAAAGCTCCAGGGCATGTCCGCTTCGGCTTCGGCATCGCCCGAAACTTCATACAGCGGGTATTTGCCGTTTGCATCTTCTTTGCCTGCGGCAATGTACAGCTTGCCGTCCGCCGTCGCAAAGTCGACCGCACCGCAGTCGTCCTCCGTGCACCACATGCCGCGCTTGGTGTCGTAGACATGCACCTTGCCGGCAAGCGAAAGATAATACTTGCCGCCAAAACTGCCGGCGGTTGCCGGAACGGCGTCGGGCAGGCGCCCGAGGCGGTCGGATACGCTGCCGATGGAGGAGGATGTGTAGCGCATCACCGCATAGCGGGACTTGTAATATAGCGCACCGTCCACCTCGCAGATGGAGCGCGCCGCACCGCGCGCCACACCGTCGATGTGCAGCACCGTCACGGTGTACGGCGGATAGCTGCCGGAGATGACATAGGCGCAGTCTTCTTTTAAGAAAATTGGATGCCCGCCGTAGGCAACCGCGCCGGTGAACGGTCCCGGCTCTGCAACGCCCGCATACCACGGGTCGGTGGAAATGCCCTGAAAGGTGTTCCACTTTTTGAAGTCGCCGAGCGCAGAGCAGTAAATCTCGTTGACGTCTGTATTCGAGCCCGCCTGCATCCCATTCCTGCAGCCCCAAAGGCGGTTGTCCAACGCGCAGACGTGATCCATCCGCGGCAGGTTGCTCTTTGTCCAGTTGTAGGTACAGGTGATATTGTTGCCATCATCTGCGGATGCGGACTGAAAAACAGACGAAAGGTCGCCCGGTTCTCCGAGATACAGCTTCCCGTCAGCAACCTGAATAGGCGTATCGCCGTTCCACAGATAGCCGCTTGCCGAAATGCTGACATGCAGATATGTCGCCGGGAAGCGCGCCCATGTTATATCCTCAAGTACATAGTGGGAATTCCACTTACCCAGATTGTTTATATAACGCTTCTTCACAAGTTTGCCGGCAGCCGCGTACTCAAGTTTCCCGTTTTGAATGCGGATTCGTGTAAAACCTTGTTCATTCGCACGGGTTACCGGCATCCGAAAGACTGGCACAGCGCTGTCTTCGCTCGAGTTTGCCGTATAAATAGGCGCACGGGTCGCTTTGCTGCCATTTTCATATGCGTAATCCACTTGGATGGTTATGTAGCCGTCCTTGTCGATGAAAATCGGCGGCTTGTTTTCGAATCCAAAAACAGATCCGGTGATATGGGAATAAGAATCCCGAAGCCCGCGCACATAAATTGTTTCTCTGCCGCTCACGGCCTCCACCGTCTCCATCGCGCCGCTTTCGCCGGTCAACGTGTTGTAGTATTTCTGATCCGGGTAGACGAGGATGTTCGCGCCGAAAGCGACCAGCCGCTTCTCGCCGTCGATCAGGTCGGTCAGCACCGCGCGTCCGTCGTAGATCAGCTTCTGCCCATCCACATAGGCGAGCTTGTCCGCGCCGAGCAGACCGTTTGCCGGTTGATCCAGCACCTGCACGCTTTCGCGCCCGCATCGGGACGCGGCAAAGGGAAAGCTGTCGCTTCCCCCGTTTTTCATGTCCGAAAAATAACTTTTGCCGTCGCTTGTGTCCTCGCCGCACAGATCGGTTCGGTCGAGACCGTAAAAGGTCGTCACCATCTGTCGTTTCGCCGAGGACAGCATTTTAGGCTTTGGAAGTTGCATCTTTCCCTCTCCTTGTATGTAATTCTGTGATCCCGTTGCCCGCCGAATTCAGTCCGTCATGCCGTAGCCGTCGTCCTCCACCGTCGCGGTCGGCGCTTCGTAGGCAGGCTTTGCATTTGCCTGCACGCCTGCCGCATCGGCGTAACCCTCGCCGAGTATGTACGCAACGACGGTCGCACCGGCAATAATCAGCGCCGTTACCTGAGATGCGACCGCCTCGCTGCCGCCGAAAGCTACGATCAGCATTGAAACAAACGAGGCAACAGCCATCCAAAACTTCCGAGAGGTCAGTTTCTTGATCCAGTTGATTTTCATAACACAAACTCCTTTTTGTTTTAATTCAGTTGTAATCATATTGCCGTAATCGTCGCGGTGCGCGTTGATGCTTCCCACGCGACCTTGCAGCGCAGCGCCTCGGCGATGTAGCGGACAGGCAGCATCATCGTGCCGCTGCCGACGATTTCGGGCGCGGTGTCCATCCCGACCGACTTGCCGTTGACCTGCATGACCCGGCTGTGCGTCGTAAGCGCAAGGATGTTCTCCTCGCTTGCCAGCGTCGCCGTGCCGGATGCAGCGTCCCACGCAACGGTACAGCCGAGCGCATCCGCAACCGCGCGGACAGGCGCAAGCAGGCGGTCGTTCTTGATGTACGGTGCAGCGGGCATGTCTACGGTCTTACCGTCCACCACCGCCGTCTTGCTGCCGACGGTCAGCTTGATTGTCTGTGCCTTGCGCCGGATTTTCGTGCCGACATCGGTCACGGCAACCGCCTCTTTCAGCGTGCGCGTTTCCGGGATGTACACAAGCCCACCGTTGCCTATCGGGTCACCGTGCGAGTTTTTGGCGATGAGATAGCGCCTGCCGTCCATGTAGGTGTAACCGATGACGCAGACGGCATGCCCGGTCGTCGGAGACTTCGGGTACAGCGGTTCGATGCCGTCCGTCCGCTTACCGAAGGACTTGTCCACATTGAGCGCAATCGCTACCGGGTTTCCAACGTCGATTTCGGCGCAAATCGCATCATAGCCGGATATGCTTTTGTATGTGCCAGCTTTGTACCGCTTGCCGTCCGCGGTATTGCATACGCCGACGGTATGCAGCGTCCCAGCCAGCGGCGACACGGACGCACCGTTTTTCGCGCCGGACGCCTTGTACAGCGTCAGCGGATCAAGGTCAATCCACTTGTTTGTAAGGCTGTACAGTTTGACGCGCAGTGCCATCGTAAGCGCAAAGGCGACACACGCGGAGGTCTGCCGTTGATTCCACGAGATGCCGCAGTGCGGCATCGGCAGGCGCACCTCTGCGGTATAAACTGCGGTATAAACGCCCTCACGGTTCGGGATGCCGAGCACCGCCTCCGGGTTTACCGTCGTCCTGCCGTCCGCCTCGCGCACCTCAAAGTGAAGATGCGCGCCGAAGGAGTATCCGGTGCTGCCCATCACGCCGAGCTTGTCTCCGGCATTGATGCGCGCACCCTTGGCGACCGCGCGGGAGGCGAGGTGGCAGTAGTAATACTGCCGCCCATCGTCGCCGCGGATGCAGACATAGTTGCCCCATTCCCATGTGCGGTTCGACTTGTCCGTGATGATGCGCGAGACAACCACCGTGCCGCCAACGGCGGCGGTCACGTTGCGTGAACCGATGCCCACAAGGTCATAGCCCGCGTGGAAATTTGCCTTGCCGTTCAGCGTCCGGCTGCCGTAAGGGCCGGTCAACTTGACTTCGCGGGCGTCAAATGGGATGATGATTCTTTTCATGCGTGTCCTCTCTTTCCTGTTCGAGTACCGTGATGCGGTGCTCGTGGTCGTCAATCTGCTTGCCGTGGCGCGTGATACGCTCTTCGTTTCGCGCCATATTTTGATTCAGCGAATCAATGGAGCAGTTGAGCTTTGTGATGCTGGTGTTTAATTTGATAATCGGCGTCACGATACTGATGCCAAAGCCGCACAGTGCGATGATTCCGACAACGATTTCCCATGTCATACCACATCACCATCCTCATCCGGCGCCTCGCTCTCGGGGACTTCCGTCCACGCGGCCGCATCCGCGCCGACAGCGAGCCAGACCGTGCGGCAATAGGTTTCGCCGTTGGTCAGCAGCATGCCGTCGTCGGCGCACAAAACTTGTCTTGTTGTCATGGTTGTTC
>ENA-ORCP01001733-ORCP01001733.1-human-gut-metagenome-genome-assembly--contig:-NODE-1733-length-18304-cov-15.185659_pt1 | contig 18304 bp, 19 predicted proteins | sample MGYA00242990_ERZ507991 | MGnify/ENA primary metagenome ERZ507991 (study PRJEB26167, sample SAMN06115496) | human gut metagenome | host: Homo sapiens | place: China:Henan | collected 2015-05-07... | reverse complement strand
CATCTCAAGCATTAGCGCCGCTAAAACTTCCCCCATCGGGGGAAGTCCCGCGAAGCGGGGATAGGGGTGCATTTCCAACACGCCAAAGGCGTGGTTGGCTTGTTTTCCCTTCGCCCGCCAGAGCGGTTGTAAAGGTTTTATAATACTGGCGCTCCTTCTTTTTAAAGGGCGCCTACCACAACCTTCGGGCCGTAGGCCCGTCAAACTTTAGCACCCTAAGAACCTTCGGCCTAAAGGGCCATCAACCCTCACGCCCAAAAGGGCGTGTCCCCAGCCCCTTATATAATATTCGAGAATCTCTCCACCGCTTTGGCGAATTTCGCTATGGTTTCTTCGGCGTCTCCATGTTCGATACCATCTCTTACGCAGTGCTGGAGGTGGCCTTCCAATATAATCTGGCCTACTTTGTGGAGCGCCGATTTGGCTGCGTTCACCTGGGTGATGATGTCTTCACAGGGTACATCTTCGTCCACCATGCGGTCGATGGCCTGCACTTGTCCGACAATTTTTTTAAGCCTTCGGTGAAGGTTGTCTGCGTCCATACATTGTTTCATATCTTTTCTCCCAACCGACGACTGTATGCTTCCATACAGCTTCCATACGACTATGAAACGTGGATTTTCACGTTCCTTTATTTCCTATAAAACTTATCTATTCTCCGCTTTCCCAACCTTCGTAGAGCATGCTCTTGACGGGTTCGAAGCTCTTCCGGTGGATGGGAGTGATGCCCAGGCGTCGGAGGGCTTCGATGTGTTCCGCCGTGCCATAGCCTTTGTTCTGGGCAAAGCCGTATCCCGGGTATTTCTTATCGTAGTCGTCCATAAGGCTGTCCCTGTAGACCTTGGCAGCTATGGACGCCGCCGCCACGGAGGCGCTTTTCGCATCGCCGTGGACCATGGAAATGGTGGGAAACGGGAAATGGAGGGGCATGGCGTCTACGATGACGGCGTCGGGCTTGACGTGAAGGTTCTTCACCGCCTGGTACATGGCCTCCATGGTGGCCTGGTAAATGTTCACCGCGTCGATTTCCTCAGGCGGCATGCTGACGATGGAGAGGTCCACCGCTTCTTCGTGAATTTTTTTTGAAATTTCTTCCCTGTGCTTCGGCGTCACTTTCTTGGAATCGTTGAGGCCCGGTGCAAACCAGTGGGGCTTAAGAATGACCGCCGCCACCGTCACGGGACCGGCCAGGGGGCCCCTGCCCACTTCGTCGATGCCTACGATGTGGGTCATGCCCCTTTTGTAAAATTCGCTTTCCACCTCATAGAGCGCCTCCACCCGCATGCGTTCCCTGCTTTCCCGCTCCAGGCGGCGCATGTAGGAGGAAACGAGGGTCTTTGCCCCTTTCCGCTGGTCCGCAAGGATTTCCTTCAGCACCTCTTCCGGCACGTCATCGTTCTTTAGGATTTCCCGGATTTCGGAAATGGTCATGCTTCCTCCTCCGGCACCGGGTCCAGGGTAATCCGGCCCAGTTTGCCGCTTCGGAAATCGTGGAGCACCGCCGTTTCCGCCCGGTCATAATCGATGGCGCCGCCGGGAAGAAGGCATCCCCGCCTCCGTCCGGCCGCTTCCAGGAGCAGCTGGGGGTCCTGGTTCACATCGTCAATACGGTATACCTCCTTCAGCACTTCCGGCTCCGTTTCCGCCAGCGACGACAGAAGCACCGGCACCACTTCGTCGGGGTTGAACACATCCCCCGCAATGGCCCCCGTAGCCGCCAGGCGCAGCGCCGCCGTCTGGTCGTCAAACTTCGGCCACAGCACCCCAGGCGTATCCAGAAGGTCCAGCCCATCGGAAAGCCGCACCCACTGCTTGCCCCGGGTATGACCCGGCGTATTCGCCGTACGCGCCGCCGCTGTGCCGGCCAGGAAATTGATGAGGGACGACTTGCCAACGTTGGGAATGCCCAGAATCATGAGCCGCACGGACCGATTCTTCAGCCCCTTCCGGTACCACTTGTCCAGAATGGGCTTTGCCGTCTCCCGTATGAGGGAAAGCAGCTTCTTCTTGTTCTTCCCGTTGCCCACGCTCATGGGCACCACAGGGATATTTCTCTTCTGGTAAAAAGAAACCCACCGGTCCGTCTGCCGCGGGTCCGCCAGATCCGCCTTGTTCAGTATCACGATCCGGGGCTTCCCCTTCACCAGCTCTTCCACCATGGGATTCGCGCTGGACGCAGGAATCCTGGCATCCAGCAGCTCAGCCACCACATCCACCGCCTTCAGATGATCCTCGATCATCCGCTTCGTCTTCGTCATGTGGCCTGGGAACCATTGAATTAACATATACACCTCCCGGTATACCCATCCCGGGTTACCTATGCATACCATTTTAACATAAATTAAAGAAATTGGATATATTTGAGAGCCATTTGCTAATATTGGGGGCCGTGAAGCGGCCCGGGTTCAGAGGGTTCAGAGGGTGTGGGAAAAGGTTCTTAAGATTGACCGGCCTATGGCCGGAGGGTTCTTAGGTTTGACAGCGGCCTTTGGCCCGAGGGTTGTGGTATCGCCTGACGGAGATGAGTTTTTAATGCTGCCGGAGGCAGCGAAAACCAAACAACCGGGCTTAGCCCGTGGGAAATGCACCCCTATCCCCGCCTGCGGCGGTACTTCCACCCGGAGGGGGAAGTCTGCTCTATGCTTCCCCTTGTGCTAACTTAAGTCGCTCAGTATTTAGCGGCGGGAAAAGTTCCCCCTCCGGGGGAAAGGTGGTGCGTCAGCACCAAAAGGGGTGCATTTTTATCGCCCGCCAGGGCGGTTTGCATGTTTTCCCACGGGCGAAGCCCGGTTGTAAAGGTTTTATACAAACTGGCGCCTTCAATTATTTAAAAGGCGCCCACCACAACCCTCGCGCCATCGGCGCGTCAAACTTTCGAACCCTCAGGCCACAGGCCTGTCAAACCTCGGCCCAAAGGGCCGTCAACCCTCACGCCCGAAAGGGCGTGTCCATAAAGCCGCCCCACAAAAAAAGCACCGCCCCAGGGGCGATGCTTTTCTTTTACAATATATGTTTAATAATGAGGTACACCAGGGCCCCCACCGCTGCGGTGCAGGGGATGGTCATAATCCAGGCGGATACCATCTGGTAGGCCACGCTCCAGTGGACGGCACGGAAGCGGGTGGCCCAGCCTACGCCCATGATGGAGCCTGTCACCACGTGGGTGGTGGACACGGGCAGGTGGAGCATGGTGGCGGAGAAGATGGTGATGGCAGAGTTCAGGTCTGCAGCCAGACCGTTCACAGGCTGCATGCGGAAAATCTTATTTCCTACGGTGCGGATGATTCTCCAGCCCCCTACCGATGTCCCGAAGCACATGGCCAGGGCGCAGGCCACCTTCACTTCCCAGGGCACTTCCAGCTGGCCGATATAACCACCTGAAAGGAGGGCCAGGGTAATGATACCCATGGACTTCTGGGCGTCGTTGGAGCCGTGGGAGAAGGCCATGAGGGCGGCAGAAAGCATCTGGATATGGGTGGACACATAATTCACCCTCGATTTCCCTACGTTGCGGAAGGCAATGTAAAGGATGGTCATCATAATATAGCCCGTAATGAGGGCGCACACCGGAGAGAGCACCAGGCCGACGACGATGGTGAGCACGCCGGAGAGGTGGATGGCACCGGTGCCGTAGGAAATAATGACAGCGCCGATGACCCCGCCGATGAGGGCGTGGGAGGAACTTGACGGCATGCCGATACGCCAGGTAAAAAGATTCCAGATAATGGCAGACGCCAGGGCGCTTGACAGCACTACCGAATCCACCATGTGGGGAGAAGTGACGATTTCACCGCCGATGGTCTTGGCCACGCCGGTGGAAATCATGGCGCCCACGAAGTTCAGGATGGCTGACATGATGATTGCCACTTTAGGGCTTAAAGCACGAGTTGCCACGCAGGTGGCAATGGCGTTGGCGGTGTCGTGGAATCCGTTAATGAAATCGAAACACAGCGCCAGGACAATCACGATGCCTACAATATATATATCAGGCATACTTCATGACCACCTCTTTAATCAGGTTCCCCACCTTCTCTGCCCTGTTGGCCGTATCTTCCATGGCCTCCATGATTTCCTTCCAGCGGATGATTTCCATCACCTCATGGGTGCCGTCAAACAGGTCAGAAATGGCGTTTCTGTAAATTTCATCTCCTTCACTTTCCAGCGCATTGATCTTGCGGGTTCTTTCACCGATTTCCGTTTCATTCTTATCGATGGACTTCAGCAGTCGGAAAAGGACGATAAGCTCCGACGACATTTCCACCAGAATTTCCGCCATCCGCACCGGCAGCTTCGAAGCAATGCCTGCATGGTACAGCTTCAGGCACATCACCACATCCTGGATATCGTCCACACAGTCATCCAAGGTGGTGGTGAGCAGGAAGAAATCCTCCCGGTCAATGGGCGTGATGAACACATGGCGCATCTTCGCGGAAATATCATGGGTCACCTTATCCGCCGAATGCTCCAGGGTCTTTACATCCTTTACATACCGCTCCAGCTTCGACGGATCCTGCAGCACCTCCAGGGCCATCTGGGTGCCCTTGTGGAAATACTCCGCGTTGGTAACGAGAAAATCAAAAAACTCTTCGTGCTTGTTGACAAGACTAAACATGGGTGTCCTCCGTAAAAAACGCACAAACTGTTAAATCCATGGTACCGCATGAATGTAAAGGTTCTGTAAAGTTTGTTGATAAAAGATAAAATAATAATGCGTTCTTTTTACTTATTATATAGCATTGCGTGCTTTTTTGGAATAGAGGCTGCGCCGGAGGCGCAGGTTCAGCACCTTCGGCGCTGAGGGTTGACGGGCCTTCGGCCCGAGGGTTCTTAAGGTTTGACGGCGGCCTTTGGCCGCTGAGGGTTGTGGTATCGCCGCCACAGGCGGCGATGAGTTTTACATGCCACCTTTGGCGGCAGCGCTGCCGGAGGCAGCGAAAACCGTACAACCGGGCCTGCGGCCCGTTGGAAATGCACCCCTTCTGCCTACGGCACCTCCCCCGGAGGGGGAGGTTTGCTCTCCGCTGAGCTTCTAAACTCATAAGCATCTCAAGCATTAGCGCCGCTAAAACTTCCCCCATCGGGGGAAGTCCCGCGAAGCGGGGATAGGGGTGCATTTCCATCACGCCGCAGGCGTGGTTGGCTTGTTTTCCCTTCGCCCGCCAGGGCGGTTGTATGGGTTTACCAGCTCACCAGCCCACCAGCCCACTAAACTTGTTTTATCCAAACTGGCGCCTTCAAAAAGTGTAAAATGCACCCCCTCTGTCGCCTAAAGGCGACGTCTCCCCCATTAATTAATAAAGGGGCGATTTTTAGAGGTAAAGCTTATTTACGCCTACCACAACCCTCATGGCCGCAGGCCATGTCAAACTTAAGCCCCTTTAGAACCTTCGGCCCGAAGGGCCGTCAACCCTCACGCCCGAAAGGGCGTGTCCATGAAGGCATCCCTTATTTCCATTATCGCTGCGTCTAAATTATTAAGAAGATAATGCCACAAATATTAGGTAGATGCTGCACAATATTCTTTATTTGACTTTTTTCTTTAATACTCCTATACTTAAAGTGTGCGCAGGCACATACAAAAAAACAATCAATTATCCTGCGATATAAAAAGGAGGATTTATTATGGACGAAGCTAAAGTATTAGAAGAAATGAAGAGACTCAAAGGCACCCAGACTGAAAAGAACCTGCGTGCCGCTTATGCCGGTGAATCCCAGGCCCATGTGAAGTACAACCTTTTTGCTAATGAAGCAGAAAAGGACCCGGAATGCTCCCGCCAGATTGCAGACCTCTTCCGTGAAACAGCAAACAACGAAAGAGCCCATGCAAAGATCTGGTTCTGGCTCGTCGGCGACCTGAAGAAGACCACCGCTGAACACCTGAAGATGGCAGCTGAAGGCGAACATGACGAATGGACCTCCATGTATCCGGGATTCGCTGAAACCGCTAAAAAAGAAGGCTTCCCCCAGATTGCCTTCCTCTTCTCCAAAGTAGGCGAAATCGAAAAATCCCATGAAGCCCGCTACAAACTGCTCCTTGCCAACGTAGAAAACGGCCAGGTATTTAAGAAGGGCGAAAAGAAACTGTGGATGTGCGCTAACTGCGGCTACACCGTAGAATCCGTAGAAGCTCCCCAGGAATGCCCGGTCTGCGGCCATCCAAGAAGCTTCTTTGCTATCAAAGCTGAAAACTACTAATTTCTAAAAAAAAAAAGACAGCCCGCGGGCTGTCTTTTTTTTTATGAAATAAAACCGGAAGGCACGGGGTCAAAGGGTGTGGGAAAAGGTTCTTAAGATTGACCGGCCTTACGGCCAGAGGGTTCTCAGGTTTGATGGCGCCTTTGGCGGCGATGAATATATGCCGCCCGTAGGCGGCAGCGCTGTCGGAGGCAGCGAAAACCGTACAACCGGGCCTGCGGCCCGTTGGAAATGCACCCCTATTCCCCTACGGGGACTTCTCCTAAAGGGAAGCATGTCACTGGATTTTCAGGTCGCTTCACTCCCCTACAAATCCAGTTCCTTTGCCACCCCGGTGGGGGAAGTTTTAGCGACTCTTTCCCTTGAGATGCTTATGAGTTCCAAAGCCGAACGGCGCTAAGAGTTCCCCCTTCGGGGGAAAGGTGGTGCGTCAGCACCAAAAGGGGTGTATTTCCCACGCGCCAAAGGCGCGGTTTGCCTGTTTTCACACGGGCGAAAGCCCGGTTTTATGGTTTTCCCAGTCACCAGCTACCAGCCACTAGCCCTCCTCGTCCGCAAGGGCGGTTGTAATGGTTTTGTTTTATTCATACTGGCGGCGAAGCCGCCCACCACAACCCTTTGAACCTTCTGAACCTTTTGAACCCTTTGAACCCTCACGCCCGCAGGGCGTGTCCATTTCCATTTCACAAAAAATCTGCACACCCATGGGATGTGCAGATTTTTCTTATTCCACAGAAACCAGTTCGATTTTGAAATTGAGTTCCTTCCCTGCCATTTCATGGTTGGCGTCAAAGGTAATGGTGGTGTCCGTCTTGGCGGTCACCTTCACCGGGAAACGCTGGCCCATGGGGTCTGTCAGCACCACCCGTGCGCCCACAGGCAGCTCCGAGGAGCCGGGCATTTGGTCCATGTTGATGGTGAGGATGTTCCGTTCATCCGGCATGCCATAGGCCTCCTCCGGCATGAGGTGGATGTTCTTGATTTCCCCCACTGCCATATCCTTCACCGCTTCATCAAAGCCTTTAATCATCTGGCCGGCGCCGCAGATAAATTCCAGCGGTTCGCCCCGGTCGTAGGAGGAATCAAACTTCGTCCCGTCATTAAACGTGCCTTCATAATGGACACGACACTTCTTATTCACATTGCTCATAGAAAACTCCATTTCTTTATAATACCCATAGGGTGAATACGCTTATCATTATACAATATGACGGCAGCCGTGAAAAGGGTTCGGCGCCATGGGAGCCGCTCCGCAGCCCGGGTTCAGAAAGTTCAAAAGGTTCCGAAGGGAAGGTGGCCAGCCCCTGCGGGGCTGGAGGTTATGGCCGCCTGCGGCGGCGGGTTGTGTAGAAAGGTTGTGTTCGCTGACGCTCAGGGGGCGAAAGTAAAAAGTTCTTAAGATTGACCGGCCTTTGGCCCCGAAGGTTCTTAGGTTTGCCAGCGGCCTTTGTCCGCTGAAGGTTGCAGGCGCCACCTCCATTGACCATTTATAATTTACCATTTACCATTTTCCCCGGACGCCGCAATCCCCTTCACACTACGGGTAAAATCTGTGAATGAATCAATGCTTTCCTAATCTTTATCCATTATCATCTTCGGCCTTTTCAGCCCATGCCTCTTATACCATGTATCTACCAGCATGCCGCCGGGGGATCTTTCCTCCACCCAGCCGTCAAGCATGGAAATAACATTTCTCTGCATCTTCGGTGTAAACTTCTCCAGATCATCCACCGTAATCACGCCGTTTCCCGCCAGGATGAAAAGATCATCGATAAGGCGGCTCCGCCTCATGTCCGTGCCGGGCTCAATAGTTTTGATATCATCTTTCATCAGGTCCTTCAGTTTCCACCACTTATCCTTGGCCGTACCTTCTCCCTGAAGCATGCGGATATAGGATTCATTCCGCTCCTGGAAATACCGTTCCACCCATACCACCACCAGCTTCCTGAAAATCTTCCAGTCCGCCTCATATTCAAATTTATATGCCGCACTCATCATCTACACCAGCCTTTCTAAATATAAAAGACAGCAGCTGCCAAAAGTTCCGCATTTCCTCGCCCATCTTTGACAGCCATCAATCTTAAGCGCCCCATAAATCTTTAGGGAAGCACTGATTAAATCGTTATCGGATTTCATTCTTGTATTTTATACAATGCAAAGAATCAGCCGACGCGAATAGCCAGCTACTTAAAGAGCCTGATGACGCAGCATTGGATAAAAATACATATGAAATTCGATTCTGCGAATGAATCAGTGCTTCCTCAGCCCTTACACATTAGGGGGTATCAAAGACCCATGGTCCATGAGTTTCTCCAGTTTCCTATTTCCCCTTGCCAGAAACCCCAGCTCCCACATCACCGACTGCTGCATATCCTCACTGAACGCCTGCAGCTCTTCCCGTCCAGTATCCTGCGGTAATCCTCATTTTTTATCCGGTAGTACCGCTCCACCCACTGGTCCACCTTCCGGGAGAAAAGGCGCCAGTCCCGTTCCGTGTAAAATCCATAGCCCATCTCTTTCATGGCGATTCAGCTCCTTCCCGAAACCTTTGGCATTTCTATATATAGTATAAGGAAAATAAAGACTTATGGGTAGTGGAAAGTTTCTCAGGATAAGCCTTTTTTGACCACTTCCTGTGAACAGCGTAAAGAAAAGGGCTGTGAAGAAATGACCACCCATTTCCTCCCAGCTTTTTTGTACATACTATCCTTTGATCCCATAAGCCAGCGCAGCCTCCCCCGCTGAACCTCCTGAACTATGTCTAAAAAAGAGCCTCCCTTTCGGGAAGCTCTTTTTTGACAGTAATTCACAGTATGTATTTCTTCAGGAGATACACCACCCCACCGGCGATGAGGACGATGGCACCGCCTACTACGAAGAAGTAGGCAGCTGCTATGGCCAGCATGATGAAGATGATGGCGCAGGCGACAAGGCCGGCGGCGAAGAGGGCTTTTTTCCAGAGGGGAATTTTTTTGAGACTGAAGCTTCGGATGTGGATGGTGTATCCTTCCTCTTCTTTCTTTTTCTCTTCCTGCCCGTCTTCGTTCAGAGTGAGACCCTGGTAGTCATGGACGTCGTCTTTGGTCATGACTCTGGGTTCTTCTCTGACTTCTGTATCTTCCTTATTTTTGTGGTCGTCGTTCATAGGGATTGGAGTTTCTTATTTAACAGTTCATTGATGACTCTGGGGTTGGCTTTACCTTTGGTGGCTTTCATGATCTGTCCCACCAGGGCGCCTACGGCTTTCTTTTTGCCTGCCTTGAAGTCTTCTACGGCTTTGGGGTTGTTTCCTACCACTTCGTCCACCAGCTTCGACAGTTCTGCGGTGTCAGAAATCTGAACAAGGCCCTGGGCTTTGACGATGTCGTCCGGGTTTCCTCCTTCTTTCCACATGGTGGCGAAGACTTTTTTAGCGATTTTGCCGGAAATGGTGCCTTTGGAAATCAGCTTCAAAAGGGCTGCCAGGTTTTCTGCGGATACCGGGGCTTTGTCAATTTCGATGCCATCGTTGGAGAGCTGGCTGGCGAATTCGCCCATGAGCCAGTTGACAGCGGCCTTGGGGTCGGCGCCGGCGGCCACGGCGGCTTCAAAGTAGTCGGCGGTGGCTTTGTCGTTGGTCATGAAGACGGCGTCTTCCGAGGAGAGGCCGAATTCTTTCATGTATCTTTCTTTTCTGGCATCCGGCAGTTCCGGCAGGGATTTCCGGATGTTTTCGATGTATTCATCGCTTACGGTGAAAGGTACCAGGTCCGGTTCCGGGAAGTAGCGGTAGTCGTTGGCTTCTTCCTTGGTACGCATGCTCTTGGTGACCCCTTCTTTTTCGTCCCAGGTGCGGGTTTCCTGCACCACTTTGCCGCCGTCTTCCAGAAGTTCGGCCTGACGCATGGCTTCGTATTCGATGGCCCTTTCCACGCCTTTGAAGGAGTTGATGTTCTTGATTTCCGTCTTGGTGCCCAGTTCTTTCTGGCCTACGGGACGGACGGATACATTGGCGTCGCAGCGAAGGCTTCCTTCTTCCATGCGGCAGTCGGAAATGCCTACGTATTGGAGGATGGCTCTCATTTTTTCCATGTAGGCCACCGCTTCTTTGGCGGAGCGCATATCCGGTTCGGACACGATTTCAAGAAGCGGGGTGCCGGTGCGGTTGTAGTCGACTAAGGAGTAGTCGGAGTCGGTGATGGATGTGCCGTGGTGCACCAGTTTCCCTGCGTCTTCTTCCATATGGGCCCGGGTGATGCGAATCCGCCTCTTTTCGCCGTCCACTTCCACGTCCAGGTAGCCGTGCTCGCAGATGGGCAGGTCAAACTGGGAGGTCTGGAAGTTTTTGGGAAGGTCCGGGTAGTAGTAGTTTTTGCGGTCGAATTTGCTGAAACGGGAAATTTCACAGTTCAGCGCAAGGCCGGCTCTAACGGCATATTCCAGTACCTTTTTGTTCAGTACCGGAAGGACCCCCGGCAGCCCCAGGCATACGGGGCAGACGTTGGTATTGGGGTCTGCACCGAAGGATGTCCTGCAGCTGCAGAAAATTTTAGTGGTTGTCTGGAGTTCTGTATGAACTTCCAGGCCGATAACTGCTTCGTACTTCATTCCTTGATTTCTCCTTTCGGTGCGGTTCTTGTGAATTCCGGATGGGCCTGTTCAAAGGTATAGGCTGCCTGGAGGATGGTTTCTTCGCCCAGGGTTTTTCCGATGAGCTGCATGCCCAGGGGCATGTCATCCTTGAATCCTACCGGAATGCTGATGGACGGTGCGCCGATGAGGTTGACCGGAACGGTGCAGATATCTTCCATGTACAGGGACAGGGGGTCGGAGAAAGCGCCGAATTTGAAGGAAGTGCCGGAAGCGGAGGGAGCCGCGATGACGTCGCATTTCTTGAAGGCTTCGTCAAATTCCTGTTTCAAAAGGGTGCGCACCTTCAGGGCCTTCAGGTAGTAGGCGTCGTAGTAGCCGGCGGAAAGAACGTAGTTGCCAAGCATGATGCGGCGCTTCACTTCTTCGCCGAAGCCCTGGCTTCTGGTCTTGATATACATGTCGATAATATCTTTGCCTTCCGCACGGAAGCCGTAGCTGACGCCGTCATAGCGGGCCAGATTGGAGCTGGCTTCTGCGGGGGCGATGATGTAGTACACGGACACGCCGCTGTTGATATGGGGAATGGAAACGTCCACGATTTCAGCGCCTTCCTTTTCATAGAAAGCAAGGGCTTTGTCGATGGCTTCCTTCGTTTCCGGTTTAATGCCTTTGCCGAAGAATTCCTTCGGAACCCCTACGCGCATGCCCTTCACATCGCAGACAAGGGCTTTCCGGTAGTCCTTCTTTTCCTGGGGAATGGAGGTGGAATCCCGTTCGTCGTGGCCGGCAATGGCGTTCAGCACAATGGCAGCGTCGGTGACATCCTTCGTCAAAGGTCCGATCTGGTCCAGGGAGGATGCGAAAGCCAGAAGGCCGTAGCGGGACACCAGGCCGTAGGTAGGCTTCAGGCCTACAATGCCGTTGAAGGAGGCCGGCTGGCGGATGGATCCGCCGGTATCGGAACCCAGGGACCAGATGGCTTCCGTAGCAGCTACTGCGGCTGCAGAACCGCCGGAGGACCCGCCGGGCACATAGTCCGTGTTCCAGGGATTATGGGTGGGGCCGAAAGCAGACCTTTCAGTGGAAGAGCCCATGGCGAATTCATCCATGTTTGTCTTGCCCAGGGAAATGAAATCGGCTGCCTTCAGCTTTTCAATGACAGTGGCATCATAGGGAGACACCCAGTGTTCCAGCATTTTGGACGCAGCGGTGCAGGTTTCCCCTTTAATGCACATATTATCTTTAATGGCTCCGGGGATGCCGGCAAGGTCGGAAATTTCCTCTCCCCTTGCAATCTTTTCATCCACCCTTTCGGCGGTTTTCAAAGCCGCCTCGTCACTGGTGGACAGGTACGCATGAATATCCCCCTCCACACTATCACGGTGAGCCATGATTTTCTTCGTTAATTCCACAGCGGAGATTTCCTTCTTCACCAGCTGCTCATGGAGTTCATGAATCGTATAACCCACTCTATTTCCTCCTTAAATAATCTTGGGCACCTTGAAATAGCCGTCCTCAGCGTCCGGCGCATTCATCAGTGCTTCCTCATTGGTAAAAGATGTATGGGGAACATCTTCCCGCATCACATTGTACTGCTCCACCGCATGAACCGTAGGCGCCACATCGGTGGTGTCGTACTGGTTCAGCTCTTCCATATAGGTCAAAATGCTGTTCATGGAATCACGCATTTTCTCCAGATCCTCCGGAGAGAATTCCAGGCGGGAAAGAAGGGCTATCTTCTTTGCTTCTTCGGTGGTAATTTTCATAGACACACTTCCTTAAGTAATGATTTTGATATAAAAAATCCTTTTCAATTATATCACAACTAGAAAGGAGCCGCCATTTGGCGGCTCCGGGTTCAGAGGGTTCGGCCCGCCAGAGGCGGGCTGGTTCAGAAGGTTCAGAGGGGGGTGGTATCGCCTTCGGCGATAAGTATATAATTTCGCTTCGCGAAATGGAAAACCCCAAAACCGACCTACGGGCGTAAAAACAGGCAAACCGGGCTGCGCCCGATAGAAATGCACCCCTATTGGTGCTGCGCACCACTTCTCCTAAAGGGAAGCATGTCACTGGATTCGTAGGGAGTCAAAGACGACTGAGAATCCAGTGACATGCTTCCTCCGGTGGCAAGCGAACGAAATTTGTAGGGAGCCATAAGGCGACTGAAAATTTCGTGAGACGCTTTCTCGTGGATGCACAGCGAACACATTTTGAAGGAGCGCCAGCGACGCGCAAAATGTAGTGAGTCGTTTCCCCTTTAGGGGGAGGTGCCGTAGGCAGAAGGGGTGCATTTCCATCGCGCTAAAGGCGCGGTTGTATGGTTTTCCCCTCGCCTGTAAGTGCGATTGTACGGTTTTACCAGTACACTAGATTACCAGCCCACTAAAACTGTTTTCTTTATATTGCGCCGCAGGCGCCACCTTCCCCTCTGAACCTTATGAACCCTGTGAACCCTCTGAACCCGGGGCCGCCCTGCGGCCCTTATATTTCCTCCGCATATATAATCCCTTCAATCTCCCTTATTTTCTGGACGTAGATTTCATGCTGTCCATGTCTGGGGATTTTAACGGTGAGGGTGGCGGCAGGAGTCATGACAGATTCTCTTCTTTTGTAGATGCTGAAGTTGGACACTTTGACCCCCTGGCTGCGAAGCTCCGCAATCACCTGGTGGATGGATTCCAGGTCTTTGAATTCTACATAGAGGTCAAAATCCCTGGACCTTGCGCGGAGTTTCTTGTCTATGGGTTCCAGTACCCGAAGGATGAAGATGACGAAGAGGAGGGCGAGGAGGGTGCCCTTGATGAAGCCGATGCCGGCGGCCAGACCTATGCCGGCGCAGACCCAGAGGCCCGCAGCGGTGGTAAGGCCTTTGACTTCATTTCGTCCGGTAACAATGATGGTGCCCACGCCCAGAAAACCGATGCCGCTGATGACCTGGGCCCCCATACGGGCGAGATCGGTATTGGAGGTGGGAAAAGTGCGGAGTATGAATTCATTCACAATCATGGACAAGGCGGCGCCGATGCATACCAGGGCATGGGTCTTGATGCCGGCGCCTTTATTTTTATATTCCCTGTCCATGCCGATAATGACGCCCGCCAGGGTGGCCAGAAAGAGGCGGGTGGCTATGCCACCCATGGTCCAGGACTGGCAGAATTCCACAAATCCGTCCAATGAAATCCCTCCTTATGAAATCAATCCACAGCGGCGCGAAGGGCTGTGAGGGCATCATAAAGTTCTTTAAAAGGACTGTCCCCATCCTTTTCCGCCACCCACCGGAAGAAGTGCTCTCCCATGCGGACCTCGCAGCGGGTATACCGCTTGATGGGCCCGTACTTCTCCCGTTCCCAGGCATTGGTATTCACTTCCATGGACTTTGTGTTCGTCACAAAATGGGTCTGCGGCAGGGTTAGGATGAAGGAAACGGCCTTAATGAAATTATCCTCCGCCCTATCCGGAATCTCCCCTTTCACCACAGCCGGCACGCCGCTTCGCCAGTCGCTTCTTTCAAAGGTATGATGGGAGAAATCAAAGACATAGTCAAACTGTCCGCCCTTTTCCGTGAGATAGCCGTCGGTAATGGAAAAGCGGAAGGAAATGGAATGCATCGCCCTTTCCGCATCTTCTCCGCTTAAGACGGGAGCGGTGCTGCTTACAGTAATGCCTGCTTTTTTAGCTAATGTATCAAAATGGTATTCTGCCATGGAATCTCCTTTCTATGGACACGCCCTTTCGGGCGTAAAGGTTGACGGGCCTTCGGCTCGAAGGTTCTTAGGGTTCTAAGGTTTGACAGCCCTTCGGGCTGAGGGTTGTGGATTGCCCTGCGGGCAATGCTTATAAAGTCAGCGTTACGGGATTTCCTTTCCTTCTACTTAAGTCACTCTCTGCATAGCGATGAATTAGCCACCTCTGGCGGCTTTTTCCCCCTTTGGTGCCTCTTTTCCCTCGCCCGCAGAGCGGTTGTATGGTTTTCCCAGCCACAGTATAACAGGGAGATTTCTCCACTCCCGCTTCGCGGCCCTTTTTATTATACACTCAAAAAGCACCTGCCGGGGCAGGTGCTTTTCTTATCTTACGCTTTTGACTTTGAGTTTTCTTTCCAGGACCCGAAGGCACATGGAAACGAAGAAGGTCATGATGAAGTAGTAGAGGGCCACGATGACCAGGGGCGGGAAAGGCTGGAAGCTGATGCCCTGGATGGTGGTGGCGGTGTACATGAGGTCCGCCATGCCGATGACGGAGACCTGGGAGGATTCCTTGATGAGGGTGACGAATTCGTTGCCGATGACTGGGAGGATGTTCCGGATGGCCTGGGGGATGATGATGCGGATCATGGATTCCCATTTGGAGAAGCCCAGGGACATGGCGCCTTCCAGCTGGCCCTTAGGAATGGACTGGATGCCGGAGCGGACGATTTCACATTCGTAGGCGCCGGAGTTGATAATGAGGGCCAGAACGCCGGCGGAGAGTCTTTCAAAGTCCACGCCCAGAATCTGGAAACTGGGGAAGTGGATGCCCAGGAAGGGCAGGCCGAAGAAGACCAGGGAAATCTGCACCAGCACCGGGGTGCCGCGGATGATTTCCACGTAAACCGCTGCGATGGCCTGCAGGATTTTGATGCCGGAAATCTTCATGAACGCAAGGACAATGCCCAGAAGAAGTCCGAAGAAGCAGGACAGGAGGGATATGATGATTGTGATTTTAACGCCTGACATGAATATGTCATTGTATTTGACTGCCGTGTCTATGACCATTTCCATAGATGTTCATCTCCTTAAATATCAGCATGAAGCAGACGCTTCAGGAATGTCTGTGTTCTTTCTTCTTTAGGGTGGGTAAAGATATCTTCCGGATTTCCTTCTTCCACAATATATCCTTTATCCATGAACACTACATGATTGGAGACGCTTCTGGCAAACTGCATTTCGTGGGTCACAACGGCCATGGTCATGCCGGCCAGGGCCACTTCTTTCATAACCGTTAGTACATCGCCCACCAGTTCGGGGTCAAGGGCCGAGGTAGGTTCATCGAAAAGAAGCATTTTCGGCTTCATGGCCAGGGCCCTTGCGATGGCCACGCGCTGCTGCTGGCCGCCGGAAAGTTCGCCGGGGTAGTAGTCCGCCCGTTCCGCCAGCCCCACCCGGTCCAGAAGCTCCATGGCCTCTTCCTTAGCCTGGCTCTTCGGGAGTTTCTTGATATGCACGGGAGCATACATGACGTTTTCCACGGCAGTGAACATGGGAAACAGGTTGAAGGACTGGAACACCATGCCCACGTCCCGGCGGAGCATTTTCACGTCCGTCTTTTCGTTCACCCTTTTCCCTTCAAACCACAGCTCGCCGCCGGTGGGTTTTTCCAGGAGGTTCAGGCAGCGGAGGAACGTACTCTTTCCGGAACCGGAAGGCCCGATGATGGTGCATACTTCCCCGTTTTCAATTTTCATGCTGATATCCTTCAGCACTTCCACCTTTCCGAATGATTTCCGGAGGTGCTTTATTTCATAAATAATGTTTTTCTGATTTTCCATTTGTCTCACGCCCTTCTATTTGTGAAGATTCTAGCATAAATATACAGTTTAGTCAACTATTTTCTGCATAAACTGCATAAAAAATGCATTCCCTCTTCTGTAAGAGAGAATGCACCATGCAGGGGCCATTTATGAAAAAGGAAAATCCCCCGTTTCCTGCATATCATAAGTTTATGCAGTATATTTATACAGTTTGCAGCCCGAACCGCTTCTCCAGAAGGTTCCGATACCTTTCAAAGAGGCGGACCGCTTCTGTTTCATCCTTTCCCTTCAGGGAGTAGTAGAATTTAATCTTTGGCTCCGTGCCGCTGGGACGGGTGGCAAACCAGCCACCGTTTGCCAGGCGGTACTTCAGCACATTTTCCCTGGGAAGGCCATCGATGCCCTTTTCAAAGTCCAGGGTCTCCACAATCTCCGAAATCAGCGATTTCATATCCATGGCCCGGGCCTCTTCCATAATGGATGCAATGCGATGAGCCCCTTCCAGGCCCTTCAGGGTGTAGGAAAGGCTCTTATCATAGTAGAAGCCGTAGGTTTCATAGAGCGCCGCCAGCACCTGGGAGAGGGTCTTTCCCTTCTCTTTGAAATAGGCCGCCATTTCACAGATCACCATGGCCGTCACCACGGCGTCCTTATCCCTGGCATGGGTGCCGGCAAGGTACCCGTAGCTTTCTTCAAAGCCGAAGATGAAATCATGGGCGCTGTCATGTTCCCACTCCGTGATTTTCTCGCCGATGTACTTGAAGCCCGTCAAAGTTTCCGCCACCTTCACGTGGAAACTCTTTGCAATGTCGGCGGAAAGTTCTCCGGTCACCACAGTCTTCACGATTGTGGAAGCAGGCGTGAGCCTGTCCTTTCCGGTGGAAAGGAGGAAATAGGTCAGGAGCGCGCCCATCTGGTTTCCGGAAATCAAGGTAAAATCGCTGCCGTTTCTGACAGCGGCACCGATGCGATCACTGTCGGGATCCGTGCCGATGACGATGTCCGCCCCCATTTCCTCTCCCAGCCGGATGCCAAGGGACAGGGCGTCTGCATTTTCCGGATTCGGAGAAGACACGGTGGGGAAATTACCGTCCGGCATTTCCTGCTCCTTCACTATATGAAGGTCTTTGAAACCGGCCTTTGCCAGAATCTTTCTGACCGGCACATTTCCGCTGCCGTGGAGAGGCGTGTACACCACCTTCAGCGCCGGCGGATTGCCATGGTACCGGGACTCCTTGAAAATGGTGTCGATGAAAAGGTCCACCACATCCTCTCCCAGCCAGGTGATGAGCTTTTCATCCGCCTCGTCGGGAATACGGGCCAGGTCCTTCACCTTCTCCACATACTCCGTGAGAACATCCGCCTTTGCCGGCACCAGCTGTCCCCCGTCTTCGCCGTACACCTTGTAGCCGTTGTACTCCGGCGGATTGTGGCTGGCGGTGATGACGATACCCGAAAGGGCATGGAAATGGCGCACAGAGAAAGAGAGCACCGGAATCGGTTCCAGCTCTTTAAAAATCTTCACCGGAATCCCCGCTGCCGTAAGAACGGCAGCCGCTTCCTTCGCAAACTCTTGGGAATGGTTTCTCGAATCATAGGCAATCACCACACCCCGGGAAAGCTCTTCCGGATACAGAGCATGGAGATAATCGGAAAGCCCCCTCGTGGCTCGAGCCACGGTATACCGGTTCATACGGTTCGTCCCGGCGCCCATAATCCCTCGGAGCCCGGCAGTGCCAAAGGCCAGGTCCCTGTAGAACCGGTCCTCTATTTCTTTTTCATCATGAAGAGAGGAAAGCTCCTCCTTCGTACTTTCATCGGCCCAGGAGAGCCAGTCTTTGTAAGTTTCTTTATATCCCATTGTTTTCGATTCCTTTATAATTGGGGCCGCAGAGCGGCCCGGGTTCTGAAGTTTGACCGGTCTTTGGCCGGAGGGTTCTTAAGTTTGACGGCGCTAACGGTCAGTCGATTAAAAGGAAGGCCCTTTTATGGGCAGGCTATGGGCCAACTTCGACTGACTTGCACATT
>ENA-ORCP01001730-ORCP01001730.1-human-gut-metagenome-genome-assembly--contig:-NODE-1730-length-18336-cov-6.537488_pt1 | contig 18336 bp, 13 predicted proteins | sample MGYA00242990_ERZ507991 | MGnify/ENA primary metagenome ERZ507991 (study PRJEB26167, sample SAMN06115496) | human gut metagenome | host: Homo sapiens | place: China:Henan | collected 2015-05-07... | reverse complement strand
AATACTTACGTATTTCAAGGAGTTTTCGTGCAAGATGACGGAAAATCTGCAAGCAAGATGTGTGCCAAGTCGTTAGACGGGATTTAATCAGTGCTTCCCTAATCTTTAATCGTTCTATAGGTTGATTAAAGATTAGTATGAGGCTGCAGCAGACACATTCTATGCCATAAACAGCACGGACTTTTTCTAAGGGTATTGTACTCTTAAAAAGCACTTGACAATCATTTTCTATGTGCTATAATTCAGTTGTGCTTTTTTAAGGCATAAAAAGAGCTACATTCAGAAAGGACGATAGGAATGAACAGAAAAAGAATATTTACAATACTGGCTGTATGTGCAGCTCTTTCAGCTTGTTCAGCTGTAAATGACACCCCGCAGCCGACAGAAACCACTGTTATTACAACCGCAGGATCTGCTATCACATCAGAAGAATACGCACCTTCCGAAACCAACGAAACCAACTCCCCCGAAACATCATCGGCGGAAAATGATACAGCCGAGGAAACAGAAGCGGCAGAAAATATGACTGCGGATTACACCGCCGAAGCAAGCCGACTTATGGGCGCACTTGATTATATCGACAAAATAGGCGGCGGAAATATCCCAAAGGACGAGGAAAATATCGTTGATGTGAATGGAAGACAGTTCGCCAAGGTAGCTGCACAATTTTCAAACATAGCCGACCTTGACAGCTTTATGAAAGAAAATCTTTCCGATTCACTTATCGAAAACAGATATTCACATATTCTCGGCGGTGATGAGCCTTACTATGTTGACATTGACGGCGAGCTTTACGGCTATGTTACTGCAAAAGGCTGCGGATATGCATGGATACTTGAAAACGATGAGCCTGTTATCTCCATAAAAGATGCAACTGACAGCAGCTTTACCGCCGTTACAAAGTTTGACGATTTCGGCGGTGAAAGCGAAATGGAGCTTAACATTATATCAGACAATGGTCTTTGGAAGATAAGCTCCATATACTATGACGGAATGAATTTCTGATTTTTACCGTCTTTTGTTCGGCTTTGCACTTTATACTTATACTAATAACCATTTGTTCTATGGATAAAGACGGTGGATAGAATACGTCCAATCAAAGAAAACGACCGCAGACAGGCTGCCGCCTTTCAAGGGAGTTTGATGCAGAGTGGGCGTATTATAGCCGCCGTATTTTATCCATAGGTTAAATGGTTATTAGTATTATTGGTGTTTGGTATTACCTGCGGCGCGGGTGCTGTTTTTCGGATTTGCACAAAGCTTGGGCGCGTCCAAAATAAAATAAAAAAACTAAGGAACAAAGCAAAAGCTGCCGCAGAAAAGCACTCTGCGGCAGCTGTTTTTTTTACTTGATAATATAGAAGCCTGCGCTCTTTGCGGGAACGCTTATTTTTCCGTTTTCGTTTGAAACCTTTCCGCCGAAGCTGTAAATGCTTTCCTTTATGCTGCACTCATAGTCAAATGCTGCGTTTCTGTCGGCAGGATTTATTACAACGAGAATTTTTTCGTCATCGGCACTTCTTACATATGCAAGAGGATATTCATTTTTCTCTGCATATACAAACTCTATTTCGCCCTTGCTCATAAGTGAGCTATGGGACTGTCTTATCTTGATAAGACGGTTTATTTCGTGCCACAATGAATTTTCATCAGCCATATTTGCGGCGGCTGTCGGTCTGTCGGCACTTTCGTCCTGTCTGATATAAAGTGCTTCCTTCGGAGCGGAGCTGAAGCCTGCATTTGTTGTGCTGTCCCACTGCATCGGTGAACGTGAGCCTGTTCTGCCGTAGCCGCCTTCGACCGAGTCAAGTCCCTCAACGTATCTCATTCCGATCTCATCGCCGTAATAAATGAACGGTGCGCCCGGCATTGAAAGCAGAAATGCAAATGCTATTTTCAGGTTGTCGCCCTTTATTGAACGTGCAAGTCTGTCCATATCGTGATTTCCCGACGGAATACAGATAAGTCCCTTATGCTCTGATTTTTCATAGTTTTCAATGTATTTTGCAACAAATTCCGAAACATCGCCCTTGCCTCTGTCAGAAAAGAATGGTTCCTCGCAGCGGAAAAGATCGTTATAATGTGACGGTCCGAAGTGGAGTAAAAAATCCATATGGAAACCGCCCTGCAACGACTTGTCAGGCTCGCCCCATTCAGAAACCATTGCAGCTTCGGGGAACTCTCTGTCTAAAAATTCTCTTACATTCTGCCAGAGCTTTATTGTACCCTTGCCGTTTTCATCATTTTTTACAAGTGAGCCTGCCATATCCACACGGAAACCGTCGCAGCCCATACCGAGCCAGAAGCGCATAACGTCCTTCATAGCTTCAAGAGTTGCTTTGGGGCCTTCTGCGTCCATAGGCTGCTGCCACGGTCTTTCAGGCTTATAGTAGCCGTAGTTCAGCGCAGGCTGATGTGAGAAGAAGTTTACGGCGCAGGAACCGTCACGGTCTGAAATACCTCTGATACAGCCGATGCCCTGAGGTTCTTCCCAGATACTGTCTGTCCAGATATAACGGTCGGTAAACTCATTTTTTCCTGCCTTCATAGACTCCCTGAACCATTTATGACAAACGCTTGTATGTCCCGGAACAAGGTCAAGAAGAACGTGCATATCACGCTTATGCGCTTCGTCAAAAAGATGTTTCAGGTCTTCATTTGTACCGTATCTCGGAGCAGCCTTGCAGTAATCGGAAACGTCATAGCCTGCATCTCCGAACGGTGATTCAAAGCAGGGATTTATCCAAATCGCATTGCAGCCTAATTTTTTGATATAGTCAAGCTTTTCAATGATGCCGTTGAAGTCGCCTATACCGTCACCGTTTGTATCATTGAAAGACTGAGGGTAGATCTCATAAAAAATTGCATTATCGAGCCACTTTGACATAAAAATTACCGTCCTTTCAGATATTGCATTGAAACTTGTTTTTCTATATTATATAATAATACTTAAATAAATATATTTCTATCAAAAATATACTGAATTATGATACTATTCTACTTTGGAGGGCATATATGAACGATCCGATATACGAAGAGAAGCGCCGACACAGTTCACTTTACATTCCATACACATATTATGAATGTGTTGTGCCGACATATTTTCCCTGCGTACCGCTGCATTGGCACGATGAATTTGAAATAAATCTGATACTGAAAGGCAGAGGAATGTTCCGCTGCAATGACCGTTCCTTTGAGGTTTCGGAGGGTGATATTGTAATAATTCTTCCGAACAAGCTTCATTCTATATCATATATCGAAAATGAAGTTATGGCATATGACACCATTGTATTCAACCGTTCTCTGCTCTGCGGAAATTCCGATGACCGATGCTATACTGAGTGCCTTTCCGATATTTTTGCCGAGGACGCCTCAATAAGTCTGCCCATCAGTACCCAAAACAAGGACTATACCCTTATGAAAGAAGCCGCAAGCACAATTATGAACTGCGCCAAAGAAAACAGCGGAATGGCTGATCTGCTGTTAAAAAGCGAGCTTACCCGTCTTTTCTGGCTGATAATAAAAAACTGCGAGATGCACAGCAGCCGCAGCCCTTATATTTCCGACAAAAACATAAAGGCAGCTTTGGAATACATCAATAAAAATTACAGCTCCGACCTTACAATAAAAGAACTGGCAGGAAATGTTCATCTGAGCGAAAGCTATTTTATGGGCAAATTCAAAGAAATAACGGGGATGAGCGTTATGGAATATGTCAGTGCTGCACGTATCCGTGCCGCTTGCCGCCTGTTGATAAATTCCGGCTGCACAGCCGCAGAAGCCGCCTTTGAAGTCGGGTTCAGAAATCTTTCAAACTTTAACCGACAGTTCAAAAAAGCCGCAGGCTGTTCTCCGAGAGAATACCGCAGAAATTTCATCGGTCATAATGCTCCGTCAATATAAAAACACTTTTTTATGGTTTTTAGAGGTGACCTTGTTTTTTATTTAGGCGCGCCCAAGTACCCTGTGGATCTGAAAAATACACCCGCGCCGCAGGCATACGGCGAACCCATATAAAATTTCGTCCGTCTTTATAAAAGGCGGACGAAAATTTTTTTATATGATCTCATTCAATACCTGCGGCGCGGGTACTGTTTTTCGGATTTGCACAAAGCTTGGGCGCGTCCTAAATAAAAAAATCAAAGCAAGCTTACTTCCATATGCATTTGTGCGGAAAACGCAGGCAATGGCAGTCTGTACTCATCGGCAAGTGCAGGACCGCAGGCATTTGAGCCGACCCCTGCCATCATACTGTCTGCGCAAATAACGCTGCTGCCGCATTTTTCAAGCTCAAAATTATGACGCTTTGCCGCAAGCTCCTCTTCCGTATACTCGGACGCATTAAATGAGAGCCTGTTGGGTGCGGTGAATTTTACGCTTACGATACCGTCTGTAACGGACATATATTCGCAGCCGAAATGCGAGCCGTTTTCCTGCGGACGTATGTAGTCCTCGTGCATATCGCTTATTTTTGCTGTGAATTTTCCGATATAGTCTGCTTGGTGCTTGTCGCAGTAGCTTTCATACGGACCATAGCCGAGATATTCAACATTATCAAAGGCTTTGGACATAAAAAGCCTTATTCCGAAGCGTGGCAGGAATGTTACCTTATTTGAAAAATCCGCTTTGCATTGTATGTCAAGTCCGTCTGCCGAAATGACATACTTAACGTCCATATACGCAAACGGCTGATGAATACTCCAGCCGAATGACTGTCTGAGCGTTATTTCTGCTCCGTCAGCAGTCTTTTCTGCGGTCACACCGTAGTTTTTCACTGTATAGTCATTGAGATGCGCTCTGTACCAATCACCTTTCATAACATCATTATCCACGGGCGCACGGAAGAAATTGAATGACATCGGCTTATCGAGAAGCTCCCTGCCGCCGCATTTTACGGAATCGAACTCCGACAGTCTTTTGTTGAATCGGTAGGACACGTCACCGACGCTAACATTTACAAAGAACGCTGTATCTTCAAGATATATTTCGGCTGATTTTTTACTTTGAACCTTTTCTTCCCTGCATTCATATATTTTAAGCTGGTCAAAGCATATCTCATAGCCCTTTTCGCAGTATGGCATAGCTTTCTTAGCCGTGAAAATAAAGCGTATATATGCGTCTGAGCCAAATGCTCCCTCAGCTTCGGGGATATGCACCGTTACAGCTCCCATCGGCGGAAGTTTGAATTCAACGCCGCCGTCTGCAATAATTTCACCGTCAGCGGTTATCTCATATCGGCAGTTCAGGAAATTATCCGCATTTTCAAATCCAAGCAGGCTTCTTAAAATAAAGCTGCCGTCATTCTCACCCTTTTCAACACGGACAGGGCGGTATACCTGCTTTAATTCCAAAAGTCCCGTGTGAGGTGTTCTGTCGGGATATGTGAGAGCGTCCATACAGAAATTACCGTCATTGTGCTTCTCACCGAAATCACCGCCGTAGCCGTATTTTATCCTGCCGTCAGACGTTGTTCCCAAAGGGCAGGCGTGGTCGCTCCACTCCCATACAAATCCGCCGCAGAAACGCTCGTCTGAATAAAATGTGTTATGGTACTCTTCAAGGTCCCCCGGACCGTTGCCCATTGCGTGACAGTATTCGCAAAGCACAAGGGGACGGTGCTCATCTTTATTGGTGAGGAACTCCCTCATTCCCTTTGTATCCCAGTACATTCCCGAAACAACATCAAGAATATCATTCGGCGTATCATCAAGCTTATGGGTGCTTTCGTAATGGAGCAGCCTTGTATCGTCAAGCGACTTGACAAGCTCACCTGCCGCAAGCATATTTGTGCCGTATCCGCTTTCGTTTCCAAGTGACCAGAAAACAACGCAGGGACGGTTTATATCACGCTTCACAAGCGACTCCGCACGGTCGGTTATCGCCGCTCTGAAACGCTCGTCAGATGCAATAAGAGCGATACCGTTATAACCCTGGCTCCACTTGAAGTCGTTATAGACCTCAACACAGCCGTGGGACTCCATATCCGCCTCGTCGATAACGTAAAGACCGTACTCATCGCAAAGCCGGTAAAACAGCGGTGAATTTGGATAATGCGACGTTCTGACAGCATTAATGTTATGCTTTTTCATAAGCACAATGTCCTTTTTCATCTGCTCGGCAGAAGCATAATAGCCTGTGTCGGGATAGCTGTCGTGACGGTTCACACCGTTGAATTTCACAGTCATTCCGTTTATTTTTACGATGCCGTTTTCAACGCATATTTTTCTGAAGCCGACCTTTTCACCAATAAGCTCGTCACCTGCATTTATGGTCAGGCTGTAAAGATACGGTTTTTCGGCAGACCAAAGCTCAGGCGAGTTGATCTCAACAGAAACAGTTTCCCCGTCCTTTGCTGAAAACTCAGCAATGATGCTGCCCTCACCGTCAGTCAGAACAGCATTTGCATCACAGCCGTAAGGGGTAAATACCATCCTTGCGGAAGAAAGGCCGTCGGAAAGCTCTGTTCTAACAATATAATTTTCAATGTGTTTTTTCGGACGTGACAAAACATAAACATCACGGAATATTCCCGATAATCTGAACTTGTCCTGATCTTCGAGATATGTACCGTCGCACCATTTAAGAACAGCCGCAGTAATGTTGTTTTCGCCCTCTTTTAAAAACGGAGTGATGTCAAATTCGGAGGTGCTGTGCGAAACTTGGGAATATCCCACAAAGCTGCCGTTTATGTAGAGGTATATACAGCTGTCAGCACCCTCAAAAACAAGTATCCTGTCCATTCCGTCAGGTGAGTAATAATAGCTTCTGCTATAAACTCCCACAGGGTCGTCATCGGGAACATAGGGCGGGTCAAAGGGTATGGGGTAGCATACGTTTGTGTACTGAGGCTTGTCATAGCCGTGAAGCTGCCAGTTTGACGGAACAGGTATGGCCTTTTCAAAAGGCAGCGAAATAAAATCATCTTCCAGATCAATAATGCTGTCATAATAGCGGAAATCCCATTGACCGTTAAGAAGCTCAAAGCGTGTGGAATTTTCCCTGCTTTCAAATGGGTCACAGCCTTTTTCAAAGGGTATGAAATAGCAATGCTTTTCCAAAGTGTTTATGTGCAGCTTCTGCAGATCTTCGTGAAATGTCATAAAGCTTTTTGGCGAGCCGACAGCGGCAATTTTTGATATATCCATAATAAGTCCTCCGTTTTGTTTTTTTTATTATTATATAAGCACTTGACCCCTCCGTCAATAAATGATATTATCATTATATAACAATATGAATATGGAGGATAAAATTTTGTTTTTCTGTGATTATCCCATTATACGCAACGAAAAGGAGCTGCCCCTCTTTCTCCTCAATATGGGTCAGCAGCATTGTCAGGATCATATCATCAGAACCGACGGTTACCCGAACAGCCAGATATTATACTGCACAAAAGGCAGCGGAACGCTTATCCTTGACGGTGAAACCATAGCCGTTCCGCCCTATACAGCTATATTTATGCCTGCATTTTATCCCCATGAATACTTCCCCGACGGTGATGTCTGGGATATACATTGGGTCGTACCGGCAGGCTATGCATCAGAGGACACCTTAAAGCATTTAGGCTTTTCCGAACCGAAGGTGTTCAGACTCAGCGAGGTAAAAATGTTAGAGCATATTTTCAGAAAAATGCATGATGCAATACGTTCTGACAGCGTTTTCGGCAATTACAGGGCATCGGGATATTTGTACGATTTTCTCATAGAGCTTTATCATCTGAATACAGCCTCGGAAACCTCCGCCGCACCGAATTCTGCTCTTATGAAAGCTGTGGACTACATCAATTACAATTTTGCATCACAGATAACAATGGACGACCTCTGTGCCGTGTCGGGCATATCAAAACAGTACCTCTGTCTGCTTTTCAGAAACACGCTCAATTCACGTCCTATGGAATATATCGCAAAGCGACGCATACAAGCCGCAAAGGAGCTTCTTACAGGCACGGATAAGACCATAGAGGAAATATCCGCCGAAACAGGCTTCTGCACCGCAAGCTATTTCTGCAAGCTTTTCAAAAGATACGAAGGCATAACCCCCACACATTTTAAAAATGCAGAATAAAATGACCGCACACCAAGCCTTTATACTAATAACCATTTGTTCTATGGATAAAGACGGTGGATAGAATACGTCCAATCAAAGAAAACGACCGCAGACAGGCTGCCGCCTTTCAAGGGAGTTTGATGCAGAGTGGGCGTATTATAGCCACCGTATTTTATCCATAGGTTAAATGGTTATTAGTATTACACTATGGTGTGCGTTTTTTTATTTGCTGACATTTATTTTACAGTCAATATAATAATTCCTTTTCAGCTGTGTCTGCACAGAAATTTTGTAACCTCCGTAATTCATTGAGAACGACTCCTTTTCACCGGATATTGCCCAGTTATCCTCGTCCTTTAAGCCTGCATCAAAATCAGAGGTATCGCTGATGTCGGTAAAAATAACAAGCAAAGCTGAAATTACCGCTCTTACATCTGATTCACGGGCTGACTGATTGAACATATCGGTAATATCAGCACTGAATGTATCATTGTCTGCATTATATGTCATTGACAGAGTGCAGTTTCCTCCCGAAACAAATCTTTCATTATCTATTTTCAGCTTACTTCCCGAACAGCTTGCCTTCATATTGGAAAGTGAAAATCTCCAATCTGTCATCTGCGAAATATTCATTCTTGCGGAATATGCTCTTTCAACGCATTTGAGCATTTCCCCGCTGTCCTTATAGCTTCCGCAAAGTTCAAGCTTTGAAACAGCATTGGAGTAGGCATCATCTATATCCCTTTCAAAGCTGTCACGGGAAAGACTGTTCATAAATTTGCTGACAGCCTTTACAGCATCATCATAATAATATGCAGCAATAATATCGTCCGTATCCTTATAGCCTCGGCACTTTGAAAGATATTTAATGCCCTCGGAAGTGTAATTCATATCCATCTGCGAAACGCCGTAGCTGTAATAACATTCAAGCAGCTTTTCAGCTGAATCTGAGTAACCTCCCGCAAGCGAATAATTCCCGGCAGCCGAAAGATACTGCTTGCTGCTGAAAAAAGCTTCGGCAGTTTCATAATAATAACGCTGAACTCTTGAAGAAGCGTCTTTGTAATCACCTGCATTGTAAAAATATTTTTCGGCACTTGACGGCGAACCGTTTTCAAGGAGCTGTTCACCGTAAAGATAGCTTGCCTCCTTGTATTTATCCTCTGCATCCGAATAGCCTAAGACCTGCTCAAATGCTTTGATCGCATCGGGATACTGTTTCCCGTTCATATATTCGCAGCCTTTGTCATAATAATAGCTTGTCATTCGTGTTGCAGCGTCCTTGTAATCTCCTGCCTTTTTAAAACAACCTGCCGCCTTTTCCGTATTTTCCGAAAGGAGAAGCTGTTCAGCATAAAGATAGTTTACTTCCTTGTATCTGCTTTCTGCATCGCCATAATTCCCTGCTTTCTCAAAACAGGAGATCGCATCGGAGTATTTTTTCTCATCAGCATAAATTTCGCCCTGCCTAAAGCTGCATTCTCTGAATTTTTCACCTGCATCGGAATAGCTGCCTGCCTTTTGAAAGCTTTTTGCGGCTGAAAGATAATCACCGCTTTCCATCTGATTTTCACCGTTTTTATAGTACACTTCAAGAAGCTTTACATCGGAATCCTTGTATTTTCCCGCAAGCTCAAAATATTTTTCGGCATTGACAAGGTCATTGTCATTCAGATAATTCTGTGCCTTTTGGTAGTAGATCTCCTGCATTTTTTCGCTGTCGGCATCAGCCTTTTCATAATAATACATTGCCCTGTCAAGATCACCGTCTGCAAGAAGTGCGTCCGCAAGCTCCGTGCTTTTTTCGTTCCAGAGTTCCTTCGCATTGATCTTAAAGCCAAGGAAATTTGTTTCGGGAGAATAGTACACTGTATATTCTATCCCATCAAGCTCATACTCAAAGCCAATATCATTGTCATAAGTACCATCGTTAACTATTGTACGTTCAAATTCAAGCAGCGAAAGAAGATCCTCATAACTGTCATCATACAATACAGTCGGTATCATAAGCAGCGGTATAATATCTATAATATCTTCAGCCGAATATGAACTTAGATCCGTCTGTATCATCATAGTTGATACAAATATCACCTTTCCGTCAATAACCTTTCCCAGCAGGGTGACAATATTATATTGACACATAAATATCTGCTCGCTGTGAACGTCGTCATCTTCTCCGGCATCGGATAATGTAAATTGGGATATGTCCCAGTCGCCGGAAAGCTTACCCTCGGTCATATCCATAAAAGCCTTGTTCATATCCTTTTCAAAGCTCTCTAAGTCAGGAAAGCTTCCTATGTAGTCCTCTGCATTTACCGATGATGACTTTTTTGTTTCCGCAGTCGAAACTTCTTCCTTATCCTCGCTCAAAGAAGCTTCCGCCTTATCTGATACTGTACCGCTGCCTTTATCCGAACAGCCGCCCAATGATAATATAATTGCCGCACATAAAACCGCCGCAAGTATTTTTTTCATCAAAACTCCCCCTTATAATGTTGTTGATTACATTATAAGGCAAATCAAGCTGTTTGTCTTGGACCGTGAGTCCAGATCAGTTTAATTCAAGCACACCGTCCTCAAGTCTGTAATACGACGGAAAATCCGCAAAAATACACCCAGGAGAGCTGTTGTATATGTCAAACGGTTCTGTATAGGAATACATTTCTCCCTCTGCCGCTGAAAAGCCGCCATCGGAATTGCTGTATATGCACCAACCAACCGAATAATTTTTCATTATGTTGGTTTCCCCTCGGTACTCCACAATAAGCGCATCGCTCATAACAGGAAGTATGTCGGGTATACCGTCGCTGTTCATATCATAAAAAACAAGCTCGGCGATCTTTGTGCTGTCCGTGTAGCTGTATGCATATGGGACATAGGTGTCCTCAAAAGCAAAATCAACACCGTTTACCGTTACATTGCAGCAGCTGCCGTCCTTTTCGGCGGAAATGCTGACGGGAACATCACCCAAGGATATTTCCGCCCCGTATGCACCGTCCTCCCACATTCGCAGGCATAGAATATCCTCTTCATAATAAGGCACTCTCACTATCTCACTTGGCAGCAGAATATCATTTTCGTAAGGCACTTCGGTCTGTTCGGAATACTGCGGCTCGGTTTCTTCGGCAATTTCCGTGTAAGCTTCACTTTGTTCAGGCGGTTTTGTTTCCTCAGTCTGCGTATAAACCTCACTTTGTGCGGCTGTTGTGGTTTTATCGGTCTGTAATTCTGCCGAAACTGAAATTGACGGATCATTTGGCTTTATACCCGATACTGTACCGACCGCAGCAATAAGCAGGGACATAGCGGCGATCAATGACGCTTTCATTATCCTGTTATCACGTTCAAGATAATGCCGCAGCTCATCTATATTCTGAAAACGCCTTGACGGGTCAAATTCCATACAGCGTGACACAGCATTCCGCATTGTTTTGGAAGAATTATCTTTGCTTATTACTTCCTTCACAGTCACACCGAAAGCATAAATATCCGTACGGAAATCGCTTTGTGAAAAGCCGAACTGTTCAGGTGCAGCATATCCCACCGTTCCGAAAAGCTCCGTGTCGGAACTGCGCTTTGAGGAATAAGGTCTTGCAATGCTGTAATCAATAAGCACAGCCTGTCCGTTATTCCTGATGATAATATTTGATGGCTTGATGTCACGGTGAACGATACCGTTTTTATGGAGCGTATCTATTGCATCTGTCAGACCGTCGGCAATTTTTTTGACCTGTGCCGCCGAAAAGGTAACCCCATCGGAGATCATCTGCTCCAGAGTCTGCCCCTCGATGTACTGCTCTATCACAACAGTATCCTCGCCCAAAAAAACGTGATAAATTTCGGGCATATGCTCATTTTTTATATTGGCAATGATATTGAAAACGTTTCGTTTATCAGATCTATAGGTCTTTTTTATGTATTTTTTGCCGTCAAGAGAGCTTTCCGTAAGCTCTGCCTTAGAGTCTGCCGTTTCGTGCAGAACCTTAACGGAACAAAACACAGACAGTATATATTTTTCCTTATCAGTCATTTCAGAGCCGCCTTTTTAAAGAGTTGCTTCGTTGAGATCATACAGAATGTCATTTATTCTGCCAATATCTAACCTTTCCTTCAAGCCGTATATGATAACCGAATCTCGTTTATCTCTTGGGTCAAGCCTTGCCAGCTTTGCAATGCGCAGCAAAAGCTGAGCCTCATCAGCATCAAGACCCATACCAACCGCAACAGCTATCACAATATCCCTGCTCGGTTTTCTTTCACCTCTGAATATTTTATATACATAATCACTCTGTCCCGAACCTTTCATTACATCTGCAACGCTCGTATTTTTGCAGACCAACATTTCATTCAGAAAATCAACAAAAGATGTTTCCATAAATTCGCCGCTGTTTTCCTCGATAAACCCGTTAATATCCTCTGCCTGTTTCAAGCGGTTCAGCAGCTCTGTCGTAGTGCAGTTCATCAGATATATTTCCTCCGTAAATAGCCTTAAAGCTTATTATACCACGGTTTAAAATATTATTCAAGGCAGAGTTTGATCCGCAGCCGTCTGTATTCTCCGTGCTTTTTTTATTTTTTTATTTAGGCGGCATTAAGTTCGCCGCATATCGCAGCAAAGCAAGCCGCCGCGGACGCTTTCTTTCGGTTCGCACATAATTCGGGCGCGCCTAAATAATACTAATAACCATTTAACCTATGGATAAAATACGGTGGCTATAATACGCCCACTCTGCATCAAACTCCCTTGAAAGGCGGCAGCCTGTCTGCGGTCGTTTTCTTTGATTGGACGTATTCTATCCACCGTCTTTATCCATAGAACAAATGGTTATTAGTATAAAAAAATCAAAATCCAAACAAAACTTTGCGTTATCCGCTTTAATGCTGATATTACTTTTCCTTGGATCTGAATATCAATGCGGAAATAAGCGCAAATATCATTGCTGCGGTGATGCCTCCTGCCGCTCCTGTCAGTCCTCCTGTCAGAACACCTATAAATCCGTTTTCGTCCACGGCTTTTTTTACGCCTTCCACCAAAACATTGCCGAAGCCCGTAAGCGGCACACTTGCTCCCGCTCCCGCAAACTCAACAAAAGGCTGATACCAGCCGAGTGCTCCCAGCACCACGCCTGCCACAACGTATGCTGTCAATATTCTTGCAGGCGTCAGCTTTGTATAGTCGATAAGGACCTGTCCCACGGCGCATAACAGTCCGCCGAATATAAATGCCCATAAATAGTCCATTTCAGCACCCCTTCAGCTCTTCTTCTATCCTGATAAGACGATTATATTTCGCTGTACGCTCACTTCTGCATGGCGCACCCGTTTTTATCTGACCTGAGTTCACGGCTACTGCAAGGTCGGCGATAAAGGTATCCTCGGTTTCTCCGCTTCGGTGTGAAATTATCGTTTTATAGCCGTTTTTCTGTGCAAGACGTATTGCTGACAGAGTTTCGGTAAGCGTTCCTATCTGGTTGAGCTTGATGAGTATCGCATTGCCGCAGCCGCTGTCGATACCCTTTTTAAGACGCAGCGGATTTGTTACGAACAGGTCGTCGCCTACAAGCTGGATTTTTCCGCCCAGTTCATCGGTCAGCCTTTTCCAGCCCTCCCAGTCCTCCTCGTCAAGTGGGTCTTCTATCGAAACTATCGGGTAACGGTCGCATAGGCTTTTCCACTCTTCAATAAGGTCACTGCTTCCTCTCGACTGCTTTTTCTTAGGCAGCATATAGCCGCTTTTATCGGATTTCCATTCGCTTGCCGCAGCGTCAAGGGCAAGGACAAAATCCTCTCTCGGACGGTATCCCGCACGTTCCACCGCTTCAAGTATAAGCTCGACAGCTTCCTGCTCACCGCTCAGGTCAGGAGCAAATCCGCCCTCGTCCCCAACTCCCGTTGAAAGACCCTTCTGCTTTAAGATCGCAGCAAGCCGGTGATACACCTCTGCACAGCGGCGCAGACCGTCACGGAAGCTTTCCGCACTTTTGGGTATTATCATAAACTCCTGCACATCAAGATTATTTGCAGCGTGAGCACCGCCGTTGAGAATATTCATCATAGGCAGCGGCAGGGTCACACCGTCAACTCCACCGATAAAACGATACAGCGGCATATGATAAAAATTTGCACCTGCACGGGCTGCCGCAAGGGATACTGCAAGCATTGCATTAGCACCAAGCTTTGATTTGTTTTCTGTGCCGTCGGCATGGATAAGTGCGGTATCTACAAGGGTCGTGTCCGATGCGTCAAGTCCTTTCAGAGCCATATTAATAGTATTATTGATATTGCTGACGGCTTTCTGCACACCTTTTCCAAGATAGCGGCTCTCGTCACCGTCACGAAGCTCGTGTGCTTCAAAAGCACCTGTGCTTGCGCCGCTTGGGGCAGCTCCTCTTCCGACAGTACCGTCCGAAAGAATGACCTCCGCTTCAACGGTAGGGTTTCCTCGTGAATCTATTATTTCTCTGCCGATGACCTGTTCAATAACGGCAGAATTTTGTTTTATGTTTGGCATAACCATTCCTCCTTTTTTCATATATTAACCGAAAATTGAAGGAATATACAAAAAAGAAGTGCTGTATAGCATTAAACACTTCTTTCCTGCGGCGCGGGTACTGACTTTCGATTTTCCGCTGTACTTGGGCGCGCCTAAATATAAAAATAAAAAACTATCAGATCTCGCTTTGTCAATTGTTTTTCTGCACATAAGGTTCGTCGTTTGAACAATAGAAATAAAATTTTCCGCCCCTCATTCTCGGAAAACGCATTTCTGCGTTCTGTTCGGGGTAAAGTATTAGTATAAAGCATCTGTTGTCGCAGACATAGGACAAGAACGAAATAAGCCGAACCGAGCTTTCACCCGATCCGGCATTCAACTTTTTAATTAATTACTTTCTGTTGTAGACAGGCTTGTCATAAATGCCTCTCTTAACATATGAAGTATGAAGAACTTCATGTGCAAGGTGGCTGCCAGGCTCACCGAAGAAGTCTTTGTAAAGCTCCTTGATAGCTGGGTTTTCGTGAGAAAGTCTGATCTCGCTTGCTGCGTCTTCATCATAAAGAGCCTTTGCTCTTATCGCTCTGATGTCCTCAAAGTTGCGGACAGATGCAGGCTGCTGTGGCTGGCCGCCGCCGTTTACACAGCCGCCCGGACAACCCATTATCTCAATGAATGTATAATCAGCTTCGCCGCTTTCTACCTTCTTGAGAAGTTCGGATGCATTCTTTGTACCTGATGCAACTGCTACCTTAACATCAAGACCGCCTACATTGTAGGAAGCTTCCTTGATGCCCTGAACACCACGGACATCTGTAAATTCGATATTTCCTGCTTCGCTGCCTGTTATCATCTTGACTGCTGTACGGAGAGCTGCTTCCATAACACCGCCTGTTGCACCGAAGATAACTGCTGCGCCTGTACCGATTCCGAGAGGTTCATCGAACTTTTCATCTGCAAGCTCATTGAACTTGATGCCGCACTTCTTTATAAGACGTGCAAGCTCTCTTGTTGTGATAGAAATATCAACATCGGGAACACCTGCTGCGTTTTCGTCATCTCTGCCGATCTCAAACTTCTTAGCTGTACATGGCATTACTGCTACAACTACCATATTCTGTGGGTCAACGCCGATCTTCTTTGCATAGTATGTCTTTGCTGTTGCGCCGAACATCTGCATTGGTGATTTACAGGAAGAAAGGTTCTCTGTCATTTCAGGGAAGTAATGCTCGCAGTACTTTATCCAACCCGGTGAGCATGATGTGATAAGCGGAAGCTTTCCGCCGTTCTTTACACGGTCGATAAGCTCTGTTGCTTCTTCCATAATTGTAAGGTCAGCTGCAAAATCTGTATCGAATACCTTATCGAATCCGATCCTTCTGAGTGCAGCAGCCATTTTGCCTTCAACGTTTGTACCCATTGGGTAGCCGAATTCTTCACCGAGAGCCGCTCTTACGGCAGGAGCAGTCTGAACGATAACATACTTTGTATCATCTGCAATTGCAGCGAGAACCTTATCTGTATCGTCCTTTTCTGTGAGAGCGCCTGTCGGACAGACTGAGATACACTGACCACAGCTGATACAAGCTGTATCGCCGAGTCCAAGCTCAAATGCAGAGCTGATATGTGTCTTGAAGCCACGCTCGTTTGCGCCGATAACGCCTACGCCCTGATTGTGTTCGCAGACAGCTACGCAGCGGCGGCAAAGGATACATTTGTTGTTATCACGTATCATATGAGGTGCGGAATCGTCTATCTCATATACTTCCTTTTCACCCTCGTAATATGTTTCATCATCAACGCCAAGATCGTGACAAAGCTGCTGAAGCTCACAGTTATTTGCTCTTACGCAGGAAAGACATTTTCTTTCGTGAGTTGAGAGGATAAGCTGGAGAGTTTTCTTTCTTGAATCAAGTACCTTAGCTGAATTTGTATATACTACCATGCCTTCTGAAACAGGGTATACGCAGGAAGTTACGATCCTCTTGGGACCGAGAGATGCGCCGCGCATTTCCTGAACTTCAACTACGCAGATACGGCATGCACCGATCTCGTTGATCTCCTTCAGGTAGCAAAGTGTCGGAATATCAATATTTGCCTCATGTGCAGCCTGAAGAATGGTAGTTCCCTTTGGTACGGAAATTTCCACACCATTGATTTTTAAATTGATCATATCCATTAGTTCATTCTCCTCCTGCTACACCTGTATTGATGACTGCATCTACCTGAAACAGATCTGCAAGTATCTGTACACAGATTCCCGCATTGACTTTACCGATACCACACTGCACAATGACAACGTCCTTGCCTCTTAGCATACCTTCATAGAACTTCATGGAAGCCTTCTCTATGATATTCTTCACATCCATTTGTTCCTTGAGGGCTTCTACCTCCAGCTCCATTGCGCCAATAATTCCAATTTTCTTCATCCTTATGTTCTTACCTTTCTCTTGATTACGTTCTATTCTTATTCAGGATATACCAATCTGTCCGGCTTGATATCATACAGTACGTTATCCAGATAACGCTTCGCCAGATAATTAGCCATACCCAGATTCATATCCAGATAGTTACCGCAGTCCTTAGGTGCCGCTCCCGGTACTTCTCCCTTGAAATCTCTGATAAATTCATACATCTCAACCATTAAAGGAATGATGTCCTTTGACTCATAATCTCCTGCCAGCAACAGATAAAAACCTGTACGGCAGCCCATCGGTCCAAAGTAAATCGTCTTGGAACCATATTCTGCATGGTTTCTTAAAAAAGTCGCAGCCAGATGCTCAATTGTATGCATCTCTGCTGTGTTCATGACCGGCTCTTCATTCGGAGAAGTCATTCTCAGGTCAAACGTAGTGATCGTATTCTCCCCTACCTTGTCTTTTCTTGATACATAGACACCCGGTTGTAACTTAATGTGATCAATTGTAAAGCTTGCTATCTTTTCCATCTTAATACCCATCCTTTCTAATCTTTCTTTATGCAGTCCGTAATACTGCCATTTGTTTATGATAAATTACCTTGAAATAAATCATTTCCACGATTGCTGTGATGCTCCAGGAGAATACATACAACAGATACAGTGATGGTATTGTCTTAAAGTAGGCAAATATCGTATATACCCAGATAATTCTGAATACGCAGGAACCCATAATGACAATGATTGTTGGAACCACGCTCTTGCCAAGACCTCTGGAGGCTGCAATGGTGGCATCCATAAAAGCTGAGATACAATAGCTGAAGCCCATGATTCCCAGTCTCTTCATACCGGCATCCACTACTGCCTGTTCTGTTGTAAACAATGACAGGAACTGCGTACCGAATATTTCAAGCGTCACTCCGATTACCAGACCAATGCCAAAGGAGTATGCCAGACTCACAAAGTAACTGTTACGTACTCTTTCCTTATTACCTGCGCCATAATTCTGTCCTATGAAACTGCTGCATGCTGTATAGAAAGCAGCCATCACATCATATACCAGTCCATCTGCATTGGCTGCCGCAGAATTACCGGCTACCATCGTTGCATCGAAGCTGTTCACACCAAACTGGATGAACAGGTTGGCAACCTGGAATATAGCATACTGAATCGCTGACGGCACACCGATACTGAGAATCATACCCGCCTTCTGGCTATTCGGCTTAAGCATCGACAATTTCAATCCATATATCTCTTTTGTCATAAAAAGTGCACGCAGAATAAATATGGCTGAAGTATACTGCGAAATGATACTTGCCAGTGCCACACCTGCTACATCCAGCTTGCATACGATAACGAAGAACAGATTCAATATAATATTGAT
>ENA-ORCP01001726-ORCP01001726.1-human-gut-metagenome-genome-assembly--contig:-NODE-1726-length-18365-cov-16.077373_pt1 | contig 18365 bp, 16 predicted proteins | sample MGYA00242990_ERZ507991 | MGnify/ENA primary metagenome ERZ507991 (study PRJEB26167, sample SAMN06115496) | human gut metagenome | host: Homo sapiens | place: China:Henan | collected 2015-05-07... | reverse complement strand
GCCACCCCGTCTTCGTTATGACCGGGCTGCGAGTTACAGAAGTACCTTTTGTGAAGTACCGGACGATTGAACTATTCACTTGTCAAGGAACATATGGAAGATTTCTGGACTTTGACGGACGAAAAACATCCTTCTACTTGGTAGCCGATGAAAAAGGCCATTTCGTAGCATTGCAAGCAATTTTGTAAACAAAACGTCATAATAGTCCGAGAATGGTCTTGAAAAAGATGCCCTACACTTGGTAGGCATCGAGAACGCCTGTTTCGTAGCATTGGTGAGAAACTTGTAATTGAATTGTAATTCTTGAGACCAAATCTCCGCTTTTGAAAAAATCCTCTCAATAGGTAGGCAACGAAAACAGCCCAAAGACAACCATCTTTTTGAGAATTAACAAAAAGGTCACAAATGACCGGCTTTCAAAGAGGCGCTTCTACTATTAACAGAAAAAGTGGCCTAAAATGGGGGGTGTTGGAGAAAATTTCTGCCTTAAAAGTACGCCTCTACTCACTAGCCAGCGAGAATAGCCAAAAGCCAGCAAAAAACAAATGAATTATGTACTTCTGCCACTGATTGCAACGGCATATCGGTGACAGAAAGATCGTTTAGAGCGATTCTTCGCGGTTTGGGGTGGTAGAAATCGTTTTGTAGTTGGACTTTTTCTGCTGAAGCTGCTCCAGCTGTTTCAGCACCGATTCCTTCTCCGGGGGCTTGCCGCCCGGTGTGGAAAGCTGCTGCTTATTCAGCACCATGTCGATATACTTGCGGATATTTTTCAGGGCAGAGACATCCGGCTGCAAGGTTTCCAGTTGGGTGCGAAACTCTGCGCTGCCGGATTGCAGCGCAGAAAATTCGGCATCCAATGCCGAAAAATCTACCGCTGTGCTGCCGTTCAGTTTCATCAGAGTGCGGACAGCTTTATTAAAGGTGTCCAGCTCCTCTTTGTGCTGGGCGGCATAAGCGTCCTTGGTCAACTTGAAGTTCTTCTTGATAAAGGTGTCGTGGATGGGCTTCAGCTTGGCATGGGCGGCGGCAGCGTCCTTGATCTGGGCGATTGCCCGCATACGGTTTTCGTTCTGCTTCAACTGCTTGCGGAGAGGGGCGGCGGTCTGGTTCAGGTTAGAAATTGCAGTGTCCAAATCCTCGATGGTGTTCAGGGAATGGGCTTTCATATAGTCCACCGCCTGTTTGACTTCCTCAAAGTCCCGGACAGTGCATTTCAGTTTTGCCTTGCCAGACCAATCGCTGCGCTGCTCATTGCGGAGATTGAAGTAGTCCACCAGCAGGTCGGACAGCGTGGGTTCTTTCGCCTTTTCCAGAGCGTCCAGAAGAAGCTGCTTCTTTTCAGTCAGGTCTGCGATCCAGCGTTGCAGCCCACGGATGGCACTGCGGATGGACTGCATCAGGCTGTTGGCGGCTCGAATGTCTCGGTTCAGGTTGCCGAGAAAAGTTTCCACGCCGCGCTTTTCCATCTGGTGCACAGCAGGGCCGAGATGCACGGTCGGTATCTGCTGGATGCCCTGCCGCTCAAAGGAGCGCAGGTCAACACGTTCTGGTCTGCCAGCAGCTTCCAGATAGCGGTTGATGATGGTCTCCCAGCTATGCCGCCAGACCTCGGCGTACTTCTGGTCGTTCCAGTCCACGGTGTTTTCCTTATGGCACTTCCAGTTGCCGGAGGGGAGCCGGATGCGCTCGCCGTTCTCGTCAAGGTCGTACACCTTTCTAGCTTTCGGGAGCCACTTGCCGTGTTCATCCATTGCCCGGATGGTCAGCAGAATGTGGGCGTGTGGGTTCCCATCTCCCTTGTCGTGAATGGCAAAGTCGGCAATCATGCCCTTGGCAACAAACTGCTCCTGACAAAATTCTTTTATCATGGACAGATACTGCTCCTGCGGCACCTCCACCGGAAACGCCAGCACGATGCGGCGGGCAAGCTGGGAGTTCCACTGGTTTTCCACGGCTTCCACGGCGTTCCAGAGGGTGGCACGGTCTGCATATCCGGGCGGCGCATGGGACGGCAACATGACCTCGGCATGGACAAGCTCTTTCTTCTTGTTGTAGAATTTGGTTTTCTGGTCATACTCGCTGAACAGCCGTTCGCCGCTCTGGTAAGCGGCCCCGGCAACAGCGGACTGCCCTTGGCTGCGCTTGACGATGGTGATTTTGAAATGCGGACACGGAATAGGCATCACCCCCAAACAAAAAGACCGCCCAGCAAGATTGCTCTTGATGAACGGTCTGGAATCGTATTCGGTTTTGCTCGCCGCCTTGGACGGAGTGCTGTGCGCTTCGGTCTTAGGCGGGAGCCGCAAAAGGATAGCTGCAAAGCAGCGCAAGGAAAATGCAGTTTTCCTTGGGATGGAATCGGGCTGGCGCACAAACGCCAGCTTCGATTTCATCGAGCCGTCTGCAAGACCGCAATTTCACCGGAACGGTGTATAATTGCGCCCTTTATTCTAAAGGGTTTTGGACGTTGCTGCGTTCATGAACGTCATGCACCATCTTTGCAAGCGCCAGCACGACTTCTGGTTGACGGAACGAGATCTTCAACAGTTCCATCACCTGATCATCGGTCAGTTCTCCCGGACAGACCAGAAAGCTTTCCAGCATTCCGGCACGGGTGCAAAGACGATGCACACGCTCTCTCCGGTTCAGCTCTGACATCTGGCGTTCAAGGATCTTCTCCCGGTGCTGACAAGAGCGCAGCTTCTGCTCTGCTTTGGCTTTTTCGCTGCGGAGGTAGGCAAGGTCGGTTTTGGGTTGGGTCAATGGCATCACTCCTTGAATGTTTCATATTAACTTACCGGACACTTATAAAGTAATGTTTACCAAATATTGAGTGGAAAAAGATTTTCACCACTATAATCTCTCGTATTATTTTTCTGGTTCAAGTATACCAAGTTTTCCTTCGCTAAGATTTACACAACGGTCAAGTCTACGCTCTGTAACCTTACGAATGCTTAAGTTATCAAAATCTACATAAAATTCCCTGGACAAGAAATTCACATGTGCTCCATTCCATACAAAAAGCAATAGGGCACCGAGGGATATCGTCTGGATCTTTAGACCGAGTACGCGGTTAATGTCTTTGATCACTTGAAAATAGCCTTGGCGCTTATTGGGAAATGAGAGGCATACGACAAGCGCTGCGTTTTCGTTTTTGTTGAGATTATTTCTGGAGTGCATAACTGCAATATCATCAAGGACACCTCTGGATGCCTCCAATGTATCCCTTCCGAATTCGATTTCCACAACACCTTTACATACGGGCGGCAACTTACTTGAATATACAGCATCCATTCTCGTATAAACATCACCTGTTCTACTTATCGCACACTTATGATTCAAAGCAATAATTAGATTTCGAACCAAGATATTGGGAATCATGGATCGTCCATCAAACCGAGAAACATCATGATAGATACGATCCATAATCTCGTCGTTTTCTTTCTGAAATTGATGACACCAATAGATTTTGTCCAGTTCCCGAATAAATAACTTGTGCTCTTCCAAATTGGTGTGATTAATTGGAATATCAATATAGTCTGAGGTTGGCTCGGCAATTTTCATCTGATTTCCAGACTTGTAGATTGCACCAGCAGGGCAACGTGAAGCACATAATCCACAACCTATACAACTATGGCAGTCTATCTCCGGCAGTTCCTTATCAAAGTTCCATTTAATAGCCTCGACAGGACAAACATTCAAGTTTCTCTCATATGAAAAATCTGGAAAATCTCCGCAGCTAATCTCTGCATTGATAAATTTCATACAGCGAGGTTCAGTGCATCTTAAACAGGCGCTTGTCACCCAATCTTCGTTGCACCATAGCCGAGCAGGTTCATTATAATTTTGCTCAATAGCTCGTACATTAGAGGACCGCAATGCGGAAATAGTTGTGCGTTTCTGTGTTTTAGTTAAAAGTGGCATTCGCAAATCCCTCCAATCGATTTAATTCCGCAATATCAAATGTTTTTCCTTCGCAGATGATAGTCACTGCGATTGTCAGCAGTGTTTTCAGATCCATTATTCCGATGTTGTATCCGTAAGCGGTTTTAAAGTCGCTCATAAGATTTGTTACTTCTGCTCTGTCACTGGGCAAATAATATCCAACAGCTAACGAAGTCGTTTCTGGCAAAGTCGGATGCGTCTCTCTGGACAGGAGAACTACTTTATTCTCAAGGGCTTGTCTAATCGCCTTTAGAGAAAGGTGTTGTTCCTCTGTCGGAGACTTGATTTCAATCGGAATGCTTTCACGCCCATCAACAATGATTGCATCCCATCGCGCACCATTATCGCCGGGTCTAGATGCTTGGCAATCCAATCCCATAACGCGGAAAAGCATGGCAACAAAGGGATAAAAGTGCGTCTGCGTCGCTGTTATACTTTCATCAAAAAACCTTTCGATAATCTGCTGTTTCCTTTTCCCAGCGTCTCTTAACGCTAACACATCACGAGTAAACTCAGACACCTCTGCATCAACTGCGCAAGGCACTCCATTCACCGTAACCGTCAACGAGATGTTGTTTACAACGGCATCTGGTCTGTAGATGTCAGGAAGTATTGTAGCTTGTGTTCTCGATTCGGTAGCAGTATGTTTTATTCCCAATGCTTCATCTACTACAGAATGATGAAGTGTTTGATATGGTGAGAACAGCAGCTCTTTGCCCTGTAAAATATTTGCACACACAGCCTCATCTTGCTCTATAGTATCTTGTACCGGGAATGTGTCATAACCTGCACGTGACAACATAGAATACACGCCAAGCCTGATTAAAGCTTTACGGGTCTCAGTCGGATATGTATAATATTCATCAATGCGTAAGTCTTTAACACGATGGAGACTGGCAGCAACTTCCTTTCCATGTTCCGTTAGGCGAAGGCATTCCATAGTTTTCGGCGGATACAGAGATCGTGTTCTCTCACTTACAACCCAGTTGCATGTTTTCATAAAAGCAATTGGCAAACGAGTAGAGTTATCTGGGAGGGTAGACTTGACCTGCAAACGATCACATAACTCTTGGTAAGCGACTTGATAACGATCATAAGAACCACGTAATCTTTTTAAATAAGTAATCATTCGTTTGTATTGTTCATAGTCTAAGTCATCTATCGACATCGGTCCCAAACAAAGCTCATGCTTGTACATGATTCCATCTAAATCCTCAAGAGAAAAGAGTGCCGCTTTGAAGAAGCGTACTTTTTCATCATATTTCACATCCATAATCTCTTGGGGATTATTGATTCCCAGAACACACTGCTCATAAAGAGGCAGTACATCATCCGCAAGAGCAGCGTGTTCACCAATATAGGTAAATGCCAACGGGTATGAATCACTGCCCGCAGATGTAACCCATCCTAATAGCCTGAACACTTCGGCATACATTTTGACATTCATCTTTGTAGAATTAAGGCTATCATTTTCAGTGTTGCTTAATGCTAACGCAGCATCTCCTGCATAGCCATACGCCGTCATCAACTTAGTTTTTGTAATAGTAGCAGCCATATCATCAAGGTCAAAACTCGGAGCCTCTTTATATTCCTTGTATAGCTCCTTGAACACTTGAACCTGTGTGGTGTATTGGGTTCCTGGGTTCCTGAATCTAATCATATCAATGTTCCTCCGTCAAGAAACAGATTTTATCTTAATATTATATTTTACAACAAAAAGGGTCATCTTTCAAGATGACCCTTTTGTATAAACTGATTGAATTATCAGCCCTTACTGTTTTAGTTCGTCAAGCCTTTTCTGGGCAATTTCACACCATTGCCGTTCCAACTCAATTCCCAGCCATTTTATATGATGCCCTTCGGCATTCAGTTTTTCACAACACACTCCCAATGTACCAGATCCGTGGAAAGGATCTAGTATCGTGCCACAGTAAAAGCCTTCTCTATCTTTGGGGCAAAAAGCCTTTATTAACTCCATAATCAATGCTTCGGGTTTTTGGGTCGGGTGAGAGGTTTTCTCTTTTTCAAAGTGCTTGCCAGCCAAAGTTGGAAAATCCCATACATCTCCACGCATAGCACCCTTAGGGTTAGGCTGCCAGATTTTTGTTGTTCCATCGGCCGCCTTGTACTTGACAGGGTTTTTTAGCCGCTCTGTGCTCTTATACGGTATGCGAACATCGTCTACATTGTATGTCCATTTCTTTTTGTCCTTTGAAAACCACAAAAATGGTTCATAATGTGTTGCCGGTTCTCTTTTTGAACGAGAAAAACCATTCTCATAATGCCAAATATTCATTCGGCGATAATATAAGCCTGTATTATACATTGCAACTTGGACAAAGCCAATATAATCGTGAATACCGAACCAAATGACACTGCCATAGGGGGTAAGTAGTTCTTTCACCTTTGCCATTCGCTCAGATGTGATCTTAATAAACTCATCCAAAGGCAGGCAGTCACTTTGGTTGCCGAAATCTTTGTTAATGTTGTAAGGTGGATCTGTCAGAATTAAATCAAAATGAGCACCCTTTTGAATAAGTTGATCAAGGAGAATATCCGAATTCCCGCAGACCACACCATAGAGGCTGTCTGTAATCATTTCTTCTCCTTCCTAAAAATCAACACATACTGGTGATGTATATTTTCTACATAGGCAAATGGATAACCATAGGGCAGCAAACTTTTGTGGTTCTGAAGCAAGATTTTTGTTCCTTGAAGTCTCAATACACCACCACCGGGAATCGCTTTTTTGTTCAATTCATGAATCAAGTCACTATGAAAACTGATGTATTCAGATTTGTCTCTGAAGTCTGAAACAACAATTGCCATGTACTTTCCATACCGAAGGGTCCTTGCACACTGAAGAAACACCTGTTTTACCAAGATTTCAAGAAAGTCCTCGTAATGTGCAATATTGCCTAAATCCTTTTCATCTTCGGAATACTTAGTTTCGAGATTATTAGCAACTCGATTCTTTTTTACTTTCTGATCTTGTTTATTTAGAATTCCCCAATATGGAGGGCTCGTAACCATAAAATCCATCGACTCTGATGGGATTTTTAAAAGTTCCTCGCAACAATCTCCATTAATAAAATGGTGCTTTTTACTGCTTCCTTCACCAACTTCCGTTTCCAGTCGCTTAATAGACAATTCATACCAAACCGGGGAGAGTTCTATACTGGTACAAACCCGTCCATTTATTTCACAGGCTTTCGCCGTAGATCCTACTCCGCCAAAAGGATCAAGAACCGCCATACCTCGCTTAGTAAAAAAATTCACAAGATGACTAATATCCTGAAAAGAATACGGTGCTGGATGAAGTTTTTCAATCTGAGCTTCCGGATGATTTGCGCCAAGTCCTTTCTGATAAAAGAAGCTCTTCGTCTCAGGGAGCCACTCTTTTCCAGTTAAGTCGTTTAAATTATTTCGTGAATCAACAGCACCATTTACAAGTTCCTTGTATTTATCAGTGCCCATAAATGTTTTTAATTCGGTTACGCTATAATATTTTTTTCCATCCGCATCAGTATAAGAAATCAATCCATCTTTGACGATTTTTTCAAAAGAGTGTCTAGAAATTTCTAACAGTTGCATTGCCTTATTACGGGTCACAACTGCATCTTTTGATAAATTCGTTGCTTGAGTGCCACCAAGTATGTCCATATAGTACATCTCCCTCTTATATTCTGTTCATAGCACACAAATGTCGGTAAATATCTTCATTTACGCCCTAAGAAGAACATTCGTTTTCTTCTACGAAATCCATAACATCACCTATATTGCAGTGGAGCACTTTGCATATTTTATCCAGCGTGTCCATTGACACCTGCTCATTCTTTCCCATTTTCGCTATCACATTGGTACTTAACTGAGCCTTCTTACGCAAATCGGTCTTATTCATGTTTTTGTCGACAAGTAATTTCCACAATTTTTTGTAGCTAACGCTCATGCAAACCGCCTCCTAGTGATTTGATTATACACAAAATATTGTTAAAGGTCAATATAATATTTATTTTTAGCAATATATACGATAGTATATCTCGTCATCTAATCATGATTTCTGTAATACACCATAAAACCCTACCAAAGCAGATTGTTTATCGTTTTCAGGAGACCCGCACCGGCTGGATAGCCAGTGCGGCACCCCTGATCTGATACGTCACCCCGCCAGTTTCGCTCCTTGCTTTCCTCTGGCACACCTCCGGGTGCTCCGTAGCAAGGGCATCAAGCTGCTTCTGCAAGGCGGGATTCAGCGTAAATACGCTGCTTGTTCCGTCCTCGCTGGCGTAGATCATGGTTTCCAGCTTAAACATTGTCATCGGGCTCGACAAAATCTTCCTTCCTCCATTCCTTGTCCTCCTCGATGTCCTGCATCAGGAGCAGCATATTGGTGTAGCACTCCATCTCGGCACGGACGAAATAGAACATCTGGTCATACCAGTCTGCCAGCGTTTCGTCCTCCAGCTTCCGGCAGAAGTCATACACTAGCCTGTTCTGGTCGGGGTCAACAGTCAGCCCGGCAATCTCGTACAGCCGCTTACAGGTCAATTCCAGATCGGCGCAGCCATAGGTGTAGAGCAGCTTCTTTTCTTCAAACGTCAGTTTCATAGGCTTGTTCCTCCGTATTAAAAAAGGGCCTGCCATGTGCAGACCCGATGTAACAAAAAACCGCCATGCGTTGTGCAGGGCGGTCTTGAACTCAGGATTGGAGAAAATCCCGGAGTTCATCAGCGAAAAAGGAGATTTTGGCGATAGCAGCTATCGCTATGTAAGGCAGGACGAAAACCACAAATGCGGTAATCAGCATTTTCAGGACTTCGCCGCCGTCTGCCAGCTTCATGACCCAGCTTGCCAGAGCCACAAAGAAGAACAGCCCCGCCAGCAGATTCGTCAGGATCGTGGAGAAGGTCGTGAGGAAGATGCCAGCCCACTGCACCAGAATCAGCAGCAGAAGCAGCGGGAGAAGGGCAAGTTTCAGCATCCATTTCAGTACAGCCATCGTGGGCACCTCCTTATACAAAAATTAGCTCGGTCTTGATGATCTCCTCGGCACGGTTTCGGATGCTGTTCATCCGGCGCACCCAATCCAGTTGATTGGCTGCTTTCAGGGCTTCGGTCACGCCCTCGGCTTCCTGCATCTGCCGGACGGTCAATGCAAGCTGCTCTTCGGACTGTTTGTTCAGCTTGGCAAGGTAGCTACCCAGCTCCCCGGACAGGAGCAGTTGATTATACTGGATGGGACGCTGCTCCTTCAGATACATTTTATGTAAGCGGCCCCACCGCCCGGTGGGGTGCTGCTCTGCCGGGGTTGCTGCGGTCAGATTCGGCAGATAGTAGCCGTTGACCATAGTGTAATCCAGACCGTTGTTGCTGTCGTGGAGCGTGTTCTTTAAGGTAGTCATGCTGCATTATCCTCCTTTGGTTTCGGCGTTGGGGTTGCTTCTGGGTCTGATTTTAGATTTCCTTTTTTCTTGTGATAGAATTCCAAGGTTTTCTTGTTGTGGTTCATTCTTCTGCACTCATCGGAACAAAATTCCTGCTGGCTGTGTGTAGGCCAGTAGGAGTGACCGCACACGGCACAGGTGCGCTGCCGGTAGTAGTGATTTCCTTTCTCGGCTTCTCTATCCGCTTTCTTTTGCTCCAGTCTTGCCTGATTCCAGCATTCCCTTGAGCAGAAAAGCTGTCGGTTGCTCGTAGGTGTAAACGCCTTCCCGCAGTGCGGACACGTTTTGGTTTTAATGATTTCGCCACCGTTTTCAGCGATTTTCTTTGCTTTTCGCTTTTCTCGATAGGCTTTTTCACGTTTGCGCTGCTTTTCCATGCGCTGCCGTTCTTCCTGCTCCTTCTGCGCTTTCAGTTCGGCAAGTTCTTCCTCGGTGTAAGCAATATCGACTTGGCCGACATAGTTGAAATAAATATCAACCTTTTGTGTGCGGGCATTGCCTGCACCCTCGGCTTCATAAACAACGATTTTATCGACAAGTTCGTTAAACATTGAATCGGAGATTTCTGTTGGATTTTTGCACTTGCGAATCAGCGAAATGAAATGCCGAATATCAGTAGAACTTGATTTATCTTCGGCAATTTCGGATTTCATCGTTTCCATCTGCGATTCCAATTCTGCTTGCTCGCTATCATACTGTGCCATCAGCTGCTTGTACTGTCGTTCGGGCAACAGTCCAGACATAAGATTTTCGTACAGACTACGAATAAGGGCAGAAAGCTCATCATAGCGTTTTTGACAACGTTTCAATTCCGATTGGTTCTGCTTCGGCTTTTCTTCACGTTTCTCTTTCCAAAGTGATTGCAGTTCCAAAGCGAAGGTTTCTTCATCTTTTAGAACAAACCTCGAAAAGCGTTTGACCGATGCCAATATCAGCGCTTCAACATTATCGGCGCTGATTGAATGGGCAGTACAACCATTCACCCGACTTGCATATCCACCACAACGATAAGAATATTGAGTAGACCCATCCTTTTTACTGTAGTGTGTTTGCAAGGTCAATCTTCTGCCGCAGTCGGCACAATACAGATACCCGCTTAAACGGTTGGTGTGCGTTCCCCAAGCAGAAGCACGATTCACTCGGCATCTGCGTTTCTGAACACTATCCCAAAGTTCTTGCGATATAATCGGTTCATGCGTGTTCTGGAAAACGTACTGTTCATCTTCATCTGTTTCTTTTCTCTTGTGAAGTTTGAAATTTGTGCTTACAGATTTTCGTAAAACAGTGTGTCCCAGATATTCCTGCCGACCTAAAATTGTTCTTACGGAGGAGGTGCCCCACAGGTACGGATTGGAGAACTTTGTCCCATTGTACTGCTCCGGGTGATATTTCTTTGCGTATGCAGCAGGAATCAGGACTTTTTCCTCTGTCAACAGTTCTGCGATTGTCCGTGGGCTTTTTCCTTCGTTCGCAAGAAGAAAAATGCGCTTTACGACTTCGGATGCCACCGGATCAACAACAAGTGTCTGCTTGTCGTTCGGCAAACGGTTATATCCATACGGAATAGAGCCGCTGCAACGTTTTCCATCTTTCATCCGGGCATCGAACACAGCCTTGATTTTATTGCTCGTGTCTTTGGCATACCATTCGTTCATAATATTCAAAAACGGAGCAAAATCATTGTCTGAAGCATTGTTGCTGTCGATGCTGTTGTTGATTGCAAGGAATCGGACGTTTTTCTGTGGGAACAGAACTTCCGTATAAAAACCGACTTGCAGATAATTTCGTCCTAAGCGGCTCATATCCTTCACAATAAGCGTTTCGACATTTCCTGCTTCTACCTCTTTTATTAGAGATTGAAAGCCGGGACGATTGAAATTCACACCTGAAAAGCCATCATCTGTAAAATGGCGGATGTTCTTGAAGCCGTTCTTTTGGGCGTAATCTTCCAGATATTTCTTTTGGTTGGTGATGGAATTCGATTCACCAGCAAGCTCATCATCTCTTGACAAACGCTCATAGAGTGCAGTGATTTTTGGTTCTTTAGGCATTTGTTCTACCTCCTTTCTTATGGAATCTTTCAATTTAGGACAATCAAGTTTATCGTCCTATTAAAGTATAGCCCTCCGGGGCCAGCTCGATGGCGGTGGTGGTCTCGCCAAAGGTGGATGCCCAGCAGTCGAAGTGGGTCAGCTTTTTCTGCTGCAAGGTGCTGTACTGGAGGTACCGCATGACCGTGTACAGTTCGGTCATGGAATTGCTCACGGGCGTGCCCGTGGCGAACACCACGCCCCGCCCGCCGGTGATCTCATCCAGATAGCGGCACTTGCCGAACATATCGCTGGATTTCTGGGCTTCGCTGGTGGACAATCCTGCGACATTACGCATTTTTGTGGTCAAAAAGAGGTTCTTGTAAAAATGGCTTTCGTCCACAAACAGCCTGTCAACACCGAGCTGTTCAAAGGTAATCACATCGTCCTTGCGCTCATCGGAGCGCAGTTTTTCCAGCTTGGTTTCCAGCGTTTTCCGGGTCTTTTCCATCTGCTTGATAGAGAAATTCTCGCCTGCATGGACTTTCAGCTCGTTGATGGCGGCAAGCGTTTCATAAATTTGCTCCTGAATGATACGCTCCTGCCGCTCAAAGGACAGCGGAATGCGCTCAAACTGACTGTGCCCGATGATAACGGCGTCGTAGTCGCCGGTGGCGATGCGGGCGCAGAATTTTTTGCGGTTGGCGGTCTCAAAGTCCTTGCGCCGTGCCACCAAAAGTTTGGCATTGGGGTAGAGGTTCAGAAACTCCGAAGCCCACTGCTCCGTCAAATGGTTGGGCACCACAAAAAGGCTTTTCTGGCACAGTCCCAGCCGTTTTGCTTCCATAGCAGACGCCGCCATTTCGTAGGTCTTGCCCGCACCAACTTCGTGTGCAAGCAGCGTATTACCGCCATAAAGCACATGGGCAATGGCGTTGCGCTGGTGTTCCCGGAGGGTGATCTCCGGGTTCATGCCTACGAATTTGATGTGGCTTCCATCGTATTCACGGGGTCTGGTGCTGTTGAACAGCTCGTTGTACTGCTTCACCAGCGCAATGCGCCGCTGGGGGTCTTGCCAGACCCAGTTGGCGAAAGCATCCTTGATGACCTGTTGCTTTTGTTGCGCCAGCATGGTCTCTCGCTTGTTCAGCACACGTTTTGGCTTGCCCTCGGCATCCTCGATGGTGTCGTAGATGCGGACATCTTTCAGGTTCAGAGTTTCTTCCAGAATCTTGTAGGCGTTGGCTCTGCTGGTGCCGTAGGTCTCGGAGGAGATAATATCGCCCCGCCCGGTGGCAGTTTTGCCCTCCACACGCCACTCGGCGGTATACGGAGAATATCTCACTTTGACTGCATGACGCAGATAGTAGGGGATCTGGAATGTTTCGGTCATAAACTTCTGGATGATGTCCGGGGAAAGCCACGTTGCACCCAGCCGCACATCAATTTCAGAGGCTTCCAGCTCTCTGGGCTGCGCCTTGGTCAGCGCCTCCACATTGACGGCAAATTCCGGGTTGGTCTCTGCCGCAAACTGCGCCATTCGCAGCTTTGCCCGGACATCGCCGGACAGGTACTCGTCTGCCATCTGCCAGCCTGCTTCCGGGTCGGTGGGGTCGGCGGCAGGGTCTTTGAAGATCACACCGGAAAGTTCGGTGGTAATGCGCCCGTACTCACCGGGAGTGCCCAGCAGTTCTGCCATATAGGGCAAGTCCACTTTGCCATGCTCACCAATAGATACCGCCAACGCTTCGCTGGGGGTGTCTACGTTGGTGACGGTGCGCTCCGGGCGAATGGTGCGTTTCGTAAACATTGCCACCTTGGATTTAAGCTGCCCCTGCTCGTCCAGACTTTCCAGCGAACACAGCAGATAGTAAGAGGAATCCTGCTCAAACAGCCGCCCGTTTTTGCGGTCGTTCAGCAAGCCATATTTGGCGGTAAAGGCATCGTAGGCGGCGTTCAAACGCTCCTGCGTTGCCTTGATGTCCTCGTCCGGGTAGTCGTTCAACTGTTGGTCAATCAGGTCATTGACGATCTGCCGCAGTTCCACCATGCCGGTGACACGCCCCTTGGCGGTGTCGGACAGTTCCACCTGCGTCATGACCGAATTTTCCCGGTAGAACACGTCGCCGTTCACCACGGTGTAGGAGAAGTTCTTGACCTCCGGGTCAGCAGGGAGCGTCTTGCGCTCTGCCTCGGCATCCGCAATATCTGGTGTTTCCACCTCGACTTCGGTGTACTGACCCTCAATATGCTGCACCGCCTCGGCAAGCTGGTCTGCAAGGTTTGCACCCTCGATGGGAGCAACGGTCAATTCCTCTCGTCCATACTGGGTGCTTTCGGTGGTCAGTTCGCCCAGCACCATCTCCGGGTGGTCTACGAAATACTGGTTGATGGCAAAGCCGTCCTCGGTCTTGCCCAGCTGCACCCAGTCCGGCTCAATGTCCGCAGGGCGGTCTCGTTTCTGCAAAAAGATAATGTCCGAAACCACTTCGGTGCCTGCATTCGCCTTGAACGCATTGTTGGGCAGACGGATAGCCCCCAGCAGGTCGGCACGCTCCGCCATGTGTTTGCGGGCGGTGCTGTCCTTGCTGTCCATGGTGTAGCGAGAAGTCACAAACGCCACGATGCCGCCCGGACGCACTTGGTCGATGGCTTTCGCAAAGAAATAATTGTGGATGCTGAATCCTAGCTTGTTGTACGCCTTATCGTTGACTTTATATTGACCAAAAGGCACGTTGCCCACCGCCAGATCGTAGAAATCACGGCGGTCAGTGGTCTCAAAGCCGGCAACAGTAATGTCTGCCTGCGGGTACAGCTTTTGGGCAATGCGCCCGGTGATGGAATCCAATTCCACGCCGTACAAGCGGCTGTTTGCCATGCTGTCCGGCAGCATTCCGAAGAAGTTGCCCACACCCATACTAGGCTCCAGAATGTTACCGCTGCGGAAACCCATGCGCTCCACGGCATCGTAGATGCCACGGATAACGGTAGGGCTGGTATAGTGGGCGTTCAAAACCGAACTGCGGGCGGCAGCGTACTCGTCCTCCGAAAGCAGTCCTTTCAGTTCGGTGTACTCCTTTGCCCAGTTGTTTTTGTTGGGGTCAAAGACATCTGCCAGACCGCCCCATCCAACATACTGCGCCAGCACTTCCTGCTCCTCGGCAGAAGCACCACGGTGTTCTTCTTCCAGACGGAACAGCGTTTTGATGGCCTCGATGTTCCGGGCGTACTTCTGCTTTGCGCCGCCCTCGCCCAGATGCTCATCTGTGATGCGGAAGTTCCCGGCGGGTTCAGGAACAGGCTCTGCATTAAGGGATTCATCCAAGGCGGCGGCATCCGGGAAAGTCTGCACCTCGCCATCAACCACCGCAGAGATCGGCAGTTTATCCAGTTCTTCGTCAGACAGTTCCGGCTCGTCCTGCTCCTCCTGCCGCAGTACATTCTCGAATTGCTGCTTGTTGATAACCTCATTGTCCCATGACTGACCGTGCGCACTGGTGTCGATACGCACATCAGTATCTCCGATATAGCCGATGGTTCCTTCAATTGTTCTGGTGGGAAGGTCTACTACAACTTCGTCCCCGACCTTATAGCTGACCTCTTTTTCGGGAACCAGCTCAATGGCTGCGTCCTGCTGTTCTTCGTACAGTTCCCGGATGTGCGGCAGATGCTCGTTGCGGAAAATGGGCAGTCTGTTTTTCGTCAGCTCCATGTCCTGCAAGCTGACGGATTTGAACATAAAATTAACGTGTTCCACCCGAAAATCCCGGTCATCCAGCTTGATGATGCTGCCAATCGGCAAATAATCCGATTCCCGGAGATATTTTGTCTGGTGGTGGGAGCCATCTTCGTTCAAGCCAGCCAGATAGACGTTATTGCCCTCTGCCCACAGCTTTTTGGATTCTGCTACCCACTGCTCACTCGGAAAGCCAGTTACCTTGACCTTGCCGAGCGTATTTTCCTGTGACAGAAGATTGGTATGCAGAATCCGCTCCACAGCAACGGCATCTTTGTCATAGAACAGATAGTTGCCGTTCAGTTCAAAGCCCACAAGAGTATTAGGATACTGCTCTTTCAGGGCAGTGTACTCTGCGGCAACCGTGCCGTCCAGCATCGGGAGCTGACGCTCAGCCTCCTGTCTGACAGTACGCTGCTCTTTTTCCGCATCCGTCAGATACCGATCAGACTGAATCATCAGGTCGATATACTTTTCCACCTGTATCCAGCTCAACGGGATTTTCTGATAATCCGGGTAGTGGTCAAATTCCAGCCCTTTCCAGTCGTGGTTCACAAAACCCCGGCTTCCGTCCAGAAAATCGTGGGAGTGCCCACCGATGCCGTACTCTTTTGCCAGTGCCTTGGCACGGAGGCTGCGGTCGGGCTGGGTCTGGTACAGTGCCATAATGCGCTGTTTACCGCCCGCAAATCCTGAACCATGCTTACGCAATTCGTTTTCAATCTCAGCCTGCGACAAAACAAAAGCAGAGGGCGATTTTTCGCTCTCCGCTTGGTCGATGGTTTCAATTTGCTGGGCTTCGGTAGGAATGTGGGCATCGAAGAAACTCAGCTGTAAATCAGTTCCGTCAGCACCAGTTCCTCGGCCTGCGCTTTCAGGCTGTTCATGTGCTGTACCCACGCCAGCTGATTCTTCTCCTTGTCCGGGGCCGGGGTCTGTTTCAAGAGCTGTGCCATGGTCTGCTGCATCTGGCTCTCTGCCGTCTGCTCCACCTCCAACAGGTGCGGGTACAGGCTCCCGTTCAGGAGCATCGTGTTGTACAGCACCGGGCGATGGTCCTTCAGGTACGTCCGGCGCAGCCTGCCATACTTGCCCAGCGGCTTCCGGGGCTGGTTCAGCGTCAGGTTCGGGAGCTGGTAGTCCCCGATGGTCGAATAGGTCACGTTCCTGCTGTTCGTATTCATATTGGCTCCTTTCTGCATTGCGGCGGCGAATGGTTGTTTTTACGGTGCGCTCGATGTTACGCAGCACCTCCCGGCTCATGTCGCTGACGGCTGCGCCGAGGGCGTAGACACTATCCGGGGTGGAAAAATTGTAGATTGCCTGAAAATCGTCCTTGTCGAACCACCCGGCAGGCTCAATGCCGCAGCGTTCCAGCAGCGTGTAGGTGACGCTGATGGCGGCGGCAGACTTGAACTGCATCTCCACCCCGGCTTCATCATAATCCATCAAGAGCGAACCGTCAACGATGGCACGAATGTCCCCGCCGTTGTTGTCCCAGTAATCCGCCACCAGTTTCCCCGCAACATCCGCAAGCTGCTGGCTGACACGCTCGCCGCTGATGCCGTAGGTCTTGCTCAACATTTCCGAAACCGGCTGCACCAAATCGGGACCGAGCTGCCACACCTCCGGGTCACGGGAATTGCGGCGCACCCCGGTGTCGCTTACGTCAAAGACGTAGTGCAGCCGGGGGAAGCCGCTGGATTCGTCCAGCAGAGCGATGCCCTTGGCACCTCGGCGCACATAGCGGTTCATCCGATTGTTCCAGATGTCGAAGTCGGCGCAGGCGGTGGCATCCGGGCGCTGGGCGTAGATCATGAGCTGGTCGGCAAAAGGGTACTTGTACAGCCGGGATGCGGTGGTCAGGTAGTCCGTCCAGCTTTCCCAATACCGGGTCAGGCCGTTGGCCGTGCGCTGGGCAAGGGCGAGATATTCTTCGGTTTTGCTTGGCATTTTGGCCTCCTTCCGTTTTTGAGCATAAAAATAGCGGGCAACCGTTTTGGAGCTGCCCGCTGGAAAGTGTATTGAGATAAGATTATTTGCTATTGTCCTTTATGTACTTCATAACGCAGCACCCCATCACGATGACGGGAAGCACGGTTCGTAAACCGAGGTCGCCGACCCGCACATTTACATCAATCACAAGCCCTGCAAACCATGCCGCTAAAGTGAAAACAGTTGCCCATCCATAACTCATGAGAATTCATCTCCTTAATCTATAAAGTTACAGCTTCATAATGAGAAAATGTTTTGCGAACATCAAACACGCCAATGACTTTATTGTATTTTTTGCATAGAAAAGCGTTTGGTATCTTTGTCTGTCCTAATAAAATGCTGGAATTGCCAATACTGTGCCATTCCTGATAGGAAATTCTTCTAAGTCCTTTTTTATCAAACTCGTCTTTTGGAACCCACCCAACTGAGATACCAGCGGAAATCAATCCTCCCGCAAGCATTTCTTCTCCACAAATAGGACATTTCATATCAGCGTCTCCTAATCAATAGTACACTAAAAGATTTGATTTCACCACTTGATCTTAAATGGAATCAGTTCGCCAGAAACAATCCCAAAGAAATACAAAAGCCCGATTTCGATAGCAACACAGATTATCAGCAGAAGATTTGCAAGAGCTTTACTGTCGCTCAATTCTTCAATATTTTTTCGGTATTGGACAAAGACCCACATTTCAGAGGTGAAAAACAAAATGTAAAGGAGGCTGCTCCGAAAAAAAGCCATCATATTCGATAGCGCATAATTGATAAGAATAAGATTTATGGAATGAATAGCGACATCCAAAATCTTTGGGAATTTTCGTTTCATACACAGACACTCCAAACCTACAGTTCGGTTTCCACCGCAAGCTGCTCCTGTTTTTCTTTTTCGTCAGCGATTTGGACGTCAATATCTTCGCGCATCTTTTTCAGAAGTGCGAGGACTCGCTTGATTTGACCCTTGGTGTTTTCCACCCTGCTCTGTGCCTGATTGATGTGATCCAGAACTGCCCAGTCTGCAAAGAGGCCGTCAAAGAAGAAATCCGCAAATTTCAAAAAGCTGTCCACCGTAACCTGAAGGTCTGCGGTGATTTCAACATCGGAAAGTTCAGTTTTGAACCGCCGCAGTTCCACTTGGAGCTGTTCGATTTGTTCCTGTGCATCGTCCAGTTCCTCATACTTGGCAAGATCGGCCATCAAACCGCCGCCCATTAC
>ENA-ORCP01001715-ORCP01001715.1-human-gut-metagenome-genome-assembly--contig:-NODE-1715-length-18445-cov-17.731054_pt1 | contig 18445 bp, 11 predicted proteins | sample MGYA00242990_ERZ507991 | MGnify/ENA primary metagenome ERZ507991 (study PRJEB26167, sample SAMN06115496) | human gut metagenome | host: Homo sapiens | place: China:Henan | collected 2015-05-07... | reverse complement strand
ATAAGCATTTATCTCCATTCCGGCGGCAGCGGATGCCGCAGTTTTTCCTGTTGTCTGAATCACTATATCAGCTTTTCAAAACCCTGTCAACTGTTTTATCGAATTATTTCAAAAGTTTTCAATTTCCTGTTGACCGCATTTCCAAAACATGGTATACTGTCCGCATGAAATTAGAATCAAACCGCCGCGTTGCGGCCTGCGCCGCAGGGTTTGCCCTGCCCCGGTATGCAGAACTCCCTACCGTAGGGCTTTATCTGGATCAGAGTGTACAGTTTGTCAACGGGTGTTTCCGCACATTTCAGGGGGTGGAGCTCACCGCTTCCATGGTGAGCAACTACGTTAAGAAAGGGATCATCAGCCACCCCATCAAAAAGAAGTATACCCGGGATCAGCTGGCCTGCCTGATCTACATCGTAGTTTCTAAAAATGTCCTGTCCATGGAAAACATCGACAGTCTGTTCAAGATGCAGCGGGCGCATTATACCTCCGCGCAGGCGTATGATACCTTTTGCGATGAGCTGGAGAATTACCTGCCCTATGTGTTCGGCCTGACCAAAAGCTTTTCCGAGCTGGAGCCGGACGTTGATGATGCACGCAAGCTCCTGCGCAGCACCATCATCTCGGCTGTGAACAAGATCTATCTGGACTGCGTTTTCACCGACCTGCGGCAGGAGCAGGCCCTCTGGCCCGATATCCTGCCGGATCTGGCATAACAACAAAAATGGCCCTGTCCGTCACGCTTTGCGAAGCATTGACGGAGAGGGCCATTTTTTCTTAAAATGTAAGTGCAGGGCTGATCTCATTGCGGCGCTGGGCCTGCACGATGCAGTCCTTTTCCGGTACGACACCTGCCGCGCCCAGAGTGTTGAACATGGTCTGCAAAGCAAGTGCCGGGGTGTTATTCTCCTGCGAGAGATGGCAGAGGGCAAACTTCTTGCATCCCTCTTGGATCAGCTCCAGCAGCTTTGCCGAGCACTCATCGTTGGAAAGGTGGCCCCGGTTGGACTCGATGCGGGAGCGCAGGTAGTAGGGATACCGCCCGCTGCGGAGCATGTGGAGGTCGTAGTTGCTTTCCAGCGCCACCAGGTCACAGCCGCTCAGGGCCTGATGCACCGGCGGGGTCAGGATTCCCAGGTCGGTGGCAATGGTCATGGTCTTGTTGTCCGGGGTGTGGATGCGGTAGCCCACGCAGGGCACGTCGTGGCTGGTGGGGAACATCGTCACGCCGAAATCTCCCACATCCTCTTCCCCGCCGGACAGGGTGCGCAGCTCACAGCTGGCGGGCACGATGCCGTTTGCATCCAGAAAATCCAGCGTATCGTCTGCGCCGTATACCGGCAGCGGATTCTTTTTGAGGAAGGTGGCCAGCCCCTTGACGTGGTCAGAGTGCTCATGGGTGACCAGAATGCCCGCACAATCGCTGATGTTCAGGCCCAGCTCCTTGAGTGCCGCCGAGGTGGTGCGCACGCCCTTTCCCATATCGATGATGATGTACTTTTCCCCCGTGCGCACCACGCTGCAGTTGCCGGAGGAACCAGAGTATAACGAGATGAATTCAGACATTTCAAACCTCAAGAAACGAACCTCTCCGTCATAGCTTCACAAAAGCTCCCTGTCAGGGGAACTTTTGTGAAGCAGACTGAGAGGTTCTGAATGATCACATTGCTGATTCCAGTGCGGCAGGCATCCGATCCACCTTGCTGATCTCAGCGCCCAGGCCGCGCAGCTTTTCCACGATGTTCTCGTAGCCGCGCTCAATGTGGCCGATCTCCTCGATCTCACTGGTGCCGTCTGCCATCAGGGCAGCAACCACCATGGCCGCACCGGCACGCAGGTCAGAAGCACGCAGGGGGGCGGGGTTCAGCTTGTCCACACCCTCAAACACGGCCACCTGACCATCCACCTGCACCACTGCGCCCATCTTGCGCAGCTCATCCACATAGCGGAAGCGGTTGTCCCACACGCTCTCGGTGATGGTGGAGGTCCCCTTTGCCACGCTGAGCAGCACACCCATCAGGGGCTGCATATCGGTGGGGAAGCCCGGGTGAGGCATGGTGTTGATCTTCAGCGGCAGGATATCGCCTTTGCGGGAGACGCGGACGGAATCATCGAATTCCTCCACATCCACACCGGCACGGCGGAGCTTTGCCGTAATGGGTTCCAGATGCTTGGGGGTGACATTTTTGATCAGAACGTCGCCGCCGGTGGCAGCAGCGGCAACCATGTAGCTGCCCGCCTCGATCTGGTCAGGGATGATGCTGTAAGTGCAGCCGTGCATCTTTTCCACGCCGCGCACCTTGATCACATCGGTGCCGGCACCGCGCACATCCGCGCCGCACATATTCAGGAAGTTTGCCAGATCAACGACATGGGGCTCCTTGGCGCAGTTTTCCAGAATGGTCTGGCCCTGTGCCATCACAGCGGAGAGCATACCGTTCATGGTAGCGCCCACACTGACTTTATCAAAGAAGATATGGGCACCGTTCAGTTCCTTGGCACGCACGGTGATCATGCCGTAGTCCACGCTGTCCTCTGCACCCAGTGCGCTGAACACCTTGAGGTGCTGGTCGATGGGGCGGGGGCCCAGATTGCAGCCGCCGGGCATGGCCACCTGTGCCTTGCCAAAGCGGGAGAGCAGTGCACCCAGGAAGTAGTAGCTGGCACGCATCTGGCGGGACAGATCGTCCGGGACGTTGGTGCTGTTCAGGTGGGTGGTGTCGATCTCGTAGGTATTGCGGTTCAGCATCTTGATGCCGGCACCCAGGGTGCTCAGGATCTTCAGACTGACTGCCACATCACTGATGTCCGGCAGATTTTCGATCACACAGACATCTGCCGCCAGAATGGTGGCAGGCAGAATGCCCACAGCCGCATTTTTTGCACCGGAAATGGTGACTTCGCCATGCAGGGGCTTGCCGCCCGTAATAACAAACTTTTCCAATTTTATAATCTCCTTGTCGCAGGCCCGCCAGCGGCAGGGCCACTCAGGGTTCTTGCTTGATCTCTCCGCGCACCGCCGGGTACACACCCTCACGATACAACTATCTTATTATACACAACTTCGGGCAAAAAGCAAAGCCCCCTTTTTCCCTGCCGGATTATTTTCTGTTTTGCCCAGAATCTGCGGAGATATTCGACATTTTTGTTTCTTATTTCAAAAATTTTACAATCAGCGCCTCTTACCAGACGCAATCCTCGCTGCAGGTCTCCTTGATCCAGCCCAGCTGATAGGCCTTGACCAGCTGTTTCAGGTCGTGCACCCGCTCCCGCAGGATCTCTCCCTCGTCCGTCTCTTCCACCAGAATGCGGTGGTTCTCCGTTTCCAGTATGTTCTTCTGCGACACGATGTCGATGTTTTCGTTCACGGCCTTTTCGGCACTGACAAAGGGCTGATGGGTCCGCAGGGACATGGTGCGGCTGGAGTACACCAGCGTGTACCCTGCAATGCCGGTCTTTTCATGGTAGGCGCGGCAGAACCCGCCGTCAATAACGACCAGACGGCCCCCGCCCTTGATGGGGCTCTCGCCGCTCTTCTCCCGCACCGGCACATGGCCGTTAACGATGTGGCTGGTGCCGGGCAGACCGAATTCCGCCAGGATGCGGCGGCAGGCGGCCTCTTCATTGTACCATGTATAATAGGGGTCCTTGACTTCCTCGTGGGTGGCGGGGTCGGCAATATACAGCCGCTCAAAGGTGGTCATGGCGCTGCGGCCGAACAACGGCGACAGCTTGCCGCACCACAGATACCACAAAAAGTCCTGACCGCTCCGCCGGGCAGCGCTTCCCTCGGGAGCAAAGTAGCCGCAGCGTGCCCGCTCGTCACAGTAGTCCATCAAGCCGCGGCCCGAGTAGTTGTGTCCCTCGAACCGCTCCACGGCAAAGCTGCCGTTTTTGGTCATGGGCACCACGCCGTGGTAGAGCAGGTTGCCGTTCTCGATGTGGTAAACGCTGCCCTTGGCATACAAAAATTCCACATGATGCTGCAAGCGCTCGCTCTGCCGGAAGGATTCCACCAGCTTGCGAAGCACCAGCCGCTCATCATCATTCAGGGCGGCGGGGTCTGCCGGGTCCACGGTGGGGAAGTTGGTGTCCCGCAGGGGGTATGCCTGCCCGTTCAGGGTCACTGTTCCCTTTTTCCAATCGATGTGCCGCAGGAAATCCCGACCCTGCATCTTGAAATCCGGGTTGCGGTCGATGACCTTGCACTCCATCTTGAGCATCAGAATGGTCACGGCCTTGTGCATCACGGCACAGCGGTGGAGCATTCCCTCGGTGTAAGGGCCGCGCGCCGCGTCGGTGTGGGGCATCCAGAGGGTCAGGTCGTCATTTCCGTAGAACTGCTCGGCCATCCGCTGCAGGTGCCGCAGGTTGATGCCGTAGCAGTCCTCAAGCATGGCATGGTTGTGGTAGGCCAATGTCGTTTTAAGCACAGTGCAGACGCAGATGGGACTTCCGGCGGCGGCACCCATCCAGACCACGTCATGGTTGCCCCACTGGATATCCACATGGTGGTGGCGCATGAGCTGGTCCAGTATGATATCAGGCCGGGGGCCGCGGTCAAACAGGTCCCCCACGATGTGCAGCTTGTCCACAGCCAGCCGCTTGATGAGCTCACACAGCCGGACAATGAACCGGTCGGCGCGGCCATTTTCGATGATGCTGCCCACGATCTGCCCATAATAGAGGTCCTTGTCGTGGTCCTCAAAGTGGGCATGGAGCAGCTCATCCAGAATATACCCGCAGCTGGACGGCAGGCAGGAGCGCACATGCTGCCGGGTATGCTTGGAGGACACCAACCGGCAGATATCAATGAGCTGAAGCAGGGTCTCCGTGTACCAGTGGTCAAGCGCTTCCTCATCCGTGCACTCGGCTTTGAGCCGGGGCAGCTTCTCGTTGGGGTAATAGATGAGCGTTGCCAGCTCTGCACGGGTCTGTTCCGGCACACTGTCCCCCAGCACGATGTCCACCTTTTCCCGGATGACACCCGAAGCCGAGTTCAGGATGTGGACAAAAGCCTCGTTTTCACCGTGCAGGTCGCTCATAAAATGTTCGGTGCCCTTGGGCAGCTTGAGCAGGGCCTGGGTGCTGATGATCTCACTGGCGGCGGCCGCCTGCGAGGGATAATCCCGTGCCAGCAGGGAGAGATATTTCAAATGATCCCGGATCTCCTCGTTTTCGGTGCGCATGATATCCTCCGTCCGATATGTAGTATTTTTGCATAATATATAATATTCTATCATAGTATACCACATTCCATGTCATAAATGGTATAATAAACAAGAGTAATTCTGTCAAATCTTTTGCAAAGGACTTGGATATTATGCCCAAAACCATTTCTGTTGCCGTGCCGGAAGCCTGCACTCTCTGCCCCCGGCAGTGCAAAGCCGACCGGGCCGCCGGGCAAACAGGCTTCTGCGGGGCGGGCCGCACCCTGAAAGCGGCCCGCGCTGCCCTGCACTTCTGGGAGGAGCCCTGCATCAGCGGCACCCGGGGCAGCGGCACGGTGTTTTTCTCCGGCTGCACCCTCAAGTGCTGCTTCTGCCAGAACTACCCCATCAGCGCCGAGGGGCTGGGCAGGGAGATCACCGTGGAGCGCCTGGCCGAGATCTTTCTGGACCTGCAGGCGCAGGGAGCCCACAACATCAACCTTGTCACGCCTGGGCAGTGGCGGCCCTGGATCATCGCTGCCCTCGACCTGGCCCGGGCGCAGGGGCTGCATCTGCCCATCGTCTGCAACACTGGCGGCTACGAGACCGTGGAGAGCGTGCACGCCTGGCGCGGCTTCATCGACATCTGGCTGGCCGACTTGAAATATGTTTCTCCTGCCCTTTCGGCAGAGCTTTCCGCCGCGCCGGACTATTTTGCACAGGCCAGGCCCGCCATTGAAGCCATGATGGCTCAGGCCGGGCACCCTGTTTTTGACAGCGAGGGCATCCTGCAGCGGGGCGTGATCCTGCGCCACCTTGCCCTGCCCGGCCATGTGGATGACAGCTTTGCCGTGCTCGATCAGATGGCGACCTGGAACAAGGCCGACCCCGGGTGCTTCCTGCCCAGTGTGATGAGCCAGTACACCCCCTTCTATCAGGCGGCAGACCATGGCATCGGGCGGCGCATCACCACCTACGAATACCGCCGGGTGGTCAACTACGCCATGGATCTGGGCCTCAGTTCTGGCTATATGCAGCAGAAGAGCAGTGCAAAGGAAGAGTATACGCCCAGCTTTGACCTGACGGGGGTGTGAACCCCACCGTCATCCCTGCGGGATGCCACCGCCCCTAGTAGGGGCGGCCTTGGCAAAACCATAAGGCTTTACGCAATGCCAAGGGCCCCACTATTAGGGGGGCTGTCACCGCAGGGGACTGCGGGGTTCTTTCGTCAAAACAACCAAAATTTCTTTTTCTTTTTCTCTCGGCCGAAACAGCATTTGCTTGCTATCCGGTGCGCTGTGCGGTATAATGGATACAACAATGTGTTCTCACATGAAATGGATCCCAGAAACGACTTTTTAGGAGGAGCGTTATGGAACACTACAATCCCATCCTCGGCAGCGAGCCCAACGGCCAGAAATTTATCACCTGCGGCGAGATCATGCTCCGTCTGACCCCGCCGAACTACGAAAAGATCCGTATGGCATCCAGCTTTGAAGCCAGCTACGGCGGCAGCGAGGCCAACATTGCACTGGCCCTGGCCAACCTGGGTGTGGACAGCACCTTCTTCAGTGTAGTGCCCAACAACAGCCTGGGCAAGAGCGCGGTGCGCTGGCTGCGCTCCAACGATGTGCATTGCACCCCCATGATCCTGACCGAGCCCAACGAGACCCCCTCCAACCGGCTGGGTACTTATTATCTGGAGACCGGCTACGGCATCCGCGCTTCCAAGGTCATCTACGACCGCAAGCACAGTGCCATTACCGAGTATGATTTCTCTCAGGTCGATCTGGACGCTCTGCTGGACGGCTACGACTGGCTGCACCTGAGCGGCATTACCCCGGCACTGGGCCCCAACTGCCGCGGCCTCATCATCGATATGCTCAAGGTGGCCAAAAAGAAGGGCCTGACCGTCAGCTTTGACGGCAATTTCCGCTCTACCCTGTGGAGCTGGGAGGAAGCCCGCGATTTCTGCACCGAGTGCCTGCCTTATGTTGACGTTCTGCTGGGCATTGAGCCCTACCACCTGTGGAAGGACGACAACGATCACAGCAAGGGCGACTGGAAGGACGGCGTGCCCCTGCAGCCCAGCTATGAGCAGCAGGACGAGATCTTCCAGCATTTCATTGCCCGCTACCCCAACCTCAAGTGCATTGCCCGCCATGTGCGCTATGCCCACAGCGGCAGCGAGAACAGCCTCAAGGCCTTTATGTGGTACGACGGCCACACCTTTGAGAGCAAGCTCTACACCTTTAATATTCTGGACCGCGTGGGCGGCGGCGATGCCTTTGCCAGCGGCCTGATCTACGCCATGCTGCACAACTATAAGGCTATGGACATGATCAACTTTGCCGTGGCAAGCAGCGCCATCAAGCACACCATCCACGGCGATGCCAACATCACCGACGATGTCAGCTCCATCCGCAACCTGATGAACATGAACTACGATATCAAGCGGTAAGCTTTCCGTATTCAACCCGTTCCCGGATTTTCCCCGGGGACGGGTTCTTTTTTATTGCCCGCGATGCTGGAAAAGCCTTTTCTTGTACATTCCTCCAAACTTTTTTGTGAGTTCCTACAGTTCCATTGACAGAGAATTCCACGCATGGTATTCTTCAAATTGGTATTATTACCTTTTTTTGCCATACATTCTATGTCGTTTTTCTGCGGCACTAAACCATGAAAGCGAGGAAATCCATGAAAAAACGATTTGTCAGTCTATTAGTGGCACTCAGCATAACGTTAACATTCCTACCCATCGGAGCAGTAGCAGCGGCTCCGATTAAGTTTACTAATGGGAACCTCAAATATACAGTTAACGCCGATGGAGAATCGGTTACAGTTTCCGGTACATTAAGAAACCCTACACAACTTAACATTGAGAGCTCAATTTTATACAATGGCACGAATTATACTGTAACTAAAATTGCAACGTGGGCTTTTTATGATGCACGTAACACGCTTACGGAAGTTACATTGCCTAACACGGTGGACGAAATTGAATACCAGGCATTCTTTAATTGTTCCAATCTAACTAAGGTTATAATTCCTGAAGGTGTTAGAAAAATCGGCCAAGCTGCTTTTTATGGTTGTTCTCAGTTAACAAGCATTACGATTCCGAGTACCATCACAAACATGGATACAGCTTTTTCAGGAAATACTGCGCTATCTCATGTCACCTTAACAAATGGCATTTCCAACATCAGTAATATGGCTTTTAAGGGTTGTACAGGGTTAGCAGAAATAAAAGTACCCATAAGTGTGGAGCAAATCTGCCCAGGCGCGTTTAATGGATGCACCAATCTTAAGAGAGTACTCCTTGAAAAGAATATTAAAACTATAAATGTCAACGCATTCAAAGATTGTACGAATCTAAGTGATGTAAAATATAATGGATATAAAACAGACTGGGACAAAGTCACAGTTAACACAACAGGCAATGATACACTAACCAACAAAGTTCAGTATCTGTGTGATATCAACTTTGATTTGAACGGTGGCACTATAAATGGTAGTGGCACTATGGACAAGCAGACTGTTTACAGCAACGAGAAGCTAGGGACTGCAAACGTCCCCACCACACCCCCACAGCGTACAGGTTATGATTTTGATGGCTGGTATACACAGGCAGAAGGCGGCACAAAATATACATTTACAGAAGCCGTCAGCAGCAACATCATCTTGTATGCCCATTGGAACGCACATAGCCATACTGTAACACTGGAGAACGACGAAAACAAGGAAACGAACTCGTACGACTATGGCTCGTCCGTTCCTGTTCCTACACCCACAAAGAAAACCGGCTATAACTTTAATCATTGGGAAGTTACTGTTCCTGATGGAGAAACCGCCCCATCCTTGAACGGCCCAGATGAGAACGGCAATTATAGTTTCTCCATGCCGGACTATGATATAACCTTGACTGCAAAATGGACACAAAAAGATGTGATCGACCCGGATGTTGACCTCAAGTTTGACGCGGTAACCGGAGAAGTGACATCGAACAATACTCAAGTCAATGCTGATGATATCATCAATAGGAAGTTTTATGATGATAAGGGAAATGAAGTTCCCGGTGAGAAATTGAATGACCGCGGGCTCCCTACGGAACCGGGCGATTATATCGTCAAAGTTGATGTCAAAGAGACCGAAAATACCGCTCCCGCGAATCAAATCACTGGCAATCAGATTAAGTGGAGTTACAATGTTCCCCAGAAAGAAGAAAAGGTCACCTACACTCTATCCCTTCTTGGCGGTATTGCAAAAGTAAACGGCAAGGTTGCTACTATCAATGACAATGGTGACATTACCATTGAAAAAGGTGCAACAGTGGAAGTAACCTTTGATAAGAGCATTCTTTCCGATGCTCAGACTTTTGACCAGTGGACAATTAAGCCTGCCAGCGTGCTGAACGCTGTTGAACCCAAGGCTGAAACCATTACCTTTACCATGCCGGGTGAAAATGTTATTATTGAAGCCATGACAAAGGATGCAAGCATTGAGGAAGAGCCCAACATTCTGGGCACTACCCTCATCATTGGTACTGCCGCCGCGGGTACCGCGGTGCTGGCCTACCAGACCTATCAGTTGGGTACTGAGTTCTATCTGATTTGCGCCCTGCCAACCGGTACAGCTATTCCAACAAACCGAGGTGAGCTGGCTGCACTGGTGTGGAACAATGCAGGAAAGCCTGAACCCGCCGCCGTGCTGAACGCCAATGCCACTGAGACTGACAAGGCCATTGCATGGGCCGTGGAGAACGACCTGCTCAAGGCCGCGAAGAACAACGGCGAAACCTATGAAGCAACTGATCCTGTAAGCCGTACAGAGGTTATCAAGGCATGGAATCAGGTGCAGGCGTTCAAAAAGTAATTCGTACCGTAACGAGAAGAACAAATAACACCGCAAACCCAATACTCTAATAGAGAACCCCCCTGCCGGTGATCTCCCGGCAGGGGGGTTCTCTATGTTTTAAGAAGCAACTACTTTATTGTCGCTTCATCTTTTTTAAGAAAGGATCATGCGGTCGTTGGCGAACTCGCCGCCGGACGCGATCTGGAACTTGGCCAGCAGGTCGGAGACGTGCAGGTTCTTCTTCTCTTCCCCGGAGACATCATAGATGATGTGGCCCTCGTGCATCATGATCAGGCGGTTGCCGTACTTGATGGCATCCTTCATGTTGTGGGTGATCATCATGGTGGTCAGGTGGTTCTCCTCCACGATCTTGGCCGAGAGGGTCAGCACCTTGAGCGCCGTCTTGGGGTCCAGCGCGGCGGTGTGCTCATCCAGCAGCAGGAGCTTGGGCTTGTTCATGGTAGCCATAAGCAGGGTCAGTGCCTGACGCTGACCGCCGGACAGCAGGCCCACGCGGGCGGTCAGGCGATCCTCCAAGCCCAGGTCCAGGCTCTTGAGCAGTTCACGGTAGCGCTCCCGTTCGGCCTTGGTGATGCCGATTCTCAGGCCGCGCCGCTTACCGCGCCGGGCGGCCAGGGCAAGGTTCTCCTCGATCTGCATGGTGGCGGCGGTGCCGGTCATGGGGTCCTGGAACACGCGGCCGATGTAGGCGGCGCGCTGGTGCTCCCCCAGTTTGGTCACGTCAGTGCCGTCAATGATGATCTTGCCGCTGTCCACAGGCCACACACCAGCCACAGCGTTCAGCATGGTGGATTTGCCCGCACCGTTGCCGCCGATGACGGTGACAAAATCACCTTCGTTCAATTTCAGGTTCAGACCATTCAGGGCCGTTTTCTCGTTGACGGTACCGGCGTTGAAGGTCTTGGAAACATTCTGGATCTCAAGCATTTTTTGCATCCTCCTTCTGTGCCTTCTTTGCCGCAGGCTTTGCGAAGTACTTGCTCTTCCAATAGGGCACGGCCAGGAACACCGCCACCACGGAGGCGCTCAGCAGCTTGAGCAGGTTTGCGTCAAAGCCGAGGGTCAGCACCAGCTGGATGACGATGTAGTAGATGATAGCACCCAGCGATACGGACACCAGCTTGAGGGCAAAGTTGTGGAAGATGCGGCTGAACAGGGCCTCGCCGATGATGACAGCGGCCAGGCCGATGACGATGGCACCACGGCCCATACTGACATCGGCAAAACCCTGATACTGGCTCAGCAATGCGCCGGACAGGGCCACCAGACCGTTGGAGACCGCCAGACCCAGCACCACATTGAAGCTGGTGTTGATGCCCTGGGCACGGCTCATGGCGGGGTTGGAACCGGTGGCGCGGATGCCGCAGCCCAGCTCGGTGCCAAAGAACCAATACAGCACACCGATGACCACGGCGCTGACCAGAATGACCATGATGATGGGGTTGTGCAGGGCAAGCTCCTTGACCCAACGCAGGGAGATGAGCAGGCCGTACTTATCCACATTGATGGACTGGTTGGCCTTGCCCATGATCTTCAGGTTGATGGAATAGAGGGCCAGCTGGGTCAGGATACCAGCCAGAATGGCCGGGATGCCCATAAAGGTGTGGAGCAGACCGGTGACAAGGCCGGTGGCCAGACCAGCCAGCAGGGCGATGAAGAGCGCTGCCCAGACGTTCATGCCGGAGAGCAGGCACATAACGCAGACCGCGCCGCCGGTGCCAAAGGAACCGTCCACGGTCAGGTCAGCCACATCCAGGATGCGGTAGGTCAGGTACACGCCAATGGCCATGATGCCCCAGATGAGGCCCTGCGCACAGGCACCGGGCAAGGCACCGGGCAGGTTGGCAAGTCTTGCAAGAATATCCAAAATGTTTTCCTCCTGTAACTACACTTTTTTCTGATACGGGAAAGCGGAGAAGAACCAAAATTCGCTCTTCTCCGCTGATTTTATTGTAAAGCCTCTCCGTCACCGCAGCGTGGCCCCGGCTTCCCTGTCAGGGGAGCTGTCTGCGAAACAGACAGAGTGCCTGTTATTCCTCAATGGCCTCGTAACCCTCGGGAACGGTCATGCCCAGATCATCGCAGATGGTCTTGTTGTACTTTTTGGTCACGTTGGTGTACTCAACGGGCATGGTGGAGATATCGGCCTCACCGGTCAGGATCTTGGCCGCCATCTCACCGGTGGTGTAGCCCAGATCGTAGTAGCTGATGGACAGGGTCGCCACACCGCAGCCGGAGCAGATGCCCTCCTCACCGGCGAACACAGGCTTCTTGGCCGGGCGGCAGATGCCGTCGATGATGCCGGTGTTGGCAGCGCAGGTGTTGTCGGTGGGGACATACACTGCGTCGTTCTCGTCGGCAGCCTTCTGGCAGACAGAAGCCAGATCGTTGGAATCAGAGAAAGCGTACTGGGTGGCGGTAACGCCCTTGGCCTCAAGGTACTTCTGGACCTCGTCTACCTGATACTGGCTGTTTGCCTCGGCAGAGCAGTAGAGCAGGCCCACCTTGGTGGCCTCGGGCAGCCACTCGGTGATCATATCCGCCTGCTGATCCAGCGGAGCCAGATCAGAGGTGCCGGAGACATTGCCGCCCACGGTGCCATCGAAATCGGTCAGGCCCAGAGCAACACCGTACTCGGTGACGGAAGTGCCCAGAATGGGGATGCTGTCGGTGGCAGCCTGTGCGGCCTGCAGGGCGGGGGTAGCGTTTGCCATGATCAGGTCAACGCCTGCGGAAACAAAGCCATTGGCGATGGTGGCACAGGTTGCGGAATCGTTCTGGGCGTTCTGGAAGTCAAAGGTGACATTCTCGCCGAACTGTGCGGTCAGGGCATCCTCAAAGCCCTGAGTGGCAGCGTCCAGAGCGGCGTGCTCCACCAGCTGGCAGATGCCAACGGTATACTTCTGGCCGTCAGCCGCTGCGGAAGAGGCCGCAGCAGAGGAAGCGGTGGAAGAAGCAGCCGTGGAGCTGGAGGAACCGCCGCAGGCAGTCAGGGCAGCAGCTGCGCCGCAGACAGCGGCGGCAGACAGGAACGAACGACGAGAAATTTTACGCATGATATTACTCCCTCAATTCTACTTTCGCGGCAGCAGGACACCGCATGAAAGTCAGTATTCAAGCGGCCTGTCGCATCGCGCTGCCGCTTTACACTCGTGAAGTATATCACACTTTTCTCCTCAAAACAACCGGGGAACAGCCCGAATTATCAATCAAAGTAATTTTATCTATCACTTTTTTCGATGGTTCTGTGCCGCATCTGCATTCCTTCGAGCTTTTTCAGCTCACCGTCCAGCCAGAGCAGATTTTCTTCCAGCTGGGGGCGGTACTCTTTTGCAAAGTCGTACCGGTAATACAGCGCCTGCCACAGCTTTTCCTGCATCCGCCGGGCAAACACCGGCTCAAACAGAGCGTCCAGCCGCTCCACGGTATCCTCCAGCTCCATGCACACCTGCGCCCAGCGCACATCGGTGGCCTCCCGGGCGGGCACGTCGTAACGGGCCAGATAATCCCCTACCCTTGCCGCAATGACCTGCCCGCCGCACTGGGTGGGCTGCAAAAAGTAGGACACCTGCCCCTCCTTCGTGATCTCCTGCGCCAGCGGGTAAAGGGCGCAGACCAGCGGCTCGGCATCGTGGATGGCGCAGTGGTTCCCGGTGAGAAAGGGGCAGTTGCCGCGCTCCTCCTTCAGCGGGGCCAGCCGCAGCACCGGCAGGCGGCTGACCCGCCCGATGCTTCCCCGACAGAACGCCCGGGCCACGGTGCGGGGCGGCAGGCGCAGGCGGGCCGCAATGCGCCACAGGTCAAAGCCCGACAGCACGATATCCTCCCGCCCCCGGCAGCAGCCGCCGCAGCCCGCGCAGGCAAACGAAAACGCCTCGTCCCGGGCAAGCAGGGGCGCGGTGCGGGTAAAATCGGTGCGGCCGCAGAGATCAACCTGTGAATCCTTGAGCATGATGGTTCTCCTGTTCTGTGAATGGTTTTGCTCCATTGTACCACAAAGCCGGGCACAGAAAAAGGGAGCGTATCCGCTCCCCTGTTCAGGCCCCCCGGCTCACACGGCGGTAGACCGTTACGGCATCCTCAATGTGGTAGGGCGCGGTGCTGTGGTTTCCCCCCGCCCCGGCCGTGACCAGAATGTATTCCCTGCCCTTCACCTCGGCCAGACTGGCAAGGCAGAGCCCTGCTTCCCCGGTGTAGCCGGTCTTACCGCCCAGAATCCGGCCACGGTGCAGCTCTGTGCCGTCCAGCTGGCTCAGCAGGGTGCTGTGCATCGTGAACCCCTGCGGATGGCAGTTGGTGGCCGGAACGGTATACCGTTCCGTGGTAAACAGCTTGCGGAAGGTCTCGTTCTGCAGGGCTGCTTCCGTCAACCGGGCCATGTCCCGCACGGTGGAAACATGTTCCGGGGCGTGCAGGCCCGTGGGGTTGCAGAAATGCGTGCCGGTCATCCCCAGCTCTGCCGCTTTCTGGTTCATCCGGGCCACAAAGGCTTCCTCGCTGCCGCTCACCTCCCGGGCCAGTGCTTCGCAGCACTCGGCCCCCGAGGGCAGCATGGCCCCGTACAGCAGATCCCGCACCGTGGCCGTTTCCCCGGCCTGAAACCCCGCCAGCGAGGCATTCTGGGCCTGCAGAGCCGGAAAGATCTCCTCGGGCAGGGTCACGGGCGTGTCGAGGTCCGGGTTTGCTTCTATGGCCAGCAGCGCCGTCATCATCTTGGTCATGGAAGCCGGATAGATCGTGCTGTCGGCATCCTTTTCGGCCAGCACCTCCCCGCTGTCGGCCTGCAGTAAAATGGCATGGGGACTGTTCAGCCCATCCAGCGTGAGCCGCCGGGGCCACAGCAGCAGAAGCAGGGTTGCCAGCACCAGCAGCCAGAACAGCCGCCGGAAGGCTCTGCGCCGGTGCTTCCGGCGGCGCGGTGAAGTTTTCATTCTCGTTCTCATCCCTTTCTGCAAAATCAAAAGCGCTTTCATCCCTTAATACGGAACGAAAGCGCCTTTTTCTGCAAAAAGTGGGGCCGCCCCACAAAAATTTGTGCAGCGGCCCCAAGCCAGTTTAATATTTTACCTTTTTACGTCATCTACAAGAACGTGTTCAGTGCTGTGCCTTGTAGAACATGCTCTTGCGCTTACGCTCCAGCAGATAGCCGGCAGCCAGCAGAACACCGCCTGCACGCACCAGAACATCTGCCACCCAGTTGGTGGTACCGGTCTGGATCAGCTTGCCGCTCTCCGGGGCGGGCGTGGTCTTAGCGACTGCCTGCTCCACGGTGGGAGTGGTGGGCCGTGTATTCTGCACAGCCGGGGTAGTCGGCGTAGTGGAAGCCGGAGGAGTAGGAGCGGAGTCCTCGGGCGTTTCCGGTTTCGGGTTCGTGGGGATCACAGGGTCGGTCACTTCCCGCAGAGCGCCGTAAATGGTCACGGTGTACCGTGCGGAGTCGGTGCCGTCGATGGTATCACCGGTGACCTTCACGTTGGAATCCGGGCCAAAGGCATCCAGCACGCCCGCTGCTGCGGTGGTGTTGGGGTTGTTCTGGCTCTCATAGCCCCAGACGATGGTATAGGTCTTGCCCTCATACTCGTACTCGGTGCCATAGACCATATCATAAGCGCTGGGAGCACCCTCTGTCTGTTTTTCGTAGTTGCCCCAGATGAGCTTGGTGTTGCCCTCTGCATCGGTGGTCTTGGTGAAGTTCAGGCTCTTGCCGTTCACCACCATATCCCGCAGAATAACGACCTGATCGCCATTCTCAGCGGTCTGGTAGGCAGTGTCGAAATTGTATCCGGCCTGCTTCAGCTCTTCCAGCGCCTTGCCGATGATCTCCGGGTCATGGGAACCGTCCACATCCAGCATATAGTTCAGTGCGGCGGCGGGCACCCACACGGAGAGATACTGTTTCCCGGTCTCCTTGTTCAGGTCAGAGAGGTAGGTATAGGTCTGGCCTTTATAGGAAAGAGCATCGAAGTTTGCGTGGGTATCATCCTTGGTCAGCAGGAAATTGGTCAGCTTGTCGCCCTGCTCGTTCACCGGCCACAGGGTGTTGTCGGCGCTATAATCATAGGTCAGCGTGCCGCCGGTAACGACGAGGTTCTGGCCCACAGTTGGTATCTTTTTTATCGAGGGGTTAAGGGTAATCGTTGTTGCTTCCACATGGGAATTGTTTTTGATGTGGATGGTGCTGTTATCACCGTAAGCAAACAGTCCTGCCTTGTCGTATTTTCCCCTCACAAGAACAGTACCATTATCCACGACCAGTTTAGCATTCTTGCCCAGACCAACTGCCGTATAGGAATTCTCCATATCGGAAATTAGCTGTCCATTGTCATCAACCAGAATTTCATGTCCCCGGGCAGAGGTTGCCTGAATCCCCCAGTTACCCCGCGTACCGCCTGTTAGATGATATCGGCTGTTTCCGGTCACACGCAGTTTCAGGCCCTTACCATCACTGCCGCCCAGAGCATACATTGCCTGATGGGTGTTCTTGGAGGTCACAACGCTGTTGTTTGCGATTTCAACCTTCTGGAAACCGGCGTAAATTCCACGGTTTGCATCGATATCCACCGTGCTGTCGTTCACCGTCAGATTGCCGGTCCCGCCACGCTCATTATAAATGCCCCAGGTTCCCGCATCCGGGTTTTCAGAAGTAACTTTGATTTCGGCCTCTGTGCCATTTTTAAAGGTGATATTACTGTCACCGTGGGCGGCAATGCCATAGCCTGCGGCATTCGGGGTTTCCGGGGTAATATTGATATCGACTTCTGCATTGTCGAACGTGATATCCCCGGCAGATTTGAGTACATTTCCCTCTTTATCTTTTCCGGCACCTTCATAGTCAATGCCGAAGCTGCTGCCAGCAATATTCAGTGCGCTATCCTCCACAGTCAGGCTTGCATCCGAACCTTGGTGGCCGTAAATACCGGTTGTAGCATCACTGATCTCCAGCGTACTGCCATCCTCGACTGTGATATCATCCCAGCTGGCAATGCCAATACCGGTATGTGACACTTGCTTTGCATTGTCCTCCACACCGTCTATCGTTAAGGAAGAGCAGCCGGAGATGGTCAAATCACCATGCTGGGTCACACCACGGCCAGCCTGCGTAGAACCAGAGGTTTTTGTTTCCTCAATGGTCACGTCCGCTCCGTCTGTGATTTCCACGTCCGAGCCATCTGCCATTACCAGACCGCCTGTGGTATCACTGATGGTCAGCGAACCGCCCGCGGGGCTTTCCGTTTCTTCTGTGTCTGTTTCCGCAGTTTCGGTCTTTTCTACACCACCGCTGATGGTCAGCTTGGTATTTGCACCCTCACTGGCATCCGAGCTGTCACTTGCGCCTTCGCCGCCCACACGGATGCCCTCAATATTGACGTTATTCTTAGAGATATCGTGCCCTCCGCCCTCGGTCACTTTGTCGATTGCTTCAGAACCATCAATAGTATTATCCCCTTTAAGGGTGATGTCCACGTCGGAATTATCCCGTGCGTTGATGCCCGCTGTGGCATTTTCCGTCAGATTGATTTTGGTATTATCCAGCGTCAGGTCAACGTTGGTTTCTTTGTTATCATCACCATCTTTCAGATTCACACCGATATCAATGCCGTTGCCGCCGGTGGTCAGGTTGGAATCCCTGACTGTCAGGTCAACATCTGCACCCTCGCCCACCTTGATGATGGTTTTATCTTCTTTGGTATCTGCATCTGCGGGCACTTCAGCCGGGGTGTCAGTCGTGGTGCTGGTATCCACATTCACGCCCTCAACCACGATTTTTACATCGTTGCCTTCGGTGCCATCGGCCTTTTCCGTCTTTTTGACATCTTCCATAACGGTGATGGTGTTTCCAGGTGCGGTCTCAGTCGTGGTGCTGTTCTCTGCGTTGTTGCCAGAAGAATCTGTGGTAGTATCCGTAGGTGTGGTTTCCTCTGTACCATTGTCGGAGTTATCAGTGGATGGCGGGACTACTTCTGGCGCGTTGCCGTCCCTGACGTAGATCGTACCTTTATCCGCTTCATCCTCATTGACGTAGGTACGTTTGCCGTCCTCACCCTGATAACTGAATGCACCTTTGTTATCTTGGTCAACAGTTACACTGCCATCGCCCAGATAATACGTCACCGCAGAAGCACTGGGGCCAACTGCGCTCACTGCAACCGCGGTGGCCAGCGACATTGCTGCCAACTTGAATTTCTTGTTTGTCATTTTTCTTCTGCTCCTTTCCAGTTCATGCTCACATGATCGAAAAGTGGTGGTTAAACAGCAGACCGATCCTTTGTCAGTCATACATACTCCCAGTTTCTCCACAAAAAGCATCCGGACAAAAAGAAAAAAGCGCCGCACCAGCCAAATGGATGGTACAACGCTTTGCGTTTTGTACTTTAGGGGTGCTCGCCCTCTCTATCTATGCTTTAACCCGCCGCTTCTCTCAA
>ENA-ORCP01001714-ORCP01001714.1-human-gut-metagenome-genome-assembly--contig:-NODE-1714-length-18464-cov-3.224506_pt1 | contig 18464 bp, 12 predicted proteins | sample MGYA00242990_ERZ507991 | MGnify/ENA primary metagenome ERZ507991 (study PRJEB26167, sample SAMN06115496) | human gut metagenome | host: Homo sapiens | place: China:Henan | collected 2015-05-07... | reverse complement strand
GCACCGTCTACGCAGATTTCCGGCGGCACGTTCCGGAATCTGTGCACGAGTAGCACGACGGCATGGACGGTTCGTGAAACGAATAAAGCGGTCGGCACCACCAAGGTCTCAGGTGGTACGTTCAACAAGAAAATTTCAGACGGCTACTGCGCCGACGGCTTCATCCCGACGAAGAATGCGGACGGCACCTACGGCGTCAAGGTGGGCAAGTATGTAGCCAAGGTCGGCAACACGAAGTATGAGACGCTTGCAGACGCCGTCAGACTGGCGGCTAAGGGGAAGACCGTCACGCTGATCGATGACCTTGACATCAGTGCAACCGGTTTGATGGTCGCTGCGAACAAGACGATCACCCTTGATCTGAACGGTCACACCTTAAAAGCGGCAAATACGAATACGGGCAACATCATGGTTTTCGGTAAGCTGACTCTGTGCGACAGCACCGATACCGCGAAGAACGGCACGGGCACGGGCAAAGTCTTGACGGATACGCCTTATATTTACAACAAGCAGGACAAGGTCCTGATTGCTGCAATGGATGGCGGTACATTTACGATGGAAAGCGGTCTGATTGATACAGCAAGCTCCATCGCAGACAACGCCAATGACGGTCAGTTCGCAGTCAGCGTGCAGAACGAACATGCTGATGCAACCGTGATTATCAACGGCGGCCACATCAAGGCCGGCTGGTATGCAGTTGCGGGCAACGGCACCGATGTTAACTATAACGGCAATATCACGGTCAACGGCGGTATTCTGGAATCCGTTGCGGACTACGCGATCTACCATCCGCATGCCGGTACGACGACGGTCAACGGCGGCGTCATTTTCGGTGCAGCGGGCGGCATTTCAATCAACAGAGGCAAGCTGATCGTCAATGACGGTACGATCACCTCCAAGGGCACCGGCACGACCGGCAACTGGGGCGACGGTACCGGCAATCAGCAGGCGGCCGCAATCAATGTGAATGCAGCGTATGAGGCGACCGCCGTGGAGATTAAGGGCGGCAAGATCACGGCAGAAAAGGATGCTATCCTTCTGACCAACGGCCGTGACGGTACGGTCGCCGTCTCCGGCGGCACCTTCTCGAGCGAAGTCAAGCCCGAATACTGCGCAGAGGGTTTTGTACCCGCCCGGAATACAGAAGACGGCACTTACGGCGTCAAGGCGGCGCCGGTTGCAAAAATCGGCACGGTCGAGTACGCAACGCTGAACGAGGCATTTGCTGCGGCAAAAGACGGCGAGACGATTACCATTGCGCGCAACTTCACAACCGATGAAACCAAGACTACGGCGGCAGACCGTGCAACGGTAACGGCCAATGTCACGCTGGACTTTGGCAGTTATGTCATGACGGTTCCCACATCGCTCGAACCGACGGCCAACTTCATGGCGATTCTCGTTGACGGCGGCACCCTCACGGTTGAGGGCACGACCGGCGGTATCGTCTCGGGCGATGCCGAGATCTGCGGCGTCTACGGCTTCAATGTCAAGGGCGGCGGCAAGCTGGTCATCAACGGCGGCAGCTACTACTGCGGCATTACGGTCGCACAGGCGCAGCTCGGTACGATTGAGGTCAACGGCGGCAACTTTGCCGTCAATGATGCAAACGGCAAATATCCCGGCTACATGTTCAACTGCGTGGATGCAAACTATGCGGCAGGCACGGCAGGCATCACCGTAAGCGGCGGCACCTTCGCCGGCTATGACCCGCGCAACAATACGGCAGAGGGCAAGGGTACGAGCTTTGTTGCAGAGGGCGTCGGCGTGGATGCTGTTGACGGCAGTTTCACGGCAAAGACAGGCATGACCGCACAGGTCATGGATGCAAGCGGCGCATCCGTCAAGGCATTTGCAACCTTTGCAGACGCCATCGCGGCGGCAAAAGACGGCGAGACGGTTCTCCTGCTCACGGACACCGAGCTGACCGACTACATCACGGTTGACAAGGCTGTCACGCTTGACCTTGGCGGCAAGACCGTGACGGCAAACCTGACCAGCAACTATGCGTTTGCAGTGACGGCCGATGTCACGTTCAAGAACGGCGCTATCAACATCACAAACAACAACGGCGGCATTTCGGTCGCCGGCAAGCTGACGCTGGTCGATGTGGACATCACCGGCGCAGCGGTCAATGCACCGCTGCTGTACCTGATCGGCAGCACCGAGACGACGATCGACAAGGATTCGACCGTCACGGCGACTTCGTCGAGCGCCAACTCCTATCCTGCAATCTTGATGGAGGGCAGCTACGCAGACGAGACCATCACGCTGAACATTTACGGTTCGGTTTCCTGCAAGTCGATGCCCGCCGTGCAGGGCAACGGTGCCAACAAGGCAACCTCCAAGATCAATGTTTATGACGGCGCAAGCGTCACCTCTGAAAAGCTTGTGATGTACCTGCCGCAGATTTGCGAGGTCAACATCAGCGGCGGTCTGGTTGACGGCTATTGCGGCGTCGGCATCAAGTCCGGCACGCTGAACATCACCGGCGGCACGGTCAGAGGCCACAAGAATGACGCCGACATCGGCGATCAGCACTCAACGACCAACGGCATCAACTACGACGGCTCGGCAATTCTGATTGACTCCTACATCGGCTATGCCGGACAGGTCAAGGTCAACATTTCGGGCGACGCCGTAGTCGAGAGCCTGTATTCCACCGCAATCCGCGAGATCGGCAATGATGCAAGCCAGACCAACATGGTTGCGCTGACGGTCACGGGCGGCACGGTCAAGGGCGCGTCGGGCAAGGATGCCATCCTCGTCCGCAAGACCACGAGACCCACGGTCTCCGTCAGCGGCGGTACCTTCTCGAGCGAGGTTCCCGCAGATTACTGCGCCGAGGGCTATACATCCGTGAAGAATGCGGACGGCACCTACACGGTTGCAGAGCAGGCGGTGAATCCCTTCGGCAAGTCCTTCTCCGTGGTCAACAAGCCTGTCATGACGCAGGACGGCGTCGAGTATTACACGGTCGTCGTCTACAGCGGCATTGACTCGCTGAACTACAAGAAGGCGGGCTTTGCCTACAGAATGGAAGCCACCAAGAAAAACAACGAGACGGTCAAGTATCAGGATGTCAAGGAGACGACGACAGCCTACAAGGCAATCTCGGGCACAAACAACCAGGGCAAGACCTACACCTACACGGCAGAGCAGATCGGCGCCGCATATATCTACGGTCAGCGTTTCCTGTTCCCCGTATCCGATTACACCAGTGCAAACACGGCTCTGTATGTAACGCCTTATGTGGTCACGCTGGACGGCAAGACGATTTACGGCGACGAGATTGAACTGACGGAAACCGCACTGTCTGCCAAGGGTTCGCACCTGTTCTGGCAGGGTCAGTGAGAAAGGAGAAAAAACATGAAAGCATATGACGCACCCGCGCTTGAGCGCATTGCTGTAGAAGTTGTCAACGCACTGCTTGTCAGCGGCGGTATGACCGGCGTCGAAGTCGGCTGTGAGGGCGACACGCCCGGCGGCGATGTCATGTTCTCCGTAAATGACAAACTCAATATCTTCGGATAAAGATGATTTCATTTCGCAACAAAGAATGGATTGACATTTTTAAGTAAGTCATGTATAATCAAAGCGGTGGGGGTTCCCGCCGCTTTGATTTTTTCTTTCGGAGGCTCTTATGAAAGCGTTCAAGGCGTTTCTGATTCGCTTTGCCGAGTTGGTTTTGGTCAACTGCATCCTGTCGGCAATCGTCACGACGGCGTTCACGGCGGGAGAGCTGCTGAATACGCGGCTGATTCCGCTCTTGCTGATTTTCAGCGCGGACGCGGTCTTTCTTGCCGTGCAGTGGGCGCGGCTGCGCGTGCTGTGCTTTGAGGTGCAGGATCTGCGCCTGTATTTCCGCATCGCGCTGTCCTCGTTTGCGGCGTTTGCGGTGCTCAACCTCGCGTTCTGCGCGGCAGGCGTTTTTCTGCCGGATGTGATGGTGGTGTACACCTGGCTGTTTATCACGGCAAAGTTCTTTTCCATCGCTACAAACTATGCCGTCAGCCCCGCGTTCAGCAATATTGTGTCGGCAGTTTTGTTTGAATTGCTGCTGCTTGGCATGGTTTTCCTTGCGCCCCTGCATCGGCGGATTCCGGATGCCGACGAGCGCATTCCGCTCGATCGGGATGTGCGGGAGTTCAAGCGGTAAAGAAACGGTAAAGAATTAGTAAAGAACCGGAAAAAAGCGGGGGAATCCCGTTTTTTTTCGAGAAAGCTCTTGCTTTTTAATGAAAATAGTGGTATCATATAATATCGACAAACCGAAAATGAGAATTGTTCTCAAATTCGAGGAGGGGGGTGCTTTTTTTGAATACGAAACAAAAACAGTTGGTCTATGAACTTGTGGCAGACAACTGTGAGCACCGGACGGCGGAAGAGGTCTACCGCGCCGCCAAGGCGAGAATGCCGCAGATTGCGATGGGCACGGTGTACCGCAACCTCGCACAGCTGGTGACCGAGGGACGGGTTCGCAAACTCAGCGTGCCGGACGGTCCCGACCGTTACGATGGGTGTACCCGCCCGCATGAGCATCTGTTCTGCGACGGCTGCGGCAAGGTCGTGGACATCTGGTGCGGCGACCTTACAGAGATGATCGAGTCGCGCACGGGGTGCAGAATTGCGTCCTACACGCTGGATCTGCATGGGCTTTGCCCGGTCTGCAGCGCCGCGGAAGCAAACAGGGCAAAATAGAAATTAAGAGCCCCCCTCGCACAGGGGAGCCGAAAATACATCCGTAAGGGCGACCATCGGTCGCCCGCTTTTTGCGCGTTCTGATGATGGCTCCCTTGTGAAAAGAGAGTCGAGGACGCCGGTTCCTACAGAATAGCGGAAGATGTGTACACACCGTAGGGGCGATTCACGAATCGCCCGTTTTTGCTTTGTGCGGGCGGGCGATTCGTGAATCGCCCCTACAGGATGGCGGAAATTTTGCGCACCGCACACCATTTCAACCGTAGGGCACCGTCTGTCTCCCGCCGTGTTCGCAGAGCGCAAAATAAGCCTTCCTCCGAGGGGGAAGCCTGCCGGATCATCCGCATTTCCATCGCCGCAGAACCGCATCTGCGGCTTTTTTTCATTTCACCCTGCAAAATGTGTGTTTTCCCTGCGCTTTTTCTGAAATTTGAAAAAAAGGCATGCGCGCGGCGCACGAATGTGCTACAATAGAAAAAAACGCATGGCGCGGAGATACAAGAGGTACAAAATGAGGTGTGAGACCCTGCATCTGAAGGAGATTTATCCGTTTCTCGGGGCGGACGGACGGGACGCGGTGCTGGACTGCTACCTGCCGTACAACATGCCCGAGATGCACCGCGAGGGGCAAAAGCGGCGGACGCTGCTGATTTGCCCGGGCGGCGGCTATCAGTTTGTCAGCGAGCGGGAGGGTGAGCCGGTGGCGGCGCACTTTCTTGCCGCGGGGTACAACGTGTTTGTGCTGCACTATTCGGTGGATGTGCACCGTTTCCCGGCGCAGATCTGCGAGGTCGCGGCGGCGCTGGACCTGATTCGGGCGCGCGCCGATGCCTGGAACTGCGATGCGGAAAAACTTTCGCTGCTCGGCTTTTCGGCAGGTGCGCATCTCGCCGCGCATTATGCGACGGCGTTTGACTGTGCGGCGGTGCGCGCGCACTTCCCGGAGAGCCGCAATGTGAATGCGGTGCTGCTCGGCTACCCGGTCATTTCGGCGGCGGCGGGGCTTGCGCACGCGGGCAGTTTTGAGCATCTGTGCGGGCACTATCCGCTGACGGCGGCGGAGGAGGAACAGTTTTCCTGCGACCGCCTCGTGCGGGACGACACGCCGCCGACCTTCCTGTGGCACACGGCGGCGGACAAGACCGTGCCGGTTGCCAACAGTCTGCGCTATGCAGAGGCGCTTGCGGCGCACGGTGTGCCGTTTGAGCTGCATGTTTATCCGTTCGGCTGGCACGGGCTTTCCACGGCGGACGACGAGACGGCGGCAAATCCGCTGCCTGCAAAACTCAGGCCGGTGCACGCCTGGCTTGCCGACGCGGTTCGCTTCCTCGGCGATGTGCTGGGGTGAGGGAGAATAGAATTAGGATGGATTGAATAGGGTGGAACTTTCGTGTACGAAAGTTTCCCCCTTGCCCCCTCAAAGGACTTTGAAACAGGCTTCCCCCAAGGGAAGCCTGTTGTCGTTTCTGCTGTGCATTTCCGCCGCATTTGTAGAAAAAAACAAACATTTTTCGCATTTTGCTTGACTTGCGCGGCGGCAGCCGTTAAACTGAAACTGTATCACCATATCTGCGGCACATCCGCCGCACGAAAGGAAACGACATGAAAAAACGAATCTTTGCATTGCTTTGCGGCGTCCTGCTCGGCGCAGTCTGCACGGCTGCCGCATCGGCGGCGACGCTGAAGACGACCGATTTGTTCACAAACCCGGTTGCCGAGGGCGCGGACCCGTTTGTTCTCCTCGATGATGGCGTCTACTATCTCTATTCGACCAACGACGGCGCCAACGGCTACATCGTCTACACCTCCACCGACCTTGTCAACTGGCAGGCGCGCGGCTACGCCATGAAGAAAAACGGCGATGCGCAGGGCAGTTTCTGGGCGCCCGAGGTCATCCGCGAGGGCGACACCTATTACATGGTTTACACCTCGAAGGAGCGCATCGGCATTGCCACCGCCGACAGCCCGCTCGGCCCCTTCCTCGACAAGAGCGGTTCGCTTTTTTCGGACGGTAAGATCATTGACGGTCATTTCTTCCGCGACGATGACGGCAAGGTCTATCTGTACTTTGTCTCTATTCAGGGCTGGACGCACAACGGCTACACCGCGACAAGCTATCAGAATGTTTGGGTCGGTGAATTTGACCTTGAAAGCTGTAAGTTTGTCGGCGATGTCAAGATGCTTCTGACTGCGGAGGATGTGCAAAACGGCACCGCAGTCGGTATCGACGCAGAGGGGCCCGAGGTCGTGAAGCACGGCGATACTTATTACCTCACCTATTCCTCGCCCGGTTACGGCAGCCCGGTTTATGCGGTCGGCTGTGCCACCTCCGAGAGCCCCTTCGGCCCGTTTGAAAAGAAGGGTACGGTGCTGATCACCGCCGATCCGGACCGCACCAATCCGCAGGACAACCTGTACGGTGTCGGGCATCACGGCTTTGTCGAGGCGCCGGACGGCGGGCTTGCGGTTGTGTATCATGCGCACCGCTCGGGCGCGCCCTCGCCGCTGATGGCGGAGAAGGGCAAGACCAATCACGAGTTGTATGTCACCGACCGCCGTGTCTGCGTAGACCGTGTCTGGTTTGACGCGGACGGCAACCTGTGCATGGGCGATGTGAACAATGTCGGACACCCGACCGTGCGCGCGGACAAGACGCCGTTCGGCGCATCCGCGACCCGCGAAATCGAACTGGACGACAACTTTGCGGCACTTGCTGCGCTGCCCACTGTTTATGTCGCGATGTATGCAGGACTTGACACCAACGACGGCTCGGCGGCAGCGCCCTTCCGCACGCTGGATAAGGCGTATGCGGCGCTCTCCGGGGGCGGCACGATCGTGCTGCTCGAGCGCTACGACATGCAGAGCACCACGGCAAAGAAATACAAGCTCGCCACCGACAACGCGGTCTATGTTTCGCCGAAGGTGGACGGCCCCGTGCTGATTCGCGGCGCGTACTCGTCCGTGCCGGTGCTGTTCAAGTTCTGGTCGATTTCGTCGGACACCTATCTTGAAAACCTCGAGCTGCGCCCGCGTCTGACCGGCGCGCTGGCAGGCGGATACTCAATTATTGAGTGCGGGCAGAACAATGTCACCATCGGCGCGGGCGTCAGCTGTGTTGCCCGCCCGAACAGCGGGCAGTTCCCGGTGCTCGTCGGCGGCTACTGGCAGTACAGCGGTGCGTCCAAGTCCGCGCCCTACAGCTTCTACACGGCGGACAAGCGTCCGGATGCCATGCTGCAAACCGATAAGGCATACACCCTGACGGTGAAGGGCGGCACCTGGGAGGTCATCACGGCGGGCAGTATGCAGGACACGGTTGCCTGCGCCGCCGACACGGCGAAGAACGCGGCGCTCCGCGTGGAGAGCGGCGCGACGCTGCGCCCCGGCGCGGTCGGCGACCTTGTGGCGGCGGTGACGGGAGAGGGCGCGGTGCTGCGCTATGCGGCGGCGTCCGATGCGGCAAAGTACCGCATCACGGACGGTGAGGGCAATCTCGTCGGCTACAGTGAGACGACGACATTCACCGACGCTGCATTCCGCTTCGGCGACAGCAAAACTTACACGGTTGCGGGCTATGCAAACGGCGCCTGCATCGGCGACGCTGCCAAGGGCAGCGTGACGAGCGATGCCGACGGCGACGGCAAGCTGACGCTGCACGATGCACTCCTCTGCGCAGACGCCGCACGCCGCCGCGGCGCGCCGGTCAGCGAGGACGGCTTTGCCGCCATGCTCGAGCGTTTGACAAAAGAATAATGCGTGCAGCGGGGTGCCGTGCGCAATCTAACCAAGCCTTCCCCGGTGGGGAGAGGTGTACGAGACGCATCGCGTCTCGTACACCTCTCCCCCAAGGGAAGCCTAAGGTACAGTTCCCCCGCGCCGCTCTCCCTGTTTTCCCATCCTCAGAGCCGCCTTCGGGCGGCTCTTTTGGTATAAAAATTGCACAAATCCGCAAAATGATTTTGTATGTACACTTTTGGTAAAAATGCAGCATTTTTCTTGACTTCCATCGTGCAATTTGTTAAAATATATGTGTCAAAAACTATTCTGAGAGGAATCCGATATGAAAAAGCATCTTTTTGCAGTGCTGTTGGCTGCGGTTTTATGTGTGCTTTTCGCGGTTTCTGCCGCGGCAGTGACCTACACCTACGACACCGCATTCACAAACCCGGTTGCTAACGGCGCAGATCCGTTCGTTCTGTACGATGAGGGCACCTATTACCTCTATGCGACCAACGACGGCTCCAACGGCTACATCGCCTACACCTCCACCGACCTTGTCAACTGGCACGCTGCCGGCTATGTGCTGCGCGACGAGGATGTCAATCTCGTCACCCCGGGCACCTATGCAGGTCTGTGGGCGCCCGAGGTCATCCGGGACGGCGACACCTACTATATGGTGTACACCGCGCAGGAGCACATCGGCATTGCCACCGCAGACAGCCCGCTCGGCCCCTTCAAGGACAAGACCGGTTCCCTCTTTGAAGCCAAGGCAATCGACGGTCACTTCTTCCGTGACGACGACGGCAAGATGTATCTGTACTTCGTCTCCTGCGAAGCGTGGAACTACAACGGCTACACCACCTCCGGCGGCAACAACATCTGGGGCGGCGAATTTGACCTCGCAACCTGCACCTTTGTTGAAAAACCGAAGCTGCTGATTCAGTGGGGCGCAGGCGAATGGAATGTCAACGAAGGCCCCGAGATGATTAAGCATAACGGTACCTATCACCTCACCTATTCCATGTACGGCTACGGCGCACCGTTCTATTCGGTCTGCGACGCAACCTCGTCGAGCCCGCTCGGCACCTTTGAAAAGCAGGGCACGGTGCTGATCACCGCCGACCCGAGCCGCAGCGACCCCGACAACAATCTCTACGGCACGGCGCATCACTGCTTTGTGAGGATGCCGGACGGCAGACTGATGATTGTGTATCATGCGCACCGTTCGGGCAAGAAGTCCCCGCTCATCCAGGAGCAGAACCCGAATGCGAAGGATACTGACCTCTATGTCGAGGTTCGCCGCGTCTGCATCGACGAGGCGTGGTTTGATGCCGACGGCAAACTGCGTGCAGGCGACCGGAACAATGTCGGCCATCCGACCGTCAGCGCGTCCGTCGCACCCACCGGCGCATCCGCAACCCGCTCGATTGAACTGGACGACAACTTTGCGGCGCTCGTCAACCTGCCCACCGTCTATGTCTCGATGAAGGGCGGTCTTGACACCAATGCCGGCACCAAACTTTCTCCGTTCCGCACGCTCGACAAGGCGTATGCCTCGATTCCGAACGGCGGCACGATCGTCCTGCTTGAAATGTACAACATGACGGACGCATCGCTTGTGGAGTACGGCATCACCACGATGGATGCATGCTATGTCTCCCCGAAGGTGAACGGCCCTGTGATGATCCGCGGCGCGTTTTCGGCGGTTCCCGTCGAGTTCAAGTTCTGGTCGATTTCGTCCGACACCTATCTTGAAAATCTCGAGCTGCGTCCGCGCATCATCGGCAATTTGGCAACCGGCTACTCCGTCATTGAGTGCGGGCAGAACAATGTCGTCATCGGCGAGAATGTCAGCTGCGCATCCCGCCCGAACAATGCGCAGTTCCCTGTGCTGGTCGGCGGCTACTGGCAGTACGGCAAGGCGAGCGTAACGCCCGCTTATGTCCACTTCAACACCGTAAATCGCCCCGATTCCATGCTGACCACCGACAAGGCGTACAGCCTGACGGTGAAGGGCGGCACCTGGGAGCACATCTATCCCGGCAGCATGAAGGCGACGACCTATCTTGAAAATTCCGCGCCGAACGCAACGCTCAAGCAGAGCAGCGGCGCCAACATCCGCCCCGCCAAGGTCACGGGTGTCGCGGCAGAGCTCAGCATGAGCGGCGCGGTCATTTCCTACAATGCAGATGCCGAGGGCAATGCACTGAAGTACCGCATCACGGACGGCGAAGGCAACCTCGTTGGCTACAGCGAGACGACCGAGTTTGTCGATACCGCCTATGTTGTCGGCACGACGAAGACCTATCAGGTCTCCGGCTATGTAAGCGGCGCATGCATCGGCGACAGCAGCGCGACGGTCACGGTCTCCTCTTACGGCGACATGAACGGCGACGGCGAGATCACCCTCGCGGATGCGCTCCTGCTGCTTGCGGATATTCTGAACGGCGAGAAGAATGTCAGCCTTGCCAATGTTCTGTGGCAGCTGAACTACATCGCATCGAAATAAGCAGAACCCAAAAAGCCACCCGAAAGGGTGGCTTTTTTGATGGGGTGCGGGACGTCGACCCCTGCCGAAAATACTCTCTTTTTCAAAGTTTTTGGAAAGGGGCACGGGGAAAACTTTTGTACACAAAAGTTTCCCCCGTGTTTTTTTCTATTCTATCTTACTTTCCGTACACCTTCGCAAGCCCGCCGGTGGAGGTCTCGCGATAGCCGGAGTTCATATCCTTGCCGGTCTCGTACATGACCTTGACGATCTGGTCAAACGAGACCTTGTGCTTGCTCTCCAGCGACTTTGCCAGCATGACGGCGTTGAAGGTCTCGGTGCTTGCCATCGCGTTCCGCTCAATGCAGGGAATCTGCACAAGCCCCAGCACCGGGTCGCAGGTCAGCCCCAGGTTGTGCTCCAGCGCGATTTCCGCCGAGCATTCGATTACATCCGCACCGAGCTCGTAGATTTTCGCCAGCGCCGCCGCCGCCATCGAGCAGGCTACGCCAACCTCCGCCTGACAGCCGCATTCCGCGCCGCTGATGGAGGCGTTCTGCTTGACCACATTGCCGATGACCCCCGCCACGGCAAGCGCGTCCAGAATCTCGCGCTCGCTTACACCGCAGTCGGTCTGCATGTAGTAGAGCACGGCGGGCACAATGCCGGAGGCGCCGCAGGTCGGCGCGGTCACCACCACGCCGTTTGCCGCATTCTCTTCGGCTGCCGCCAGCGCATAGGCGGAGACACGGCGGTTTTCGTGCATCAGTGCGGGCTCAAACTTCGTGTTCTCGTGATAGAGCGTCTGCGCCTTGCGCGAGAGCGCCAGCCCGCCGGGCAGCACGCCGCTCTTTGTCAGCCCGCGTTCCACGCAGTCGCGCATCGCCGCCCACACGGCGCGCAGATGGTCGTCAATGTCCGGTTCGTAGTGCCGCACATAGTCCGGCAGCGTCATGTGGTTTGCCTCGATAAAAGCCTTGATTTCGTCAAAATTCCGCTCCGGATAGACCTCGCCGCCCTCCGAGAGCGGCACGCCGTCGATCATCACGCTGCCGCCGCCCACCGAAAGCGCGGTGAACAGTTTTTCGGCATTTTCACCGTCCACGGCGCAGAGGTCGAGCTGATTCGGGTGCGCAAGATCGGTCTTTTCCGTGTCGAAAACGATCTCGGTGTCCGCGCCCAGCACCTCGCGCAGCACGCGGTCGGTGCCGTGCCCGCGCCCGGTCATGGCAAGCGAGCCGAACAGCACGACGCGGTAGTGCCGCCGCCCATAGACGGCAAGCGCGTATTCCGCGATGCGCTGCGGCCCGATGGTGTGCGAGCTGGACGGCCCGCGCCCGATGCGATACAGTTCTTTCAAGGATTTCACGGCGATGCCTCCTGCTGTTTTCTGCTTTGATTTTAGCATACCCGCGCGCGGATTGCAAGATGCGGCGGCGCATCGGCGCATTTTTCCCGAAAAAACGACAAAATGCGGCGAATCCGCTTGACAGAATGCGCGTTTTGCGCTATTATCAAAAAAGTTAGTTAAGACAAACTTTTGCACTTTGGGGGATATGCATGACACTGGACGAAATGAAAGTTGGGCAGTCGGCAACCATCGTCGCCGTCGGCGGCGAGGGCGCGCTGCGCAATCGGCTGATCGATATGGGATTGATTCCGCGGACGCGCGTGACATTGCGCAAGGTCGCGCCGATGGGCGACCCCATTGAACTGCATCTGCGCGGCTACGAACTGACCATCCGCCTCGAGGATGCGGCAAAAATTACGGTCGAGCCCGTGCCTGCGGCGGCAGCCGGGGAGGTACAGCGATGAGATTTGCACTCGCCGGAAACCAGAACTGCGGTAAGACCGCATTGTTTAATGTGCTCACGGGCATGAACTGCCATGTCGGCAACTTCCCGGGCGTGACGGTGGAGCAGAAGGTCGGCACCGTGCGCACAAAGAGCGACTGCTCGGTCGTAGACCTGCCGGGCATCTATTCCCTGCGCCCCTATACGCAGGAGGAGATCGTCACCAGCGAATATATTCTGCGCGAAAAGCCGGATTGCATCATCAATATCACCGATGCCACCAATATTGAACGCAACCTGTACCTCACCATGCAGCTTTTGGAGCTGGATGTACCGATGGTGCTGGCGCTGAACATGATGGATGAGGTACGCGCGGGCGGCGGTACGATTGATGTCGATAAGATGAGCCGCGAGCTGGGCATTCCCGTCGTTCCCATCAGTGCGCTGAAGGATGAGGGCGTGTCCGAGCTGATCGACCGCGCCTGCGAGGTGGCAAAGGGGCATGTTCTGCCTGTGCGCGCCGACTTCTGCGCGTCGGAGTCGCCCTGCCACCGCTGCATCCACGCAGTCATGCACCTGGTGCAGGACCATGCCGAGGAGGCGGGACTGCCGCTGCGCTATTGCGCATCAAAGCTGATCGAGAGCGACAACGACATTGCCGACCGCCTCGGTCTTGACAAAAACGAGCGGGAACTGATCGAGCATTGCCTGGTGCAGCTTGAGGCGGAGTCCGGACTCGACCGCAACGCCGCCCTTGCCGACATGCGCTATACCTTTATCGAAAGCGTGGTGGCGGCGGCGGTCGTCAAATGCAGCGAGAGCCGCGAGCATCGCCGTTCGGTCGCCATCGACCGCGTGCTCACCGGCAAGTATACCGCCATCCCCGTCTTCCTCGGGGTCATTCTGCTGATCTTCTGGCTGACCTTCAATGTCATCGGCGCGGCGCTGCAGCGCCTCCTTGAGCTTGGCATCGGGCAGCTTTCGGATGTGGTGGATCGCGCACTGACGAACTTCGGGCTGAATCCGGTCGTACACAGCCTCATCATCGACGGCATTTTTAGCGGTGTCGGTTCGGTGCTGTCCTTCCTGCCCGTCATCGTTACGCTGTTCTTCTTTCTGTCTATTCTGGAGGACACCGGCTACATGGCGCGCGTCGCGTTTGTCATGGACAAGCCGCTGCGCCGCCTTGGGCTTTCGGGGCGTTCCTTTGTGCCGATGCTCATCGGTTTCGGCTGCTCGGTGCCCGCTATTATGGCGACGCGCACCGTCTCCTCCGACCGTGACCGCAAGATGACCATGATGCTCGTGCCGTTCATGAGCTGTTCGGCGAAGATTCCGATCTACTCGGTCTTTGTCGCTGCTTTCTTCCCGGGGCGCGGTGCGCTCGTCATGTTCGCGCTCTATCTCACGGGCATTCTGCTCGGCATTCTCGTGGCCGGCATTCTCAAAAACACCGCGTTCCGCGGCAAGCCTGTGCCGTTTGTCATGGAATTGCCGAACTACCGTTTCCCCTCGCCGCACAGTGTGGCGCTGCTTCTGTGGGAGAAGGCGCGCGACTTTTTGGAGCGCGCGTTCTCGGTCATTTTCATCGCCACGGTCGTCATTTGGTTTCTTGAGAGCTTTGATTTGCGGCTCAACCCGGTTGCCGACTCCACCGACAGCCTGCTTGCGGGCATCGGGCAGGCGGTTGTCGTGCTGTTCAAACCCCTTGGTTTTGGTGACTGGCGGTTCTCCACCGCGCTGATCTCCGGCTTTATCGCCAAAGAGCAGGTCGTCTCCACGCTGGCGGTGCTCATCGGCTGCGATGCAAGCCTGCTGTACACCGCATTGCCTGCCGTTTTCCCATCCACGCTCGCGGCTTGCAGTTTCCTTGTCTTCACACTGCTGTATACGCCCTGCGTCGCCGCAGTCGCTGCGCTGCGCCGTGAGTTCAACTCCCGTGCCGCCACGCTCGGCGTCGTGCTGATGCAGTGCGGCGTGGCATGGGTGGTCGCGGCGCTGGTCTACAATGTGGGGAGGCTGCTTGTATGAGCCCCGCCGACATTGTTGTTCTGCTGCTCGTCGCCGCGGCGCTTGTCTGTGCCGTCGTCCATTCGCTCCGCGCACGCAAAAAGCGCGGCGGTTGCGGATGCGGCTGTTCCGGCTGCACCGGCTGCGATAAAAAGAAATAGAAAAACGGCTGCAAAAACCGCGGTTTTTGCAGCCGTTTTTATGTGTGTTTTACTTCTCGGCAACCCACTGGTCGACAGCCTTGCCGTAGTATTCGTTGATGACTTTCAGAAGCGCGGTTGCCGTGTTCTTGTAGGCGTCATACATCGAGGCAAAGTTGCGGTCGTGGTTGCGGACCATCAGAATCAGTTGCTTGTTGTAGGGGCCGATCTGATAGTAGTAGCCGAGGTCGAAGACCAGGGTATCGAGGATAATCTCGACCATGGCCTCGGACTCTTCGTCACGCGCGGACTGACCGATTAGCGTGACATCGTAGTATGCGGGCAGGACAATCTTCTGACCGTAGTATGCCAGCGCTTCGGTAATCGTACCGGTGCGTTCCACATCGTTCTGGATCAGCGGGACGCAGATGAACTGCGAGTTGTAGGGCGCAACGGTGTGGTAGTATTCTTCCTGCGTGGTGTTCAGCTTCGGATAGGGAAGGATACCGAAGTCGCTCTCCATCTCGCGGAAGGTCGGCATGTTGCCGAGCAGCGAAGTCCAGAAGAGCGCCTGGTCGTTCTGCCACATGGGCGCGCCGGACTTGATGTTTCTCTGATAGGTAAAGGAATACTGCGTATCGTATGCGATGTCGAAGTACTTCTCGAGGGCTGCGACCGTGGTCTCGTTGTACAGCGTCAGCTCGATCTCGCCGTTTGCATTGATGGTGCAGCAGCGCTGACCGGCGGCGTTGACGATGCCGACGACCGAGTCGTCCCAGACGAGCAGACCAAAGCGGTCGTTTTCGTTCATCTGACCGTCCTGGTTGAGGTCTTCGGTGACGGTCTTGCAAAGTTCCGCAAACTTGCTCATCGTCCATTTGCCGTCGTAGACCAGACTGTAGGGGTCGTCCAACGCGTAGTTGCGCATCAAATCCTTGTTGAACATGATGACAAAGGCGGCGTTGTTGTCCGAGGTTGTGATTTCACCGGTCGAGAAGAACATGACGCCGTTCATGGCAAGGCTCTCGTTTGCCTTTTGGTCCCACCAGGATTTCGTGAGGTCGATGCCGGGGACTGAATTCAGGTCGTAGAGCAGTCCGTTGTAGGCAAGCACGCTCACATCATAGCCCGCGACAAGCGCAAGGTCCCATTTGGTATCCCCAGCGTTTACCGCCGTGCTGATCTCCATATACCCGGGGCCCGCGCCGCTGGAATAGCCCTGCATGCGGGTCTGCTCGATCTTGACCTTGTAGTCCTCTTCCACACGCGCGCGGCGGCGGTACTGCGCCGAGTCCATCGGCAGCGAGGAGGTCTCGTCAAAGGTGAAGTCGCGGTGCGCCACATTGCCCGCCGTCAGAATGGAGAAAGTCTCCCCGCCGTAGTCGGCATGGGTCGGCACGCCGAGTGCCTCCGCCGTCTCCGCGGTACTCGTCTCCGATGCGGGGGTCGTCTCCGCAGTGTCCTGCGGCGTTTTGTCACCGCAGCCGATCAGCGCGGTAAGACAGAGCGCGAGTGCCGCCAAATGCAAAAGGTTTCGCTTCATGAATGCCTCCGTTTTTGTAAATTTCAATTTGGAAGCGGGCTTCCGAAAATATAGTAGCACACTTTTCGAGAATTTTCATTGTAGAAACCGCTCTGCGGGTTGTGTTTTCCGATATTCGATGCACCGATGCGACATCAGCGCGCGGACTGCGCCGCTTCCCGATACTGCCCCGGCGTGATGCCGACCTGCGCGATGAAGGACTTGTAGAAATAGGACATGTCGTAAAAGCCGAGCATGTCCGCAATCTCGGCAATCGAAAGCTCCGGCGTGCCTGCAAGCAGATCCTGCGCCTTGCGGATCTTGGCATGCATCTTGTACTGCGCGGGCGACATGCCGGTCGCCGCATGAAACGCCTTGCGGAACGCCGATTCGGACAGCAGGCACATCTTGGCGAGCTTCGCCACGGCAATCTTGTCTCCGATGTGGTGGTCGATGTAGAAGCGCGCGGGCGCGGTCGGGTCGGCGCTGCCGCCGCCTGCGCCAAGCAGCATGGTGTGCGCCAGCAGCGACTCCAGCAGCGCGCAGAACATGCGGGTCACGCGCAGGGCAGGGTACTTCAGATTGGTGCTTGCCTCTGCCAGCTTTTCAATATCGTTTTCCAGCTGCGGCGGCACGGTCTTGAGCAGGCAGACTGCCTCGTCGGCAAAGGCGTATTCGCCGCCCGCAAGGTCGCGGATGTCAAAGTTGACGAGAATGTCCGAGTAGGCGCCGGTCGTGCCGCGGTATTCGGCATAGTATTCGTAGCCCTTTGGAATATATAGAAGATTGCCGCGCGCAAAATAGCGCTCCGTACCGTCCTTGGTCTTAATGTAGACCTCGTCACAGAGGATGAAGGCAAAGCCGTGGTCCGGGCGCGGCGAACCGATGAAACTCCAACTTTCGCCCTTTTGCCAGCGCTGCGGCAGCCCGTAGATGTTGCAGAAAAGATGCTTTGCCTCGATGGCATCCAGCGTGAGTCGTTCTGCCATGCGTATCCCTCCCTTCGGCACCATTATAACAACCTTTGCTGAAAAATACAACCATTCTCCCGAAAAATACATTGGAAATCCTATGCGGCGATGCTATTCTGTAGGTATAAACATACGATGCAAAAAGCATCGGCGAAAGGAGTAAGATAACAGTGAAAAAACAATTCGGCATCGCACTTGTCACGGCACTTCTGATGCTCCTGACATTTGCACTCTGCGCTTCGGCGGCGGGCACGGCAGAGGTCGTGTACCTGAGCGGGAGCGGCGACAATGCGGCGGACGGTCTGACCCCGGAGACAGCGGTTGCTGGCCTCAACGCGGCGTACAACCTGCTTGACCCCGACAAGGACGGCATCATCGTCCTCTGCGGCGAGTTTTTGCAGAAGGACTCCTTTGCACGCGCACACTCCGCAAAGTCCATCACGATTACCAGTGTGTACGGCGGCGTGGACTATCGCGACAGCGGCGCAGTCTACAAGACCGCGAAATATGCCCGCTTCGGTCTTGCGGACGACACGACCTTTGAGAATGTCACTTTTGAGTCGTCGGACGGCACCTCCTTTATGGTGGTCGGTCAGCACCATGCCGTCACCATCGGCGAGGGCGTTGCGATGAACAACTATATCGGCGGTGACATCGGCAAGGCGTTCTGGGTGGTCGGCAGCGTGCAGCATAACTTCGGCGGCGCAGCCGGTCCGAAGTATGTGGACAGACCCACGGCAACGCATGTCACCGTGCTTTCCGGCAACGATATGATCGTGGTCGGCGGTCCGCGCCAGTTCGGCACGGCTCAGGGCGTCACGGCGGCAAATGCCTGCACCTACGGCGACATCAATGTGCGCATCGGCGGTATGGCTGAGGTCAACGAGCTGTATGCGGCGGGTTATCAATCGAGAAACACCACGGTCGGCGGCGTCAGCGTGGAAGTGTTCGGCGATGCATCGGTCGGCGCAGTTTACGGCGCGGGGATTCACAATGTCGCGGCAAGCGATTTGACCCTGCTCTGGACGAGCGGCACGGTCGGCGCGTTTGCCATGAAGCCGAACGGCAAAGTCGGTCTGACCGCGAGCGGGGCGGTTACCCTGGAGACGACCGAGGATG
>ENA-ORCP01001711-ORCP01001711.1-human-gut-metagenome-genome-assembly--contig:-NODE-1711-length-18474-cov-14.468337_pt1 | contig 18474 bp, 18 predicted proteins | sample MGYA00242990_ERZ507991 | MGnify/ENA primary metagenome ERZ507991 (study PRJEB26167, sample SAMN06115496) | human gut metagenome | host: Homo sapiens | place: China:Henan | collected 2015-05-07... | reverse complement strand
AGTTATTCTGTGCAGACTGAATAGGGTTGTACATTTGATCAATCCACGCAGCTGCAAGTGCTGTATCTCTGCAGTTTGAAGTCAGAACGCAACGTCCCCTGTCAAATCCACTTGTCTCACTACCATTCTGTCTTGTTATGTTTACAAGACCTTCCGGCCCTGCAAGCGCCGGCAGCATTACATAATCTTCATAATTATCAATATTCGCTATATCCCAGGTAAAACATAATCCATATCTGTGATTCTTTCCTTTTGCCACATAAGTAGACCAGTCTTGCGTAAAAGCCTCTGGATCCACCAAATCTTCCTCTACCAAATGATGCAGCCAGATAATTCCTTCCTTATATCCTTCCTGTACGGTGGTATAAATTACTTTTCCTTCATCTGTTACTGCAAAATGATCCCCTGTGTCTCCATATCCTTCGCCAAATCCATTCATTAAAATAGCAGGATCCTGGTCTCCATTGTTAATAATAAAGGACATTGGTATCACGCCACCTGTAATATCAAATTCTTGTTGTAGTTCATTTGCATGATCACGAAAGGCAATCAAAACTTTTTCTAATTCCTCTGTTGTTTTTGGCATTTCTAACCCCAGATAATCCAGCCACTTCCTGTTTATATATGGAATATCGCCAATTGCCTGTATAGCCTCTTTTCCTGCTCCAAGCTGCTCAATCCATGGGAAAGAATATATATGTCCATCCGGGGCGGTACACATTACCCTGTATTCCGGATATTTTTCAAAAACAGATTGTAAATTCGGCATATATTTATCAATCAGGTTCTCTAAAGGAATAATAATCCCCTGTTTTGCATAGCGAAGCAAATCATAGTCATTCATTCCTGCTACAAACAGTCCGTCAGGCAACGCTCCAAACTGTGCTAAAGCCAGATTTTTCTTATCTCCAAACTGATCAGATACAAAACATGTCCAATTGATATGTACATTCGTCTGTTCTTCCAATCTCATAAATATCGTTCTTTTATTTGGATCCTGCTCTGTTCTGGCAGGTGCATTCGTAATAAATGACAATTCTTTTGTTTCAGATAATGGGAAAGCAACTTCCTCTATCGGTGTTTGTGGATTGATGTCGGCCTGCCCTACTGCCACTTCTCCACAACCAGCTAATGATATACAACTAATAGCAGTCAGTAATATACAAATTGTTCTCTTTATTTCTTTTTTCATCTGCGTTTTCTCCTTCCTACTATTTTTACCCTTTAATGGAACCTACCATAACACCCTTGTCAAAGTATTTTTGGAAAAATGGATACATCACAAGAAGTGGAATACTGGATACTACAATCGTTGAATATTTCAGTAATTCTGCCATTTTTGCCATTTCTGCAGTACTTTGAATATCAGCGATCATTCCCGATTGTGGTGTATTTTGTACCAAAATGGAGCGAAGTACTAACTGTAAAGGCTGCAAATCAGCATCATTTAAATAGATCATTGCATCAAAGTAACTGTTCCACATTCCAACAAATCCCCATAATGCCAGAACTGCAATGATTGGTTTGCAAAGTGGAAGTAAAATCTGGAAGAAGTACTGTATCTCATTTGCTCCATCAATCTGCGCAGCTTCCCATAATTCATTGGAAACAGACTGATAATAGGTTCTTGCCAATATCATATTCCATACATTAAATGCGCCCGGTAACAAAATTGCCCATACTGTATTAACCAGACGAAGCTGATTCATCAAAATAAATGTAGGAATCAATCCTCCTCCAAAAAACATGGTAATAACAAATAATGCATTAAAAAACTTTCTACCTACCAAATCTTTTTTAGACATTGGATAAGCTGCAAGAAGTGTAATGAAAACAGAGAGTGCTGTTGCTGTAATGGAGTAAAAGAAAGAATTTGCAAACCCCCTCCATATCATTTTATCTTCAAGCACTCGTCTATACGCTTCCAGTGACCAGTCACTCGTGCGAAAGCTAGACTGTATGCGTTTTGTCACCTGCCGCCTGCCGGACGGCGTAGAAGATCCGGCCATTCTTTCGCCGGACGGCACACAGATCTGGCCGCTGAGCTGGCTGGGCCTTTCCTATGAAACCTTGTCCGATGCCATCCCCTTTCTGACCCCGCAGGTGCGGGCAGGCCTGCAGCTTGCCATTGCGGGCATCCCGGCCCTGCCCGTGGATGCCGTGCAGCTGCAAAGCCCCATCCCCTGCCCGGCGCAGGATGTGGTGTGCCTTGGCATCAACTACATGGCCCACTCGGACGAAGCGGAGAAATACTCTGCCGATGCCTTTGCAACCAAACATCAGGATGCCATTTATTTTTCCAAGCGCGTTTCCCGCGCTGTGCCGGACGGCGGCTTTATTGAAGCTCACACTGACCTTGTGCAGAAGCTGGACTACGAATGCGAACTGGCTGTGGTTCTGGGCAAAGATGCCAGGGATGTGCCCGCCGGGCAGACAAAAGACTATGTGTTCGGCTACACCATCCTGAACGACGTTTCCGCCCGCGATGTGCAGACCGCCCACAAGCAGTGGTATTTCGGCAAAAGTCTGGACGGCTTCACGCCCATCGGCCCCTGCATCGTTACCGCAGACGAATTCGACACCTACCCGCCCAAGCTCGGCATCCGAAGCTTTGTCAACGGCGAAAAGCGGCAGGACTCGAACACCGGCCTGCAAATTTTTGACATCGACCATGTTATTCACGAGCTTTCGCAGGGCATGACCCTGAAGGCCGGCACCGTCATTGCCACCGGCACCCCGGCAGGCGTGGGCATGGGCATGGACCCGCCGCAGTTTTTGAAGCCCGGCGACACGGTGCGCTGCGAGATCGACGGCATTGGCAGTCTGACCAACACCGTGCGGTAAGCACTGGCATTTGTGCCAAACATTCACTGCGTTTTCCGTCTGTTTGCATGAAAATCCGCAGCGGCACTGCTCTTTTGCGGGTAGGTGTGGTATACTGGAACACGCGAAATACTGCGGCCGCTGGCCGTCAAAAAGGGGTAAATGAAACATGAAAGAATACGCATTCGGCATCGATCTGGGCGGCACCACCGCCAAGATCGGCCTGTTCAAGACCACCGGCGAACTGCTGGAAAAGTGGGAAGTTCCCACCGACACCTCCAACGCCGGTGAGCACATTCTGAAAAATCTGGCCGCTGCCGTGCAGGGCAAGATGCAGGAAAAAGGCCTTGCCGCTGAGCAGGTAGAGGGCGTGGGCGTAGGCGTGCCCGGCCCTGTGCTGGACAGCCGCATCGTGCCCATCATCTGTGCAAACCTCGGCGGCTGGGGCAAGCATAATGTGGCCGAAGAGCTTGGCGATATGCTGGGCGGCATCAAGGTTCTGGTGGGCAACGATGCCAACGTGGCCGCTCTGGGCGAGATCTGGATGGGTGCCGCCAAGGGCTGCCGCAGCGCGGTCATGGTCACGCTGGGCACCGGCGTGGGCGGTGGTGTCATCGTCAACGGCAAGGTCATTGATGGCACCCACGGTGCCGGCGGCGAGATCGGCCACATCACGGTGGACCGCCACGAGACCGCTGCCTGCGGCTGCGGCAAGCACGGATGTCTGGAGCAGTATTCCAGCGCCACCGGCGTTGTGCGCTGCATGAAGAAGCTGCTGGACGAGAACCCGGATACCCCCTGCACCCTGCGCGGCACCGAGTTTGCCGCCAAGGACGTGTTTGATGCCGCCCGCAATGGCGACGCCCTTGCCGCCCGCGAGGTGGACGAGATGACCGACACGCTGGGCATGGCGCTGGCCAATGTTGCCAACACCGTGGACCCGGAAATGTTCATGATCGGCGGCGGCGTGTCCCGCGCAGGCGAGGTGCTGTTTGCCCCGCTGCGGGAGCATTTCAAGGTCTATGCCTTCAAGTCCTGCCGTGAGACCCCCATCGTGCCCGCCATCCTCGGCAACGATGCCGGTATCTATGGTTCTGTGCGCCTGATCGTGGGTGAATAATTCAGCGGTATTTTTTCAGAAACTTAAAAACCCGGAAACGACGGTCGTTTCCGGGTTTTTCTTTGTACGTTCAATAAAATTTACAGCGTATCTTCCCCCGGCAGCTGATTCCACAGGCGGTAGTAGACGCCCTGCTTTGCCAGCAGCTGGTCGTGGGTGCCGGATTCCACGATGCCCTCTTCGCCCAGCACAAGGATTCGATCGTAATCCTTGATGGTGGTCAGGCGGTGGGCGATGGTGAGGGTGGTACGGCCATGGGCCAGCTTTTCAAGGCTCTGGCCCACCAGGATCTCGCTTTCGTTGTCCAGTGCGCTGGTGGCCTCGTCCAGAATGAGGATGGGCGGGTTCTTCAGGAACACCCGCGCAATGGCGATGCGCTGCTTCTGTCCGCCGGAGAGCTTGACACCGCGCTCACCCACATAGGTATCAAAGCCATCCTTCAAGGCCAGAATGAACTTTTCCGCCCCGGCCAGACGCGCCGCTTCCATGATCTCTTCGCGGGTGGCGCCGGGCTTGCCGTAGGCGATGTTCTGGGCCACCGTGCCGCTGAACAGATACACGTCCTGCTGCACGATGCCGATATCCTGCCGCAGGCTTTTCAGGGTGACATGGCGGATGTCCTGCCCATCGATCAGGATGCGGCCGCTGGTCACTTCGTAGAAGCGGGGGATGAGGTTGCACAGGGTGGTCTTGCCGCCGCCCGAGGGGCCGACCAGCGCCAGCCGTTCGCCCGGCCGGATATCCAGGCTGACGTTGTGCAGCACCTTGTTGTGGTCGTCCGGGTACTCAAAGCTGACGTTTTCAAACCGGATGTCACCGGGGCCGGGCTGCAGCGGTACCGCATCCGGGACATCGCCGATGGTCACAGGGGTGTCCATGATCTCGGCAAAGCGCTCGATGCCGGTCATGCCGCGCTGGAACTGCTCGGCAAACTCCACGATGCGGCGGATGGTGGCGATGAGGGTGGTGACGTAGAGCATATAGGCCACAAGGTCGCCGGCGGTGATCTTGCCGTACACCAGCGACAGACCGCCCGCCAGAATGACCACCAGATACATCAACCCGTCAAACAGGCGGGTGGAGGTGTTGAAGGCGCCCATGGCGTAGTAGCCAAGGGTCTTGATCTGCTCAAAGGCGCGGTTGCCCCTGGCAAACTTTTCCCGCTCCTCGTCCTCGGCGGCAAAGGCCTTGACCACGCCCTGTCCCAGCAGGCTGTCCTCGATGGTGGAGTTCAGCTCGCCGATCTGGACGCGCTGCTGGCGGAACCGCGCCCGCAGGCGGCCGTTCAGGTACACCGACACCACGCCCATCAGCGGCACACAGGCAAACACTGCCAAGGTCAGCGGGATGCTGGCGCGGCACAAAATGACAAAGGACGCCACGATCTTGATGCCCGCGATGAAGAACTCCTCCGGGCAGTGGTGGGCGAACTCGGTCACATCAAACAAATCATTGGTGATGCGCCCCATGATGGTGCCCACCTTGGTGTTGTTGTAGTAGGTGTGATCCAGCTGCAAAAGATGGTCAAAGGCATCCCGGCGCATATCCGTTTCGATATGCACGCCCATGATATGACCGATGCTGGACATATAGTAGCTGGCTGCGCCGTCAATGATGCGCAGCACAAAGTAGAGCGCCGCCAGCTTCAGCACGATGCCTGCCGTCAGGGTGATGCCCACCCCCATGGCAGAGTTGGTGATGGTGCTCATGATCTTGGGCAGCACGATATCGCACAGGGTCGTCAGTGCTGCGCAGAACAGATCAAGGCACAGCACCATCTTATAGTTTGCCAGATACGGCAGAAAACGCCGGATCAGCGCACCGCTGCCTGCGTGGTGCGCCCCGGGGTCGTTGATCTTGGTTTTTGACATGGTTCCTCCTGTTGTAAAACCCTCTCAGGGGAGGTGGCATTGCGCAGCAATGACGGAGAGGGTTTGTTCTCTTACTTTTTACTGTAATCCCGCTCGCCGTAAATGGCGGTGCCGATGCGCACAAGGGTGGCACCCTCCCGGATGGCGTTTTCAAAGTCGCCGCTCATGCCCATGGAGAGGGTCTCCATGGACACGTTGGAATAGCCGCGCTCTCCGGCCTGCACAAACAGCTTGTACACCTCGGCCAGATAGCGGCGGTTGCGGGCATCGTCGTCGTTCACGGGCGGAATGGCCATCAGCCCCTTGACCCGGATGTGCTCCTGTGCGGCAGCAGCATCCAGCAGCGGCCAGAGCGCTTCCGGTGCCACGCCGGTCTTGCTCTCCTCGCCACCGATGTTCACCTCCAGCAGCACGTTCTGCACGATGCCGGCCTTGGCTGCTTCCTTCTCGATGGCGTTCAGCAGATGCTCGCTGTCCACGCTTTGGATGAGGCTGGCGCGGCCCAGCACCTTTTTGATCTTGTTGGTCTGCAGATGGCCGATAAAGTGGCTGGGTTTGCCGCAGTAGGCACCGGCGTCAAAGTTTGCGCACAGCTCCTGTACATGGTTCTCACCGAACACATCGATGGGCAGCGCAGCACTTGCGGCCACCGTCTGTGCAGTGCGGGTCTTGCAGGCAGCGCACAGCTGCACCGCTGCCGGGTCGCGGCCTGCTTCACGGGCCGCGGCTGCCATCTTTTCCCGGATCTCTGCCACGGCCTCCTGCATCTGTTCCAGATTCTTTTCTGCCATGATGCTCAGTCCTCCTCGGTATACTTGGCGCGTTCGCCGCCGATGAGCTTCGGGCGGGTGCGGGCGCACAGAATGTTCGCTTCACCAATTTTGGAAAGGCTCAGCCGCACCGGCACCGCCACCCGCTTCAGGTGCATCCCGATCAGGGTGCCGCCGATATCAATGCCTGCATGGGCACGGATCTCTTCCACGGCCACCGGCTCCCGGAACTTCTTCCAGCAGGTAGTGGCCCAGCTGCCGCCTGCGTGGGGGCGCGGCACCACGCACACCTCTTCCCAGCCGTATTTTTCGGCGGCTTCCCGCTCAATTATGATGGCGCGGTTCAGATGCTCACAGCACTGCGCGGCCAGCCAGATGCCGTTTTCGGCCAGCACTGGGGCAATGCCCGCGTACACGGCCTGTGCCGCCTCGAGGCTGGAATCCTTGCCAATGTGCCCGCCCACGATCTCGCTGGACGAGCAGCCCACCACGAACACATCGCCCTTTTTCAGCTTTGCTTCGGCCAGCAGTTCGGTCACTGCCTGCCGGGCCTGCGTCTCGATCTGTTTTTTGAATTCTTCTGTCATAAAAAACACCTCGGTTTTTATAAAAGATCAAAGATTTGCACTGCGCACCTTTTCGCTGCCTGCAAGGCCGAGATACAGCCTGCTCTCCACCGGGCACAGAGCTGTCACACCGCCTGCACCCTTGCTGGAGACCGTCCGTTTCCAGCTGCCGTCTGCCGTATCTACAGCTTCCGCGCAGGGCGCATCGGCAGGCAGGCTGAACAGCTTTTCCTGCAGATTCCGGCCTGCACGCAGGGCAATGCCCCGCAGCAGGGTGCTGTCGGCGTTCTTTTCCAGCCAGCTGCTGCGCGCCCACCGGTAGCCGATGTACAGGGTGCCGTCTGCATCCATAGCAAGCGCACCGGGATACCCCGGCAGGCCGGAAACAAAGCTCTGGCAGTTTTTACCGCCCGCCGTCAGGTCGCGGGCATCGGCGGCAACGCTCCACACACAGCGGTTCCCAAGGTCAGCCACGAACAGCGTGCTGCCGTCCCGGCTCAGGGCCAGCCCGGAAGCACCGGCCACACCGCCAAGCACCTTCTGCACTGTGCGTGCCGCCGGGTCGTATACATACACGCAGCCCGTGCCGGTGTGGGCCAGCAGTTCGGTGCGCAGAGTGCTCTCCAGCCCGTCCGCGGCACTGGCACTGGCAGCAACCGCAAAGTAGATCCTGCCGTCCGGCGCGGCTTCCACCGCTGAGACAGCCCCCAGCGGTGCACCGTCGATCTGGGTCACTACCTGCTCCACCGCCGTGCCCCAGCTGTCGTGGGCGGCGCGGCACAGGCTGCCGCCGCCGGGCGTGAGGATGCTCAGCCACAGGTCCCCGCTGCCGTCAAAGGCAAAACCGGTCAGCTCACCGTCCACGGAAAGGATGGCCGCATCGTGTCCGCCGTCGGTGCGCACAAGGTCGCTCGTGCGCTTTTTTAAGGCTGCGCCGTCGTATGCTGCGGCATACACAAGGCCGTCCTGTGTGCGGATGCAGTCCACACCCTGATATTCGCCCAGATCCAGCGTTCCCTTATGATCGGCGGCAAGGGCCGTCTGTGCTGCACCGGTGTCCTGCCGGACATCCGGCGCGGTGTAGCCTTGTGGCGGCGTATCGACGGGCCGGAACACCAGTGCATACACCAGCGCCAGCAGGATGCACACGCCAAACACCGTGCTGGCCGTGCGGAACCGCTTGAGCAGCGCGTCCCGCTCCACCGCCATCTGGGCCGCATACTCGGCACGGCGGCGGGCAGCGCGGGCATTGGCGCGGTTTGCCCGGCGCATCCAGCGATCCACGAACAATGCCACCTGCGGCCCGATGGTGAGCGACGCAATGGCAAGGATGAGCAGAAATTCAACAAGTCCGATTCTCATAGGGCTTTTTCCTTTATCTTCAGAGCTTTTTCAGGGGGGGTATTCCCTTATCGTTTCAGTATAGCATCTGTGGCGCGGCAGTTCAAGCACCCAACTCTGTCTCCCGGCTTTTGCCGCCGCCTGCCGCCTTTTTCTCCATCTTTCCTGCCAAAGCCTTTTTTGCCGTGCTGAAATATGCTATACTGATTATAAATATGGCATTCTGTACCGGAATGCCGCATGTCAGTGTAAAAGAGGATAGCATGGAAGCATTCAAATATCATGTACAGCCGGGCCGCTACCGGCATTTCAAGGGCAACGAATACGAAGTGCTGGGCATGGCCCGCCACAGCGAGACCGAAGAGGAAATGGTGGTGTACCGCGCCCTGTACGGGGAACGCGGGCTTTGGGTGCGTCCTGCCGCCATGTGGTGCGAGACCGTGGAGCGGGACGGCAAAGTGCAGCCGCGCTTTGTGCGCATTGAGGAGTGAACCGGCAGTTTTTGCCGATGGGATAAAACGGAGGGTGATACTTTTGTACAGTGAACAAAAACAGGCGCTTGCCGCCGAACTGAGCTTCAAGCATCCGGCAGTGCTGGCTGTCAGCGGTTCCGCAGGCAGCGGCAAGACCGCTCTGCTGGCCGCGCTGCTGCCGGTGCTCAAGAGCCGCGGGCTGAAGGTGGGCGTGATCCGCGAGGCTGACGATCTGCGCCTGCCCGCCGAGACCGACCGCTTGCATGAGGCCGGTGCCGAGGGTGTGGCCGTGTTTACTGCCGGGCGCTATCTGCTTACCGAGCAGTTCCGCCTGAACGAGCAGGACCTGCTGGCTTTGTTCGAGCGCCACGGCTACGACCTTGTACTGCTGGAAGGCTTTGGCGACAGCGGCTGGGCCAAGATCGAGGTGGTTCGCAGCTCGGTCAGCCCGGTGGGCACCGCGTTCCAGCCCATGGCCATCGTGGGCGATGTGCCGGGCGCTGATTTTGCACTGGACGATCCTGCTGCTCTGGCAGACTGGATCGAGAACCAGATGCCGTCCCTGTAACGGAGGTTCTGCATGAAACTCATCCGTACCGAAGACGCTGTCGGGCAGGTGCTCTGCCACGACATTACACAGATCATTCCCGGCCAGTTCAAGGGAGCACGCTTCCGCAAAGGGCACATCGTCCAGCCGGAGGATATCCCCGTGTTGCTCTCCATTGGCAAAGAGAATCTCTATGTCTGGGAGAAGCGCCCCGGCATCCTGCACGAGGACGAAGCCGCTGCCCTTTTGTACAAGGCAGCGGCGGGCCGCAACATCCACGGCACTGAGCCGAAGGAAGGCAAGATCGAACTGGTTGCCGACTGCGACGGTCTTTTGAAGATCGACCGCGCCGCCCTGCTGGCCGTGAACCGCACACCCCAAATGATGATCGCTACCATCCACGGCGACCTGCCCGTGAAAAAGGGCCAGAAGCTGGCCGGCACCCGCATCATCCCGCTGGTGATCGAGCAGGAGAAGATGGATGCCATGCAGGCTGCGGCAGGCAGCGAGCCCATCCTGAACGTGCTGCCTTTCCACCCGAAAAAGTTTGCGGTCATCACCACCGGCAGCGAGGTGTTCAAGGGACGCATCGAGGACAAATTCACCCCCATTCTGGTGGGCAAGCTGGCCGAATACGGCTGCGAGATGACCTATCACAAAACCTGCGACGATGACCCCGCCGGGATCACCGCCGCCATTCTGGAAGCAAAGGCCGCAGGCTGCGAGCTGATCTTTACCACCGGCGGCATGAGCGTAGACCCCGACGACCGCACGCCGCTTGCCATCAAGAACACCGGTGCCGAGATCATCACCTATGGCGCACCGGTGTTGCCGGGTGCCATGTTCCTTGTGAGCTATCTGGACGGTGTGCCGGTGTGCGGCCTGCCCGGCTGCGTGATGTACGCCAAGCGCACCATTTTTGACCTGCTGCTGCCGCGCCTGCTGGCCGACGACCCCATCACTGCCGAGGACATTGCCCGGCTGGGCGAGGGCGGGCTGTGCTTAGGCTGCGCCGAATGCCACTGGCCCAACTGCGGCTTCGGGCATTGCTGAAACCCTCTCAGTCAAAGCCTTACGGCTTTGCCAGCTCTCCCAAAGGGGAGAGCTTTATCAAGGTAAAAATTATGAGCGAAACAAAACTTTCTCATTTTGATGCGTCCGGCAGCGCCGTGATGGTGGATGTGAGCGAAAAGCCCGTCACTGCACGGCAGGCTGTGGCCCGCGGCATCATCACTATGAATGCGGCAGCCTTTGCCGCTGTTCGGGACGGCACCGCCCAGAAGGGCGACGTGCTTGGCGTGGCCCGCATTGCAGGCATCATGGCGGCCAAGCGCACCAGCGAGCTGATTCCCCTGTGCCATCCGCTGCCGCTGAGCAAGCTGACTGTGGATTTTCACCTTCTGCCCGAACAGCAGGCCGTAGAGGCCGTGTGCACCGCCAGGACCATCGGCGTGACCGGCGTGGAAATGGAAGCTCTGACCGGCGTTTCTGCCGCGCTGCTCACCATCTACGATATGTGCAAGGCCGTGGATAAGGGCATGGAGCTGGGCGAGATCCACTTGGTCGAGAAGACCGGCGGCAAGAGCGGGCACTATGTGCGGGCCGAGGGCGGCTATGTTTGATGCATACGGCCGCAATATCCACTATCTACGCCTTTCGGTCACCGACCTGTGCAACCTGCGCTGCCGCTACTGTATGCCGGACGGCGTGCCAAAGCTGGCTCACGAAGATATTCTGACCTATGAGGAATTTCTGCGGCTGGCTGCGCTGTTCGCCCAGTGCGGCATCGACACGGTGCGCATCACCGGCGGTGAACCGCTGGTGCGCCGGGGCGTGGAACAACTGACGGCGGGCCTGAAAGCCATTCCCGGCATCCGCCGCGTTGCCCTTACCACCAACGGCGTGCTGCTGGCCCAGAAGCTGCCCGCCCTGCTGGCGGCGGGCCTTGACAGCGTGAACATCAGCCTTGACACCTTGCACCCGGAGACCTTCCGGCGCATCACCGGCAAAGACGAGCTTGCCGCCGTGCAAAACGGCATCCGGGCGGCCCTTGCCAGCGGCATTCCGGTCAAGCTGAACTGTGTGCCGCAGCCCGGCGTGAACGAGGGCGAGCTGGAAAGCCTTGCTGCCCTCGCACAGGAGCATCCGCTGCAGGTGCGCTTTATTGAGATGATGCCCATTGGCTTTGGTGCCGGGCTGCCCGGCCTTTCCGGCCCGAAACTGCTAGAGCGCTTTTACCGCCGCTGGCCGCAGCTGCAGCCGGTGACCCGTGCGGCCTTTGGCGATGGGCCGGCGGTGTATTATTCTGCGCCCGGCTGGCGCGGCAGCATCGGGTTGATCGCTGCCGTGCACGGCAAATTCTGCGCTTCCTGCAACCGGGTGCGGCTGACAAGTCAGGGCTTTCTGCGTCCGTGCCTTGCCAGCGAATCCGGCACCGACCTGCGCGCTCTGCTGCGCAGCGGCGCGGACGACGCGGCCCTTTTGCAGGCCATTCAAAACACGATTCTGGCAAAACCCCGGGAACATCACTTCGGCCAAGGCTCTATGCCCGCCACACGAGGGATGTACCGGATCGGAGGATAACACAAATTTATGGGTAAAATTCTGGCTATCTGCACAAGCCCCCGGCGCGGCACCTTGAAAACGCCGGTGCCGTCCGCTGTTCTCACCCCGGAGTGGGGTATTGTGGGCGATGCCCACGGCGGCAGCTGGCACCGGCAGGTCAGCCTGCTGAGCGCGGAAAAAATTGAAGCTTTCCGTCAAAAGCTCTGGGTGGACTACGGTGCCTTTGGCGAAAATCTGGTGGTGGAAGGGTTCGATCTTGCCACCCTGCCGGTGCCCAGCTTTTTTGCCATTGGGGATGCCGTGCTGGAAATGACCCAGATCGGCAAGGAGTGCCACAGCGACTGCGCCATCCGCCGGCAGACCGGCGACTGCATCATGCCGCGGGAGGGCGTGTTCGCACGGGTGGTAAAAGGCGGCACCATCCACACCGGCGACGAGATGAAGCTGCTGCCCACCCCGACAGACCTGCCCCTGCGCGCGGCGGTGATCACCCTTTCCGATAAGGGCAGCCGCGGCGAACGGGAGGACAAAAGCGGCCCGCTCATTGTGGAAATGCTCACCGCCACAGGCTACAAGGTGGAAGAAACGCTGCTTCTGCCGGACGATGCCGCCCAGCTCAAAACCCAGCTGCTGCGCCTTGCGGATGCCCGTCAGGTGAACCTGATCCTCACCACCGGCGGCACCGGCTTTGCACCCCGGGATATCACCCCGGAGGTGACTTTGAGCGTAGCCGAACGCAACGCGCCCGGCATTGCCGAGGCCATGCGGTACCATAGCCTTACCATCACACCGCGCGGGATGCTGAGCCGTGCCGCCAGTGTGCTGCGCGGCAAGACCCTGATCGTGAACCTGCCGGGCAGCCCTAAGGCCGTAAAAGAAAACCTCGAGTACATCCTGCCCAGCCTTGCGCACGGCATCCGCCTTGCCGCCGGGCTGGACGGCGAATGCGCCCGGAAGTAAAAAAGTATCCCGGTGGGCGGCACCGCATCCTGTACCGTATCAAATGCAAAGATTCATTTTAAAAACAGGAGCGCTTATCATGAACAACACTAAAATTTCCCGCCGCAGCTTTCTGGCTGCTGCCGGTATCGCCGGTGCCGCTGCGGCCCTGACCGCCTGCGGCTCCTCCGCTTCCAGCACTGCATCTTCCGTGGCAGGCTCTGCCGCTGCTTCTTCTGAAGCTGCCGGTGGATCCATGGAGCTGATCGTGTTTGCCGCCGCATCCCTCACCGAGACCCTCACCGCCATCGGCGAGATCTACTCTGCCGAGAACCCCGGCGTGACCTTCAGCTTCAACTTCGACTCCTCCGGCACCCTCAAGACCCAGATCCAGGAAGGCGCGGACTGCGACCTGTTCATCTCCGCCGGTCAGAAGCAGATGAACCAGCTGGACAGCACCGCTTCCGCCGATCTGAACACCGAAGGACTGGACTTCGTGGACAGCGATTCCCGCGTGGACCTGCTGGAGAACAAGGTCGTTCTGTGCGTGCCCGAGAATGGCGATAAGGGCATCGACAGCTTCGATTCTCTGGCCGAGCACCTCAAGGCCGGGGACATTCTGTTCTGCATGGGCAACAGCGATGTGCCCGTGGGCCAGTACACCCAGAAGATCCTTGCCTACTACGCTCTGGACGAGGAAGCACTGGCCGCAGCCGGTGTCATCACCTACGGCTCCAACGTCAAGGAGGTCACCACCCAGATCACCGAAGCCAGCGTGGATGCCGGTGTCGTGTACTGCACCGATGCCTACAGCGCAGGCCTGACCCCCGTGGATGAGGCCACCAAGGAGATGTGCGGTCAGGTGATCTATCCTGCCGCCGTGCTGAAGGCCGCCCCCAACGCCGAGGCTGCCAGGGAGTTCCTGGCCTATCTGCAGACCGACCGCGCCGCGACCGTGTTCGAGAGCGTGGGCTTCACCGCACTGTAAATCCGTTGTTTTTCAGAGCTTCCCCTCCGGGGGAAGCCTTTTTATTCGGAGGTATCATTTATGGACTGGTATCCCCTTTGGAACAGCCTGCGCATCGCCCTCGTCAGCTGCGCGGCTGTGTTCTTCCTTGGCATTTTTGCCGCCTACTATATTGCCAAGCTGCCGCGCACTGTCAAAGGCGCGCTGGACGTGGTGCTCACCCTGCCCATGGTGCTGCCGCCCACGGTGGTGGGCTATTTTCTACTGCTTTTGTTCGGCGCAAAGCGGCCGCTGGGTGCGTTTTTCATGGAGCATTTCGGCGTGAAGCTGGTCATGAACTGGTACAGTGCCATCTTTGCATCCATCGTGGTGGCCTTTCCGCTGATGTACCGCACGGCGCGCGGCGCGTTTGAAAGCTTTGACGAAACGCTGGCATGGTCGGCGCAAACGCTGGGCCAGTCGGACGTGTGGATCTTCTGGCGGGTGCGGATGCCCTGCTGCCGTCAAGGCATTCTGGCCGGCACGGTGCTGGCCTTTGCCCGCGCGCTGGGCGAGTACGGTGCCACCAGCATGATCGCAGGCTACACCCCCGGCAAGACCGCCACCATTGCCACCACCGTGTACCAGCTGTGGCGCACCAACGACGAAGCCGGTGCCATGCGCTGGGTGCTGGTGGATATCGTGATCTCGGCAGTGGTGCTGCTGGCCGTGAATCTGCTGGAGAAAAAACAGAAAGCAGGTGGCCGCGCATGAGTCTTGAAGTGAACATTACCAAAAAGCTGGATGGCTTTACCCTTCACGCCAACTTTGCCGCGCGCAGCACCGCCACGGCCATTCTGGGCGCGTCCGGCTGCGGCAAAAGCATGACCCTGCGCTGCATTGCCGGTATCGTAAAGCCGGATGCGGGCCGCATCGTACTGGACGGCCGGGTGCTGTTTGACAGCGCCCAGCACATCGACCTGCCGCCGCAGCAGCGCGGCGTGGGCCTGCTGTTCCAGAACTACGCATTGTTCCCCAACATGACCGTGGAGCAGAACGTGCTCTGCGGCCTGAAAGCCGAAAAAGACAAGGCCGCCCGTAAGGCCCGCTGCGCCGAAATGCTGCAGGCCATGCGGCTGGAATCCCTTGCCAAGCGCTACCCGGCCCAGCTTTCCGGCGGACAGCAGCAGCGCACCGCGCTGGCACGCATCCTTGTGGGCAGGCCCAAAATTCTGATGCTGGACGAGCCGTTCAGTGCGCTGGACAGCTACCTGCGCGAGGAAATGGAGGGCGAAGTGGGCAGCCTGCTGGCCGGGTTTGGCGGCACGGCGCTGCTGGTCACACACAACCGTGACGAAGCCTACCGCCTGTGCCGGGATATGATCGTGATGGATGGCGGGCAGGTGCTGCGCACCGGCGGCACCAAAGAGGTGTTTGCAGACCCGCAGAGCACCACCGCCGCACGGCTGACCGGCTGCAAGAACATTCTGTCCTGTACCCGCGTGGATGCCCACACCGTGCGCCTGACCGGCTGGGATGCGCCCCTTCACCTTGCCGCCGAGGTACCGGAAACCTGCACCGCCGTGGGCATCCGCGCCCACGACTTTGCCCCCTGCGCACCAGCTGCGCCGAACGCTCTTCCGGTGCAGCTGAACTCCACCAGCGAGAATCCCTTTGACTGGAACCTGATCTTTACCGCGCCGGACGGCACCACCCGCCTGTGGTGGAAGGTGAGCAAGACGAACCTGACCGCTGCGTCGCCGGAGACACCGGCGTTTCTGGGCACTGCACCGCAGAACATCATGCCGCTGGGGTGACGGACAGCACGCCGGGGATTTTCTTCAGCGCTTCCTGATCGGCCTTGTTCAGGTCCTTGACCGCGAACCGCAGTCGAATCATGCAGTGTGCCACGCTGGAAATGTTCTCGGTGCCGTCCACCAGCTGAACCACTCCCGCAGCAGGTTCTGCTTGGCCTGCTCGGTGGGCGCGAAGTTGTATCTTGCCAGCACGCCCACCGCCTGCCGGTTGAGCTCCTCCGGATAGGGGGAATCCAGATCGTAGGTGCGCAGTCCGGCTTCCACATGGCCCACCGGGATGCGCAGATAAAAGCAGGCCAGCGCCGCCGCACCTTATCCACAAGCTCACTATTATATGCGCCAAACTCGGAATTGTGCAGGTCGGAAAGCACCACCATCCGGCTGGGCCTGCGGTCTGCCCCGCAAACTCTGGCTGTGCAGGGCCGTTTTTCTGTGGTATACTGGTACTGGAAGCAGCCCGCCGCTGCGGGCACTTTTTTTGAAAAGCATTCACGCAAACTTCACAGCTTTTTTTTATTCTTGCTGTATGATATTCTGGTCAAGAAGTCTATTATTGAGGAAGGTGTCTGTATTATGGCTAAGATCCTGATCGTTGACGATGAGCCGCGCATCCGCGAGCTGATCCGTGAACATTTACAATATTCCGGTTATATCTGTGAAGAAGCCGCCGACGGCACAGCTGCGCTGACCCAGCTTTCCGGCGGAGCCTTCGATCTGGTCATTCTGGACCTGATGATGCCGTTCATGGACGGTATGACCTGCCTGCGGGAGATGCGCGCCCGCCACATCAACACGCCGGTCATCATCCTGACCGCCCGCGGCGAGGAATACGACAAGCTGGCCGGCCTGGAGAGCGGTGCCGACGACTACGTTGTCAAGCCCTTCTCTCCCCGTGAGCTGGTAGCCCGCGTCAAGGCCGTGCTGAACCGCACCATGCCCAAGCCCGCCGCTGCCTCCGACACCATGACCTTTGGTGAGCTGACCATCGACACGGCCAGCCACACGGTGCGCGTTTCCGGCGAGGAGGTGGCCCTGACCCCCAAGGAGTTCGACCTGCTGGTGTTCCTTGCTTCCAACAAGGGCATCGCCCTCAGCCGTGAAAAGATCCTGCAGAAGGTGTGGAACTACGACTACTTTGGCGAGGACCGCACCGTGGATACCCATGTCAAAATGCTGCGGGGCCATCTGGGCAAGTGCCGCAGCTACATTGCTACCGTGTGGGGCATCGGCTACAAATTCGACCCCGACGCAACGCGCTGATAAAGGAGTGGAGGATTCATGCGGCACCATCACTCCCCCGGCATCCGCGGCCAGCTGATGTGGTTTTTGTGTTGTATCTGTCTGTTCCTGCTGGCACTGGTGTGGTTTCTGTCCACCCAGCTGCTGGAACCGCTGTACACCAAGCACATTGAAAAACAGCTGACCACTCAGGCAGAAAGCATCACCGCCGAGCTGGACAAGGCTATTGCAAACGGCGAAGCCCTTTCGGCATGGTCTTTTGGCCATCTTACGGTCAACACCACGTTTTTTGACCGGCTTGCCACTCAGCTGTACGCCAGCGGTTCGCTGAACAGCTTCTGTGTGGATATTTCCGATACCACCATGCGCACGATCTATAAGATCGAGAACCAGTCCTACTGCAACCTGCACGAAACGCTGCTCTCGGATTCCGCCAACAACGATATGATCGTTTCCACCGCTGTGGCCATGCGCAAGAAATGCCGCACCACCGGCGGCTTTGTGCAGACCCTGAATCCGCCGCGGCTCTCCGGCTCGGCACAGCTGCTGGTAGGGCGCAACACCTCCGGCGGCGAGTACACCGTTCTGGTCACTACCAGCCTTGTGCATGTGGCTGAAGCCGGCAGGGTGCTGAGCACCGTGCTGCCCATGGCAGCGGCGCTGATCTTTGCCTTTGCCATGACGGCGGCATGGCTGTTCAGTGAGTGGTTCACAAAGCCGCTGCGCCAGCTTTCCAGCGCTGCCCGCCAGATGGCCATGGGCAACTATGCCGTGCAGGTGGATACCCGCCGCAGCGATGAGCTGGGCGATCTGGCCCGGGACTTCAACCACATGGCAAGCGAGGTGCAGCATTCTTCGCAGATGCAGCGCGATCTGCTGGCCAACGTCTCCCACGACCTGCGCACCCCGCTGACCCTTATCAAGGGCTATGCCGAGACGGTGCGCGACATTACCGGCGACGACAAGGCCCACCGCGATGAGCAGATGAACATTATCGTGGACGAGACCGACCGCCTGACCGCACTGGTCTCCAGCGTGATGGAGCTGAGCAAGGTGACCAGCGGTGCCGACAAATGCGAGCGCGTGCACTTTGATATGGGCCAGCTGTGCGACGAGGTGAGCGAACGGTACGATGCCATCTGCGCCCAGAACGGCTGGCAGCTCCAGCTGGAGCTTCCGGACGAGGAACTGCCCGTTTACGCAGACCCCAACATGATGCAGCGCGCACTGCATAACCTGCTGGGCAACGCCATGCACCACATCGGCAAAGACGGCATCTTCATCCTGCGGGCCCAGCGCTGCACCGAGGGCGTGCGGATCGAGGTGGAGGACCACGGCCCCGGCATCTCTGCCGACGACCTGCCCTATATCTTTGATCGGTACTACCGCTCCCGTTCGGATGCCGGCAAGCAGGGCACCGGTCTGGGCCTTTCCATCACCAAGGCCATCTTCCAGCA
>ENA-ORCP01001704-ORCP01001704.1-human-gut-metagenome-genome-assembly--contig:-NODE-1704-length-18510-cov-7.679054_pt1 | contig 18510 bp, 14 predicted proteins | sample MGYA00242990_ERZ507991 | MGnify/ENA primary metagenome ERZ507991 (study PRJEB26167, sample SAMN06115496) | human gut metagenome | host: Homo sapiens | place: China:Henan | collected 2015-05-07... | reverse complement strand
GTGCAGGACCCCGGCAAGGTGGAGGGCAACCCGGTGTTCATCTATCTGGACGCCTTCTGCCGCCCGGAGCACTTTGCTGAGTTCTGGCCGGAGTACCAGAATCTGGATGAGGTCAAGGCCCACTACCAGCGCGGCGGCCTGGGCGATGTGAAGGTGAAGAAGTTCCTGAACAGCGTCATGCAGGCAGAGCTGGAGCCCATCCGTACCCGCCGCAAGGAGTGGGAGCAGCGCCTGCCGGAAGTGGTGGAGATCCTGAAGGAGGGCAGCGCCTACGCCGAAAAGACCGCCGCCGCCACCCTGGCCGACGTGCGCCGTTCCATGCGCATCGACTACTTTGACAACGACAATCTACTGAAGTAAGCAGAGTTCCAGAGCCTTTCCCCTGGGGAGAGGCTCTTTTTGCATCTGCAGCAAAGGAGGACCCTATGGAAAAAATCGTTTGGATCACCGGCGCAAGCTCCGGCATTGGCCGGGAGTTTGCCCGCCGTTACGCGGCCATGGGCTGCCGTCTCATCCTCACCGCCCGCCGGGCTGACCGGCTGACGGCATTGGCAGAGGAACTGAATGACGCCCACGGCACCGTGTGCCGCATCCTGCCCGCCGACCTTGCCGACCGGGCGGACTGCGACCGCCTGTGCGCGGAGCTGGCAGGGGAGCGCATCGACATCTTCATCAACAACGCGGGTTTTGGCGTCTGCGGGAGCCTGCTGGAGACCAACCCCGCCAAAGAGGAAGAGATGGTGCAGGTGAACGTGGCCGCCATGCGGCGGCTGTTCCAGTTTATGCTGCGCCGGATGCAGGCGCAGGGCGGCGGCACCATCCTGAATGTGGCATCCTCCGCGGGGCTGCTGCCCGGCGGGCCCTACATGGCGGGCTACTATGCCAGCAAGGCCTATGTGGTCAGCCTGACCCGGGGCGCGGCCCAGGAGCTGCGGGAAAAGCGCAGCCCGGTGTACGTCTGTGCCCTCTGTCCGGGGCCGGTGAACACCGAGTTCAACGACCGGGCCGGGGTGGTGTTCGCGCTCAAGGGCATCACGCCGGAGTTCTGCGTGGACGAGGCCATCCACGGTATGCTGCACCATAAGACCATCATCGTACCGTCGGCCTTTATGCGGCTGTGCACCTCGGCGCAGAAGCTGCTGCCCACGCCTCTGCTGATGCCCATCGTAGCCCGTCAGCAGAAAAAGAAGCTGGGCTGACGGACAAAGCACACAAAGTCTCTGCGATGTTTTTGTGCACTGTGCCGGGCACAGGTAGGACGTCTGCCAAAATCAGGATATTTGCAAGAAAAAACTTGTCAAAACGCGGGAAATCTGGGGAAATTGTAGGACAAAATGCCTTGACACTGCCCGCAAAGCATGCTAACCTAGTATACAAGAGCAGCGGTGCGCCGGAAAGGGGACTGCACCTTTTCCGGAGGGGCACAGCTGCACAGGATGTCCGCCTGCGTGAGGACAACAAAAAGAACTCTGAATCAGAAAAGGAGAGATCGTATCATGAAGATCGCAATCATCAACGAGAACAGCCAGGCCCCCAAGAACGGCATCATCGAAGCAGCCCTGAAGAAGGTCGTGGAGCCCATGGGCCATGAAGTGGTCAACTACGGCATGTACTCCGACGCTTCTCCCCGCCTGACCTATGTGCAGTGCGGCATTCTGGCTGCCATCCTGCTGAACAGCGGCGCCGCCGACTTCGTCATCACCGGCTGCGGCACCGGCGAGGGTGCCATGCTGGCCCTGAACAGCTTCCCCGGCGTGATCTGCGGCCATGTGGAGGACCCCGTGGATGCCTACACCTTTGCTCAGATCAACGACGGCAACGCCGTTTCCATGCCCTTTGCCAAGGGCTTCGGCTGGGGCGGTGAGCTGAACCTGGAGTACACCTTCGAGAAGCTGTTCGGCTTTGGCTTCGGCAAGGGCTACCCCGCTGACCGCGTGGAGGCCGAGCAGAGCAACAAGAAGATCCTGGACGGCGTGCGTGCCGTGGCCTTCAAGCCCCTCATCGAGATCCTGAAGGGCATTGACCAGGATCTGCTGAAGGGTGCCATTGCCGGTGAGCACTTCCAGGAGCAGTTCTTTGCAGACTGCAAGGATCCTGAGCTGGCTGCCTACGTCAAGACCCTGCTGTAAGGGCCGGAGACGAGGACACCATGCAGGGACTGTACCAACTCAATGCAACCATCACCCACTTTCTGGAGGGCTTTCTGGAAACAGCGGTGCCCATGATCGCAGGTCTGGCCGAAGTGGTCGGCCTGTTCATCATCATCACCAGCCTGGCCAAAGCCAGCTACCACTATGTGCGGGCGACCTTTTTCAACGACCACCACGACTTCCATCATGAAATGAGCAGCGGCCTGACCACCGCGCTGGAATTTCTGATGTCGGCCGAGATCGCCAAGACCTTCCTGCTGCAGAATCTAGAGTCCGTGGTGCCGCTGGCGGCTACCTTTGCGCTGCGCGCTTTGATGAGTATGCTGCTGCACTGGGAGATGGAGGGCGGCCACCGCCCGGCAAACGCCAAGGAAAAGGATAAGTCCAGCTCTCCGAAGGACGGCAAAAACGGCTGACAGGCAAAACATTTGCCAAACTTTAGCACGGCAGAGTTTCACCGTGTTGTGAAAAACGTAAAACCTTGAGATGAATACTTGACAGGTTTGCACAAAGAGACTATACTCGTGCCATCGAAAGCAAAGGCGCTGACGGAATTGATTCCGCCAGCGCCTTTTGTGTTTTCGGGGATACTGCCGCACGGAGAGAATAGAGGGCTCCCTGTGCAAAAAACGACCGTAGGAGGTAGGAAAGTATGTTTAGCTCCGTCAACACCTGTTGGGCGCTCGTAGGAGCGTTTCTAGTGTACTTCATGCAGGCCGGATTCGCCCTTTGCGAAGCAGGCTTTACCCGGGCAAAGAACACCGGCAACATCCTGATGAAAAATATGATGGATTTCTGTATCGGCACGCCCTGTTACTGGCTCATCGGCTTCGGCCTGATGTTCGGCGGCACCGGCGCCCTGATCGGCGGTTTCGATCCCTTCATTCAGGGCGATTACAGCCATCTGGGTCTGGATATCCCCCTGTGGGTGTACATCGTGTTCCAGACCGTGTTCTGCGCCACGGCAGCCACTATCGTCTCCGGCTCCATGGCCGAACGCACCAACTTCAAGGCCTACTGCGTGTACTCCGCCGCCATCTCGCTGGTGGTGTACCCCATCTGCGGCCACTGGATGTGGGGCGGCGGCTGGCTGCAGAGCATGGGCTTCCACGATTTTGCAGGCTCCGCAGCTGTGCATAACGTGGGCGGCGTCATCGCCCTGCTGGGCGCATGGATGCTCGGTCCCCGCATCGGCAAGTACGACAAGGACGGCAAGCCCCACGCCATCCCCGGCCACAACCTGACCGCCGGTGCACTGGGCGTGTTCATCCTGTGGTTCTGCTGGTTCGGCTTCAACGGCGGTTCTTCCCTGAGTCTGTCCACCGATGCCACCATGACCCTGACCGGTCTGGTCTGCTTCAACACCAACCTCGCCGCAGCCGTTGCCACCTGCGTGACCATGATCTTCACCTGGCTGCGCTACGGAAAGCCCGATGTCTCCATGACCCTGAACGGCTCTCTGGCCGGTCTTGTGGCTATCACCGCAGGCTGCGACACCGTTTCACCCTTCGGCGCATTCTTCATCGGCTTTGTGGCTGGTATCCTTGTGGTTCTGAGCGTCGAGTTCTTCGACAACGTCGCCAAGGTCGATGACCCGGTGGGTGCCGTCTCCGTCCACTTTGCAAACGGCGTGTGGGGCACCATTGCGGTGGGCCTGTTCTCCACCGGTGCCAACACCGAGCATGCCGGCCTGTTCTACGGCGGCGGTGTGGCGCAGCTGGGCACACAGCTGCTGGGTCTTATCAGCGTGGACCTGTATGTTGTGATCGTGATGTTCCTCATCTTCAAGCTCATTGATAAGTTCATCGGCCTGCGCGTCCCCGCAGAGGTGGAGATCGATGGTCTGGACATCCACGAGCATGGTCTGGCCTCCGCTTATGCAGGCTTCTCCATTTCCGATGCAAACTCCGCCGCCATGGTGCCCAACGAGAACACCGATCTGGGCGAGGACGATGCCGAAAAGGCATCCGCTGCTCAGATCAACGCCGCTGTACCGGTGGTGCGCGAAGCTTCGCCTGTCATCCACGACGGTGTTTATGACACCGGAATGCATAAGGTGTCCATCATCGCAAAGCTGTCCAAGTTCGATCAGCTCAAGACCGCCCTCAATGATCTGGGCGTCACCGGCATGACCGTCACACAGGTCATGGGCTGCGGCATCCAGAAGGGCACCACCGAGAAATACCGCGGTGTTCCGGTGGATTCCACCCTGCTGCCCAAGATCAAGGTGGAGGTCATCGTTTCCAAGATCAGCGTGGACGCTGTGGTGGCAGCTGCCAAGAAGGCGCTGTACACCGGGCATATCGGCGACGGCAAGATTTTTGTCTACAACGTGACCCGCGTGGTCAAGATCCGCACCGGCGAAGAGGACTTTGCCGCCCTGCAGGATGTGGAGTAAGCTCCACGGCTTCAACTTCAACAGCTGTCCCGCCGTGATGGTGTGACGATAGAATTGTTCTCCTTTTTCCTTTTTTCTGATCCGAATCTCAAAATGGCAACCGAATCAAAGGCCCCGCTTCTGCGCACAAAGGAGCGGGGCCTTTGGCGTAAAAGAGCAGCCCTGCGCTAAAAAATCTTTTTTTCGGCATCTATCCCTTGATTTTTTGCCCCCGGCGTGCTACAATCAGCGTAGTTTCATCCTGACAAAAGCGATGATGCGGACAAACCGATGTCCCGTCTCCATGGCGCAGAGAGGGCTGCCCCGCAAGGGCGCTGCAAGCAGCCTGCCGTGTACCGGATATCTACCACCGCAGAGCGCAGAGGTGAACCTCTGCCGGGTGCGCCCGTTACAGCACAGCGAGTGGCACGCATTGGCGTGCAATTCGGGTGGAACCGTGGAACGTTTGAGCATTTTCAGGCGCTTCATCCCGTGAATGTATGTGCGGGATGGAGCGCTTTTTTCGTATCTTTTATCTGTCAAAGGAGTATGCATCATGAAGATCATCTATAAGGACGGCCATGTGGACGAGTGCCCGCAGGACCAGGAACTGCATGTTATCCGCCACACCGCAGCCCACATCATGGCACAGGCCATTAAGCGCCTGTATCCGCAGGCTGACTTTGCTTTCGGCCCCGCTACCGAGAACGGCTTCTACTACGACGTCGATCTGGGCGACCAGAAGCTGAGCGACGAAGATCTGGCCAACATCGAAAAAGAGATGCGCAAGATCGTCAAGGAAAACCTGCCCATCAAGCCCTTCATCCTGCCCCGTGCCGAGGCTGTCAAGCTGATGGAAGAGCGCAAGGAAAACTACAAGATCGAGCACATGGCAGATCTGGCCGATGAGACCGAGTTCAGCTTCTTCCAGCAGGGCGAGTACGTTGATATGTGCATCGGACCCCACCTGACCTACACCAAGGCACTGAAGGCCTTCAAGATCACCCAGCAGTCCGGCGCATACTGGAAGAACGACAAGGAAAACAAGATGCTGACCCGCATCAATGGCGTGGCCTTCCACAATCAGGAAGAGCTGGACGCATGGGAGAAGGAGCAGCAGGAGGCCCGCGAGCGCGATCACCGCAAGATCGGCAAGGAGATGGGCCTGTTCATGACCGATGATCTGGTAGGCCGCGGCCTGCCCATGTTCCTGCCCGCAGGCTACACCGTCTGGCAGGAGCTGGAAAACTATATCAAGGCCAAGGAGCGTGCACGCGGCTATCTGCACGTCATGACTCCCTGCATCGGCACCGTGAACCTGTACAAGACTTCCGGCCACTGGGATCACTACCGTGAGAACATGTTCCCTGCCATGGAGATGGAGGGCGAGAGCTACGTTCTGCGCCCGATGAACTGCCCCCACCACATGATGATCTACGCAAATCATCCCCACTCCTACCGCGACCTGCCCATGCGCATCGGTGAGATCGCACACGACTTCCGTTACGAGTCCTCCGGCACCCTGAAGGGCATTGAGCGCGGCCGTCACTTCTGCCAGAACGACGCCCACCTGTTCTGCACTCCGGAGCAGATCAAGAGCGAAGTCGCCGATGTCTGCAACCTGATCTTTGAGACCTACAAGGACTTCAACATCACCGATTACCGCTGCGTGCTGAGCCTGCGTGACCCCGCCGATAAGAAGAAGTACCATGACGACGACGCCATGTGGAACCACGCCGAGAACGCTCTGCGTGAGGTGCTGACCGAGCTGGGCATCCACTTCACCGAGGAGATCGGCGAGGCTGCCTTCTACGGCCCGAAGCTGGACGTCAACGTCAAGCCCGCCGTGGGTGCCGAGTACACCCTGTCCACCTGCCAGCTGGACTTCTGCCTGCCCGCCAAGTTCCACCTGACCTATGTGGACAAGGACGGTACCGAGAAGACCCCCGTGGTGCTGCACCGCGCAATTCTGGGCTCTCTGGACCGCTTCATGGCTTACCTGATCGAAGAGACCAAGGGCAAGTTCCCCACCTGGCTGGCTCCGGTGCAGGTCAAGGTCCTGCCCGTCTCCGAAAAGACGCTGGACTACGCACAGGATGTGACCGAGAAGCTGGTGGAGGCCGGTGTCCGCGTGGCTCTGGACGATGACAACCAGAAGATCGGCTACAAGATCCGTGCCGCACAGCAGGTGGACCGTGTGCCCTATATGCTGGTTCTGGGTGCCAAGGAAGCCGAGGCCGGTAACATTTCCGTGCGTGACCGCAAGGGCGAGACCACCACGATGGAGCTGGATGCCTTCATTGCCAAGGTGACCGACGAGATCAAGAACCGTACCTACAACGCCTGATAAAGGCTCATAATAATGCAGAGGCCCCTGTTCCGGTTGGAACAGGGGCCTCTGCTGCATTTATCGGAGAAAAATAAGAGAACGTCAGGCGGTCTCGCTCTGGGCGCGCTGCACGCTCTTTACGGCCAGTGCCTTGGCAGGCTTCATCAGCAGCACGCACACGCCGTTGAAGAGCACAGAGCCCACGATGAAGGTGATGAAGAACTGGGGCAGGTGGGTGGCCAGAGCGGTGGTGTCGATGCAGGCCACGGTCAGGTAAGCAAAGCCCACGTTGTTCAGCACTTTGGGGGCGTAGGGGTGCAGGATGATGAGGATGAACAGCACCACGGCCAGCGGGATGAGGAAGCCGAAGAAATCACCCAGAACCGGGGTCAGGGCTGTGATGGACAGCAGTGCGATCACAGTGAGGATAAGGCCCACAAGGCCGCCCAGCTCCACCGTGACGAAGCGGTCTTTCACATCGCCCTCCAGCGTGAACATCATGATGTTGCTCAAAAAGATCAGCCAGCTGTACTCCATGCCTGTGACATGGATAATGGCGTTGGCGATGAGGATCCACACCAGCAGCATCAGGCGGAAGTACAGCAGGAAGCGCTTGGTAACGGTTTCGTTCATGGTTGAGTCCTTCTTTCTTGTTGTAGTGCAAGGAAAAGTTTGCAAAATTTCGATTTTGACAGGCAAAACCTGCGATTTGTGAGACCAGTATACAATATTTTCCTGCAGAAAACAAGACTTTGGCAAGATTAAATTGCATATTTTGGAAAATTTAAATTGCCGATACGCACGCGGGACGGGCGAGAAAGCTCCACCTCCGGACAATCCTCAGAGAAACTCCGCCCCCCTTGCCCAGAACCTGTAACAGGAGTATAATTGACCCATGAAATATCCGCCACGCTGCGGCATTTGAAAAACAGGAGGAACCACATATGAACAAACCGGTATTGGTCGTGATGGCGGCCGGCATGGGCAGCCGCTACGGCGGCATGAAGCAGATCGACCCGGTGGGGCCGAACGGACAGGTCATCATCGATTATTCCATCTATGACGCCCACCGCGCAGGCTTTGACACGGTGATCTTCGTCATCAAGCACGAGATCGAGGATGCGTTCAAGGCAGCCATCGGCGACCGGCTGTCCCGCGTGATGAACGTGAAATATGCTTTCCAGCAGCTGGACGAGCTGCCTGCAGGCTTCTCCGTGCCGGAAGGCCGGGTCAAGCCGTGGGGCACCTGCCACGCCGTGCTGGCGGCCAAAGATCTCATTGACGGCCCCTTTGCAGTCATCAATGCCGATGACTACTACGGCCCCGAGGCGTTCAAGGTGATGTACGATTACCTGTCCACCCACGAGGACGGCGAATGCTACGACTACTGCATGGTGAGCTACCTGCTGCAGAACACCGTGTCGGAAAACGGCAGCGTCTCCCGCGGCGTGTGCATCACCAACCCCGACGGCACCCTGCACAGCGTCACCGAGCGCACCCGCATCGAGACTTACGAGGGCGGCGTGCACTACACCGAGGACGGCGGCGAGAGCTGGACGGCTCTGCCCGGCGACACCCCCGTCAGCATGAACCTGTGGGGCTTTGGCAAGAGCTTCCTGGACGAGGCCGAGAACCGCTTTGCCGCATGGCTGGACGCAAATCTGCCGACCAACCCGCTCAAGTGTGAGTATTTCCTGCCGCTGGTGGTCACCGAACTGATCGAGGAAGGCAAGGCAAAGATCCAGGTGCTGCGCAGCACCGACAAGTGGTACGGCGTGACCTACCGCGAGGATAAGCCGCTGGTGGTGCAGGCCATCGCCCGCAAGACCGCCGAGGGCCAGTACCCGGAGAACCTCTGGAAATAAGCTGAACTAAAAAAATGCCAGCCGTGACGGCTGGCATTTTTACTTTAATCAGTTATTTTTGCATCGGGGGGGGGGTAGGAATACCGGCCTCGTCTGCAAAGATCCACAATGTTTCGTTGATGTGTTTTGCGCTGGAAGAGTAGCTCATCACTTTGACACGGAAGGAGGAGCCATCGGTCTTTTTGTAGAGGTGCTCCACTGTTTCGCCGGTCAGGACTTTGCTGCGGATGAACTCGTAATCCAGCAGATCCTTGAGGTCATTGCGGTAAGCCGGGTCCACCAGCGTATCACAATACTGGCGCATGGTCTCCTTGAAGGTGCCGCCAGAGGTGTCCAGAAGCTTCTGGAAGTAGTCCGGCACGATGATGCTGCGTGCGCTGTCGTCCTGCAGGTCTACCACATAAACGCTCTTGTACTTCGGAGCGAGGACCCGCAGGAAGTGCTCGGCATCCCGCTTTTCGGTCAGGGTCTTTTCCAGTTTTTCGTTCAGGCCGCGGATCTGGCGCTCCTGCCCGTTGCGGGCGTAGTAGGCCTGCTTTTCGTCCTGCATGGCGGCTTCGGCCTTGCTGACGGCGGCGTCCAGCTTGTGCAGATTCTCGGTGTTCTGGATGCCCACTGAGATCTCATAATCTTTTTCGCGCAGGAAGGAGCGCATCCGGTCCACCGACACCCACACGCTGTAGGGCGGCTGGTTGGGGGTGAGGATGACAAACTCGTCGCCGCCCACGCGGTAAACGCGGCTGGTGGCAAAGAACTTGCGGATGGCGTTGGCGATGTAGCAGAGCATAGAGTCGCCGCTGCGGTGGCCCAGATGGCTGTTCACCTCTGCCAGGCCCACCACGTCGATGTAGGTGCAGACGATGGAGTCGTACTCGGCAAACTGCAGCTCCCGCAGGTCGCTCTCGTAGAGGCTGCGGTTGAACAGGCCGGTCAGGGAATCGTGGCTGTAGGAGAAGTCCAGCTCTTCGCTGAGCTGGTTGGCCTGCGCGTCCTCACGCACCAGCACGGTGGCCCAGGGGTTCTGGGCGCAGCAGCCGCGGCAGGGGATGAACTCCATCGTGATCCAGACGAACTGGCCGGACACGTTCTTGCGGAACCGGTAGGACTCCGGCTGCTGGGTGTGGAAAACGGTGGAGCGCAGCAGGTCGAGGTCGGTCTGATCCTCGAACAGATCGGCGTCGTCCGGGTGGATGATCTTGTCCTCCACCAGACGGTCGCAGTAGTTGGTAAAATCTTCTTCTTTTTCCAGCCCGGTGCCGGACAGGCGCGGGTCGCGCTTGATGACCCGGTATGCACCGGTGGACAGGTTGAGCAGCGAAAGCTCCAGCACGTTGTCGGCAAAGATCTGGTAGGCCTGCAGGGCTAGCGCGGTCTGTTCGCTGCTGGTGTCGGCCAGGCGGTGATCGCGGCGCATCAGGTCGCGGCGCATATCCCAGTAATTCTCACTGTTGGGCTGGGCCAGCAGTTCTTCGGCGTTTTCCACGGGCATGGGCTTGAAGAAATAGTAGCCCTGTGTATACAGGCAGTCGGCGGCCTGCAGCATGGACACCTGCTCGGGGGTCTCGACGCCCTCGGCGATGATGGGCAGGTTGAGCCGGTGTGCCATATCCACCACAGACTCCACGATCTGCACGCCCTTGTCGTGGTTCTTCTGGTTCATGTCGATGAGCTTCATGTCCAGCTTGATGGCATCGACGTTGGTATCCTTGAGCATGTTGAGCGAAGAATACCCGCTGCCGAAGTCGTCCATCATGACCGAGAAGCCCTTGCGGTGCAGGCCCTGAATGGTGTTTTCCACCAGCGTGGAGTTCTCGGCCAGCATGGTCTCGGTGATCTCGGCCAGCAGCAGCTTCGGTTCCAGCTTGTACTTTTCCACCAGATCGGAGAAGATCTGCGGCACGTCCAGATTGATGATATCCACCACGGAAACGTTTACGGAAACGGGTACAAGATTGCTGCCGCTCTCCTGCCACTTCTGCAGCGTCTGGCAGACAGATTCCCAGATATACTGGTCCAGCTGGGTGACAAGGCCGGTGCTTTCCAGCAGGGGCATGAACTCCGCCGGCGGCACGCAGCCGCGGGTGGGGTGGTTCCAGCGCACCAGTGCTTCCATGCCCACGATGGCGCGGGTCATGCTGTTGCACTTGGGCTGCAGGAAGAAGCAGAACTCGTGGTTCTTGAGCGCGCGTTCCAGATCGGTGAGCAGTTGCTGCTGTTCCTTCATGCGGCTGAGCATGGCCGGGGCAAAGCGGTGCACGCCGCCCATGGCCGGGGTGGGGTCCATGGCTGCGATCTGCGCATAGTTGCACAGGGTCTGTGCGTCGGCTTCCGTCTGGTCGCTGATGGGGCACAGGCCTAAGCTCAAAAAGAGGCTCACCTCGTGCCGGGTGGTGTTCATACGGGTCTGCAGCTTGCTGATGACCGACAGCTGGTGCTCCTTGTCATCGGGCAGGCAGGTGACGAAATCATCGTTGCCCCAGTAGCCCAGCGGCACACCGGCGGCAGAGGTGTAGTCCAGCAGATTCTGTGCCAGACGCTGCAGCAGGGCGTTGCCCTGCTCGGAACCGTAAAGCTCGTTGTAAAGTTTGAAATGTTCGATATCAACAGCGGCGACACACCATTTTTCATCTTTGTGAGCCGTCAGAAAATCCTGCAGCTGCTGCAGAAATTCGTCTTTGCGAGCGATCTCGGCAAGCACGTCTTTCGGAGTCGCGCCGACGGCCTCGGCTTTCTTCAATTCTGACATAATAATCCCTCGCTATCAGACAAGATCGAACAGAGCCAGACATAGTAGGTCAATTCTATGTTACAGTATAACACGCTTTTTCCGCTTTGGAAATAGACAATTCGCAACTTTCAGCCCAAAAAGCGCGAAAACGTTAAACCTTTGCCGATGTAAACAATACCGCCTTCAATTGTTGCGGCTCCTTTGAAAGTACAGTTTTCAACGCGACTGCTTTTAATTGTAACATTCTGAGTAAAGGCGGTTCCTTCAGCGGGGCTTTACCGGACAGAAGTTTTCCATCATAATTGGATCACAAAATTACAGGAAGAAAATACCAGAATGCCAAAAAATCCCGCGAATTTTACAAAAATATTGAGAAATACTTGCTTGTATCCATCGCAAAGGTGTAATAAGCACAAAAAGAACCCGGAATGTTTGGAAAACATTCCGGGTTGACAAACCCTGTCTACAAACCCTCTCAGTCATCGCGCAGCGACGGGAAGCTGTGCAGGGAACGCATTCATGCGTTCCGCAAGGCAAACGATGCCGGTAGTGCGGAACGGGCAAGCCCGCTCCCTACAGATTTTCCGGAAGATGCGAGCCGCACCAGAGCGAAGCGGAGGGCATTTCAAACCGTCTGCTTATGCGCCTTTTTTGTTCTGCTCGTCCTCGCCGGATTTGCGGGCCAGTCGGGAGCGCAGGATCTTGAGCGAGGTCTTTTTCACGCCGTGTTTCAGGTCCGGGAAGGCGCGCATCATGCGCCGCGGGCCAACGATACGGGGCGCTTTCAGCAGCTGGGCCTGCATCTCGTCGCTGCGGGCCTGCAGCTCTTCGGCCAGCTCTTCCAGCCGCAGCAGTTCGGCGGCGCGCTCGGCGGTGCCCTTGGCGGCCAGCTTTGCGGCTTCGGCGGCTTCGGCAGCGTTCAGCTTGGCCGTCTCAGAGGCATGTCTGGCGGCTGCCATGGCTTCGTCGGCCTTGGCGCGAACCGCTGCCATCGTATCCCGCATGCTGCGCTTTTCGGGCGCATTCTCGCGGGCCTGCGCGGCGGCCAGCTTCAGCTGCAGGCGCTGTTCATCCAGCTTCTGGTCGGCGTTCAGGGTGGTGATGCCCAGCAGCTGGGTCATGGCGTTGCTCACGGCGTGGATGCTGTCGGCCAGCTGTTCCATGGTGTCCAGCGTCTTGCTCAGGCCGGACGCCGCAATGGCGGTGGCCACCACGTCCACGGCGTACACCGCGTACAGAATGCACATCAGGATCAGCCCCGCGAACTGCGGGATCATATCCACAAACCCGGCGATCACCGGGTGGATGGCTTTCATCACCACCAGCGTGCCCACGCCCCACAGCAGGCAGAACTCAAGGCAGATGTAGCCCCCGATGTTGAACGGGAAGTCACTGTAGTCCCACCAACGGGTGTGGTAAATTTTTTCCAGTGCCCAGCCGCCCACAAGTTCCAGCGCGCTGGGCAGGATGACGCCGCCGATGTACAGCGCCAGAACGCTGTTCTGCAGCGGCGTGAGGGCAAACAGCACGATGATCATGCCGAAGCCGTAGATGGGGCACACCGGCCCGTTGAGAAAACCGCGGTTCACCAGCTGGCCGGTGGTTGCGGCAGCATAGATGACCTCAAGGCACCACCCCAGACAGGAGTAGATGAGGAAAAACGCAAAGATATGGTACAGCGAAAACCCGCATACCATGGTATCGGTCAAAAAGGAAAGCAAAAAAACACCTCCAAATGAAGCCTTCCCCCTCGGGAGAAGCCTTTTAGCAAAGCTGCTCAGTTCTGTTTGTGCACGATCTTATATTCGTCGCCCGGCTCAAAGAAAGGGCAGACGGCGGTGCTGCGGGAGAGATACCGCGCCATTTCGTCCTCGTCGAGGGAGCCGCCCTCGGCGCAGTAATAGCTACCGTACTCGTCCAGCACGTTGTTCAGGCACACTTCACAGGGGTCATTCATGGCTCTGGCCTTCCTGCGCGGCGGCCTCGGCCTCGGCGGCTTCACGCGCCATCCGCTTGAGCACCTTCGGCTCGATCCAGGTCACGCTGTCATCGCCGGGCTTCTTGCGGGCAATGAGCGCCTTGATCTTGATGCCCATCTCGGTGAACATGCCTTCGTGCTCGGTGCGGATGTTCCACTCCGGCTCGTTCTCGTGCAGATCGTAGGTCATCCACTCGATCTCGTAACCGGCGGCGGGGAAGTACTCCACGCTGTCGCGGAACAGGTCGTCATCATCGGTCTTGAAGTAGATCTCGCCGCCGTCCTTGAGAAACTCGCGGTAGGCGATGAGCTGGCGGGGATAGGTGAGCCGGTGCTTGTGGGAAGAGCCGTTCTTGCTCCACGGGTTGCAGAAGTTGATGTAAATGCGGCTCACTTCGTCCTCGGCGGTAATGACGCCCTTGATGCGCTCGATATCGGTGCTCATGATCTTGACGTTATCGATGGGGCGGTTCGCGGCCTGATAGGCGGCCTCGATCTTGCGCTTGGCGAGGATGAGGACCTTGTCGGTGATGTCGATGCCCAGATAGTTGTTCTCCGGGTGGGCGCAGGCCAGCTGGGAGATGAAGCCGCCCTTGCCGCAGCCCAGTTCCAGAATAAAGGGCTGTTCCGGGCGGGCATACTGGGCGTGCCATTTGCCGCCCCAGATCAGGGGTTCATGGACGTGGAAGTCCGCGGCCATCAGCTCGTCGTGGGCATAGGGTTTGAAACGCATTCTCATAATTGGATATTCTCCTTCAAAAATTCTTCTACTTCCTCCGGACTGGCGGCGCAGCTGCCCTGACAGATGCCGGGCTTGCCGCCGCCGCGTCCGTTCAGGGCGGCATTCAGGGCTTTGGTCAGGGCGCGCACATCGCCGTCTTTCTGCGCGATGCAGTAGCCGGTGCCCTTCTCGGCGGGGGTCAGGGCGGCGCACAGGCCGGTGGTGGCTTCGGTCAGGCGGGCGGCCAGCCGGTGCAGGCCGTCCGGGTCCAGCCCGGTCACGGTGTGGATGGCGTCCTCGCCGGGTGCTGTGCCCTGCGCAAGGGCGTCAAACAGCTGGCTGCAGATGCCGAAATGTGTAAACTTAAGCGCAGTATACTCGCCGTAAACACGATGCACCGCCACAGCGGTCTGGTCGGCCTTGGCCGAGAGCAGCGCGCCGATGTCGGCCTGCCGCTGCCGCATGGCCTGCGCCGCCAGCAGGGCGCGCTCGCCGGATACAACGCTCAGCCGCACGCCGCCCTTGTAGTTTTCGGATGCCAGGATCTTGATCTGCCCCACCTGACCGGTGGTGGCCGTGTGGGTGCCGCAGCAGGCGCAGACGTCCGCCCCGGGGATGGTCACGATGCGCACCTGACCTTCGATCTCCTTTTTGGAGCGGTAGGTAAGATTCGCCAGCTCTTCCCGGGTGGGGTAGGTAATGACCACCGGCACATCCTGCCAGACGATGCGGTTGGCGGCAAGCTCGGCTTCCCGCAGGCCCTCGGCGGAGATGGGTACGCTGGTGTCCATGCGCACGGCGTCCGATCCGATGTGGAAACCCACATTCTCGGCCCCGAACATCTGGTGCAGAATGCCGGAGAGGATGTGTTCGCCGGTGTGCTGCTGCATCTTGTCGAACCGCCATGCCCAGTCGATACGGCCGGTGACGACAGCTCCGGGCGCGGCGGCAGCGGGCAGAGCAGCCACGCTGTGCCAGATGATGCCCTCGTGCTCGTGCACATCGGTGACGGCAAGGGCAGTGCCGTCCGGCAGGGTCAGGGTGCCGCGGTCGGCGGGCTGGCCGCCGCCTTCGGGGTAAAACACCGTGCCGTCCAGCGCAATGCGCCCGCCGCCGGTCTTTTCGTCCGGTTCGGCGGCAAGGATGCGGCTTTCGCCTTCGGTGCGGAAGGCGTCCTGTTCAAAGTATTTTTCTGTGCGCTGCATGGCGCGGGTACCTCCTGTAAATAGAACGATCAACAATGGGGAAAAGTGTCTTGCCGAGGGATGTTCTCTTTTTACACCAAAAGAGAACCAGAAAAGTGCCAGCGATTTCGACGCGCTGGAGCCACGAAAAAGGGGCTGCTCGCCCCTTTTAACCCCAAAGAGGAGGGCTACACCGGAAAAAACTGAAGATTCACGCCTGTTCGGCGTGAAGATCTTTTAACCGTTTTTTTCGGCTCCGCCGATTTGAAGCCCCTCAGTCGCTGCGCGACAGCTCCCCCCGGGGGAGCAAACCCTCTCCGTCATCGCTGCGCGATGCCACCTCCCCCGAAGGGGGAGATTTTGCTCTACTTACCGCCAGATAGCGAAAAGCTCCCCCTTCGGGGGAGCTGGCACGCCGTCAGGCGTGACTGAGAGGGCGAGGCCGCTACCTGCGGAGCGCATTCCCAATTGTCCATCACAAAACAAAAAGCACCCACAGCCATCCGGCTGCGGGTGCCTTTTTGCATACAGGTTTAATGGACAGAGGTGCGCACCAGCGCGCGCTTCAGGCGTGCCTGTGCCAGCTCGTACTCACGGTCGTTCAGGTTCTTGCGGGCAAGGATCTCCTCGGCGCGCTTTTTGGAAGCTTCCGCACGCGCCTGATCGATGTCCTCGGCCCATTCCCAAGTGGTAGCCACCAGACGCACGTCCCCGTCCAGCACGCTGAGCAGGCCGCCCATGCAGGCTGCACGGCGGCGCTGACCGTCGGCATCCACAATGTGCGCCTCGCCCATGCCCAGTGCCGTGCAGTAATCGCCGTGCTTTGCCAGAATGGCAATATCGCCGTCAATGGCGCGGCAGACGATGCGCTCAGCCTGACCTTCAAAGGCGCAGCCGTCCGGCGTGACCACCGTCAGATGAAAGGTCGTCATGGCTTACCCCTTCTTCGCTTTTGCGAACACGTCATCGATGGTGCCCGCGAACAGGAATGCGCTCTCGGGCAGCTCGTCGCACTCGCCGTTCAGGATCATCTTGAAGCCGCGCAGGGTCTCCTTGAGCGGCACATACTGGCCGGGCATACCGGTGAACTGCTCTGCCACGTGGAAGCTCTGGCTCAGGAAGCGCTGCACCTTGCGGGCGCGGCTGACCGTGCGCTTGTCTTCCTCGCTCAGCTCGTCCATGCCCATGATGGCAATGATGTCCTGCAGCTCCTTGTAGCGCTGCAGCACCTTCTGGACGGCGCGGGCGATCTCGTAGTGCTCCTGACCCACGACCTCTGGGCTGAGGATGCGGCTGGTGGAATCCAGCGGGTCCACAGCGGGGTAGATGCCCTGCGAAGCAATGTCACGGCTCAGGACCGTGGTGGCATCCAGATGGGTAAAGGTGGTGGCAGGGGCCGGGTCGGTCAGGTCATCGGCGGGCACGTAGACGGCCTGCACCGAGGTGATGGAACCCTTGCGGGTGGAGGTGATGCGCTCCTGCAGAGCGCCCATCTCGGTGGCCAGCGTGGGCTGGTAGCCGACGGCGGAAGGCATACGGCCCAGCAGTGCGGACACCTCAGAGCCTGCCTGCGTGAAGCGGAAGATGTTATCGATGAAGAGCAGCACATCCTGATTCTTCACATCGCGGAAATACTCTGCCATGGTCAGGCCGGACAGTGCCACGCGCATACGGGCTCCCGGGGGTTCGTTCATCTGGCCGTAGACCAGCGCAGTCTTGTTGATAACGCCGCTCTCGGTCATTTCGCCGTACAGGTCGTTGCCCTCACGGGTGCGCTCGCCAACGCCGGTGAACACCGAGTAGCCGTTGTGCTCGGTGGCGATGTTATAGATCAGCTCCTGGATCAGGACCGTCTTGCCGACGCCTGCACCGCCGAACAGACCGATCTTGCCGCCCTTTGCGTAGGGGCAGATCAGGTCCACGACCTTGATGCCGGTCTCGAGGATCTCGGTGGTGGACTGCTGCTCCTCGTAGCTGGGAGCAGGGCGGTGAATGGGCCAGTAGGCCTCCGGGGCCGGGGCGGGCTTGTTGTCCACGGGCTCGCCCAGCAGGTTGAACACGCGGCCCAGACACTGGTCGCCCACGGGCACTTTGATGGGTTCGCCGGTATCCACGGCTTCGGTGCCGCGCACCAGACCATCGGTGCTGTTCATTGCAATGCAGCGCACCACGTTATCGCCGGTGTGCTGTGCCACCTCGACCACCAGCTTTTCGCCGTGGTTGTCGATCTCGATGGCGTTGAGCAGCTCCGGCAGCTGGCCATCCTCAAACTGGATGTCCAGCACCGGGCCGATGACCTGGAGCACCTTGCCGATATGTTTTTCGGACATAGGCTACAACTCCTTTTTGATAGGTTTTAAATCTCCGCGCCGGCCACGATCTCGGTGATCTCCTGCGTGATGGCAGCCTGACGGGCACGGTTATAATACAGGTTCAAATGGTCGATCATCTCACCGGCGTTCTTGGTGGCGGCATCCATGGCAGTGCGGCGGGCTGCCAACTCACTGGCTACGCTCTCGCACACGGCACCGTAGACGATGCCTGCCACATACTCCGGGATGATCGCGCTGAATACTTCCTCGCTGCTGGGCTTGTACAGGATCTGGCTGCGGCGGGCATCCGCCTTCTGCTGCTCGGTGGGTTCGATGGACAGCGGCAGCACCTCCATGGTGGCTGCGGTCTGGGTCATCATGGAATCGAACCGGGTGTAGCAGATCTTTACCGCATCGTACTCGCCCTTGAGATATCCTTCCGTGATCTGACGGGACAGCTGGAAGCACTCGCCCACCGAGACATCTGCCGCCAGCAGCACCTCCTGCGTGAACAGGGGCACCTCGTGATGGACGAAATACTCTGCCGAGCGCTTGCCGATGGGCAGCACCAGCACCTCGCCCTCTTCGGCCCCGGCCTGCTTGAGCACGTTGGAATTGTATCCACCGGCAAGGCCGCGGTCGCCTGCAATCACGATGAGCAGGGTGCGCTTCACTTCGTCACGGCGCAGGTAGGGGTTGCGGGCGCGGGGGTCGGCCGCGGCGATCTTGGTCAAAGTCTCATGCAGCGTTTCAAAGTAGGGGCGGCTGTGCTCCACCCGTTCCTTGGCGCGGCGCATTTTGGAGGAAGCCACCAGTTCCATTGCCTTGGTGATCTGCATGGTGCTCTCTACGCTTTTGATGCGCAG
>ENA-ORCP01001697-ORCP01001697.1-human-gut-metagenome-genome-assembly--contig:-NODE-1697-length-18611-cov-8.261573_pt1 | contig 18611 bp, 16 predicted proteins | sample MGYA00242990_ERZ507991 | MGnify/ENA primary metagenome ERZ507991 (study PRJEB26167, sample SAMN06115496) | human gut metagenome | host: Homo sapiens | place: China:Henan | collected 2015-05-07... | reverse complement strand
TGAGCCATTCGCCGCTGTGCACCTCCACGTCGTTATTCAGCAGTAACAGATATTCGCCGGTGGCGTATTTGCGGCCAAAGTTGTTGATGCCGGAAAAGTTGAAGCCTTTTTTCGGGTAGGTGACCACCCGCAGACCGTCATAGCGCTGCTGCGCCTTTTTATAGTAGGCAAAGGTGGCGGGGTCGGTGGAGTTGTTCTCCACCACGATCACCTCAAGGTGCTCCCATTCGGTCTTTGTCCAGATGCTGTGCAGGCATTTTTCCAGATCCTCGGTGTGGTCCTTGTTGGGGATGAGGATGCTCACCTTGGGTTCGCCCACGATGTCCCACTTCACCCGGTAGGTACTGGGGAACAGGCCGTCCTCCACCGTGCCGGTGCGCCCGGTGCGGGTCAGGTGGTCTGCCAGCGCCTTTTTGGCTGCTGCCGTAACGTATGGCTTGGCGTCTGCACCGCCGGAGGTAGACCCCGCGTGCACCCGCCAGTAGTAGAGCACCTGCGGCACATGGGCAGCACCGCCGGTCTTTTCCAGCAGACGCAGGAACAGATCATGATCCTGACTGCCGTCGCATTCCGGGCGCTCGCCGCCAAGCTCGTCCCACAGCGCTTTTTGGAACACCGCCAGATGGCAGATGTAGTTGCAGCACAGCAGGTAATCCGGGGCGTAGTCCGGCTTGAAGTGCGCCACCATGGGGCGGCGGATGCTCTTAGTGAACAGTGCCTCATCGCTGTACAGAAAGCCGTCCGGTTCGCCGCGCTGCCGCAGCTGCAGGATGGCCTTGCCCATGGTGTACAGGGCATGGGGTGCCAGAATGTCGTCGTGGTCGGCCAGCGCCAGATACTCCCCCGCAGCCAGCTGCGCAGCGGCGTTGGTGTTGGCCGCAATGCCCTTGTTTTCGATCTTTTTGTATACGATGCGTTGATTCTTTGCCTGATATTCCTCCACGATGCGCTGCACATCACCGTGCTGCGCGTCCGAAGCATCGGCCAGGCAGAGCTGCCCGTTGGGGGCGGTCTGGTTCACAAAGGAATCCAGAAATTCCCGCAGGTATTTTTCCGGGGTATTATACAGCGGGGTCAGCACCGAGATGGTGGGCAGACCGCAGTCTGCCGCCGTTTTTCCGGTCATCTCTGCGCGCTGGGCTTCCAGCACCTTTTTGGCGGGCAGGTAGCGGGCCTTTTTGCCAAAACAGCGGCGCTTGACAAAACCCGCGCCCCGCTTGAGCATGGTAGGCAGGCCCTCGTCCTTGGTCAGTTGCACGGCATATCCTGCCAGCTCTCTGGCACGTTTCAGTCGCAGGTTCATACTCATGCCTCGCCGCGCTGGGTGGCCTTGTAGGCCGCGCAGACTGTCTCGGTATCGCCGTTCATTTTCAGGTGGCCGTGGCTCAGCCATGCCACCTTGCTGCACATCCGCTCGATCTGCTCGATGGAGTGGGACACCAGAATGACGGTGGTGCCGCCTGCCATCAGCTCCTTCATCCGTTTTTCGCATTTCTGCTGGAACAGGAAGTCGCCCACCGAGAGCACCTCATCCGCGATCAGGATATCGGGCTTGGTGATGGTGGCAATGGCAAAGCCGATGCGGGCCACCATGCCGGAGGAGTAGTTTTTCAGCGGCACATCCAGGAAGTTCTGCAGCTCGCTGAACTCCACGATCTCGTCGAACTTCTCGTCCAGATACTTGGGCGAGAACCCCAGCACCGTACCGTTGAGGTAGATGTTCTCCCGGGCGGTCAGATCCATATCAAAGCCCGCACCCAGCTCGATGAGCGGGGCGATGGTGCCGTTGACGGTGACCTTGCCCCTGGTGGGCTTGTACACGCCCGCAATGGTCTTGAGCAGGGTGGATTTGCCCGAGCCGTTCAGGCCCACCAGACCGTAAAAATCGCCGGGCATGATGTCCAGGCTCACGTCCTTCAGGGCGTAAAACTCGTCGTACTGCAGGCGGCCCTGCACCATGGCCAGCAGATATTCCTTCAGGCTCTCGTGCTTTTCGGTGGAGAGGTTGAAGCACATGGACACGTTGTCCACTTTGATGATCGGTTCCATTCTTCTCCCCTCCTTAAATATGCAGCACAAAACGATCCTGCGTTTTGCGGAACATGTGCACGCCCACCCACATGGAGACCACTGCGCAGATGCCGCAGACCGCAAACATGTTGAGATCCAGCGGAATGCCCCACATCAGGGTGCGGCGGAAGCCGGTGATATACCAGTACATGGGGTTCAGCTTGATGATCTGCTGCATGTTGAACCCGCCGATGGAAAAGGTCATCTGGGTGGGGTCATAGAAGATGGCGGAGAAGTAGAGCAGCGCCGTGATGAACACGCTCCAGATGTGCATGATGTCCCGGAAGAACACCGTTGCCGCCGCCAGGAACAGACCCACCCCCAGGCTGAAGAAGAAGAGGGTGATGAGCGGGTAGAGCGCTTCCAGAAGGGTCAGGTGGAAAGGCGCGCCGGTAAAGATCATCACCAGCAGCAGGGCCACAAAGCTGAACACGCAGTTCACCATGGCAAAGCAGCACTTTTCCAGCGGGAAGATATACTTGGGGATATACACCTTTTTCAGCAGGGGGGCGGCGCTGAGCACGCTGCTCATGCTGGAGGAGGTGGCCTCGTTGAAGAAGTTGAAGAGCAGCTGACCGCACATCAGGAACACCGGGAAGTTGTCGATGCCGCTGCCCCGCATATCCATCAGGCTGCTGAACACAGCCCAGTAGACCAGGCACATCAGCAGGGGGTTCAGCACGCTCCACAGCACACCCAGCACGCTGCGGCGGTATTTCAGCTTGAAATCACGGCCGACCAGATTCCACAGCAGATAGCGGTAGCGCCAGAAGCCGTTGAACATTCCTTTCAGTTTCGCCACGGGCTATCACCACTTTTCAAAGAATTCAAACTTCTGGGCTGCAAAGGGCTCATGCAGCTTGTCCTTTGCGCTGGTCTTGTGCTCACAGCCGCAGTCGGGCCACTGCACGTTCACGGTGGGGTCATCGTAGGGGATGCCGCCCTCGCTGGTGGGGTCATAGACATCGGTGCACTTGTAGCAGAACTCGGCCACATCGCTCAGCACCAGGAAGCCGTGGGCAAAGCCCTCGGGGATATAGAACATCTTCTTGTTCTCCTCGCTCAGGGTCACGCCCACCCACTTGCCAAAGGTGGCGCTGTGGGGGCGGCAGTCCACGGCAACATCATAGACCTCGCCCTTGGTCACACGCACCAGCTTGCCCTGGGTGTGGTTCTTCTGGAAATGCAGGCCGCGCAGCACGCCGCGGGTGGAGCGGCTCTGGTTGTCCTGCACAAATTCCTTGTCGATGCCGGCTTCGGCAAACTGATCCTTCTGGTAGGTCTCCATAAAGTAACCGCGGTCATCGCCGAACACCTGCGGCTCAATGACCACAACACCGGGGATCTCGGTCTGAGTAAACGTAAACTTGCCCATATTTTTGTACCTCTCTTTTGTGAAGCATTTTTGATCTATCGGAAAAGTCTGTTTTTGCGCAGACTTTTACGCTTATTTACTGTGGCGGTCCCTCTGCTGCGCCCGCCGGGCTCTGCGGCGTCTGCGCCGCGCCTGCATCCGGATGACCAGCACAGTCACGCCAGCCGCCGCTGCCGTGGAACCCAGCGAGATGCCCAGCAGCCAGAGCGCATGGCTCTTCGGCTTAACGTCCTTTGCCGCTTCCAGCTCGGTTCCGGTGCCGGCTTCCAGCAGTTCGGTCAGGCCGGAAAGCTCCGCCTCTAACCGGACGCTGGTATTTTCCTGTTTGCTGCCGCCCTTGATGGTGTACACGGCGTAGGCTTCCGGTTCCGTGCCCAGCACCCAGCGCTCCGGCAGTTCCAGCGAGACCTCCACGTCCTTTGCTGTCAGGCCGTCGGCCAGCAGCAGCTTCACGCCCGGGTCGGTGACGGTCACCGTGCCAAGGCTCCCGCCGCCGCCCGCCACATCCAGCTGCGCCGTGATGCCCTGCGAGGGCAGCTCGGTATAGCCGGTAAAGATGCCGAAGGCGTAGTCCAGCAGGGCACGCACATCGTTGTATTTATCGGTGCTCAGCTCGCTCTGCATGGTCACGCAGATGAGCCGGATGCCGTTCTGTTCGGCAAGACAGGCGTAGCTGTAGCGCGCCGTATTGGTGTAGCCCAGTTTGGAGCCGATGACCGACGCGATGTGATACCGGCTGGAACCGATGCGCATTTTGTCCTGCTGGGAAAAATACCGTGTCACCGGCTGCAGATTGGTGGGCTGCATGGTGTACATCTCGTTGCGGGTGAATACATCCTCAAACCCCGGCTGCTCCAGCGCCCAGCGCAAGATCTGCGCCATGTCGTAGCAGCTGGTATAGTGGTCGTTATCACTGATGCCGTGGGGGTTTGCAAAGTGGGTGTGTTCCAGCCCAAGTTCTGCCACCTGTTCGTTCATCTTCTCCACGCCGTCGGCGATGGTCCCGCCGCCGATATACTCAGCCAGCAGATTCGCAGCGTCGTTGGCGCTGGCCATCTGGGTGGCATACAGCGCATCGGTCAGGGGCACCTGCTCCCCTTCCAGCAGAGCGATGTGGCTGGAATCGGTTCCTGCCAGTGAATAGACGTCCTCGTGGGTCACGGTCAGTTTTACATTGTCCCAATTGCCCTGTGCCTTTTCACAGGCAAGCCCCAGCGTCATCACCTTGGTGATGGACGCCGGGTGCAGTTCTTCGTTCATGTTCTGCTGTGCCAGTACAAGGCCGGTGTCTGCATCCATGATGCAATAGGCACGGGTGGCGCTGAGCGCCGGGCCGGCTGCTGCCGCCCCCGGTGCGAACACGCAGACCGCAAGCAGTACGGCGCACAGCGCCGCTGTCCATTTTCTCATCCGGGTTTTCTCCCTCGAAAATTTTTCTGCCCGTCGTACCGCACCGGCAAAGCATCAGAATCAGTATACCACATTTTGCCCCGACTGAAAAGAGATTGCGCATTCCCTTTGCCCCAGCAGCACCGGCTGCAGCTGCTGTCCATGCAGAGCGGCCGCCAGCGCGTCCGGCAAAAGAGCAAAGTCTGCTTTCAGGCTGTTGGGCTTATGGACCGGGTCATCCTGCCCATAAGGCACAAAATAAATGTGCTTGCGCTGATAAAGCCGGGCGATGTTCTCGCCGGACGCCCCCAGCCCGTCGTTGGTGGAGACACCAAGGAGCACCGGTTTCCCCGTCCGGAGCAGGCTTTTGGCCGCCAGCGTCACCGGGGTATCCGAAAGCCCCGCAGCAAGCCGCGCCAGTGTGGCCCCGGTGCAGGGCGCGATGACCAACGCCCGGGCCATCTGCCGGGGGCCGAGCGGTTCCACGGCCTGCAGTGTATCCAGAACCGGGTGCCCGGCAAGGGCTTCCAGCCTTTCTTTCCAGTATTTTCCGGTGCCGAAACGTGTGTCCTGCCCGGCCGAAAAACTCATGACCGGCAGCAGTTCCCAGCCCTGCCGGGTCAGCGCCTGCGCTGCCGACAGCGCCGCTTCCAGCGTACAGAAGCTGCCGCACACCGCAAAGGCGATACGGCCTTTTTTCTCTGTGGTCATGTCTGTCCCTCCCGCTCCCGCAAAATCGTGATCACCGTGCGCGCCACCGCCTCGCCTGCCGTTTCCGGCGCACAGGCGGCGGGCAGGCTCAGGGCATGGATGGCCCGGCACCTCAGCCGCCGGGCGGCTTCAAAGTCGGTTCCACCGGGTTTTGAGGCCAGATCCACGATCAGGCTGCCCGGCCGCAGCGCCGCCAGTACCGGTGCCGTGAGCACCCGTGCCGGGATCGTGTTCACCACTGTGTCAAAGGCCGGTGCCAGCGCGCCAAGGCGGCAAAGCTCTGCCCCGCGCAGACCAAGGCTTTCGGCAAGCGCCCGCTGTTCCGGGCGGCGGGCGCAGACCGTCACCTCTGCGCCCAGTACCGCCAGCCGCACCGCCAGCGCCTGCCCCACCGGGCCGAACCCCAGCACCAGAAGATTCGTGCCCCACAAGGTGCGGGTGCGCTCCTTCAGCAGGATGCCGATGCACCCCTCTGCAGTGGGGATGGCATTGTAGACGGCCAGCTCCGGCCGGGCGAAGTAATCCACCAGTTCCACCCCGGTCTCCCGGGCGATGGCTTTTGCCGGTTCCGACACCCTGCCACCCAGCGCCAGCGCCCCGGGCCGGGCCGCCCGCAGCAGCTCCGCCAGCGGAGTACGGGCAGCGTCCAGCGGAAGCGGCAGCAGGATATAATCCGCCAGCGCCACCTGTTCGGCTCCGCCCACGGCATAGCCTGCCCGTTCCAGCGCCCGGCCTGCCGCCGCCTGCCGGGCATCGGTGCCCACCACCGCAAAGCGCTTTTCCACGCAAGCTCCCTCCCTTTCCGGTTGTGAGCCATCCTATGCGGGAGGAAGCATTTGGGTGACGGAACGATTTTAAATGCTCTCCGCTTGCGCTCTGAGCATCTTCAGCGGAATTTTGGTTTTTTTATATTTGCTCCTTCGGAACGACTGCGGTCGTTCCGAAGGAACTTTCTCACGAGAGGGGTCGCAGTGGGAAGCAGCAGAAAAACGGTTCTCCGCCCTGCTGCAAAACGCAAAAAGGGACTGCCATGCATCTGCACAGCAGTCCCTTAGAAATTATCGTTACGGATGCGCCGCCCTGACATTCAGCACATCACTTATTTTACAAACTTTGCCACGGCGCGGGCCACGATGCCGCCCAGAATGCCGGAGACGAGGAACTCGGCCACGCCCTGCACGCCCACCAGCAGCACCACGAACATGAAGGGGTTCGCAGCGCCCTTGACGGACACCAGATTCTGCACATAGTCGCAGCCGTAGAAGGCCAGCACGATATAGCCCATGAAGAACAGGGTGTTCAGGGCCGGGGCGCACATGGCGCTGACGATGTAGCTCCAGGTGCCGGGCTTGTCAAAGCGCTTCAGGCCGCTGAAGATCAGGCCCACGCACAGTCCCATCAGCACGCGCATACCCACGCAGAGGATGAAGGTGTTGACCGGGCTGACCTGGAACAGGGCACCGGTCATGGCCGATGCGCCGGTGATGGCGTCATAAAAGCTCACTGCACCGAACACGCCGCCCAGCAGCGCGCCCACAGCGGGGCCCATGGTGATGGCACCCACTGCGATGGGAAGCGTCAGGAAGCTCATGTACAGCGGGCCCATGGGCACACTGCCCAGACCCACCAGCTTCATGACCAGTTCAATGGCAACCAGCAGTGCCACACGGGTAAGAGTCTTGGTATTTTTCATATTCAATTTTCCTCCTGCTGCCGTTCCGCCCTCAGAATGTCGGATACGGCGCAAACCTGCCCGCTCTTTGCGGGTTTTGGGTAAATATTCGAACCGTTGGAGCGCGTTTTGTCAGGGCGTGTTCCAATGAAAATGGCTCATTCTCCGGGGAAGCGGATGCCCGCCGTGCGGCGCGCCACAGTCAGCACCCGGCTGACCGCAATGGAGGTATCCTGCATCCGGCCGCACAGCTCCTGATCGCCGCTTTCCAGCGCACGGGCAAAAGCTTCAAACTCCGCCGCCTGCCGGGGGCGTCCGCCGTTGAGGTTATAATGTTCTTCCTTTCCCTCATTGGGGTGGAAGGTGATGCCGCCGCAGAAGTTGGCCGTGGATTTCTGCTGGATGTAGCCCTTTGTGCCCTGAATGATATACCGGGCCGGAGCGGCGCAGTCCTTGGCGGCGATGCTCACCGCCCGGAAGCCGCTGTAATCCATGGTCAGGATGCCGCTGATGTCGATGCCGCGTTCCACGTTGGCGGTGTAGTGTACCTGATTCGGCTCGCCGAACAGGCCCACGATGTAGCTGACGTTGTACACGCCCAGATCCATCAGCGCGCCGCCTGCACAGGCCGGGTCGAACACCGGCGGGGTCTCGCCTTTGCAGAACGCATCGTACCGGCTGGAATACTGGCTGAAGTTGCACTGCACCAGCTTCACGGTGCCGATGCGGGGCAGCAGCTCCCGGATCTTTGCGTAATTTTCAAGATACTGGGTGGTAACGGCCTCGAACAGGAACACCTTTTTGTGCCGCGCCAGCCGGATCAGATCTTCGGTCTGGGCTGCCGTGGGGGCCATGGGCTTTTCCACAATGACATGCTTGCCGGCATCCAGTGCAATGCGGGCATACCGCACATGCTGCAGGTTCGGCACCGCGATATACACCACGTCCACCCATTGGAGCAGTTCCAGAAAATTGGTGGTACGCTGCGGCACGCCGTATTTTTCGCACAGCTCCTGCGCAAGCGCTGCGCTGCGGGACGTCGAGCAGACAGCCTGCACCGTAAACGGCGTGTGTTCCACAAGCCACGGCAAAAATTCCTGCACGATCTTGCCCGTGCCAAGAATGCCTAATTTCATGTTGTTCTCCCTATCCTTCTTCTCTCAGTCCGCCTGCGGTTCCGGTTCGCGGCGGGTGCGCCTTTTGGGGTATGGGCGCGTTTTTGTGTGGGCATGACGGTTCTGCCCGGCATAGTGTCTGCCACCGCCTGCGCCGTGGCCGGGGTGCTGGGGCGCATTGAGCTGGTACAGCAGCGCCAGCCCCTTCATCAGCAGTTCCGGGTCGTAAGTCAGCGGATGGCGGCACAACGGCGTGACATATTTTGCCAGCCCGCCCGTGACCACCAGCGTGACCGGGCAGCCCAGTTCTTCCTCGATGCGCTGCACCATGCCGTCGATGAGCACAGCTGTGCCCATCACCGAGCCGGTCAGCATACATTTTTCGGTATTGGTGCCGATGGCGCTCTTCGGCGAACCGAGGTGCACCTGCGGCAGCTGGGCGCAGCGTTCGCCCAGCGCCCGCAGCCCGGTGGAAAGTCCTGGGCAGATCACACCGCCCCGGAACACCCGGTCTTTGTCCACCACGTTGAAGGTGGTGGCGGTGCCCAGATCCACCGTGACCACCGGCAGCGGGAAGTTTGCCGCCGCGTAAGCCGCATCCACAAGGCGGTCCTTGCCCACGGCACCCGGTTCGTCCACACCCATGGTCAGTCCGGTGCGGATCTCCGGCGAAACGATGACCGGCTTTTTGCCGGTATAGTGGCGGGCGCACTCAGCCAGCGCCCCGGTGATCTGGGGCACCACGCTGGTCAGCACAGCGCCCTCAAACCGCATGGGCCGCTCAGGATGGCGGCGGTGCGCAAATATTTTATCCATTTCGGCACGATATTCTGCAGCCGTGCGGGTGCGCACCGTGTCCATGCGCGCCACAAAGCATACACGTCCGTCCTTGATGCCCCCGAGGGCGACGGTGGTGTTGCCTATATCAATGGCTAAGATCATAGTTTTATTTTTCCCTTTGTAAATGGGTCATGGCAGGAAGTCCGTCTATTATTTGTCAAGCTGTATTTTACCGCATTTTCGCCTGAGATACAAGTCCGCGCAAAGATTTTGTTGTGCTGGCGGAACTTTTGCATTATACTAAGGTAAGATATGTGGAAACAGTACGTTTTTGCAGGAGGTCAGACCAATGGATTTAAACGGAAAGTGCGTCCTTCTGGGCGTCAGCGGCGGCATTGCCGCCTATAAAATGGCAAACGTTGCCAGCGCTCTGCGCAAGCTGGGAGCCGACGTGGAGGTCATCATGACCCAAAACGCCACCCAGTTCATCACCCCCCTCACCTTCGAGACCCTCACCGGCCACAAGTGCATGGTGGACACCTTCGACCGGGATTTCAAGTTCGAGGTCACCCATATCTCCCTTGCCAAAAAGGCGGATGTGATCCTTGTGGCACCCGCCACCGCCAATGTCATCGCGAAAATGGCACACGGCATCGCAGATGATATGCTCACCACGGTGGTGCTGGCTGCCAAGTGCCCCAAGCTGGTCTCCCCGGCCATGAACACCGGCATGCTGGAAAACCCCATCACGCAGGACAATCTCGCCACGCTGGAACGCTACGGCTTCACGGTCATCCCGTCCGAAAGCGGCGTGCTGGCCTGCAAGGATGTGGGCAGCGGCCGCCTGCCGAAGGAGGATGTGCTCATTGAGTACATTCTGCACGCCATCGCCCGCCCGAAGGATCTGGCCGGGGTGCGGCTGGCCGTCACCGCCGGGCCGACACAGGAGCCGCTGGACCCGGTGCGTTACCTGACCAACCACTCCACCGGCAAGATGGGCTACGCCATCGCCCGGGCCGCCGCCATGCGCGGCGCCGAGGTCACGCTCATCCACGGCGAGACCGCCCTGCCGCCGGTCAAGTTCACCACTGACGTGCCCGTGACCACCGCACAGCAGATGTACGAGGCTGTCACCAGCCGGTTTGAGGACACCGATGTGCTCATCATGGCCGCCGCCGTGGCCGACTACCGCCCCGCCAGCGTCGCCGCCGACAAGATCAAGAAAAAGGACGGCGACATGTCCATTCCGCTGGAGCGCACCCCGGACATTCTGGGCACCATCGGCCCGCAGAAGACCCGCCAGTTCCTGTGCGGTTTCTCCATGGAGACCCGCGATCTTGTGGAAAACTCTTCCGCCAAGCTGAAAAAGAAGAATCTGGACATGGTGGTGGCCAACAATCTCAAGGTGGCCGGAGCCGGTTTCGGCGTGGACACCAATGTGGTCACCTTCATCACCCCGGACGGCACCCGGGAGCTGCCCCTGATGAGCAAATCCGATGTGGCCGACGCCATTCTGGATGAGATTTTGAAGCGGCGGTCTGAATAACAGCCGGATAACAGCAAAGGCTGCTGCACAGAATTTTGTGCAGCAGCCTTTTTCTGTTTCCGGCTCATGCCGGCGGTTCGGTTTTACTGGATGAGGCCTTTCCGTTTCGCCTGCTCCCATGTGGTGCAGACGCGCAGTTTGGATACGCGGGCATAAGGCCGGAACAGCTGTTTCCCTTCCACGTGATCCACGTTCAGGATCTCCTGTTCCACAGCCCAGCTTGCAGCCTTGTTCTGGTAGACGTCTTCATCCTCCATATCACTGTAAACCACAACAGCTTCAGGTTCCGGTTTTCCAGCCTTTTCCCAGAGCAGCTTTGCCAGTTCAATGCGGTCGGCGGGCATCGGAGCGCCCTGCATGCTCACCACACGGTAGATATCGGTGCCGGCTTCGTAGGCGCCCCATGCAAGTACGCCGCCTGCCAGAACGGCACCGACGATGCCGCAGCCGTCGCCGCTGCCGCCTTCGCCCGGGTCGATGCTGTCTGTCTGATACACAGCCGTTACCTTCACATTGTAGTCCGGCATGGTAAAGGCAGCCGTCGTCTCATCGTCCTCCGAAGGGTTCAGAAGGTCGGTCACCACGGAGCCGTCCTCCCGCTGCACCGTCCAGCCCATAAAGGTGCCGTTGCCGGGCTGAACTGCCGTCACCGTCACCGGGGTGCCGACGGGCACGACCGTTGTGCTGTCGAGGGTCTGTTCGCCTGCGCCGAGATTTGCCGTTGCAACAGCGTCTTCGGCGGTGACAATGCAGCCGTCGGCCGGAGCAAGATAGCGGAACTCCTCGCCGTCGGTCTCCTTCTTGTAGCCGATCACATAGCCTTCATTCCGGCTGATCAGGTTCAGATTTTTCTGGTAAGGAGAGTCCTCGTTGTCCGTTGTGATCTGACGGCCCTGCGCAGGGTCATCCACCCAGATCTTTGCCGTACCGGCAAAGCTTTTTTTGATGTTGATCTGCTGGTCTTTGCCCAGACTGATATCGTCGGTATTATCCTCAAAAGTCACAGCCTTCAGCGTGATCTCCGAATCGCCTGCATCGGTGATGCGGACACCGGTCGCGCTGTTGCGGATGGTACCGCCGTTCAGCTGTGTGTCGCCGCTCTCGCCCGAAATATCAATGGCAGTGCCGTTCGGTGCTTCCACCGTGCCGCCATTCAAGCGCAATCCGCCGCGGTTTCTGATGGTGATCTCAGAATCTGAGGTAAAGTTACCGCCGTTGATCCTCAGCTGTCCCCAGTTATTGTCAATGCAGCTGGCACCGGTGGCAGTAAAAGTGCCGTCCTCAATGGTCAGCATCGAAGAGCTGTTTGAAATACAGCTGTAGCCGCTGCCTGCAGAGTAATTACCACCTTCAATCGTCAGACTTGCACCGCTTCCATTCCCTATGCCAGCCGCTGTTGAAGTCGCTGTTACATTTTCCAACACCATCACCCTGCTGTTATTTACAAGGCCATTTGATTTTTTCCCGTTGTCGTCATGGTTCAGGCTGCTGTTTCGGATTGTTGTTGTTCCGCTATTCGTCAGAGCAAAGCCTTCTCCCGCACTCAGGCTAACATTTTCCAGCGTCAGCTGGCCGCCCATTACCATGATCAGAAACGCCCAAGATGTTGTTTTATATGTACCGCCATTTACTGTTACATCAGCCGGGGCATACACATCCATAAAATGTTTTGGCGTAGTTGCGCAATCTACAACTGCATTTTCACCATTGATTGTCAGCTTTCCCGTTCCTTTTGCTTGAATCATGTAGATTGAACCGCCACCCCACATTACATTTCCGGTAATGTTTATGGTCACAGGCTCACTGGATGTAACCGTAATTGCACCTGTATAGGTTTCTTCTTTTAATTCATAAACGCCGCCTTTGGTAATGGTCATACCCGTTGTCGGGATCACGGTAACGGTTTCCGCCTGCCCGCTTACGCTGCTTTCAGACTCCGTACCCCCCCCCGTTGCAAATGCACTCACCGGAAGAACAGATGCCATCATGCACGCCGCAAGCGCTGCACTGATGAGCCGTGCACCAAGTTTTTTCATGGTTCAATTCCTCTCTATTTCGTTATTTTTTCTGCCGGACGGCAGATTTACAACTAAAGTATAGCATCTCTGCCATAAAACGCAATGTGCAGCCGACACCGGATATCAGCAAAATTTTCTTCTGTTTTTCAGCAGAACGCCAAAAAGCACCGGCTGTGCGGCCGTTCAGGCCTGCAAAACCGGTGCTTTCGGGGGTGGGGGTATTTTTGAAGGCACTCTGTGCCGGGTTACTTTTCCTTCCGTGCAAACACGATGCCGATGGTGCCCGGGCCGGAGTAGCCGCCGATGGTGGTGCCGATGTCGGTCTCATAGCACTCTTTAAAATTGCCGTATTTCTTCAGGCCGGCTTTTACGGCGTCCATGCAGCCGGGTTTCGGCTGGCAGGAAGAGATGAACACCAGTCCGTCCTCGATATCGTCCCGTCCGGCCAGACGGTCGGTGATGTACTTGCCCACGCAGATGGGCAGGCTGCCGCGATACTTCTTGACCACTTTCAGCTCGCCGTCGATCACTTCCAGCGCCGGTTTGATGCCCAGAAGATTGGCACCAAAGGCCAGCACACCGGAGCAGCGGCCGCTTTTGGCCATGAAGTCCAGCCGGTCCAGCACAAAGCTCAGCTCCACCCGCTTTGCAAGGCTTTGCAGCCGCATCTGGATGGCGCGGGGTGTCAGGCCGTCGGCTGCCCACTTTGCCGCCCGCAGCACGAGATATCCCTGCCCGGTGCAGATGTTCTGACTGTCCACCACGTAGACGTTTTCAAATTCGCCCGCCGCCAGCTTTGCATTCTGGCAGCAGGACGAAAGCTTGCTGCTGACCGAAATATGGATGACCGCATCGTATTCCTTCGCGTAATTTGCAAAGAAATCGGTGTATTCCACCAGATTTGCCGCCGCCGATTTGGGCATTTTGCCGCCTGCATTCACATGGGCAAACACCTCTGCCGGGCGGATAGTAACGCCATCCAGATAGCTTTCCTCGCCCATCAGGATGTGCATGGGCATCAGGGTGATGTCCCATTTGCGCAAAAGTTCTTCGGACAGGTCGCAGGTGCTGTCCGCTGTGATCTTGATCTTCACGTTGTTTCTCCTTTTCATGAACTTTTTGCAGGCCCGCGGCCCGCACACAGAAACATCTCCTTCTTATTCTATCACAGATCATTCAATATTGTGAAGTATTCTTTTTTCACAAATGTAAATCTTTTATGAAGGCACTGTCCTCCCCGGTTTTCTTGTACACATATCACAAAATCGCAAAAGGATTTATGGTTCTTTCCGAAAATTCGGTTTTACCTGTTTATTTTGTCCGCCAAAAATTATATAATAAGATGTATCCCAATCGAATGGATCGAACCGGTCTGCTCTGCGGCCGTTAATTATTTGGAGGTTGCCTTAATATGTTCATGTACACCGATTACAACCAGCATCTGCTGGACAATGTAAAAAAGATCCACTTCATCGGCTGCGGCGGCAGCGGCATGTACCCTCTGATCCAGATCCTCGCAGCCAAGGGCTACGAGATCTCCGGCAGCGACGTGCTGGACGGCAGCATCATCCGCTACGAGCGGGAGATGGGCGTCAAGGTCACGCTGGGCCACAGTGCGGACAACATCATCGGCGTGGATATGGTGGTCTACTCTGCTGCGATCTCCAAGGATAATGTGGAGCTGTGCGCCGCTTCTTCCTATGGCATCCCCACCATCGAGCGCAGCGTCCTGCTGGGCTATGTGAGCCGACTGTACAAGCAGAGCGTCTGCGTTGCCGGCACCCACGGCAAGACCACCACCACTTCCATGATCACCACCGCGCTGGAGCTGGCCGGCCGTGATCCTTCTGCGGTCATCGGCGGCAAGCTGCCCCTGATCAACGGCTACGGCAAGGCCGGCAAGGGCGACGACATCGTCATCGAGTCCTGCGAGTTCGCCGAGACCTTCCTGAAGCTGACTCCGTATCTGTCCGTCGTGCTGAACATCGACAACGACCATCTGGATTACTACGGCAGCATGGGTGAGCTGAAGTTCGCCTTCAAGCGCTTTGCCCTGATGACCCGCTTCATGATCTTTGCCAACGCCGACGACAAGAACACCATGGACGTCATGTACACGCTGGATCGCCGCGTGCGCACCTTCGGCATCAAGAACGACGGTGACTATCAGGCACTGAACGTCAACGAGTACAAGCCCGGCTTCTTCGAGTTTGACCTGAAGGAGTGGAACAAGGTCACCGGCCACATCCGTCTGGCAGTGCCCGGCTACCACAATATCTACAACGCTCTGGCCATGTGCGCTGTCTGCCGCTTTGCCGGCCTGACCGTGGAGCAGTGCGCCGAGGCTGCCCTGAACTTCAAGGGTGCAGGCCGCCGCTTTGAGGTCTACGGCGAGTGCAACGGTGCTCTGGTCGTGGACGATTACGCACACCACCCCACCGAGCTGCGCGCTACCATCACCACCGCCAAGGAGATGGGCTACAAGCGCCTGATCGTGGTGCATCAGCCGTTTACATACAGCCGCACCAAGATGCTGTTCAACGACTTCGTGGATGTGCTCAAGATCCCAGACATCACCGTGCTGACCCCCATCATGGGCAGCCGCGAACCCAACGACCCCACCATCACCAGTGCAAAGCTGGCGGCTCAGATCCCCGGCTCTGTCCTCGTGAACAGCCTGGAGGAAGCCGCCGACTGGGTCAAGCAGAACGCCCGCGAAGGCGATCTGGTGCTGACTCTGGGCTGCGGCGATATCTATAAGGCCAGCAAGATGATGGTGGCTGATAACAAGTAATTTTTGCAGAAAGCCAGACACCCCGGTGCACATTTGTGTGCACCGGGGTGTTTTCAGTTCCGCGAACATTTTTCCGCGTCGATGGCCAGCACAAACATCAGCACATACAGCGCATCGGCCGGGTCTGCGATGTCCAGAATATAGGTATCCGTCCAGTGGAACAGCTCCTTGGACACAGTGGCCACCGTGCCGCCGTCCGGGCCGGTGATGGTATAGTCCCACTCTGCAAAATCGCCTTCCACATGCCAGCCGTTGAAGTCGATGTTATACTTCGGCTTGAACCAGCTCAGCTCCTTTTTCAGGGTGCCGATGCAGGTCTCGCCTTCGTACAGTTCAAACTTTGGCAGCCACGTCAGAACTTCCTGCTTGACGGTTCCCAGCTCCTGTTCTTCTTTTGCATCGTAAATTTTCAGGCAGTGCCCCCACGAAAACTGCCCCTTGACCACATACATGGTGTTTTCGTTTTCGTCGTAGATGTCATAGCTGTCAAACCAGCTGAATGCACGCTGTTTAAAAAGAAGTTTCATCTTCCTCACCTCACTCGGAATACGATTTGGGACGTCCTTTTCGTGCGGTTCATCCGCTTTTTTCCATCATACCAGATTCTGATTCATAGCGCAATCCCAATGCAAAACCCGCCCGGGGAATGCTCCGGGCGGGGCTGCTTTTTGCCGTTTAATTTTCTACATTCCGGCATGTTTCGCTGTTCTTTTTCGTCTTGTATTTCAACGGTGTCTGCACTTCGGCACGGATCCTGCCCAGATAGGTGCGGGTCTGCTCCACGCCGCTCAGAATGGCCTGTACCTGCTCCCGCTGTTCCGGGATCAGAGCATCCTCTGCTAATAGCTCGGCGTTGCCCTCGATGATGGTCAACGGCGTTTTCAGCTTGTGGGACAGCTGAATGATCTGCTCCCGCTGCCGCTGCTCCATGGCCCATTGCTTCTGCAGGCTGCCGGTCAGTGCGTCGCCCATGGTCTGCAGCGCCTGTAAAGCGCTTTCGTACTCCCGCACCTTTGCGCCGGAAAACACAGCACTGTCCAGATCCTTCCGCGCCACCGCCTGCGCCGCTGCAGTCAGCTTTTCGGTCTCCCGGGTCAGAAAGCGCCCGGTTCTGTGGGTGCTCCACACCACCGCCCCCACCAGCAGCAGAATGCCCAGAATGCAGTGCACGGTCTGCATATCCGGCAGTTTTCCCCGCAGCGCGGGGTCGGCATAGGGCACGGCATAGTCAAATTGCAGCAGACAGACCGTTCCGTCCTGCAATTTCGACGTCATGTAATACTGTGTGTAGCCAAAATGCCAGCGGGTTCTCCCCTGCCGGTTCTCCATTGCCCGCTGCAAATGCCCGGCATCCATGTTGGTCGCCAACACCTCGCTGCTGTCCGGCGCGGCAAACAGGGCGTAGCGGCATAAAGGATCCATCTGTGTCTCATCAAAGGTCGTGGCGGTCATGCCCGGCAAAACGTCCTGTGCGGCTTTCTGGCAGGCCTGTGCAGCCTGATTCGCGGGCAGGAACAGTCCGCTGTTCTGGATCCACAACAGCAGCACCAGCAGCCACCCCACCGCGACCAGCAGGCAGGCCAGCGCCGTGCGCACCAGATATTGCAGCAGCACGCTGCGCAGAGAGGTCAGTCTTCGCTTTTCCATCGGTATCCCACGCCCCATACGGTATTGAGCAGCTTTTCCGGCTCCGGCACGCCCGCCGCCCGCAGCTTTGCCCGGATGTTCTTGATGTGCTGGGTCACGGCGGTGTCGTCCGCCGTGCCGTCAATGCCAAAAACAGCCTCGTAAATTTGCTCCTTGGTAAAGGTCTGCCCGGCGTGCAGCGCCAGATACTCGCAGATGGCATACTCCGAGCGGGTCAAGGGCAGCACCGCCCCCTCCACCGCCGCGCTCCGGGCGGTCAGGTCAAAGGCTACGCCGCTGCGCACCATCCGGTGTGCCGGAGTGCGGCTCTGCCGCCGCAGATGTGCCGCTACCCGCGCCCGCAGCTCTGCCACCCGGAAGGGCTTGGACAAAAAGTCGTCTGCCCCGATGCCCAAGCCTTCCAGCACAGCCGCCTCGTCGGTGCGGGCACTCAGAAAGAGGATGGGCACTTCGGTCAGGCTGCGGATGCGACGGCACACCGCAAAGCCGTCCTCTCCGGGCATCATCACGTCCAGCAGGATGCAGTCTGCCCAGCGGCAAAGCGCCTCGGTCAGTTCCCCGCCCGCCTGCCGCGTTTCTACCCGGTGTCCGTCCCGCTCCAAGGCGGTGCGGATCAGCTTGCAGAGCTCCAGATTGTCATCCAATGCCAGAATATTTGCCACAAGATCACCTCAGCACGTTATAAAGCAGGCAGGAAGCACCGTACAGCAGATACACATGGGCCGGGTAGAACCAGTAGAACAGCTGCTTGTGACCCTTGCCGCGCTGGCCGTTGTACAGCAGCATCAGCAGCACCGCCGCCACCCCGAACCACTCGTAGTAGGCGGTAAACATCTGTGTCCATACAAAGCCCGCCTGCCGGCAAGCCATCCCAAAGGGCAGGGCAAAATCACACAGGAAAATCACCAGTGCCCATACCGTCAGCTGCACTTTGCGCCGTCCACGCAGGGCATACAGCAGCACGCCGCCCAGCAAAAAGCTCCAGCCGCCGTCCGTAATGCTGCTCCACATGGGCAGCGGGCTGGTGATGACAAATGCCACGACTGTCGAAGCGATGGGCATCTCCTGCACCCCGGGGAAAAGCAGCAGAAATACGACCACCACATAAGGCCAGCACAGCACAGCGGCTATCGCAGCAATGCCCTTTGCCAGCTTCTTCTCCCGCAGCCAGTCGATACCCTGCCAGACGATGCACAGCAGCATCAGGTCCTGGAAGATGGCGTTCTGGGGGTAGAAGCCGTCTCCGCGCCGGAAGGCTTTGGCGTAGATCATAAAGAATTCCAGCGCCGCCATGGCCGCGCCAATAGCCCAGATGCGGATAAAATACCGCTTGCGGTCATGGGTGTGGGCAAAACCCTCCACCGTGCAGAACAGAAACAGCGGCGCACTGAGCCGCCCCAGCATACTGAACACCGTCGGGATGCAGCCGGTGAATTCAAAGAAATAATGAATGTGGTCCAGCACCATCAGCACCAGTGCAATGGTCTTGAGCTG
>ENA-ORCP01001696-ORCP01001696.1-human-gut-metagenome-genome-assembly--contig:-NODE-1696-length-18618-cov-5.097729_pt1 | contig 18618 bp, 20 predicted proteins | sample MGYA00242990_ERZ507991 | MGnify/ENA primary metagenome ERZ507991 (study PRJEB26167, sample SAMN06115496) | human gut metagenome | host: Homo sapiens | place: China:Henan | collected 2015-05-07... | reverse complement strand
ACCCCCGGTTAAAAAAATAAAAAATTTTTAAGGGGCTGAGCACTCGGGAGGTTGCTAGACATTTCAACAATCAGGGCGTTTCACGAAAAAATTGAACACCAACAGGAAGAAACGGGGTGAAAAAGATGGATATTTTCAAAAATCAAATTGTGAAAGCGGAAAAGAAAAGATTCGTTTTCAACATCGTGCGAGAATCCCAGCAAATCGAAACACTGGTTCAGGATTTGCCGGAAAATGAAGTTTATAAAATGATTTCATGCGGCGGATTCAGTTCCATTGGATTTATAAAATTCATTGCAGATAGAACGAAAATCAAAGAAATGACTGTTTCCACGCTGCGAGTTGGGCGAAAACATTTGATCGTGCTGAACAATCTGCACAAACAGGGCAAAATTGAAAAAATCAATTTTATTGTGGGGTCTATCATGAAAAATGATAGCGACACCGGGAAAAAATACGGCTATTTCAATTCGCTGGAAAATGTTTGTGCTGCTAACGGCTGGAACATTGTTGTAATGAATAATCACAGCAAAATTCTATTATTTGACACGGAAAATGGGAAATTTGTAATTGAAACATCATCGAATTTAAACGAAAATCCAAACATGGAACAATTCAGTTTTGAAAAAAATCCGGATTTATACGATGCGTACATCAATGCGTTCCGCTATGTTTTAGGGGGTGCCACGGAATGACTGCAAATTCATTAAAAAAATCAATTATGGGACAGCTGCAAGCCCGTGGCGCTGATATTCCTGTATTCGTGGAAATCGTTGACCGATATATTTCATTCTGGAAAACAGCGCAGGCGCTGCAAAAAGATATTGATGATCGTGGTGTGATGATTTCTGAAATGAATTCCGTTGGTGCAGAGGTCATGAAGCCGAACCCGTCCATCAAAGAATTGCAGAACACGAACAAGCAAATGCTGTCAATTCAGAAAAGTTTGGATTTAGATCCAAACAAGATTGCCAGCCTGGAGAAAGACGAGCTGTAATGTGCTGTGGAAAGATTGACATTAAAGAATTTGCCGCCGGAGATATCCGACTACATGCAAGAAGTCCGACACGGTGCGCATTTATCCTGCATTTATCAGCATCAGTTGTGTGATTTTGTTGAATCGGTTATCAAATCGGAAGAATTGTACATTGATTTTGACCAGCTGAAAACCTACATGTCGTATCAAAAATATTTTCCATTCTGTTTATTTCCGTGGGAAAAATTTTGTTTTACGCTGCATAATTGCGTGTATGACGTGGACGGTGACCCACGATTCCCGAAATTGGTTGCAATTGTCGGGCGTGGCGCTGGAAAAAACGGCTATTTGTCGTTTGAAAATTTTTGTCTGCTGACTGACACAAACGGAATCAAAGAATACAACATCTACACGTTCGCAAACAGTGAGGATCAGTCCGCTACATCGTTCAAGGAAATAAGAAACGTTTTGGACGACAACGAACCAAAAATGAAACGGCATTTCAGGTGGAATAACGAAAAAATCATAAACACGGATACCAATTCGTTTTATGTGTTCCAGACATCCAATCCGAAAACGAAAGATGGTCAGCGCCCCGGTAAAATCGATTTTGACGAAATCCACGCCTATGAAAACTATGATTTGATCACAGTTGGACGGACGGGATTAGGAAAAGTCCGGAATCCACGGGAAACCATCATTTCCACGAACGGAAAAGTCAGAGGCGGTCCGTTTGATGAAGAACTGGCAAAAGGCAAAAAGACCATGGCTGGCGAACGTGGCGACAACGGAACCCTATATTTCATCTGCCAGCTGGACGATGAAAGCGAAGTTGACAAGGAAGAATGCTGGTACAAGGCGAACCCGTCCTTGCAATATCGGAAAGACTTGCTGAAAACAATCCGCCGTGAATACGTAGAATATGCGGAAAATCCGGCGGCAAATACAGCGTTTCCAGAACGGCGGATGAACATGCCGCCCAAAATCATGGAAAATGCGGTGACATCGTGGGAAAACATCGTTGCATGCAGCCGCCCAATTCCGGAAGAAAAGCTGCGTGGGATGCCCTGCGTTGCTGGGATTGACCTGATGGAAACAACGGATTTCCTAGGTGCTGGGCTGCTGTACCGCATAGATGGGATTGATTATTGGATTTGCCACACGTGGGTATGCGCAAAATCCAAAGATCTGCCAAGAATCAAAGCACCGCTGCAAAAGTGGGCAAGCCAAGGAAAGCTGACATTTGTAAATGATGTTGCGATTTCCCCGGATGTCCCAGTTTTGTGGCTGAAAAATGAAGCCGCAAAGCGTGGCAGCACCATCCTGATGTGGGGCGCTGATAAATATCGATACGGCGTGATTAAAAAATCATTGCAGGAATTGGCGTGTGTGGATGAAACGTGCAAAAATCTGTTGTTGGTTCGCCCATCCAATGAAATGGTGCGCGTTCCAATTCTGACGGATAAATTTGTGCGCCATTCCATTTGCTGGGGCGAAGAAAACGAACCCATGCATTGGATGACGAACAATTCCAAAACAATTGTTTCCGGTTCCGGAAATATCACATATGGAAAAATCGAACCAAAATCCAGAAAAACAGACACGTTCAAAGCGTTTGTGGCTGCTGAATGTGCCAGTGATTGCCTGGACGCGCCTACGATTTCCATTGAAGCTGACACGTTTGAACCGATGATTTTTTGACGCTGAAAGGGGGTGATTTGCATTATACTGGCTGATTTTTTCCACAAATTTTTTCTGAGAAAAAAAGAAAACGAGGATGGAACGATTGAATACGAGGAAGTAGAAGCATCTGCATCCAGACAAGTTGAAATTGCAGAATATAGCATTTTTACCGTTGTTTCGTTCCTGTCTAATTTGATGCAGAAAGTGGAATGGCAGACATACGAAAACGGCGAAGAGATAAAATCGGCGGAACATTATCTGTTGAACGTCCGACCAAATCCGAACCAATCGGCAAGTGATTTTTGGTATGAATTGTTTGCCAGAATGCTGTTGCACGGAAAAGCGATTGTTTTTCGAAAAAAGTGGAATGGTGCCTATTGGAACTATATTGACGATGGGTGCAGCACATACGATGAGGGAAACGGAATCGAACCGTACCGCTATGAAAATATAGGGCGTGGGAATTTCAGAATTCCGACACCGTTGGCGGCTGATGATGTATTTGTTTTTCGGTATGGGAATCCACGCGCGAAAGCACTGGTTTCCGGGCTGTGCGCGATGTACGGCGAAATGATGAAAAACGCTGCCAGCAGCTATGAAAATGCATCAGGGCAAAAAGGGATTTTGAAAATTTCCGCCTATCAAACCGGCGACCAAAAACAGGTGGATGCAGAACGCGCCATGCTGAACAAACGGTTTGCAGCGTTTTTCAAGGCGAAGGATGCGGTAATGCCGTTGAAAGAACCGTATACCTACACACAGCTAAACGCACCATCTTCCGCCGACCAATCCAGCGACATTGCCAAAAACATGCGTGCAGAAGCTCTGAGCGCCGCTGCAATTGCGTTTGGCGTGTCCCCTTCCCTGGTGTCCGGGACGTTGGAAGGCACCAGTGACGCGCTAGATCTGACGCTGACAGTGGCGGTTGATTCGCTGAAAAAAATTATTGAAACTGAAATAAACGGGAAATTGTACAAACCGGAAAACATCCTGAATGGGAACTATATTCGTGGCGATTCGACCAAAATTCGTCACATTGACATTTTCCACAGTGCCGAAAGCATTGATAAACTGATTTCATCCGGATATTTCACAATCAACGAAACGCGGCTGCAATCCGGAAAGCAAAAATCAAACGATCCAATTGCGGACGAACGATTGATTACAAAAAATTACGACACAGGGGGGAATTTGATAAACAATGAAAACGAAAATGCTAAAAATTGAAATGGCTGCGGATCCGGCAAATCCAAAGATTGCTGATATCAACATTTATGACTATGTTGGTTCGCCATTTCGTGATGAAGAGGACGGTTCCAACATTTCAACAGCATCCAAGTTTCAGGCAGAGTTGAAGAAACTGGGCGATGTTTCGGAAATCCGTCTGCATGTAAATTCACAGGGCGGATTATGCAGCGAGGGCATTTCTATTTATTCGCAGCTGCTGAACCATGCGGCAAAAAAGACTGCATACATTGAGGGGTTTGCGTGTTCCATTGCTGGCGTGATTGTCTGCGCATGCGATAACGTGATTATGTCGCCTGCATCGCAGTTCCAAATGCACCCAGCACGTGGAATCAGCTATGGAAATGCAGATAATTTCCGGCAGTACGCTGCTGAATTGGACAGCATTACGGACGGCGTGAAATCTGCCTATCTGGGAAAATCCGGCGGAAAGCTGACCGCTGAAAAGCTGGATGAACTGATGCAGGGCGTTGACGGTGACGGAACGTTTCTGACCGCACAGCAGGCAATGGATTATGGTTTATGCGACCAGATTTCCGGGAAATCCGCAAAGCCGCAGAAGCCGGAAGAACCTGAACCGGATCCGGACACCGGAAGCCAGAACAATGCCCAAAATAACGAATTCGTTATGAACATATTTAAAATGTTTTTTTAACCAAAAAAGGAGTGATTAAGATGTTGAACCTGGATGAAATGAAAAAGAAAAAGGACGGTATCATGACACGCCTGTCCGCAGCAATCGCAACTGGCAAGACAGACGAAATTGCGCCGGTGATGCGCGAATGGTGCGACTACGTAGAAGAATCTGTAACCGCAGAGCATGACGGCAAAATGGAAGCTATGAATTCTGAGATTTTGAAGTCTCGTGGCGTGCGTGCGCTGACCAGCAATGAAAAGGCGTGGTATGAAGCATTTATTGACGCAAACGAGCAGTCTGACCCCAGGATGGCGATTGCAAATATTGATGTTGCATTCCCAGAAACCATCATTGATACCGTGATTGACGATGTGCAGAACAATTTCCCGTTTTTGGCAAAGCTGCGCATTCAGAACACCACAGCAATCACAAAAATGATTTACAACAAAAAGGGTGCACAGACAGCAACATGGGGCAAGCTGACCAGCCAGTTTGTTGAAAACGTAACCGGCAGCATTGATTCCATTCAAACCAATCTGCTGAAGCTGTACGCAATGGCTGTGATTCCGAAAGACATTCTGGATTTGGGTCCCGCGTGGGTTGATCGTTACATCCGTGCGATGCTGACAGAAGCAATGTCCTTGGGCGCAGAAGACGGCTATTTGAATGGCGATGGAAACGGCAAGCCGATCGGCATGATCCGCGATGTAAGCGAGGGCGTATCGGTTACCGCTGGCGCATACCCGGAAAAAACCAAAATTAAGTTGGAAACTATCACACCGTACACCATCGGCGACATCGTTTCCAAGATGGCTGTAAACCCGTATACCAACCGCAGCCGGAATGTTAACAATTTGACTATGGTAGTCAACCCGACTGATTACCTGACGAAGGTAATGCCTGCAACTACGATTCAGGCACCGGATGGCACATACAGAAACAATGTTCTGCCGTACCCGATTGATATTGTGCAGTCGCAGGCTGTGAAAACAGGTACCGCTGTTTTATTTATGCCTGACCACTATTTTGCTGGTATCGGCGTGCAGAAGGGCGCTATTTCCTATGATGACAGTGTGCATTTTATCGAAGATGAGCGTGTATACGTTGCGAAAATGCATGCATGCGGTCGTGCATGCGATGATAATGCGTGCAAGGTACTGGATATCAGTGCACTGGAATCCGCATTCTGGGCGAATAATCCGGCATCTACAGCAAACACGACCAAAAAAACCACAACATCTTCTAGCGGTTCTGCTTCTTCCGGAAGCTGATAAGGGGGCGTAAAATATGGCACTGTCGGATGAAATCCGCCAAGAATGCGGAATCACGTGGGAAGATGAATATACAGACGCTAAAATCCAGGCGATTACAGCCAGGGCAACAGGCATTTTAAACAATATGATGGGCGTGACATGTGATTTTGAAACCGACATGCAATGCCGGCAGCTGCTGTGCACCCTATGCCGCTACATCTACAACAACGCCGTGGAGGAATTCACCAAAAATTTTGCAATGGAATTGACGGCATGCCGCCTGCAACATCAGGCGACAGAGTACGCAAAGGGGGCTGAACAGGATGAACAACAAACTGTTTGAACCGCTACGGGATGGGATCGCACGGCTGTGCCGGGTGACGAACATTGCAGAACCAGGCGACACGCCACGGGAAGGATTGGTAGAATTGCGCAGCCTGCCGTTTGACTATCAAACGGTAGGCGTTATGCGCAAACAATTATTTGAACAATCTGATGTAAAAATCAGTGAACTGATTACTGTGCCGCAATTTCGGGATATATCCACACAGGATGTTGTGATTTTGCGTGGTGTACAGTATCAGATTCGCGATGTGCAGCATGTGCAGGACACCCGACCGCCCACCACAAAATTGACATTGGAAAGGCTGGAAGAAAATTATGCATTTCAAGACATTTAAACAACGCCTTGCTGCATTTTTCACAGAACGGTCAATTCCAATTTTCCACAATTTTTCTGTGAAACAGGATGGCGAAACCTACGCAATCTGGTATGAATTAGGTGTAAACCGCCTAGACGCTGACGGAGAAAAAGCAGAGCAATCCATGAAGGCATCCGTTCAATTTTTTACCAAAATTGAATACAGCGAACTGCCGGAAGAATTGGAATCATTTTTCGACAGCCTAGACATAGCGTATGAAAACGAAACCTATGCCGATTTCAATCAGGAAACAGGACGCTATCACTATGGATGGAAGGTGGAATTTATTTGAATATGGATATTTCCGGATTGGCGGAACTGATCCAGGATTTGAAATTCGCCGGCGATGATGTAGAAGCACTGGAAAAAGACATGCTGAATGCTGCCGGTGAAGAACTAGAAGACGAATGGAAAGAGCAAATCAACCGCCACGGATTTGTGAAAACCGGGGCGATGCAAGACCACGTTTCGTCCAAGTACAACTACAAAACAAAAACAGTTATCACCTACCCGAAAGGGAAATCAAAAAGCGGTGGCGGAAAGCCCACGAGCAATGCAGTAAAAGCGTATGTTTTGCATCATGGCAGAGAGCCGAACAGCAAAGGCAACGGCGGAATCAAAGCGAGCTATTTTGTAGACGATGTAAGAGACAACGGCGAAAAGCGAGCAGCCACAGCGATGAACAAAGTGGTTGACGATTTTTTGAAAGGAAAGGGATTGTAAAATGGCAAAAATTGGAATGAGATACCCGGTAGCTGCAAAAATTACAGGCTATGGTGCCGATGGATACCCTACATATGATCAGGGGATTATCATTGGCAGGGGCGTAAAGGCTAGTATCAGCTACGATACAGCAGACGCGGCGTTGTACGCTGATGATTTGCTGGCAGAATCTGATGCGTCTGTTGTGGGCTATTCCGGTTCGTTAGAAGTTGACGGGTTCGGAACCCATCAGAGTGCAAAAAGCGAAGCAGTAGCAACGATTATGCAGTATTTGTATAATCTGGACACCAGCGAAGACAATTCGTTTGAAATTACAGATGCTATGCCGCCAAATTTAGGCATGGGCTACATCCGACAAGTTGTCAAGCGCCACACCAAGACCTACACGGTTATTTGGTGCCACGAAGTGCAGTTCAAGAATCCGGCTGACGAAGATGCAACAAAGGAAAAGGGTGTGACATTCAACACGTCTACGATTGAATTCACCGGGCATGGCGTGGAAGTAACACCAAAATCCGGCGATTCCAGACAGGTGTTTGTGAAACAGTTTACCGGATTTGAAACACTGACAGCGGCAAAAACGAAGCTGTACGAACTGGCAAAAATTAAGGAAACAACAGGTGAAGTTTAATGAATTCTGTAAAAATTGGCGGCGTTGAATATCCGCTGTTCTGGGATATTTTCGCAAATGACAAAATTTTTGAAGCATCCAAAGAATCTGGATGCAAGAATTTTGGGGAATGGCTGGAATCCAAAGATCAGCATGCATATGGAACAATTTTGTATGAACTGATTTGCGGCGGCATTCGCCACCATAATTCCAAAATTCGCATGGGACTGACGGCTGGGGAAATCATTCCGCTATTGAATTTCCCAGATGATGAACGCTATACCATCATGTCCATGGCTAGAATTCGGGATTTTCGGGCGCTGGAATCGATGATAGATAATTGTTACACGGAATCTTCTGCGGTTTCCGTTCCGGACGAGCTGAAAAAGTACATTCCGGATGATGATTATATGGAAATCGCTGCAATGATCGAAGAATCCAAGCAGGGTGATGAAAAAAACTAGCAGGGCGCAGGGAAAAACCCTCCCTGCGCCTGTGTTATTTTGCGCTGCAAGTAGGGGTTGACCAAAATCGATTTTGGTACATGACTACCGGAGAAATTATCCAACTGTATTACTGGCACCTAGCCGATCAAATCAAGCGAGGGGGTTGATGCGGTGGCAAATAATATTCGTGAAATTAAAACGCAACTATCGTTGGATGGCGAAGCCGCATTCCGAAAAAGTTTAAAATCCGTTGACAGCAGCCTGACAGCGCTAAACAGTGAATTGAAACTGGTAAAAGCTAGTTTTGCAGGCAGTACGGATGAAATTGCTAAAAATCAGGCTGAAATTGACGTTTTGCAAAAAGTAAACGACCAGTTAAAGGTCAAGTGCAGCGCGTTGGCAGATGCTGTTGACACCACCACAAAAGCGTATGAATCAGCGAAAGAAAACGCTGAAAAAATGTCGCAGGCATACGGCGAAAACAGCGATGAAGCAAAAAAAGCGTGGGCGGAAGTCGAAACATTAGGAAATAAGATGGATCGGTTCACCACGCAGCTGAATAACACCGAAACCAAATTATCCAATAACAGCCACAAAATTGAAGAATTGCAGGATGCTATGCAGAATGCAGACACGTCAACAGAAAATTTGGGGAATGCATTCAACGACACGGAAAAAGATGCATCCAAATTGGGTGATGCAATCGAAGATACAGCAGACGATGCGGACAGTGCGGCAAACGGCGGATTTACAGTGCTGAAAGGCGCAGCTGCCGAGCTGGTGACGGATGGATTTGAAAAGGTCGTTGACATTTTAAAAGATACCGTTATTGAAATGGGCAACGTAGATTCTGCTATCAACGATTTTCAAAACAAGACGGGCGCAACAGCCGAAGAAATGACGCAATATGGTGAAACCATCAAAGATCTGTACCGTGGCAGCATTGGTGAATCCATGGATGATATTTCGGATTCTGCTGCAACGGTAAAACGATCATTGGGCGATATTTCACCGGAAACGCTGGAAGAGGTAACAAAACAGGCTATTACGCTGCGTGATGTTTTCGGATTTGACGTGCAGGAATCCATGCGTGCTGTAAAATCCATGATGGATCAATTTGGAATTTCTGCAACGGAATCGTTCAACCTGATTGTGCAGGGCTATCAATCCGGGCTAGACCAAAATGGGGATTTGCTGGACACCCTGAATGAATATTCTGTGCAGTTTGCTAATTCTGGATATGACGCAAACCAGATGATGAACATGCTGGCAAACGGCGCAAAAGAAGGCACGTGGAGTGTTGACAAATTAGGCGATGCGGTAAAAGAATTCCACATCCGGCTATCTGATGGCAGTGCAGATGAAGCGCTGGCAATGCTGGGACTAGGCACGCAGCAAGCGGAAACCAGCACGCTGGAATTGCGCGAAGCGTCTGTGAACTGCACCAAGGCGCAAAACGATTTGGCAAAATCTGCAACCGATCTGGAAAAAGCACAACTATCCGTAACGGATGCGCAGAAAGCCTATAACGAAGCTGTGTACACATACGGCGAAAACAGCTACGAAGCGCAGAAAGCCGCAAATACGCTGGAAGCAGCGCAAAACGGCGTGGCGGATGCGCAGTTGAAGCAAGAGGAAGCACAAATCAATCTGGAAAAAGCCCAGAGTGATTATAATTCAGAGCTGAATGCTACGTCTGTAAATCTGGACGACATCAAGGGCAGGCTGGCGGCTGGCGGTGATACTGCCAAACGGGCGCAGGATGAAATTCTAACCGCATTGATGGGCGTAGAAGATGAACAGCAGCGCTATACCATTGGTCAGGCGTTGATGGGTACCATGTGGGAAGACCTGGGAGAAGATGCAGTCAAGGCGCTGATGAACACCCAGGGCGAAATTGACGACACCAAGGATGCGATGCAGGACGTGATTGATCTGCATTACAGTGACATCGGTACGCAGTGGAAGGAAGTCAGCCGAATTGCGAAAACGGAAGTGGTTGAACCGCTGCTGAACAAAGCCCTGCCAAAAATCAAGGACGGGCTGAACTGGGTATCTGAAAACATGGACAGTATTATTCCGACTATTAAAACAGTTGGAACAGTAGTAGGAACAGCCTTTGCAGCCAAAAAAATAGTTGATTTCGGAACGGCTGCTGTGAACACGTGCAGAACTGTAAAATTGGCGTTTATGGCGCTAAGCACATCGAATCCGTTTGGATTAGCTATTACAGCGGCTGCAACGTTAGCAACAGCTGTCGCATCCATAGGGACAGCTATTGGCGGCGCAGAAGGTGGAATCAAATCGTTGATCGCTGCGTTCGGGGGTCCCGTTGGGTTGCTGTATGTGCTAGCGGAATCAGAAGATGCTGCAAAAAATACGGGACGAGAGTTTAGCAGACAGACGCAGGCATTAATTGACAAACAGGATGAATTAAACGAAAAAACCGACAAAATGTATGAAAATTACAAATCGTGGGAAGATGCTAGAAATTCATCCCTATCATCTGTTGAAACAGAATACGATTACTACAATAGCCTATGGGATTCCATGAAAAATATCACGGATGAAAACGGAAAAATAAAAGAAGGCTATGAAAATCGTGCGCAAGTTATTAGCGGCGAATTGTCAGATGCGTTAGGCGTTGAAATTGATATTGTAGACGGGCAGGTTCAAAAATACAAGGAACTGGAAAATCAGATTGATGCTGTTATTGAAAAAAAGCGACTAAGTGCGTTGGTTGATGCCGATATGGGCAACTACCAAAATGCACTAATGGAAATAGGCGATGCGTCAGCTGCCTATGCAGATGTAGCAACACAAAAAGATCAACTGGAAAAACAATTATCAACGGCTAGATCGGCGCTGAGAGAATTGGGCGATGTTGGAAATGATAGCGTACAAATGCAGGCGTATGCTGAAAAATATGGTGGGTTGTACGGGTTTAACGCAAACGACATATGGCAAAACTATGAGGTCGTACGGCAAAAAATTAACGATGAAATAACCGGATTACAGAATGATATAGATGTGAACAATGAAAAAATCGGCGAAGCACAAACGGCGCTGATTAATTATCAATCTGAAATTGCGAATTTTGAGGATGCACAGGAAGCTGTGGCATCTGGAAACGCCGACCAAATTAAAGAAAGCACAATCAGATTGCAGGGGCATTTGCAGACAGCCGAAACTGGGACAAAGGAATCGCTAATCAGGCAGAGAGACGATGCGAAAGCAAATTGGGAACGATTGCAACAATTGTACAATGAAGGTTCCAGCGGAATATCCGAAAGGATGGTAAAAAATGCCTACGATACCTATGTAGCTACAAACAATGAATGCAACGAATACATCCTAACAGCGAGAAGAGCCGGGCAAGATGCACCGACCGGATTTGCAAACAATTACAGTGAATCTATGGATGCAAATATGGGCGCAATTGAATCGGCAAACAGCCGGGTTTCCGGTGGATTTTCGAAACTGATTGATGATGGCATTGCGGCGGCGAACAGCAAACGTGGTGAAATGTACGATTCGTTCCATGCCATTGGCGAGGACTGCGGTAGTGGTCTGGAAGATGGAATCTATTCCATTCAGGAAACTGTGAACGCTGCTGTAATCAATGTTGCTGATAGCATGATCGTATCCATGCGAAATCGGATTGATTCCCATTCTCCTTCCAGAAAGTTTATGGCGATTGGTCGGGACGTGGACGCTGGATTGGAATTAGGGATTTTAAACAATGCAGACGACATCTACACAGCCGTGGAAGATGTTGCCGATGGTGCAACTAATAAAATGGCGGAAAACCTAGACCGTGATCTGTCGATGAAAAAACCAATTTTGACGGCAGAATATGTTGGTAGCGCAGTATCTGAACAGGCTGCCGTATCTGCAAATGGTATTGTGATCGGCGGCGTGAATGTCACCATTCAGCGTGCGGATTTGTCAAGTGAACAGGGCGTGGATCAAACTGCTATCCAGCTATCAGACGCACTGATTTCGCAAATCGCTAGAAAATTGGCAGCGCAAACACGGCGCTATTCCGCAGCAGTAGGGGGGTAATTTATGTTTGGAAACGTCCGATTTCCGAAAGGAATCAAATTTGACAAAAATCAAATGAACAGCAGCGGCGTTTTGAATGGCAGACCGAATCTGGGGTGGGTTCGGTTCATAGATAGCGCCGAGAACGTCCACGATAGCCGTGAATACGGGCATCTAGCCAACACCCCACGTGTATGCTGGTCGCCGCAAACAATCAATACAGCGAATGTACACGGCAGATCAGAACCGTTAGTTATGGTAACCGATCAGCGAAAACCAAAAACAATTACCATTTCCATAGGCGTAACGGATGAACGAATTGCGGAAAACGTCCTGCGCGATTTTTGCGGCAGTGGAAAATTGGTAATCAGCACCCACCCGGATTTGTATTACAACGTAACAACCAGCGATATTGTGCAATCGGAACCAGCATCCGGAACATCCCGGTATTTTTCCATTATTGAAATCACATACACAGCGTCTGTATATAGATATCTGCTGAATGAAAAAATAATAAAATCGCCGGAATTCAATGCGGATTCCGGAAGATCGTGGGATTTTATCCTACCATACCCATTCAGTGATGAACCGTCCGAACCATGCATTTATTTTTTGCAAAACAAAAACGTTCAGGATAATTCGATGCAGGTAATTTTTGTTGATGGGAAATCGTTTCTAGTTCATGGTTTGATCGCGAAAAGTGTTTATTGCATCGACAGCCAACGAAAAATATTTTTCCGCGCCGGCAGAATCAATTCAAACGGAAAATTTGAAAAAGTGCAACCCAAAGAAGATCAAACGTATCTGGTTAGCGGTGAATTCCCTATTTTATCAGCCGGCAAGAAGCATACCATAAGTTGGAACAGCCGAGGGGAGGAAACTATAACAAGGATTTGCGTTAAGCCGAACAGAAGGTGGAACATATGAATTCTATTTTCGTTTATAAACGGGAATGCACCCAGGATATTTTGCAACCAAAATTGGGCGTTTGCTATGGCGATACGATTGCACCATATACGTGTACATGCCCCAGAGAATTGAACGGATGTTTTGAATTGTATTTGGAAGGATATGCGGATGATGAAACATTGGCATCTATTCGCCAGTTCGATTGGATTTGTGCGCCGATCCTAGGCAGATGGTGGCAAAACAGTTCAAAAAATTTCGGAAAAAAATATCAATTATTTTTCGTTGACGGTATCACTAGATCAGTTGATGGATCCGGTAACAGGATTATAAAAATTCAGGCAAAACATGCATTTTACATTCTGCGTGCTAGAAATGTAAATGCTGAATTCTGGAATTCTGAAAATCCAGTTAGAAACGGCTGTTGTGGTCTTGCGCGCAACATCATCAATACGATGCAGAAATACGGTGAAAAAACTACAGCAGAATATACATCACGTGGAATTCACTATGATTTTACGGTACTGGATCCTACTGATGATTCGGAATTCCAAAAAATTGAACTGACAGACGACAAAAACGCCGTTGAAATGATTATGGGCAGCGGTGGGCTGACAGATCTGTTTGGCGTTGAAATTTATCGTGATAATTTCACGATTGGTTTGCGAAAACGAATGGTTTGCGCAGCTGGAAATAATGTAGTCCCAGCGTTTCGGTTTTTGTACGGAAAAGAATTTTCGGAAATCGAAGAAGATTGTGACTGGTCGAATATGATTACCTATCTGGAAACCAACACAATTTACCGACCGTTTCTGGATATTTCAAATTGTGGATTTTCATGTGATTTTGTGAAATCATTTTCCGCATCTGCGGAAACGGATTCTGAAAAATTCAAACAAATCGCACAGCATTTTAAATCTGTAAATCATCCAGATTTGTCCTATACAATCAATTTGAACGATTTGCAGTATTCTGCTGAATATGCTGATGTCAATGGGCTGATGAACTGCGACATTGGCGATATTGGAATTGTAGATTCCGAACCGCTAGGCATATCTACCTATCAAAAAATCACACGTACCGTGCAGGATGTGTTGAAAGGCATTTATACAGAAATCACGCTGGGGAATATCCCAGAATCCACAACGCGGGTGAAAAATGCAACTATGATGGTAGGGCAAACAGAACAATGGCTGAATGCGTACGGGTTTACTGCCGTAATTGAAAAAAAATCAAGCGATTCATCTGGTATTCAGCTGCGACCGCATGGAATGGTATACTATGATTTTGGGGATTCTGATGATAAATTTCTATGCGACCATAATCACAGCGTGGATGTGGTTCACGGCTATGATTATGCTGGAAAATATACGCTGACCGCAGTATCTTCCGGCAGGGAAATTGGAACATATGGTGCCGTTATTGATGGCGGCAAATCGCAAAACAGTGAATTGTTTACAGAAATTCATTTTATGCCATCGATGCAAAAAATCGGCAGCACCGCAACCAAAAATGGTAGTTCCTGGACAGGAACGGCACTATTTCCAAATTTAGAAAATTTGAAAATTGTGGAATTCCCTATTGATACCAACTATATATCACCATTAGCATTTTCCGGCTGCGTAAATCTGAAAGAAATCGTATACCACGGAACTATTGCACAATGGAAATCTATAAACGATAAATACGGCGCATGGGTTGGCGTGCATAATGTGCCCGTCACCTGTTCGGACGGGCAAACAATACAAGAGGGGGCGCTAGGCGAATGAGTACACCAATCAATATCAAAATAGACAACGAAACCTATTCCGCATATCCGCAGCACATCATCATTGGGCATCGTGGCGATGTGCGTGCAAGGCGATTGGTTTTTGAGGCTGATGTAATTACCGGCACACCGAAATACTATGTCCGTTTTCTAATTCCAGATGGCGATACAGTTTATGAAAATGAATTGCAAAACGTCACAGGCAGTGATAAAAAACACAGGTTTATGTGCGATGTCCCAGCGGCTGTTACAGCGTTAACGGGCGAAGGATATTTGCAATGGGTGGCACGCACATCAACCGGAACTACAATTGCAAAATCTGATATGGTGCGGTTTACAGTTTTGGAATCCGTCAGCGATGAAACTGAACCGATTCCGACACCGGAAACAACGGAAGCCGCTGTTGACAGGGTAGAAAAGGCAGCAGAGGACGCAATAAAAGCAGCGGAAGAAGCAAAAAAAGCTGCCGAAGAAGCGATTGAAGAATTTGCAAAAGGAACAACCGGCGACCGTGCCGCAAAGAAAACGGTATATTTAGATGCGGAAAACGGGGACGACACAAACGATGGGCTGACAGAATCTGCAAAAATTAAAACACTGGCGGCAGCTATTTCAAAATATTCTGCCGTTCCAAATTTGGAATTACAGTTGACGGCTGGCGAATACGCAAACATAGGAATCGAAAATCAACGTGTATCAATCGTTGGGACTGGAAACGATACCACAATTAACGCAATCACTGTGAAATCTGGCACGCTGATTCTGGAAGGCGCGCAGGTGTGGGCGGCACAGATTTCAGAATGTGGCAGACTATATGCGAACTATCACGTAACGTTTACATTGGCGCTGTCTGTTTCGTCTAATAGCCACGCATATTTAGACGGCGTAGAATTTCAACCACCTGCTGTAGGTGATACAGTTTTGATGTGCACTGGTGGTTCCGTTGTTTCTGCAAACGAAACATGTTTCAATTATGGATCCGTCCAAGCAGAATCCACCGGACGTATCTATTTATATGGTTCCAATTCAGATGGCAATTATAATGCAACTGACGGCGGAATTATCACGATTGACGGTTTACAGGTTGCACCACCTGTTGCAGCAGCGTCTACACAAAAAATACTGTATATAAATTCTGAAACTGGTTCCGATGAAAATAGCGGTCAATCAGTTGGGGTGCCGCTGAAAACAGCAGCAGCAGCATTGAAAAAATGCGAATATTACAGCAACGTCCGCCTGCAATTTGCAGCTGGAACCTATGATATCGGCATTTCAGCCGAAAATAAAAAAATCGCGCTGGTTGGCGAAGACACAGCAACAACCATTTTAAACGGGCGTATAGATATTGTTGGTTGTACATTGTCGATTGCCGGGTTAACCGTTTCTGCATCCGGATACGGCACGAAAGGCGTAATTCGCGCATCGACTGGTTCCCATGTTTACGGGTACCATGCAAATATTTCAGTTTCATCTGGAACGGCACAATATACGGATCCGTGTTTGTTTATCACAACATCCAGCCAGTGCTATTTGGATGGCGCTACCATCACAGTAACAACTGATGATGCGTCCGAAGTGTCGTCTGTGATTGCGGTTCGTAGTAGCGGCGGTTCCGTGGTAGGATTGGGGTATTGCAAAATATCGTCCACAATCTGCGCCAGCACAACCGGGGAAATTAAAACGATCGGTAGCACAGTAGGCGGAACCAAAATTGAATCAGGCGGTGTAATTTATGTAAACGGCGCACTGACAACAGCAACAGCATAGGGGGAGTAATTTATGGCAGATTTGACGAAACCAAAAACGATTACACAAACAATGCTGGCAGCGATTTCCGGGGACTATTCCGGGAATCTGCCAGCGCCGAAAACCGTTGAACAGGAATATTTGGCGAAAATTGCGAACAATGCCGGCGGTGGAACGTCCGTCACGGTTGACGAAAAACTAACCGCTGATGGGACAAACCCCGTGCAAGGCGGCGCGATAAAAAAATATGTTGACACTGGGCTGCAAAATTTGAATAGCAGCATCAGCGAAACCGCGAATAAAACGGGCATTTTCACATCCTGGACAAATGTCAACCAATCCAGTGATCCGGTTGGGTGTTTGGGCGTTGCATATGCAACGAAAAACGGAAACCTAACTAGTATATACGGGAATCTGACATTTACAAATGTTTACGATGGGCACACGCCGTCTATAACATTTTTCACGTTGCCAGAAAAGTTTCGACCAAAATTTGCAGGATCCAGTGGGGAAAGAATTATTTTCCCCATTTACACCGATTATGCAGATACCAGCCTGGAACGGAAAAACGATAGCGTTATGATGCTGGGCGAAATCACGGAAGACGGAAAAGTCAAAACGATCGATTACCCGGAAGGAATCGAACTGAAGCAATCGCAAATGTTCAGATTCAGCACGACATTTGTATCAACAGGATGGGGGCAGGAAACGTGAATAATTTTTTGATAACGGTTTTGATTTCCATCATTTCCGCATCTGGCGTGTTGGGGATTGGGACACGATCGATCATTGACAGAATGAAACGACAGGATGCACGACAAAAGGCACTAGAATTTGGCGTGCAAGCACTACTACGGGACAGAATGCTATACTGCTATAACAAATATATTGACGCTGGATATGCGCCGATATACGCAAAAGAAAACTATGAAAACATGTACAAACAGTACCATGAATTGGGTGGAAATGGCGTAATGACACATTTGCACGAGGAATTCATGGCGCTGCCGACCGAGAAAGGAGCACAATCATGAGAAATTGGAGACTATGGGCGAAAGCAGCGGCAGTCAGAGCGATTAAAACAATGGCGCAGACGGCTGTTGCAATGATCGGCGTATCCGCCGTAATGCAGGAAGTCAATTGGATTGCAGTTGGATCCGCTGCACTATTGTCGGGCGTATTATCCATTTTGACCAGTGTGGCAGGTCTGCCAGAAGTGGAGGAATAAACTATGAATATCAAAAATGCATTTTTAACACACAATCGACCATATACCAAACGTTCCAGAACAACCGCCATTGCCATTCATTGGGTGGCAAATCCGGGATCTTCTGCCATGGATAACCGCAATTATTTTCAGAATACGGACGTAGAGGTATCTGCGAATTACATTATCGGGCTGCAAGGTGAAGTAATCTGCTGCATCCCGGACGAAGAGATTTCCTGGTGCACCAATCAGGCGAACAACTACACGGTTAGCATTGAAAATTGCCACCCGAATTGGACAGGTGAATTTGACAGCGCTACATACAATAGCCTGGTGGAGCTGACCGCCAGCCTGTGCAAAAAATATGGATTAAATCCGATGAATCGTGGTGTCATTCGGCATTTTGATGTTACCGGCAAAAACTGCCCAAAATGGTTTGTACCAAAGTCCAAAGGCGGCAGCGACACAGAAAACTGCGAACACTGGGCACAGTTCCTGTGGGATGTGAAAAATAAACTGGATGGGAAAACACAGCCGGCAAAACAGCCAGCATGCCCTGCTGCTGACCATCATAAAGAACAAAGCCCTGCACGCACATGATCTTTGACTGGACGGACGGCCACACAGGAAAAACTGTAAAGCTGAACAGACACGACCTGGCGGAGATGCAGAC